>Ga0315273_10002034_pt1 | contig 23598 bp, 24 predicted proteins | sample YL17G02_0_MG_FD_205753 | JGI IMG/M metagenome (GOLD analysis project Ga0315273, IMG submission 205753) | Sediment microbial communities from Yellowstone Lake, YNP, Wyoming, USA - YL17G02_0 | ecosystem: Environmental > Aquatic > Freshwater > Lake > Sediment | place: USA: Wyoming | collected...
TGCATTTGCAGAACTCCTCGAAGCGCTTGACCGTCTCCGGCGCGAGGTAGTTGTTCCAGTTGTACAGGTGGAACTGGTCCTTGGCGGCGGCGGCCGGCAGGGCGAACAACAACGATGCGAGCAGAAGAACGAGGCGTTTCATGGTCACTCCTGGTTGGCGTTCAGCAGATTCGGCGAGAGCCGGGAAGCGACGATGATAAGCGCTAGGGTCAGCAGCATCAATAGCGTCGACACGGCATTGACTTCGGGCGTCACGGCGATCTTGATCATCGAGTAGATCTGCAGCGGCAGCGTGACGGTGCCGGCCCCGGCCGTGAAAAACGTGATGACGAAGTCGTCGATCGAAAGCGTGAAAGCCATCAGCGCCCCCGCGATGACTCCGGGCATGATCAGCGGCAGCGTCACGTAGCGGAAAGCGTTCCACGGCGTCGCGCCACAGTCCCGGGCCGCCTCGGTCAGGCTTTCGTCCATGCCGGCGAGCCGCGCGCGGACGACGATCGCGACGAAGCCGATGCAGAAGGCGATGTGCGCCAACGCCACCGAGACGAGCCCCAGCGTGAAGTTGAGCAGCACGAAGAAGATCAGGAGCGACACGCCCATCAGGATCTCGGGAATCGCGATGGGCGTCAGCACCAGGATCGGCAGGAGCCGCAGCTTGTACCGGTACATGGCCACGCCGGCCATCGTGCCCAGCACCGTCGAGACGAGGCTTGCGATCAGCGCGATGCCCAGCGAGTTTCCGGCGGCGGCGAGCATCTCTTCGTTGTGGAACAGCTTGTCGTACCAGTCGAGCGTGAATCCGACCCATTCGGCGTTGAGCCGGGAGTTGTTGAACGAGTAGACGACGACGATGACGAGCGGTATGTACAGGAAGGCGTATCCTGCGCCAGCCGCGATCCAAAGCCCGGCCCGTCGTTTACGCAACTGCGTCCCCCCCGCTCGACGGCGTGCCGAGATTGCGGCGGCCCACCCACGCCGCCAGCCCCGCGAGCAACAGCGCCGCGACCGTCAGCACGATCGACAGCACGCTGCCGAACGGCCAGTCGCGGGTTTCCAGGAACTGCTGCTTGATCACGTTGCCGATCAGGCTGTCGTCGGGGCCGCCCAGGATGTCGGGAATCGCGAACATGCCGAGCGCCGGAATGAACACCAGCGCGGCGCCGGCGTACACCCCGGGCAGCGACAGCGGGAAGGTGATCCGCCAGAACCGCTGCCATGCATTGGCGCCCAGGTCCTGCGCCGCGTCGAGCAGCGCCTGGTCGTGCTTTTCAAGATTTGCATAGAGCGGCAGCACCATGAACGGCAGGTGCACGTAGACGAGGCACGCCAGCACGGCGAACGAGCTGAACAGCAGCGATACGGGCTCCATGCCGAACGCGGCAAGGGCGCCGTTGACGCTCCGCGCGAGCGCGGCCTGCGGGCCCAGGATGATCATCCACGCATAGATGCGGATCAGGAAATTGCTCCAGAACGGCAGGATCACGAGCAGCAACAGCAGGTTGCGGTACTTCTTCGCACCGGAGGCGATCAGCGCCGCCAGCGGATAGGCGAGTGCCAGGCACGAGAGCGTCGTCAGCAGCGCATACCAGACCGACTTGAGAAAGATCTGGGCGTATACGGGCTCGGTTGCGAACCTGGCGTAGCTGTCGAGATTGACATCGATCTGGCCCGCCTCGTCGACGAGCGGCGTGAGGCCACCGAATTCGCCGGGCGTGCGGAACGACGCCAGCACCATGATCAGCGTCGGGATCGCGAAGAAGAAGAGCAAATAGAGGAGCGGCGGCCCGCTGACCAGCCATTTGCCCATCCGCCCGGAGGCACGTGCGGGCACCGCGCTATTCCTCTATGAAATGGCCGGCGGCGACCGGCCAGCTCATCTCGACCGGGTCGCCGACCTCGAAGAACTTGGTGCGGCCGCTCGCGGAATTCGCGAGCAGGGCCTCGATCTTCTGCCCGCCCGGAGTGTCCGCGATGTACACGGTCACATCGCCCATGTAGAGGAGATCGGACACGGTGCCGCGGTAGTGGTTGTCCGGCGTGTCCGCCGGCGCGGCCGCCTCGATGCGGATCTTCTCGGGGCGCAGCGCGACCGTTCCAGGTCGGCCTGCCGCAATCGTGGAGCTGGCGGCGACGCGTACGGGCCCGAGCCCGGCGACATCCACGGTGACGATGCCGTCCATGCTGCGGCTGACGGGCCCCGACAGCAGGTTGCAATGACCGATGAAGTCGGCGACGAACCGCGTCCGGGGGAAGCCGTAGATCCGTGACGGCTCGTCCTGTTGCTCGACCCGGCCCGCGTTCATCACCGCGATCCGGTGCGACAGCGCCAGTGCCTCGGTCTGGTCGTGCGTCACGTAGACGAACGTGATGCCGACCTCCTTCTGCAGGTTGATGAGTTCGATCTGCATGTCCTCGCGCAGCTTGGCGTCGAGCGCGGCGAGGGGCTCGTCGAGCAGCAGCACGGTCGGGTGCGTCACCAGCGCCCGCGCGATCGCGACGCGCTGTTTCTGCCCGCCGGAGAGCTCGTGCGGATAGCGCCTGCCGAAACCCGTCAAACGCACGTCCTCCAGCGCTTCGTCCACCATGCGCGCGACCTGGCCGGCCGCCGTCTTGGCCATCTTGAGAGGGAAAGCGACGTTTCCTTCCACCGTCATGTGCGGAAACAGCGCGTAGCTCTGGAACACCGTGCGTACCGGGCGGTCCTCGGGCGGCCGGTCGGCGAGGTCGGCGCCGTCGAGCCGGATGCTGCCGCCGTCGGGTCGGTCGAACCCCGCGATCATTCGCAGCAGCGTCGTCTTGCCGCAGCCGGAAGGCCCCAGCAGCGTGAAGAATTCGCCCGCCTCGATCGCCAGGCTCACACCGTCGACCGCGGTGAATTCGCCGAAGCGGCGCGTCACGTTCTGGATGTCAAGAAGCGCCATCGGCGGGGCCGTGGTATCGAATGCTGTCAGCGGCGGATTGTATAGCACCCAAAACGTCGCCGACGGGCGAGGTTATCCCGACCCCGTTTGCAGCAGCAGCAGTCCCGCGACCAGCACGAGCAGCAGCGCGACGACCGTCAGCAGCCGGTTCTGCGCGTGCTGCGCGGCGGCGAGATCCTTGAGCGTTCCGTCGAGGGTCGACGCGGGCGCCAGCAGCCGCTGATGGATCAACCGCGGCAGCTCGGGCAGCGCGGCGACGATGTACGGCGCCTCGGCGAGCAGTCGCCGCTGCAAGGCGGGCAGGCCTATCCGGTCGTTCATCCAGCGCTCGAGGAACGGCATGGCGGTCACCCAGAGATCGAGATTGGGATCGAGTTGGCGCCCCAGGCCCTCGACATTGAGCAGCGTCTTCTGCAGCAGCACGAGCTGCGGCTGGATCTCGACGTTGAACCGGCGCGATGCGCGAAAGAGCTGCAACAGCACGCGGCCGAGCGAGATCTCCGACAGCGGCCGGTCGAAAACGGGCTCCAGCACGACGCGGATCTCCGCCTCGAGCTCGTCGACGCGAGTGTCCGGCGGCACCCAGCCGGATTCGAGGTGCGCGGTCGCGACGCGTTGATAGTCACGGCGAAAGAACGCGAGGAAGTTCTGCGCGAGATAACCCTGGTCGCGCTCGGACAGCGTCCCCATGATCCCGAAATCGACGGCGATGTACTTGCCGTGATTTGCCCCGTCGGTGGCGACGAAGATGTTGCCGGGGTGCATGTCGGCGTGGAAGTAGCCGTCGCGGAAAACCTGCGTAAAGAAGAGCTCGACGCCGGCGCGCGCAAGGCGCGGGATGTCCACGCCGGCGTCGCGCAAGCGGTCGACCTGCGCGATCGGAATGCCGGTCATCCGCTCCATCACCATGACGTCGGTGCCGCAGTAGTCCCAATGCACCGCGGGCACCAGCAGCAGCGGCGAATGCTGGAAGTTCCGCCGCAGCTGCGAGCAGTTGGCGGCCTCGCGCGCCAGGTCGAGCTCGTCGTTCAGCGTCTTTTCGAATTCGCCCACGACCGCGCGCGGGCGGAGCCGCTTGCCGTCCGACCACAGCTTCTCCACCAGCCGCGCGCCCGCGTACATCAACGAAATGTCCTTCTCGATCACGTGCGCGATGTTGGGGCGCAGCACCTTCACCGCGACCGGCGTCCCGTCGGGCAGCTGGGCGAAATGCACCTGCGCGACGGACGCGCTCGCGATCGGCGTCCGGTCGAAGGATTTGAACACGGCGTCCACGGGCTTGCCGTAGAGGCGCTCGAGCGTCTCGATCACCTGCTCGGAGGGAAACGGCGGCACGCTGTCCTGAAGCTTCGCGAGCTCGTCGGCGATGTCGGCCGGCAGGAGATCGCGACGCGTCGAGAGCATCTGCCCGAACTTGACGAAGATCGGTCCGAGGTCCTGCAGCGCGAGACGCAGCCGCTGGCCACGGGGCGCGGACGTATCGCGCCAGAACGTCAGAGCGCGTGCCGCCGGCCGCACCGCGCGGAATTGCTCGCGGCCGGTCAGAAGCTCGTCGAGCCCGTATTTGAGCGCGACGATGATGATCCTGGCCAGGCGCAGCAGACGCATCCTGCCGATTGTAAGGGAAACGATGCCCGTGCCGCGGTGCAAGGCGTATCGTCAACGGTCGACTGGGCACGAACGTTGCTTCAGGACGAATGATTTCCGGAAGATGATCCCGTGTTCGTCGGCCGCGTGCCGCGACACGTCCCCCACGGCACCCGGCCGGCCGGACCCGGTGCCCGGCAAGGAGAGCGCTCGGCCATGACGGAGCGACCGCAATCGCTGGGCGAGGAGATCGCCAACAGCTTGAGCCACGGGCTCGGACTGGTGGCGGCCATCGTGTCCGCCCCCATTCTCATCGTGACGACGGCGCAGACCGGAAAAGCGGTGAACATCATCGCCGCCTGCATCTTCGCCGCGACGATGGTGCTTCTGTACTGCGCGTCGACCGTCTACCACGCGGTGCCGCACAAGCGCGCCAAGGCGCTGTTTCGCAAGCTGGATCATGGTGCGATCTATTTGATGATCGCAGGCACCTACACGCCGTTCACGCTCGGCGCGCTGAACGGGCCCTGGGGTTGGACGCTGTTCGGACTGGTCTGGAGCCTCGCCGGAGTCGGCGTCACGTTGAAGGCGTTCGATCGCCTCGCGCACCCCACCGCGTCGCTGGGCCTGTATCTGCTGATGGGATGGCTTTGCGTGATCGCGGTCGGACCGCTCGTCGACCGGATTCCGATTCCAGGTCTGCTGCTGCTCGCGGCGGGCGGCATCGCGTACATGGCGGGCGTGGCGTTTTTTGCCATCGACTCCCGCGTGCGCTACGGGCATTTCATCTGGCACCTGTTCGTGCTGGCCGGCACCAGCTGTCACTTTTTCGCGGTTCTCGGCTACTCGGCGTAGCGGGAGCGTCGCGGCGAGCTTTGCGTGCGGCGGGGCGGAAGGGCGGGCCCGGGCGCCGCCGCCTCACGACCCGAGGTGTGCCCCCACCGCGGCGAGCCGCAGGGCGAGCGCGTCGACGCGGGTCGCCAGGGCGGCCACCTGCTCGCCGAACGACCGAATGTCGGCACCGCGCGCGGCCAGCCGGGCTTCGTCGCGGACGTAGCTTGCGACACTCTCGCCGACGCGCGTGGCGGCATACTCGGGAAACGCAAGCAGCCGACGCCCGGCATCCGCGACGCGCTGGCCAACGATCGGCCCGAGCGCATTCGCGAAAACCTGCTCGACAAACCACGGCAGTGTTTCGGCGAGGCCTTTCAATGTCGCCGTCAGCGCCGGATCGCCGTCGGCGACGACGTATTCGTCCCAGCGCGCGGGATTGGCGAGAAAGGACGGAAACGTGAGCGGCGAGAGCGTCAGTTTCAGGTCGGGCGACTGGTCCGGCCCCGGCGCTGATTCGACGTTGCCCGACGCATCGATGCGCATCGCGGTTGCCACGGGCCCCACCGCGATCGCGAAAACGCGCCCGGCATGTGCCGCGAGAGAGGTCTTCACCCACGCCTCGCGGTCGAGCGCTCGATTGGCGAGCCTGGGCGCCATGGCCGAAAGGCCAAGATCGAACGATCGCATCAGCCTGCCCGTGGCCGGTTACGAGCGCGCTACGCGGGTTGCTGAATTCCGGCCAGCAGCCAGCCCGACGAGCCGTCCGAAGGCTTCGTCAGATTCCACACTTCGTCGAAGGCAGCCGGGGCGGCGCTGCCGCCTTCGCCCATCGTGCCGGTGAACCTGACGCTTGCCCAGTGGCGGTCGCCTTCGGTCGTGACGTCGAACACCTCGGCGTCGAGCGTCAGGACCTCGGTGGGGGTGCGCGCGCCGCCGCTGTCGAGGTCGCGGGCGACCTCCGCAAGCATCTCGGGCGTCAACACTTCGGCAAGCAACTTGCGGTTGCCGGCGTCGTGCGCCGCCTGCAGCCGGACGAATTGCTGCTTCGCGTGCTTGACGAAGCCTTCGGCATCGAACCCTGGCGGCAAGTGCGCGTTCATCGTGGGCGCGGCGGCAGACGATCCCAAAACCGGTTCGATCCTGGATGCGGCGCCCCAGGCCGGCGCTTTCGGCATTTCGAACGCGGCAGGCTCGGCGGGGCTCGTCGACCCCGCGTAGGCGAGCGGGCGCGGTGTCTGCCCGCCGCGCGCGAACAACCGGCGCAAGACGAAGACCCCACCGATCACCAGAAGCGCGATCAGCAGGAAACTCCCCATCCCCTCCGGAAGCCCGAAATGCGACAGCAGGGCCGCGAGTCCCAGGCCAGCGGCGATGCCGGCGATCGGCCCCAGCCACCTTGACGCGCCCGACGGCGCGGGCGTCGCGGCGGCGGCGGGTTTCGCCGGAAGCGTCGCGCCCGGCGTCGCCGGCATCACCGGTTGATTGGCGGCCGCCGACGGCGCCGGCGCCGGTGGGGTTGCCGTGCGCGGCGCCACGCTCGGGCGCTGCGCGCCCAGGCTACGCCCGCCGCCGATTCTTGCGTCCGCCACGGCGCTCATTACCATCGACGCGATGGCAAACACGGCGATCGCCAGGAATGATGAATGTTTCATGTGTTTCTCCAAAATCGGCGCGCCTCGGGCGTGCCTCCGTTCAGTAATGATAGCCCAGATGCAACGCGACCACGCCGGCCGCGAGATTGTGTACTTCGACCCGGTCGAACCCGGCTTGTTCCATCATTACCTTGAGCGTCGCCTGGTCCGGATGCATGCGGATCGATTCGGCGAGGTAGCGGTAGCTCGCCTCGTCGCCGGCGACGAGGCGGCCAAGCCGCGGCAACACATTGAAACTGTACCAATCGTAGGCCGGCCTGAGCGGCGCCCAGACCCTGGAGAACTCCAGCACCGCCGCGACGCCACCGGGCTTCAGGACACGGCGCATCTCGGCGAGGGCGCTCTCCTTGCGGGTTACGTTGCGCAGCCCGAAGGCAATGCTGACACAATCGAAATGCGCATCGGGGAACGGCAGTTTCTCGGCGTCGCACTGGACCGCCGGGACGAAGCGGCCGGCATTGAGCAGGCGGTCACGGCCGGAAGCGAGCATCGCCCCGTTGATGTCGGTCAGCACCACCTCGCCGGAAGGGCCGACGCGGTCGGCGAACAGCCGGGCGAGATCGCCGGTGCCGCCCGCGAGGTCGAGCACGCGCATCCCGCCGCGCACGCCCGTGGCGTTCACCGCAAAGCGCTTCCACAATCGATGGAGCCCGGCCGACATGAGGTCGTTCATCAGGTCGTACCTGCCGGCGACCGAATCGAAAACGCCGCGCACGCGTTGCGCCTTGTCCTCGACTTCCACCTGCTCGAAACCGAAATGGGTGCGATTGCTCATCGTGTCGCTCCGGGCACTGGCGTGCCATCGCGCGCAGCCGGGATCGCGCATTGCCACGGTGAGACCGGCGCCGCCGAAACCGCCGGGCGCTAGCGTACCGAGTCAGTACACTAGGTGCGCCCGGTCACGGTGGTGGGCATGATATCGAGAGTGCCGATGTCCGAGAAGGGGTTGCGTCCCTTTGCTTCCTTGCCGTGCAGTTTGATGTCGAGGCGGAGATCGTTCAGCGAATCCGCGTTGCGCAGCGCATCCTCGTAGCTGATCAAGCCGGTGTCGTAGAGGCCGAACAGCGACTGGTCGAACGTCTGCATGCCGAGCTCGCGCGACTTCTTCATGATCTCCTTGATGCCCGAGACGTCGCCCTTGAAGATCAGATCGGAAATGAGCGGGGAATTGAGCATCACCTCGACGGCCGGCACCCGGCCACGGCCGTCGCGGCGCGGTATCAGCCGTTGCGCGACGAACGCGCGGACGTTGAGCGAAAGATCCATGAGGAGCTGAGCGCGGCGCTCCTCGGGGAAGAAGTTGATGATCCGGTCGAGCGCCTGATTCGTGCTGTTGGAGTGCAGCGTCGCGAGGCAGAGATGGCCCGTTTCCGCGAAGGAGATCGCGTGGTCCATCGTTTCGCGCTCGCGCACCTCGCCGATCAGGATGACGTCCGGCGCCTGGCGCAGCGAGTTCTTGAGCGCGACCTGCCAGTCGTCGGTGTCCACGCCGACTTCCCGCTGGGTGACGATGCAGTTCCTGTGCTCGTGGACGAACTCGATCGGGTCTTCGATGGTGATGATGTGGCCGAAGCTGTTCTCGTTGCGGAAGCCGAGCAGCGAGGCCATCGAGGTCGACTTGCCGCAGCCGGTAGCACCGACGAACATCATGATGCCGCGCTTGGACATGATGATGTCCCGAAGCACCGGCGGCAGACCGAGGTCCTCGAATTTCGGGATATCGGTGGTGATGGTCCGCAACACCATGCCGATCCGGCTCTGCTGGACGAAGGCGTTCACGCGGAAGCGGCCGATCCCCGGCGGGGCGATGGCGAAGTTGCACTCCTTCGTCGACTCGAACTGGGCCGCCTGCTTGTCGTTCATGACGCTGCGCACGAGCTCCATCGTGTGCTGCGGCGTGAGCGCGGACTTCGACACCGGCTGGATCCGGCCGTCGACCTTCAGCGCGGGCGGAAAGTCGGCCGTGATGAACAGGTCGGAGCCCTTCTGCTTGACCAGGAGCTCTAGCAACTCGTGAATGAACCCTGTGGCACGTTCGCGTTCCATCCTGGGGTCTCCCGTCTCTGGCGGGCCGTCATCGGCCACGCCGGCATCGTCCTGGCTTACGCCATGAACAGATCCTTGTTCACGGCGCGGTTGCGCGCCTCGGCCACGTTGACCATGTTGCGGCGGACCATCTCCGTAAGGCACTGGTCGAGCGTCTGCATTCCGATATTCTGGCCCGTCTGGATCGTCGAGTACATCTGCGCGATCTTGCCTTCGCGGATGAGGTTTCGGATCGCCGGCGTGCCGATCATGATCTCGTGCGCCGCGACGCGGCCCTGGCCGTCCTTGGTCTTGAGCAGCGTCTGCGAGATGACCGAAACCAGCGATTCCGACAGCATCGCGCGGACCATTTCCTTCTCCGCGGCGGGGAACACGTCGATGATCCGGTCGATCGTCTTGGCCGCCGAGCTCGTGTGCAGCGTCGCGAACACCAGGTGGCCCGTCTCGGCGGCGGTCAGCGCGAGGCGGATCGTGTCGAGGTCGCGCATTTCGCCGACCAGGATGTAGTCGGGGTCCTCGCGCAACGCGCTCCGGAGCGCGTTGGGGAACGACAGCGTGTGGGGCCCGAGTTCGCGCTGGTTGATCAGGCACTTCTTCGATTCGTGCAGGAACTCGATCGGATCCTCGATCGTCAGGATGTGCCCGTACGCGTTCGCGTTCACGTGGTCCACCATCGCCGCGAGCGTCGTTGATTTCCCCGAACCGGTCGGGCCGGTGACGAGGATCAGCCCGCGTGGCCGGTTCACCATCTCGGCGAAGACCTTCGGGGTATTGAGCTCCTCGAGCGATTGCACCTTGGCCGGAATCGTCCGGAGCGCCGCCGACGCGCCACGCGACTGCACGAACGCATTGACCCGGAAGCGGGCGAGGTTCGGCACGGCGAAGCTGAAGTCGCACTCGAGGGTCTCTTCGTAGGTCTTCCGCTGCGCGTCGCTCATGATGTCGTACACCATGGCGTGGACGTCCTCGTGTTCCATGGGCGGCAGGTTGATCCGGCGGACGTCACCGTGGACGCGGATCATCGGCGGCAGGCCGGCCGAAAGATGGAGGTCGGATGCCTTGTTCTTGACGGCAAATGCCAGAAGTTCGGTGATGTCCATCTATAATCCTTGGTGCTGTCCGCGATCCGGGGTGCTCCGGCCTGCAACGCAATGTAAAGGGGCATGCAAACCGCGTGCCAATGAAGCGTCGGTACGCCGGCGCCGGTCGATTATGTTCCACTACGAGAAGTCATGGCAAGACGTGATGGCGCGGATCGCACGCGCCGCGCGGGCGGCAGGACGCGATCCGGAAGACGTCCGGCTCGTGGCCGTGAGCAAGACGTTCCCGCCCGCGGCGGTACGCGCGGTCCATGCGCTGGGCCAGCGCGAGTTCGGCGAAAACTACGTGCAGGAGGGCGGCTCGAAGATGGATGCGCTCGCCGACCTGCCCGGCATCGAATGGCATCTGATCGGGCCACTGCAGAGCAACAAGGCCGGGTCGGTCGCCCGGCGCTTCGGTTGGGTGCAAACGGTCGACCGGATGAAGATCGCCGAGCGGCTGTCGGCGGCGCGACCGGCGGACGCGCCGCCGCTCAACGTCTGCGTACAGGTGAACGCGAGCGGCGAAGCGGCGAAGAGCGGCGTCCTGCCGGCGGCGGCGGTCGCGCTGGCGCAGGCCGTCGCCACGTTGCCGCGCCTTCGCATGCGCGGGATCATGGGCATTCCCGAGCCGACCGACGACACGGCGCGCCGGCGGGCGCAGTTCCGCGTGCTGCGCGCGTGTCTCGACGCATGCCGGACCTCGGGCCTGCCGGTCGATACGCTGTCGATGGGAATGTCCGCGGATCTCGAGGACGCGATTCTCGAAGGCGCGACGCTGGTGCGCGTGGGAACCGCGATCTTCGGCGCGCGCGCGCGAACGGACGGATAGCATTCTCCCGCGATGGCGACAACCTTCATCGGCGGCGGCAACATGGCGACCGCGCTCATCGGCGCGATGCGCGCGCGCGGCGCCGCGGCCGCAGATTTCCGCGTCGTCGAGCCGATCGCCGAGGCGCGGGCAAGACTCGCGGCGCGCCATCCCGGCATCGCGCTCTTCGCCGAATGCGTGCCGGAAGCCGTGGGCGGCACAACGCTCGTCGTCCTCGCCGTGAAACCGCAGCAGATGCGTGACGCCGCGCGGGCGCTTGCGCCGTATCTCGGCGGTACGCCCGCACCGGTCGTGCTCTCCATCGCCGCCGGCATCCGCGTCGCCGATCTCGCGCGCTGGCTGGGCGGCCACGGCCGGCTCGTCCGGGCGATGCCCAACACGCCGGCGCTCGTGGGGAAGGGAATCTCGGGCGTGTTCGCCGTGCAGACCGTGGATGCGGCGGGCCGCGCGCTCGCGGCGGGCGTACTCGAGGCGGCCGGCGAGCTGGTCTGGGTCGACGACGAGGCGATGCTCGACGCCGTCACCGGCGTTTCGGGGAGCGGGCCCGCGTACGTGTTCTATTTCCTCGAGGCGCTCGAGCACGCCGCGCGCGAACTGGGCTTCACTCCCGCCGATGCGCGCCGGCTCGCGTATGCCACTTTTGCCGGAGCGGTGGCGCTGGCAGAGGCCAGTCCCGACGAACCGGCCGTCCTGCGCGCGCAAGTGACGTCGAAGGGCGGCACGACCGAGCGCGCGATTCTGTCGATGGAAGCGGGCGCGGTGAAGGCGAAGATCGTCGCCGCGGTGAAAGCGGCCTCGCTGCGCGCCGCCGAACTCGGCGACGCCTGCGGTAAAGACGCGTAGCCGATGTTCGATCAAGCGCTCAAATTCCTGCTCGACACGGCGTTCGGGCTCATCACGTACGCGTTCCTGCTGCGCTTCACGATGCAGTGGCTGCGCACGCCGTTCAAGAATCCGCTGGGGCAGGCGGTCGTCGCGCTCACCGATTGGGCGGTGAAGCCGGCGCGGCGCATCGTTCCGGGCTTCAAGGGGCTCGACGGGTCCACGCTCTTCCTCGCGTGGCTCGCGCAGTTCGCGTGGCTCGCCGCGCTGCATCTTCTGAGCGGGCTCGCAGCGTTCGCCGGCGCCACCTGGGCGACGCTCGCGCTCCTTGCCTGCGTCGAGCTCGTCAAGTCCGCGCTGTGGCTTCTGATCATCGTCGTGTTCGCGCAGGCGATCCTGTCGTGGACCGCCCCCGACGGCCCGTTCGCCGGCGTGCTCAACGCATTGACGTTCCCGTTCCTCGCGCCGGTACGGCGCAGGATCCCTCCGCTGGGGGGCACGCTCGACCTTTCGCCGCTGATCGTGATCGTCCTCGCCCAGCTCGCACTCATGCTTCCCGTGCGCTGGCTGGAAGGCGTCGTGCTGACACTCTTCCGGTGAATCGGGTCGTGACCGGGCCCGCGTGGCGCCGAGAGGACGGCGGCGACATGTTGCTGATGCTGCACAAGCCGCCCGGCGAAGCTTCGCGGCAGAAGACCGCGACGGTCACGCGGCCGCCGCTGCGCCCGGACCGCTACCGGGGCCGAGCCGGTTCGCGAGGCGCACGAAATCGGCCACGCCGAGCGTCTCGCCGCGCGCGCCGGGATCGATGCCGGCGGCCTCCAGCGCCGACGCTGGGCAGAGCGCAGACAGCGCGTTGCGCAGCGTCTTGCGCCGCTGGCCGAACGCCGCGGCGACGACCCGACCGAACAGCGCGGTGTCGTCGATCCGCGGCTTCGCCGCGCCGAGCGGCACGAGTCGCGCGACCGCCGAATCGACGTTGGGTGCCGGCCGGAATGCGCCCGGGGGCACCGTGAAGAGCCGGGTGACTCCGAAAATCGCCTGCAGCATCACGGTGAGCCGTCCGTAATCCGGCGTTGCCGGCAACGCGGTCATGCGCGCGACCACTTCCCTCTGCAGCATCACGTGGACGTCGGCGAGCTGCGATTCGAACTGCGCGAGGCGGAAAAGCATCGGCGAGCTGATGTTGTAGGGAAGGTTGCCGACAACGCGCAACGCGGGACCAAGCACGCGGAAGTCGAACACGAGCGCGTCGGCGACATGCAGGGTGAGGCGCTCCGGCGGAAATTCGGAGGCGAGCCGCGCGGCGAGGTCGCGGTCGATCTCGATCGCCGAGAGATGTCCGGCCCGTTCGATCAGCGGCCGCGTCAGCGCGGCCAGCCCCGGGCCGATCTCGACCAGATTGTCCCCGGGTCGGGGGGCGATGGCGTCGACGATTCGCGTCACGTAGTGCGGATCGGCAAGGAAATTCTGGCCAAAGCGTTTTCGGGGTTGGTGCCCGTGCATGGATTCTCGATCACGCCCGTGCAAGCGAGGGCGATCTCAACGCGCGAGCGCGGCGCCGGAGGGCACCCTTCCCGTCGCGCGCCCGGCCAGCTCGATCGCCAGTTCCACCGCGACGAACAGGCTGCCCGGGTCCACGCCGCGCGCCTTGGCGGCGTCGGCGGCGAGGTCGAGCGCCGTACCGTGGTCGACCGAGGTGCGGATGAACGGCAGCCCGAGCGTCACGTTGACGCCGTGTCCGAAGCTCGCCGCCTTGAGCACGGGCAATCCCTGGTCGTGGTACATCGCGACGATCGCATCGTAACGCCGCGCGATGTCGGGCACGAACACGGTATCGGCGGGCAGCGGGCCCGTCACATCATGGCCCGCGGCGCGCAGGGCCGCGATCGCCGGTGCGATGACGTCGATCTCCTCGCGGCCGAGGTGCCCGCCCTCCCCCGCGTGCGGATTCAATCCGCAGACCGCGATGCGTGGAGAGGCGAGCGCGAACTTTGTCTTGAGCTCGGCACAGACGATCGCGACGGTCGCGTCGACGGCGTCGCGCGTGATGGCGGCCGGGACCTCCGCGAGCGGGATGTGCGTGGTGACGAGGGCGACCCGCAGCGGCGCATCGGAGGCCCCGCCGACGAGCATCATCACGACGCGCGGGGTGTGCGTGCGCCGCGCAAAGAATTCCGTGTGCCCGGAGAACGGAATGCCTGCGTCCATGAGCGCGCTCTTCTGCACGGGCGCCGTCACGAGCGCGGAGAACGTTCCGATGGCGCAGGCGTCGGACGCGCGCGCCAGCGCCGCGAGAACGCCGTGCGCGTTCGCCGGATCCGGTCGGCCCGGCACCACCGGTGCGGTAACCGGCAGGTGCCATATTTCGACGCTGCCGCCGGCCGGAGCGAACGACACCGGATCGTACTCGGCGTACCGCGGCGTTGCGCCGATCCGCGCCGCGCGCGCCGCGAGCAATTCGCGGTCGCCGAGGATGACGATCCGCGCCGGATACGGATGCTCGCGATGACGCATGGCGAGCCGTGCGCAGAGCTCGGGGCCGATGCCGGCGGGTTCACCGACGGTAACCGCAATGGTCGGTTCGGTCATCGATCTGAAAAGTCAGCCAGGCCCCAATGCGCCGACGTCGACGCCCGCCGCGTCGCCGAAGAGCTCGACCTTGACGCTCGCTGCCGCGCGGATCGCGTACGCACCGTCGGTTCCGGCGGCGATCGTCGCCTGCGCGAGCCCTTCGAGCGCCCGCGTCGGCCGTCCGAACACCCAAAGCTGTTCCAGCGGATTCGCGACATCGATCTCGCCGGTGTGCTGGACGGGAGAGCCCAGCGGCAACGCGAATCCTTCGCGCCCGAACACGGGGAACTGATCCAGCGCAGCCTTGTACTGCAGCACGCGTTGACCGGGGAAGCGCTGGCGCGAATTGAGGTCGTACCACGCGCCCGGCGGCAGCGCGACCTCGACTTCGCCGCCTTCGCGGACGATGGGCGCGACGAGCAGCGCGTCGCCGCACATGAACTGCGTTTCGTAGTCGCGCACGAGACCGCTGCCCGGAAACGCGAGCGCCATCGCGCGCATCACGGGCATGCCGGTTGCGACCGCCTCGGCGATCACGCGCTGCAGGTAAGGAATCAACCGGTAGCGGAACGCGAGCCATTTGCGCGCGACGGCCTCGGCGTCGGCACCGAAAGCCCACGGCTCGCGCTCGCCGAGACCGTGGACGCGGACGTGCGAGCCGAACACCGCGGCCTGCAGCCAGCGAACGTAGAGTTCCGGCGTCGGTTGCTTCGAGCCGTAGAAGCCGCCGACGTCGGAACTGTAGTACGGCACGCCGCTCATGCCCCACGACAGGCCGCCGCGGATCGACGCGGCGAGGCCCTCCCAATCGCTTTGCGGATCGCCTCCCCACTGAATCGGATAGCGCTGGCTGCCGGTCCACCCGGCTCGGCCCATGACCATCGGCGGAGCGCTCGCGTCGCGCTGATACTTTGCCGTCGCATCGTGGACACACTGGTTGTACAGCAGCGGATAGACGTTGTGCAGCCGGCGACCGGTGTCGCCGTTGAACGCCATGGCGTCGTCGGGAATCTGCTCGCCGAAATCGGGGCTCATCACGTCGACGCCGTCGGCGAACAGTGCCGCATGCGCATCGCGCCAGTACACGAAAGCGCCGGGATGGGTGAAGTCGACGATGCCGCTGTCCGGCAACGGCGCGGGCGCCCTGGCGGACGGATTGTTGCCGGGTGCGCCATCCCAGCCGAACACGTAGGGCTCGCCTTCCGCCGTGGTCAGCAGGTAGCCGCGCGACGCAAGCTCCACGAACAGAGGCGATTGCACGGACACGTACGGGTACTCCCATACGCAGACGCGCAGGTCGTGCGCCTTGATCGCCGCCAGCGCCGCGCGCGGATCCGGAAAACGCCCGGGATCCCACTTGAAATCGAAACGTGTCTCGACCTCCCAGGCAGCGCGGCTGTCCAGCGTCAACACATCGCAGGGAATCCTGCGCGCGCGAAGTTTGGCAGCCACCTCGGCCGCTTCCTCCGGCGTCTTGTAATGGGCGCGCGAAACCCACAGGCCGAGACCCCACGTCGGCACCGTCGCCGGACGTCCCGTGAGCTGCGTGTAGCGATCGAGAATGTCTGACGGCGTGTCCGCGGCAAACAGGAACAGGTCGAGCGCCTCGTCGTCCACCAGCATCGCGTACGAACGGTGCGACCAATCCGGATACCCGACACCGTGCGTGACCAGCGCCGGCGTGTTCACGAAAACGCCCCAAGCGCCCTTGCCGAGGCCTGGACTCCACGCGAACGGCACATTCTTGTACGACAAGCCGGTGTTGACGCCGCCGGCATCGGCGACGCGCGAGTGGATCAACTGTCCACGCTTGTCGAGCGGGCCGAACTTCTCGCCGAGACCATAGACGGATTCGCCCGAAGCGAGCGCGAGGGCCGCGGTCCATTGTCCGCCGCTGCGCAGGCGGCCGAACGTCGGAAGCCGCGTCCAGCCCCCCAAGTTCTCGTCGGTGATCGAACACGCCACCGGCGCGCCGCGATGGAGGAGGCGAAAGCGCAGCGGAGCGGCGGCGAGCTCGAGCGTCGTGTCGCCCGCGGCAAACGTCCAGGTGCCGTCTTCGCCCTGCGCGACGGTGCAGGCCTTGGTCCGGGAAACGACGAGACCATAGTCGGGTTTCGTGTTCGGGCCCGCGCGCAGCCGGAATATGCCGGGCCCGTAGCACGAGACTTCGAATATGTCGCCGGTGGAGGTCGCGAATGCGGCGCCGGACGGAGATGTTCCGACGCTTTGCAGCACGTCGAGACGCAGGAAGGTTGTCGTATCGATGTACATGTTGTCGGCAGGGTCGGGAGCTGCGGAAACGTCATCCCGCGAACGTGGGCTCGGGGAGGCCGGGAACGTCCACCGTCATGGCGAACAGGCCGCCGGAGGCCGGCAGACGCACGAGTTCGTCGGCCGCGCGCATCTGCCGCGCGCTGGTGACGTAGAGCGTCTTCAGGTCGCGACCGCCGAAAGCGCACATCGTCGGGCACATCGCGGGCACCGCAAACTCGGCGAGAACGCGCCCATCGGGCGCGATCCGCAGCACCTTGCCGCCGCGATAGAAAGCAATCCAGTAACATCCGTCGCGATCGACGGCGGCGCCGTCGGGTCGGTCGCCTTCTTCGCTGAAGCGCGCGAGCACGCGCGGGTTCGTCGGCATTCCCGAGGCCGCGTCGTAGTCATACGCGCGGATCATCTGCGTCGGCGTATCGGCGTGGTACATCGTCCGGCCATCGGGACTGAAAGCGAGGCCGTTGCTGATCGTCATGCCTTCGAGCAGGCGAGTGAGCGTGAAGTCGGGGTCGAGGCGAACGAGCGCGGCGGTCTTCGCGTCGCGCGTTTCGTTCATGTAGCCGGCGAGAAAGCGGCCCTGCGGGTCGCAACGGCCGTCGTTGAAGCGATGGTGCGTCGGGTCGTACGGCGCGTCGGCGACCTTTCGGGTCAGCGTGCCATCGGCGCCCGCGAGCCAGAAGCCGCCGCGCAGCGCCACGACGAAACCCCCGTCGCGGCGCAACGCGAAGCAGCCGATCGACTCGGGCATCGGCATCACGGTGTTGCGCCCGGTGGCGGGGTCGAAGCGATTGAGCGACGGCGCGTTGATGTCCACCCAGTAGAGAACTTGCAGGGCGGCGGACCATACCGGGCATTCGCCGAGGCTCGCCTGGATATCGAGCACGCAGCGGAACGGCGAGGCGGCGGCGGAAGCGGAAGGGGTCATGGCAGCGTGTGGACGGAGATTCGCATCGTACAAGAAAACGCGGCGCCTGCATCGAGGATCCCGGCGCCGGTGCCTTTCTCTCCGCGCCCCGCGCGGTTGAATGCGTCGGTCATATGCGTGACCGGCTCGACGGCGAGGAAAGCCCTGCCCGGCGGGATGTATACGACGAGGAACCCGGCCGCGCGATCGGCGGCGATCGTGACAACGCGGCGCCGGACCGCGTCGGAGAGCGTCGCCACGCCGTCCCATCCGGCGAAAACGTTGTCGAGCGCGACATCGCCGATGGCACGCGGCGGATCGAAACGCCACGCATCGGGAACCGGGACGCGTTTCGTCGGCAGCTGCGTGTGGTCGAGCAGGAGCATTGCGTGCGCAGGATCGTTCGCGACGACACTCCATGGTCGCTGCCAGCCGACGCCCTGGAGCGAATGGGGATGGTCGCCGAAGTTCCGCGCAAGCGGGGTTGCGCGCTCCGCGAAGACGAGGTTCGCGTTCGCGATGCGGTTCGAGTAGAAAACCAGCGGGTAGCACGAAAAGCCGCGCGCGTTGCCGGCAGCGCGCGCCTCGACCGAAACCGGCCGCAACACATCGACGCCGCGAAACGTGAATTGCGCAATGGCGCCTCCGGTCACGGGCGCGACGACGACGCGCGCGTCGCCGGCGGCTAGCGGCAGCCCGTCGGTCATCGGATCACGTGCTTTGCGATTGCGATGGCGCGCCGTCCGCGAGTCGGGTGCCGCAGGTTGTCGGAAACGCAGGGTCGGACACGCCTTGTTTGCGCCCGGGTGTCGAGCAGACGGTATGGCAAGAGCCGTATCTGACCCCACTTTTGCCTGCGGGCAGGTCCAAGGAGCTTCCGGAGAATGCATTATAATCGGCCGCGTCAGGGGAGGCGCCCGCCTTCCCTTCTTCTTTCTCGGCACCCGCCCGTCCGTGTCCGGAATCTTCTCCCGCGCCGATTTCATCGCCGGCGCCCGCGACATGGCGCCGGCGCAGCTCGGCCTGCTGCCGTTCGGCCTCGTCTGCGGGGTCGGCGCGCAGTCGGCCGGCGCGTCGGTGTGGGAAAACCTCGGCTTGTCGGCGCTGATGTTCTCCGGCGCGGCGCAGATCATTGCCGCGCAGCTTATCGCGGCGGGCGCGCCCGTCGCGGTGACGATCCTCACCTGCTTTGTCGTCGGCCTGCGCTTCCTGATGTACAGCGCCGCGATGGCGCCGCATCTCAAGGACCTCCCACCCCGCTGGCGCAACGGGCTGGCGTTCCTCCTGACCGACCAGGCGTTCGCCGCGGGGATCCGGCGCTTCCGCGAGACGGGCGACATGCGCAACGGCGCGTCGTATTTCCTCGGTGCCGGCGCCCTGCTGTGGATGGCATGGCAGGGCTCCTGCCTTGCCGGCTTCTGGGCCGGCAACGTGATTCCGGCGTCCTGGTCGCTCGATTTCATCGTGCCGCTCTGTTTTCTTGCGCTGCTCGTGCCGGCGCTGGAGGATCACTCGACGCGCGTTGCGGCGCTCGCGGCCGGGATCGCCGTCGTCGCGCTCGACGCGCTGCCGATGCGGCTGTCGCTGATCTGCGCCGGAGTGATCGGAATCGCGGCCGGGATGATCACCGAAGCGCGGCGGGGCGCGCGGTGAGTTCGACGATCGCGTGGTGGACCGTCATCATCGTGGTCGGCGCGCTCAACTTTCTGTCCCGGCTGTCCTTCATTGCCGTCTTCGCGCGTGTCGCGATGCCGCCGCCCGTGGCGCGGGCGCTGCGCTTCGTGCCGGCGGCCATGCTGACGGCGATCGTCGTCCCGGCCGTGGTCTTCGTCGCGCCGGGGGCGCTGGCATTCTCGTACACCAACCCGAAGCTTGTCGCCGCGCTGATCGCGGTGGTCGTGGCTTGGCGCACGAACAACGCAACGGCCACGATGGCGACCGGCATGGCCGCGTTGTGGCTCGTACAGTGGCTGCTTCGCGCTGCCGGTTAATGCGAGCCTGATGAGCGACGGACGCGGCCGCCATGCCGGCCGATTTCGGCTAACATCAACGCTTTCTCCCCGGGATTTCCCATGCGCTTCGAAGGCACCGATAGCTACATCGCCACGCCGGACCTGATGCTCGCGGTCAATGCGGCGGTTGCGCTCGAGCGACCGCTGCTGGTGAAGGGCGAGCCCGGCACCGGCAAGACGATGCTGGCGGAGGAGGTCGCGCGCGCGCTCGGCCGGCCGCTGCTGCAGTGGCACGTCAAGTCGACGACCAAGGCGCAGCAGGGCCTGTACGAGTACGACGCCGTGTCGCGGTTGCGCGATTCCCAATTGGGCGACGCGCAGGTCGGCGACATCGCGCACTACATCAAGCGCGGCGTGCTGTGGGAGGCCTTCGAGGCGCCGGCGCCCGCGGTCGTGCTGATCGATGAAGTCGACAAGGCCGACATCGAGTTTCCGAACGACCTCCTGCGCGAGCTCGACCGGATGGAGTTCTACGTCTACGAGACGCAGCAGACGATCCGCGCGACGCACCGGCCGCTCGTCGTCATCACGTCGAACAACGAGAAGGAGCTTCCCGACGCGTTCCTGCGCCGCTGCTTCTTCCACTACATCCGCTTTCCCGATCGCGAGACGATGACGCGGATCGTCGACGTGCATTTCCCCGGCCTCAAGAAAGCGCTGCTGGCCGAGGCGCTCGAGGTGTTCTTCAACCTGCGCGACGTGCCGGGATTGAAGAAAAAACCGTCGACGTCCGAGCTCCTCGACTGGCTGAAGTTGTTGCTCGCCGAGGACATTCCGCCCGAAGCGCTCAGGAGTTCGGACAAGAAGGTGCTGATTCCGCCGCTGCACGGCGCACTGCTCAAGAACGAGCAGGACGTGCATTTGTTCGAGCGCGTCGCGTTCATGGTGCGCAGCGGGCGGTAGCGTGGCATTCGTCGAACCGGTTACCCTCGTCGGCAGCCACGTCCGGTTGGAGCCGCTCGCCCGCGAGCACGAAGCCGGTCTCAAGGCCGCGGCAGCCGACGGCGAGCTGTGGCAGCTCTGGTACACGAGCGTGCCCATGCCCGAAAAGACGCTGGAGTGGATCGACGCGGCGCTCGACATGCGCGCGAAACTCGGCGCGATGCCCCTCGTCGTCCGCGAGGCGGCGACCGGCGATATCGTCGGGAGCACGCGCTACTTCAACGTGGAGGCCGCGCACCGGCGGCTGGAGATCGGGCACACGTGGTACGCGAAGCGGGTCCAGCGAACAGCGCTGAACACGGAAGCCAAGCTTCTCCTGCTCACGCATGCGTTCGAGACGCTCGGCTGCATCGCCGTCGAGTTCCGCACGAGCTTCTTCAATTTTCCCTCGCGCGAGGCGATCGCGCGCCTGGGCGCGAAGCAGGACGGCATCCTCCGCCATCACCAGATCCTGCCGGATGGCTCGCTGCGCGACACCGTCGTGTTCAGCATCGTCGCGCCCGAGTGGCCGGCGGTGAAGAAGAACCTCCTCTGGCGGCTCGCGCGGTGAGGATCGGAGTCAGGTACGTAACAATTCGCGACGCCAGAGAAAAACGCGTCGGCGTCGAATTATTACGTCACTGACCCCAATCAAAAGATGCTGATCGGTTTCTTCCTCCACCTCAAGTCCGCACGCCTGCCGGTGTCGACGCGCGAGTTCCTGACCTTGCTCGAAGCGCTCGAAGCGCGCGTCGTCTCGCTGTCGATCGACGATTTCTACCACCTCGCGCGCGCTTCGCTGATCAAGGACGAAGCGCAGTTCGACCGCTACGATGTTGCGTTCGCGACCTACTTCAAGGGCGTGGACGCGATCTTCGACATCCGCGCCGAGATCCCCGAAGAGTGGCTGCGGAAGGAGTTCCTGCGGCTGCTTTCCCCCGAGGACAAGGCGAAAATCGAGGCGCTCGGCGGGTGGGACAAGCTGATGGAGACGCTGAAGCAGCGACTCGCCGAACAGAAGGCGCGCCACGCGGGCGGCTCGAAGTGGATCGGCACGGGCGGCACCAGCCCGTTCGGCGCGTATGGCTACAACCCCGAGGGCATCCGCATCGGCCAGGAAGGCGGCGGCAACCGCAGCGCGGTGAAGGTGTGGGACGAGCGGAGCTTCCGCAACCTCGACGGCGATGTCGAGCTCAACACGCGCAACATCAAGGTCGCGCTGCGCCGCCTCCGCCGCTTCGCGCGTGAGGGCATCCCGGAGGAGCTCGACCTGGAGGGCACGATCGCGGGCACGGCGAAGAACGCCGGCTGGCTCGATCTCCACCTCGTGCCCGAGCGCCGCAACCGGGTGAAGGTGCTGCTGTTCCTCGACGTCGGCGGTTCGATGGACCCGCACGTGCGCGTCTGCGAGGAGCTCTTCTCGGCGACGAAGACCGAATTCCGCCATCTCGAGCACTTCTACTTCCACAACTGCGTCTACGACCACGTCTGGCGCGACAATGCGCGGCGGCGTCACGAGCGGATTGCGACCTGGGACATCCTGCACAAGTACGGGCCGGACTGGAAGGTGATCTTCGTCGGCGACGCGGCGATGAGCCCGTACGAACTCGTGCAGGCCGGCGGATCCGTCGAATACATGAACGAGGAACCCGGGGCCGTCTGGCTGAAGCGGATCGCCGAGCATTTCCGCCGCGTCGTCTGGTGGAATCCCGAGCCGCCACGCGCGTGGGAGTACACGCGCTCGACGCAGATCGTGCTGCAGGCGGTCGGCCCGCGGATGTTCCCGCTGACGCTCGATGGCATCGCGCGCGGCATCGACGCGCTGCGGCACTGAAGGAGTTTGGGAAACGGATGTGACCCGCGCGGGCGCAATTGCCGCCGTACTGTGTTCGGCCTCGCTCTTCGGCGCGAGTACGCCGCTCGCCCGCGGTCTCGTCGGCGCCGTCGATCCGCTCTGGCTCGCCGGGCTGCTCTACGCCGGATCGGGGCTGGGCCTGTCGGCGCTCCTCGCGTTGCGGCAGGGCGGCTTTGCCGGCGCAAACTTTCGCGTCGCGCCATTCGCGCGCGCCGACCTGCCATCGCTCGCCGCCGTGGTCGCTGCCGGCGGTGTCGTGGCGCCGGTGCTGTTCACTTTCGGTCTCGCGCGAACGTCGGGCGCGGCGGCGAGCCTCCTGCTCAACCTGGAGACCGTGCTCACCGTGGCGATCGCGTGGTTCGTCTTCCGCGAACATCGCAACGCGCGCACGGTGGCCGGCATGGTGCTCATCGTCGCGGCTTCGGCGGTCCTGGGCGGCGAGAGCGGCGGCGATGCGCGCGTCGGCGCAGGCGCGCTGCTGATCGCGCTCGCCTGTCTTGCGTGGGCGCTAGACAACAATCTCACGCGCAAGATCGCCGGCAACGACGCGATGCTGATCGCGGCCGCGAAAGGGCTGGTCGGAGGCGTTGTCAACCTCGGTCTCGCCGCCGTGCTCGCGGGCCCGGCGCCATCGCTGGACGCCGCGCTTGCCGCCGGCATCATCGGCTTCTTCGGCTACGGCGTTGGTCTCGCATTGTTCGTCGTTGCGCTGCGCACGCTGGGCGTGGCGCGGGCGAGCGCGTACTACACGACCGCGCCGATCGTCGGTGTCGCCGTCGCGTTCCTGCTTCTGGGCGAGCGGCCGGGCCTCGCGTTCTGGACGGCGTTGCCGCTGATGGTGGTCGGCGTTTGGCTGCATGTCACCGAACGGCACGCGCACGCGCATGTCCATGGCAGTCTCGCGCACGCGCACCCCCACCGGCACGACGTGCATCACGCGCATGCGCACGGCGTTGCCTGGGATGGCACCGAGCCGCACACCCATGTCCACGAGCACGAGCCGCTGACGCACGTTCATCCCCACACGCCGGACCTGCATCACCGGCACGACCATTGATCCGCCGGGACGGCCGCTTTACGCCCACCGAATCCGCTGCGTCGACCAACTCGCGATCGGCATAGCCGAGGGGAAACCGCCCCGCAACACGCGGCAATCCAGCCGTTCGGCGGAGGCGTGCCGCTACATTCCGCCGGTGGCGTACGTCGGCGCAATCACCTGCGGGGCCCTGCCGATCGGCGCCGGTTCCAGCACCGTGATCCGCCACAGCGTGCGCGCGTCGTCCGG
>Ga0315273_10002035_pt1 | contig 23589 bp, 22 predicted proteins | sample YL17G02_0_MG_FD_205753 | JGI IMG/M metagenome (GOLD analysis project Ga0315273, IMG submission 205753) | Sediment microbial communities from Yellowstone Lake, YNP, Wyoming, USA - YL17G02_0 | ecosystem: Environmental > Aquatic > Freshwater > Lake > Sediment | place: USA: Wyoming | collected...
TCCCGCCAGGCCATCACACTGCGGTCTACAAGATCATTTCCACTGGTATCTACCAGCGACATCGAAAGGGAAGCATTCTCTTCTGAATATCCATCATATAACCCGGCACGCACTGCGCGATAAATCGCCGTATCAGGAACGGTACACTCGAATACCACCTCATTATTTGAAGGATCGACCTCAATTATTTTGGTTTCGTTCGTATCATTGCTACCAACTTTGGTTAATGGATTCCCCTGGGCATCTTTGGAAATCGCTCCCCAGGTACCGAGGACGTTTCCATTGGACAGCAGGTAGGCGCTGCCGAGTGAACCTGAGAAGACCGCTGAGCCGCGTTCTTTGCCGTATTCCCATACCTGCTCGACTGTCATGGACGCTTCGTCGATGCGGTAGTGTGCAGCCATGCTATACGATTCTTGCGGCGAATAGGCAGTGCCAAAATCGAAGCTGCGGTATACACCATTATTGAACAATAATATATTGATGAAGTTATCTCCGGGTATATTCGGGCCATATAGCGTGGCATGGTGTTGTGACCACGGCCATTCAAATTTTTCGCCGACCGGAGTGAGCAGATAGGGCTGGTATTTCGCGCTCCAGTTATCATGAGGCCCAAGGATCCATTTGATCTGCATCCCAGGGTAGGTCATCTTTATGACCGCCGACTGTGCCCTGCTGGAAATGATGATCGTATCATCAGTGGGATCGTAGACAATGGAATTCAGGTGGAGCCAATCATTTTCAGGCAACCCTATTCCACGAGGGCGGAATTCATCGAGGTAATTTTTCAAGTCAAATGACCTGAGGATATGGCCGCTGCTCCGGTCAACCTCAATAATATAATCCTCGATCGTGTCTGACCTTAGGTCTGAACTGGTGATCAGCAAATTTCCAGCCGGAAGCTCGAAAATATCATGGTGGATGCCATCGGTAATATGGTAAATAGTATAGATTTTCCCCAGCAGGTCCTGTTCCATGATGAGGTTGCCCTCCAGATCGGCCACCGAATATGTAAACAGGAATCTCCCGTTCTGCAGCCTGACGAAAACACGAAACGAATTTTTTTGTTCAGAATACCAGCGCACGTTACCATTCATATCGAAAACCGGTTTTTGAGCTGTAAAGGAGAAATTGAAACCGGGACTGTATTTATCTGGATTTGCCTTATCTACCTGAAATACTTGCATGTAGACAGGTAACGGTTCGGTTTGCAGGTCAACCTCGGTTTGTGCGCTTTCACCATTCTGTGTTTTCAGGCTGATCGTTACATGGTTCAGCGTAGCGGCATACAGACCATATACAGGAATCTCGTGGTACCGTTGGTATCCTGCAAAAGTAAAATCAACCCCGGAAGTGGGGGTTTTGCCAGGGACGTGAATGGAGATCTGGCTATTTTCAGGCGTGTCAAATATCAGCAGGGCAGTCAGTGGAGCAGTTTGATATGGGTCCTGGATCACCAATGGATCTGTGAAGGTGTATATCCCTGCCTTGTAGTAGGCACGGAGGTCTGCTTCGATCTTTTCCTGTTGAGTAATTGCATCTTTTATGAACGAACGCGTTTCTGCATCGAGAGAATATGCCGGTCTTAAGAAAAAGACCATAACAAACAAAATTAATAGCGATCCCCCAGCCCCCACCAGGATGAGGGCCTTATTGTGGCTGAACAGTTTTCCCAAGAGTATATGAGTCACGATGATGGACCTGAAAAATCAACCCGTTTCACCTGGATTTTATTGCCGGTCGGGTTGTAACCAGGGTTTACTTTATCCATGGCATCCGCGCCATTTATTTTAACAAAGGTTTCAGGGCATGTAGAGATCGACCAAATTTCATTATACTAAAATAATCAGGGTCTTGGTCAGCAGAAGAAAATGGATAACAATAATCACCTGCTTTAGCACCCGGTCTCGTTAAACTCCGGGATATATTTAATTTTTCCCGCCATGCCTGTCAGCACGCCGGGGCGGAGTTCCAACACCTGGAATTCGTCACTGTCACCGTAATCGCTCGATAGGCCAAAAGCACCTGCGGGCATAAACCCGAAACGGGAATAGTAGGCCGGGTCGCCCAGCAGGACGACTAACATATAGTCGAGGCGGCGGACATGCTCCAGTCCTGCCCGCATCAGCCGGGACCCGATACCTTTCCGTTGGTGTTCGGACTGGACAGCAATTGGGCCGAGCCCGAGGCAGCGACAGCCGGGACACGGCGGGTCGAAAGTGATGGGCGTGAACAGCACGTGACCACGTACGCATCCATCTTGTACCGCAACCATTGAAAGCGTGGTTTTGCCACGCGCCCGTGCCATGTCCATCAGCTCGGCCTCAGTATGGTGGGAAAAAGCAGATTCTTCCACGAAGCGGATGCCGGGGAGGTCATCTGGCATCTCCGGGCGGAGGACGAACGAGTCTCCGAATTTACTCAGCAGACCTGGCAGAGCAAGGTCAGACAGCGAGGCAAGGTTCAGGTCAGCAGGCAGCGGACCAAGGCGGGAAGTAACCGAGTTCGGTACGCCCACCACACGCAGTCTGGCGGCTTTAGCCGCTTTGACGCCATTGGGCGAATCTTCAAAAGCGAGCGCCTGGTCTGCCTGAACGTGGAGGGCGGACAGGGCGGCGAGGAACAGGTCCGGGGCCGGTTTGAGGCGGTGAGCGTCCTCGCGGCATATGACGACGTCGAACAGATCATAAAAACCAAGGCGGCGCAGATAGCCATCCACCCAACTGTGTGGGGAACTGGAAGCAATCGCCAGGCGCAATCCCAGGAGGCGGGCAGAGTCGAGATAATCTGCCACACCGGGCAGAGGCGGCAGGACAGACTGCCAGTCGAGGCGGGTGAGGCGGGCCTGTTCGTTCAAGGCCTGGTGATCGAGAGGCAGACCAGTGAGGAGCTCAAGGTGGGTCACCGGGTCGAGGTTGGTAGAGGTGGCACCGACCACAGATCGCACCCATTGGTCGAGTGGGAATTCCTGCCCGTAGCGAGCATAGAGCTCCTGCCAGATTTGTACCTCAGGCGTTTCTGTGTCGAGGATAAGACCGTCGAAGTCGAAGATGAGCGCTTGAATCATATTCCTCCAGGAAATAATAAAGAGAGGCGGCTAGCATGCCGCTGAATGACGGGCATGTGCTCCTGCGAGGATGCTGCGCGAGGAACCCGTCCAACAAGTGGGGAAAAATGGGGTATAAAGACCCATCCAACTTGGCGATTATACTGCTGCTGGACAAATTTCTGTACTGAAGAATCCAAAAAGCAGAATGAAACGACTACTTTGGATCAAGTATTTACGCAGAGCCCTGTACCCGAACGATTTGTTGTATACTGGCAAACATGCAAATTTCCAAGATGACTTACGCTGCCAACCGGGCTGAATGGCGGACCTGGCTCGAACAACACCAAACCAGCGAGTCGGAAATCTGGCTGGTTTACCCCAAAAAAGGGTGCGGCAAACCATCGGTGACTTATCTTGAATTTCTTGAAGAAGCGCTGTGCTTCGGATGGATTGACAGCCTCATCCAAAAGATCGACGATGAGAAATATTCCCGCAAATTCAACCCTCGCCGGGCTGGCAGCAGGTGGTCTGAACTGAACAAGCACCTGGTGGCGAACCTGGTCAAGGAAGGCCGCATGACGGGGGCCGGTCTCGCCAAAGCGGATTTTACCCTGCCTGCAGCGGATGCGCGGCGGCCAAAACGCCCTGAACTGCTGGTGCCGGATTGGCTGAAAACGGGATTGATGACCAGCCCCAAAGGATGGGAGAACTTCAACAGCCTTCCGCCCTCTCACAAAAGGGATTACATCGCCTGGATCACAGACGCAAAGAAAGATGAGACCCGCCAGCGGCGCATCCAGGAAGCCATCCGGAGGCTGGAGAAGAATGAACGGCTGGGGATGAAGTAATCCGTTACAATCAACCCATGCCCAACAGTGCCCAGCTCGCCCGCGGCTATACCGTCGCCTTGATCAGCGCGGCCATCCTTTCCACCACGGCCATCTTCATCCGCCATCTGACCCAGACCTACCACCTGCCTGTGCTGCTGCTGGCCTTCTGGCGGGACCTTTTTGTTTTCCTAACCCTCCTGCCAATCCTGGCACTGGGTCGCCGGCCGCTTCTGTGGGTGGATCGCCAGCACCTACGCTTTCTCGTGGTCTACGGCCTGATACTGGCCATCTTCAACTCGTTGTGGACACTTTCGGTCTCGTTAAACGGGGCATCGGTCTCGACCTTGCTGGCATATTGCTCGGCCGGGTTCACCGCCCTGCTGGGGTGGTGGTTGCTCAAGGAACGGCTGGACTGGGGCAAATTGCTGGCGGTGGCTCTCAGCCTGGCTGGCTGTGTGCTGGTTTCGGGCTCGCTTGACCCGGCAACCTGGCGTCTCAACCTCTTAGGAATCATCACTGGGATCCTCTCCGGTTTGTGGTACGCCATCTATACACTGATGGGACGGTCCGCATCCCAGCGCGGGCTCAATCCATGGACAACGCTGGTCTACACCTTCGGGTTTGCCGCTGCCTTCCTGCTGGCTTTCTCCCTTTCCGGCAGACACATCCCCGGCGCACCTTCCCGCCTGGAAGACTTATTCTGGCTGAGGAATGCCTGGGCCGGGTGGGGTGTGTTGTTCCTGCTGGCGGCTGGCCCGACTTTGGCGGGTTTTGGGTTGTACAACGTCAGCTTGACCTACCTGCCCTCCAGCGTGGCCAACCTTGTACTCACGCTGGAACCGGCCTTCACCGCCGTGATCGCCTATTTTTTATTGGGCGAACATATGACCCGGATCCAAATTGTTGGCGGCCTGCTGATCCTAAGCGGGGTAGTCTTCCTGCGGATTTTCGATGGCTGGCTTGCAGGTCCGACCCACCCCGGTGGGGAGCCGCCGGCATTGTAATTATGCCAGGATTTGACAGGTAAGATTCATATGGCAGAGCCAATCATTTCCCTGCTCGAAAAAGCCACTGCAGCACGTGAGCCTTTGTTCGACACCGGGCACAAGACCGCCTTCCGGTTGTTCAACGGCTTTACGGAAGGCTGCCCTGACCTGGTGGTGGACCTGTATGCGAGGACCGCCGTTTTGCACAACTACGCCGAAAGGCCGGAACAAGACCTGCCGCTGGTCGACGCCGCGAAGGCTTTTCTGCAAGAGCGGTTCCCCTGGCTACAAGCTGGGATCGTCAAAAACCGCAACAGCCCATCGGCGGAGGAGAAACGGGGGAAACTGCTGTTCGGCGAAGAGCCCGACCGGAAGGTGCAGGAGCAGGGGATCTGGTACGCCGTCGACCTGAGGATGAACCGGGACGCCAGCCTGTACCTGGATACACGGTACCTGCGCCAGTGGGCGCTTCAACACCTGGGCTGCAAGACCGTGCTGAACAGCTTTGCATACACCGGAAGCCTGGGAGTGGCGGCCTGGGCCGGGGGGGCGAAGCGGGTGGTGCAACTTGACCTGAACCAGCAGTTCCTCAACCTGGCCAAGCGCTCGTACAGCTTGAACGGTTTCCCGATCAACAAAACGGATTTTATGGTGGGGAATTTCTGGTCACAGGTCAGCCGGTTCAAGCGGGCGGAGGAAGGCTTCGACTGTGTGTTGGTGGACCCGCCCTTTTTTTCGACCAGCTCCAAAGGCAGCCTGGACCTGAACACGGACAGCGCCCGGCTGATCAACAAAGTGCGCCCGCTGGTCAACGACGGCGGCTGGCTGGTCTCGGTCAACAACGCCCTGTACGTCAGCGGGAGGGAATATATGCAGAGGCTGGAGGGGCTGTGCGCGGACGGGTATTTGAAAATCGCGGAACTAGTGCCGGTGCCGGAGGATCTTATTGGCTACGCAGAGACCTGCACGGGCGCACCCATCACGGACCCGGCGCCGTTCAACCATTCGACGAAGATGGCGGTGCTGGAGGTGAGGCGGAAAAGGGGTTGAGGGGGAAAGGAAAGAGCGGCGGGGAGGATGAGGCGAGCGTGGTCAAAACGACGAGGAACGATTGAGAGCCGTTCTCAGTCGTTTTCTCTCGCTCTGTCTGTCGTTTTCTCTTTTTTTTCTCCCGAAAGTGAACCGGGACGTGCCATCGGGAGACGGTTTCTGCGGCTCCTTAGCATGGGCGAAGCAATGCTTCGCCCCTACAGCTGCTGCGGGGGAGGCTGGATGGGGGAGGGCAGGTTGTTTCTGAGGAACAAAAGAGGAACAAACAATTCCTGCCAGTTGCCAGGTTCTCTTCAGGGGCTTCCTCATAATTAAATCCACCAGTGACGGCAGGTGGCTTCGGGTAGGATTTATTTTGGAGGAACAAATCCCCTTGCATACTTCGTGTACTGGTCGGGGAGGATGCAATTCCCTCGAAACAGCCATGTTCGGCGAGTCATCTCGCCGAAACGGTCGATGGCGGCTGGAGGCTGCCTCGACCAACTGCCTGATTGACAGCTAACTTCTTCGGAATATTCAATTTTAAGGTTCTAAAAAATGCGGCAAGGAGACCCAAGGAATACCCTGGCTGCGCGGTCATTATGGCACAGATATTCTATGATGCACCGTTTCAACTCACAGCCCTTGCGGGAGTGGTAGGGAAGGGCGACCGAACAGGGATTGAATGGCAGCGAAGGCGTGGATACCATTGAGTTCGGCAGTATCGATCACCGCGGCCAGGGCTGCATAGGCCTGTGCTCCCCATTTAGAACGGAAACAGCCGATGACTTTGCGATGAATGACCGAAGGACGCAGAGCACATTCGCTCACATTGTTGGTTGGAGAGACATCGCTTCGGTACAGGAATACGAACAGACTTTGGCGATGTTTCCGGTAGCGGCGCTGAAGTCTACTGGCATCCGGGTCGGTCAGAGGCTGCAGGAGCAGCCAATCGCAATGGTGCTCAATGCACCTGAGCTTCGCCTGAAAGTTTTCGGGAGACGACCGATCGCGTTGGTTATGGATATGGATGGCATAGAGGAACAACTTTTGCATGGCTTGAGCCCAAAAAGCAGGGGGCGAACGGTCGATCACCGCCTGGAGATTGCGGACCTGATGGGACATACAATGCTGGCGTTCCAGGGTCGGAGCCTTCAACTGGGAGGTCAGATAGTCACTGCCCCAGGCTTCGGCTGTATTTTCTGCCATGACTTCCCGGATCACATCTTCACTGCGATTATCGCGGATCACATGCAGCACTGCATGCAGAGTACAAAACACCCACTGCCACCAATTTCCGCTATCCACCCGGTAGCCCGTCTCGTCGCTGTTGATCCCTTTACTCTGGGGGACATCTGCCTGGATCTTTTCTGCTTCTGGGATGGCTTTCTGCCCGGCCCGCTGCATGATCTGGTCGATCCCGCCTGGGCTGATCACCATCCCGTGCAGTTCCCGCAGGGTCGCTTCCGTGCGCAGGTAGGTGATATGCTGTTCCTGACGGTAGTGCACCACGGTCGCTTCCAGCCGGGATCCAAACGTCCGATCCATTTCCAGACCTTCGGGAGCTGGTTCAACCTGATGCTGTCCACAATGTGGGCAGTCCACCCCATACTGTCGTACCTCGATCACTTCTGCTTTTGGATCCGACAATTCTGTGATCTGGTTCACATCCAGCAGTTGACCGGCAACTGCATGCAGATCAGCATGACAATTCGTACACACATCTGCCTTCAGGTTCACAATGTGGTCTGGCTTGGCTACAAACTTGCGCTCGTACTTGGGATGCCCCTGGGGTGGCCCATGCTTGCGTTTGCGACGATCTTTCGGCTGACTGGGTTTGTGGTCCAGCGACGGCGGCTGCGAAGAATTGCTGGAATTTGTGGGCGGCTTCCTGCCCTTTTCCAACTTCAGCTGCAACGCCTCGTTGTCCGCCTGCAACTTGGTTATTTGTCCAAATTGTGCAAGCTCCAGATCGATCAATTCGTCACGGCTCTTTTGAGCCAATTCCCCTTGGGTCATCGTGACCCTATCTTACCAAACCTTTCGCAAGTCGCTTAGGGGTGAGTTGATAGCACTTGACATTAGAACGCATGTTCTATTATAATATTGTATTATGTCAAGAGAATTTCGTCTCATCACCGGTTCACCTTCCGTCACAAACATGCACATGCGCCGCTACCTGGTCAGGCTGGCTGTTCGCGGACCCATTCGCTGGCTGATATGCGGAAACCATCTCGACCTCCAGCAATTGATCTACGCGGTGGCACAGCGGGCCGGGGTAAATTACTATCATGTTTTGGAGAACAACATCGCCATTTCCCGGGCCGAAACCTGCCATCAGGTGGTGGCATTACTTCGCAAGACGAAAGCCTCCGGGACTCCCACTTTTGTCTCTGACCTGCTCTTGCATTTCTACGATAACAAAGTCCGCGATGACGAGGCAGCCGAATTGTTTTTCCAGGGGGTTCAAGCCCTAAGACAGCTAAGCCGGGCGGGTCCGGTGATCGTAAGCGCCTGTGCTGGACCCCTGCGGACACAACTCGATACCATGCTGCGCCAAAATGCAGGCCGGATCACTCAATTCAGCGCAGGGTACGAGCATGGGTCATAACACAGCTTCCATGACCCAGCGGTTTAGAGGCGAACGCGCCTTTTTTGAAGGATATAAGCGCGCTCTTTTGATGAAGAGCGACCAACTGTTATTCGAAGAGCTGTGGGATATCATTGAGGCTTATGTCCCCTCGGCAGAAAAAAGCAACCATCCGCTCTTGATTGCCACGATCCTATTATCAATGATACTGGAGCAGAGGAAGCTAATCGCCGGCCTGCAGTGTCAATTGGAAAAGTTGCAGCATGAAGTTAGATCTGATCAACAGTCTCAAGCCGCTGAATTATCGCGCTTGAAGGGTGAAATTCAGGGTTTGGACAGCGAGGTCGATTCAAGGCTGCGAGCCATGCGGGCAGAAATGTCCGAAATAATTTATCCGTCTGATGCAGCACTTTAGTCTTTCTGGCTGGTTGCTCTTCATCTATGCCGACGAACAGGACGGGGTGGTGCTGTGGGTCCTGGGAGAGGATGGCATTCGCAGGCGTCTGACCCACTCCTTTCTATCCACTTTTTATGTTGAAGGCGATCCGGATGCGCTCAAAAAAGTGTCCGGCTATCTGGAACGGGACACCTTCAGGAGGCGTTCTTTTTTAACCGAACGGATGGACTTGTACGACGGCCCCCGGCAGGTACTGGCCGTCCAGACCGCCAACCCGGTTTTCCAGGAGCGCCTCACCAATGATCTAAAAAGGCGCTTCGGTGCTTCCCGGCTGCGCTTCTATGACATCAATATTCCCTTATCGGTCCGCTATGCGGTGGCACAGGGCGTTTTTCCCACTGCCCGGTGTTTCTTCTCTCACGATGCAAATAAAAACCTGCTAAACATCTACCCGTATGATAGCCCCTGGGAGATCGACTACCGCATCCCTGACCTGAGGACAATGACGATCGAACCGGATGCGAATCCGCAATTTTCCCGGCCCGGCTGCATCCAGCTCACTTTCTGCGGGGAGCAGCGCAGCCTTCGGTTGGACCAGCCCCGCCAGGTGCTCAAGGATTTCTCTGCCCGGCTGGATGACTGGGACCCCGATATTATCCTGGCTCATTGGGGGGATGGCTGGTTGTTTCCCACTCTGCTGGGTTGGGCCCAGGAATACAATCTCGATTTTAACCCCAGCCGGGATGCCCGCCATAAATTCCTTTCCAAAAACGAGATGACCTTTCAGAGTTATGGGGTGGTCCATTATCGTGCCCGGCAAACTTTCCTGTTCGGGCGCGCCCACCTGGACCCTGCCAATGTCACCACCGCAGGCTTCAGCATGCAGGCAACCATTGAGCTAGCGCGCGTGACCGCCCTGCCAATTGAAGTGGCAGCCAGGAACAGCCCTGGAGCTGGTTTTACCGCCATGCAAATGGCCGAGGCCCTGCGCCGGGGCGTATTGGTTCCTGAACATAAGGTTCAAACCGAACGCTTCAAGTCGGCCGCCGAGTTCAACCTGGCCGATAATGGTGGTTTGAACTACCGCCCGATGGTTGGCTTGCATAACCACGTGGCTGCTTTGGATTTCTTTTCAATGTACCCCAGCTTAATGGTGAAAATGAACATCAGCGGGGAAACCGTGGGCGTGCAGGGACAAAAGAACCAGTTCATCCCCGAGACCAATGTCCCGATCACGCAGGATGTTCCCGGCCTGGTCCCCTCAGTATTGAAACCATTATTGGAGAAGAGATTGGCAGTCAAGCGGCGGATGGCCAAATTGGGAGAGGCCGACCCGCGTTATTCGGAGTTGCACCACATTGCCGACGCGCTGAAATGGTTGGGGTATGTGTCCTTCGGGTACCAGGGCTTCAAGCATAATCTGTACGGGAACATTCAAGCCCACGAAGCCATCACCGCCTACGGTCGGGAAATGCTGGTCCGGGCCATCGAAGCCGCCCAGAGGCAGGGATATGCCGTCCTGTCTGCCAATACGGATAGCGTTTTTGTGAAAAAGCCGGGAAGTTCCCGCAAGGCCCACTTCCAACCGTTAATGGATGAGATCAACCACCGCACCGGGCTGGTGATCATGCCCGAAGCCCTCTTCGGTTGGATCGTTTTCCTGCCCTCCAAAGGCAACCCGAGGATTGGGGCCGTCAACCGCTATTTTGGCCGGCTGGACAATGGCAAACCCAAGGTCAGGGGTCTGGCCCAGCGGCGCATGGATACGCCCGCTTGGGTGGTCCAGGGGGAAAAGGAGATCATCGATCTGTTTTTATCTGAAGCCGATGGCCGCAAACTGGTGACCCTGTTGCCCGGGGCGGTGGACCTGATGCGGCGAAAAATTGATGAACTAATTCAAGGCAAAGTTTCCCCCTCCGATTTGATCATCACGCGTAGACTGTCGCGCGGCCTGGATCAGTTCAAGGGCAGCTCCGATGCGGCCAGTGCCGCCAGACAAATGATGACTCAGCATGGTTCCGTGCAGGCCGGACAAAGGATCGAGTTTATTTACATCCGTGGCGAAGAGTCAGGTGTCCAGGCTGTGGACCATCAGCACTGGCCGGAGGATCGAAAGATCGATAAACAACAATATTGTGTATTACTGATGAGAGCAGTGTACCAACTTCTGTCTCCCCTGGGCATTCTGGAGAAGGACATGCCGGCCCTGGCCGGTGAAGGGGTGAGGCAGTTAACTCTATTGGGAGGCTGAAATGTGCGGACGTTTCCTTTTGACAAAAAGCGTTGAAGCATTACAGAAAGCGTTCCCCGACGCTCAGCAATTCAGGGAGTGGGATCTGCCGGGATAGAATGTATAGATCGCAGAAATCTTTGCGGCTGCCGCGTCCAAAGACGGCATCCAGTTTCATCAGGCCGATTCCAACAGGGAAGCGAGCCCGACGTTTTCTATCATCTAAACTGGTTCAAGCAACGGAACCCCGTAACTGGAAAAGCCTGCATGCTGCCCATACACCAGCAATAGCAGGTTGCCGTCCACGTTTTCGATGACCTGGGCGTGGCGAACAGAAAAAGAATGTATCAGTTCCTGGCGGAGGCGGGCATGAACTTCATCGGTCTCCGAAAAGACATGCCGATCCACGGAACGGCGATGACCCATCGTGGGCGAATTCGCAAACTGTTTAGGTGCTCCAACCGTGGCTTTGTGAAATATTTCCTGAAATTGAAATTTCGGTCAAAAGATGTATACTGATATCATCCATCAGTCATAATAATTTTGGTTTTTCACTTACTTGATGGTTGGCAAACGTTCCATTAGCTGTTCAACTGCCAAATGACACTATAACTCTTCGTTGGGCCAATCCATTGGCAAGACCGGCTGTTGAAAGGACTTGGAGCATGAAAAATAAACGAAGGTGGCTATTGTTTCTGGCAGGCGCAATTCTGCTTTGCTTGTTATTCGCTGGCTTGGCTTTGGTTTATGCCAACTATAGCGCTATTCAAGCGGTCCCTACGCGACCGCTTGTCAATATCACAGGCGTCGTACCCGAAGGATCGGCTTTAGCCAATCAGGCAGTGGTTGTTTTCGGCGAAGCCAAAGACCCGGATGGCATTGAAAATGTCGAGTTGTGGATCAATGGTCAGATGGTCGCCTCGCAAGTTAATCCAGCCCAGGATCTTCATTCGTTTTCAACAAGCCAGCCATGGATTCCGACCGGCCCCGGAGATTATCTGATCTCTCTGCGAGGCGTGGACAGAAAGGGGTTTTCCGGGCAATCAGAACCCATGTTGATTCAAGTGGTGGAGCGTTCATATAAGCCCGACCCTGCAGTGCATGGTCAGTATATCGTTCAAAAAGGAGATTCTCTTGAAAGCATTGCCAAGGGATTGGGGACTACACCGGAGGAGATTACTAGCTTAAATCCCGGGTTGGGCAGTTTATTGGTTGACGAGTCGCTTGAAGTCCCGGGGAGAGGGGAAGGCGAATCGGGTGGAGACGTGTCTCCGCCAGCCGGTGGAGATGGTGTTCCACCCGCAGATATTGAGGAACCTCCACACGTACCGCCGACTGTCCCCGCACCCGCGGGAGATGGAATTCCGGCCATAATTGCCCCCCCGCCCTGGTGGGATGATCTACCCTTTCCAGATTTTTGGACTTGTGTGATTCAGCCCGAACTTTGCGCCCGGCCGATAGAGGGAGATGAGCATCCTCTGGCAGCCTTAGATGTTCATGCCAGTCTTGAAGATGGCTGTCAGGCGACTGTAACCTGGACGGATAACTCCGCCAACGAAGTGGGATTTCGAGTCTACCGGATAACGAACCGGCCTCGATTTAGGTTGGAAGCGCTTGCTTTGCTTTCTCCTTCGCCTGATACTGGCGCACGGCTGACGTACACCGACACACTGCCTGCATCAGCATCGTTGATACCGTACATATATTATTATATGGTGGAGACGTATAACTCATCCGGGCAGATATGGAGTGCGCTATCCGAGCCGATTACGCCAGTATGCCCTGCCGCAGGCGGAAGCCCGGACGAGCGCGCTCTGGCAGTTGAGGCGCTTGATATGACAGTGCGCGACTCCTATGATCGGCTCTATTGCTACTTCTCGCTGGCAGGCTCTTCCTTTGAACGTATCCCGCACGGGACGGGGGAGTTTATCGAGATGGACAGCGGAGCCTGGAACATCGCCGATTTTGCCAGCGGACGCAATAAGCGCACCATTGTCGCAAACGGCTCGCGGCCTTTGAACATCATCGTCGAATGTCTCGGCTGGCAGGGGGATATATTGGTCAATCTGGGGCGTTTCACCCGTTCGCATCCGCCAGAAGAATGGGACGGGCGCTTGTTGACGGCCAGTCCCGATGAAGGCAGTTTTAGTGTCACCTACCGTATTGAGCCGACAGAGGAGGCTTTCGGTCATGGCGGCGGTGATGAAGGTGCGTGGCCTTTGATTGATCCACGCATCCCGGCCCCCTACAATTTACGCGGAACATCGGAATGGACAAGTTGCTCATTGCCACCAGGAATGTCCATCGCTGTCTGCTCACCTGTAAATGAGCCCAGCTTGGCTTGGGACTATACCATTTTTGAAGGCGCTCCCCGCCCGCCATTGTTCTTTAGAGTCTACAAGCGACTGGAGAGTGAAAGCGTGCCGCGCGCGTATTTTGATACCATCCTTGCAGAAAAGTCAGCTCCTCTCGATGATACCGGCCAACGCACTTTTTACTCCGTCAGCGCAGTGGTGGGTTATGATCCTGTGACGCACGAGGAAATTCAATCCCCATTCAGCGAAGAACTGGATATTCTGCCCCTGACAGGCACATTGAAGATTACGCTTGTGGATATGTGGCCTTATGGAAACGATGGGGATGCTTATGGTTGGTTTTCGTTTAATGGCCACCTAATAAGGTGGAACGACCATTGCGATTCCGGTCTTGGGAGAGGTTGCGCGACATTCGGACCTTCCTATACCGTTATTCATGATGTCACAGTTTATCGCTGGGAGGATATGTCCCTCAACCAGGGAGATGGATGGAGAGGCGATAATAATGTGATTCTAATTCCCATTTCATTGGGAGAACCCTTGCGGATGGGTCTTCAATTCTGGGAACACTTCTGGTATGACGATGATTCGGTATGGTGTAGTCTTCCCCGTCCAGGTAGAATACTTTTGGAAGCCAGGTCAATTGACGATTGGCGCCGAGTTGACCAGGAAATTGTACTTGGCGACTACAGCACTGGGGACTACATAGGTTGTGAGGTTGTGCTCCGGGTACAGGGTATGCCGTAAGAACAGCATGAAGTGGAGATTGAAATGAAAAATACAAAATATTTTCTCTCTAGGCTATCTCTTCTCCTTGCCTGGTTGTTGGCGGGATGCAGTCTTCCATCTTCAGGTGGTCCCAGTCCGCACACCTGGATTGACGCGCCCGTGGAGGGGCTGGTTCTGCCCCTCGCACCTGTCATCGTCCAATCCCATGCCTCCGACCTGGCCGGCGTCGCTCAATTTGAACTCTACGTGGATGGGGTGTTGGTTAGCACCGATCTCAGTCTGGATCTTACGGCGGGCGCCCTCGTTTCCATATCCCAAACCTGGACTCCAACCAGTTTCGGCGAATATATGCTGGAGGTGGAGGCGGTCAATACCGCAGGCGCAAAAGGCCGCTCACTGCCGGTTATAGTGGTGATTGGGACTTCGCCCGGCGTTGGCAGCCCGAAGGTGACATCAACATCAACAGCTATCGCTCCGAAAGATTCCAAACCACTCTGCCTTCTGGACCAACTCGTCGCGCCTGAGCAGCTCGAGCCAGCCGACGGCGCAGACGTCACCACGCCCGTGCATTTTGCGTGGTCCTATCCGGAGTCCGGGTGCCACCCGCACAACTGGCGCATCGACATCTCAGAGCTGGCCGATTTCAGCAACAAAGGCTGGGCCTTCGAAACGCTCAACTACCTTGAGACGGACCAGGTGTGGCCGCTTCCAGCCGGTGCGTGTTATTACTGGCGGGTGCTTGCCTACACACCTAACGCCTACGGCCCCCCTTCCAGTGTGCGGCGTTTCTGCATCCCAACAACTCCATTGCCACAGACTGCAACTTTCACTCCAATTACACCAGCCGCATCAACGCTGACTTTCACACCGGCTCCGACGTTCGATATCTCGGGCGTGGTGTGGAACGACGGCAACGGAAACAGCCTACGCGAGCCGAGCGAAGGCAGGCTTCCAGATGTGGGAGTCGAGCTGCGTCAGGGAAGCTGCGGTGGTCCGGTGTTGAGCAGCCTTATGACCGGTACGAGCGGCGAGTACAATTTTACCGGTCTCGCGGTCGGAAGCTATTGTGTGCGTGTGAAGAGTCCGCCACCAGACGGTTGGACGGCAACGACGCCTACAGAGGCCGTGATCAGTGTTGGACCGGGCGACGAGGTGAATTTCGGATACATCTTCTTCGGCTAATGTGGGTCCTAATGCCAAATGACCTCCTGGCCTCAATACGGTTGGGATAAGAATTAAAGGAACGAAGTCGGCGACGAGCGAAACGCGGAACTCTCTTTCAAAAAAGGTTCACTCTCGAACCGCAAGCGAAACGAAAGGTCAGCGGTTGTGAACCGTAAGGTTCAGCAGGGGTAAAGTCGGTGCGGGGTCAATCTGTCGCCCAACAAGCACATCCGGCCGACGTTACTACAGCCGCACCCCGTTCCTTCTCCCTGGCCTTCAGTGCCTGATCAAACGGCACCTTGTTTATTACTATTGCATTCCCGCATTATCCATCGGACCAGCTCGCCGATGAGCTTCTTCGGGTTCTTGATTGGCCGTTGCGGTTGAATCGCCGAGGTTTTGCAAAGGCATCAGGCAGTGAAATATTATAAATATATAGTAACTCCCAACCCAATTCAATAACCGGCAGTTTTCGATAGGGGGGGTTAATAACTTATCAGTTGCAGGTTCAAATCACTAGTAATAAAAATAAATATGCGCACATATAAAAGTGCGCATCATGGAAGGCTTGAAAGCTCCTCGCCGAGGACTTGAACCTCGAACCTGGCGGTTCCAGGTTCAAGTCCTATAGACATACATTTTTATCGTTACAATTTAGCGGATTAACTCAAGCGCGGGGCATGCCATAGTGACACGCTTGATATTCTCCGCGCTCGAAGAAGTAACTACCGCATTTGGGCAGTCTATTCCGTCGCTTGAAGCGGGTTTTCGGCGGCATGAGTGCCAAGCAAATATTCAAACGCTATTATAAAACTGCCGCCATCATAGATAAAACTTTTAGCACCTTTTCCTGACCACTTTTTGACACGCCAATGGTCGAGAACCGGGGAGTAAAACATAGTGCGATTCTCCATGCCTAAATGAATTGCTTCACCCCATTTCATAAGGGCTTCTTTGATTATTTCCATATTGACTCCTTCCCTCCCGCGCTGGTGGAATATTAGAACAGTTGGGCTGGTTTGTCAAGATGAAGAGTGCCTACTGCAAGCAAAAAAGCAGGTAACACTGGCTCCCCGAATCCCCATTCGAGGGACAGGCGAGCCGGGGCAGGCAAATGATCGCAAATCCCCCTTTCGTTGCGCAATACCCTGAAAACCCTGCGCCCGGCCTGGTCATTGAAGGTGCAAGTCCATAACCTGGCGGAAGTGATACCCATAAATCGCGAACGTGATCGCCAGAGGAAAGAGTTTCGGTCGGCGGAAGAGCGTCCAGAAGACAAGCTTCCAGTAATGGACGCGTTCCTTGCCGACAATCCCCAAACGGAGAACCGAGCGGAAAAATGCCCGAATATATTCCCCCTTCAACGGGATCGTGATCCTGGGTGCTTTGTATTCTTTCAGGAAGGTCTTGACGCGCGCATAGTAATTCTTTGGAGTATACAGGGTCTTGACGACAGCCCGGTAGCCTTTCTGGAGCACATCGATATTCATTTTTACAGGAATGATATTCGTGGCGCCATCCACGTTATCGCCCGAGAACGACCCGACCAGCCGCCCGCCCTGCTGCATGCGTTTATATAACCGGGTCCCGACGGGAGCTTGCAGCAGGCCAACCATGGCAGTCACGATACCGCTTTTCTGGATGAAGTCAATCTGTCGTTGGAAAGTGGAGGGGGAATCGTTGTCAAATCCGATGATGAAACCGCCCTGGACCTGGAGCCCGGCGCGCTGGATACGTTTCACGTCTGCCACCAGGTCGCGGTGCAGGTTCTGCTTCTTGTTACACTCGGCCAGGCTGTCGTCGTCGGGTGTCTCAACGCCGATAAAGACTGTGTCGAAACCAGCCTGGGTCATCATATCCATTAAGGGTTCATCGTCGGCAATATTTATCGAGATCTCGGTATTAAACGGCATGCCTTTCTTGCCCTTGCGCCATTCGATCAACGCCGGAAGCAGGTCCTCCCGCAGATGTTTTTTGTTGCCAATCAGATTGTCGTCCACGAAAAAGACGGGCTCACGCCAGCCAAGCTGGTACAACCCATCCAATTCGCGGATGATTTGTGCAGAGGTCTTGACGCGCGGCAGGTGTCCGAAAAGGGTGGTGATATTGCAGAATTCACAGTCAAAGGGACAGCCGCGCGAATACTGGATCGACATGGTGGCATAGCGGTCCCGGTCCACCAGTTCCCATAACGGCGAGGGAGTTTGCTGGATGTCGGGGAATTCAGCAGAGGTGTAGAGGCGTTGAGCCTGACCCCCCTCAAGGTCATGCAAGAACGGGGCGAGGGTCATCTCAGCCTCGTTAAGTACGAAATGGTCCACATCCGGGAAGTTCTCGTATTCGGCAGTGAAGAGCGGGCCCCCGGCGACCACTTTCAGCCCGGCAGCTTTACAGCGGGCAATAACCTGGTAAGTGGATGCCCTTTGAACGACCATGGCGCTAACGAACGCATAATCGGCCCAGGCCAGGTCCTTCCCTTTGAGCGTCCTCACGTTCAAATCCACCAAGCGCTTTTCCCATTGGGCAGGCAACATAGCGGCTACGGTCAGTAAACCAAGCGGCTGGGTGGAGGCCTGCTTGTGGATAAACTTCAGGGCATGTTTGAAACTCCAAAACGTATCAGGAAATTCAGGGTAAATCAAAAGAATCTTCATCAAAACCTCCAAGTGAACAACCAACGGGAAGAACCCTATGGGAACTCTAATAATATTCTATCCCAAGCAACTTTCAGCGCCATACAAGAATTGGTGTTTCTGATTGAACGATAAAGCTGATCGGAGATATCCAACCACCAGGTTAATATTGACGACGATCAGAAATTTCCCCCCGGCCACTGGTTTCCTAGTAGAAGACTGAGGAAAAAGGAAGTACGTTTCAGTGAGTTTTGTCAAATTTCATCGAAGTTGTCAGCATTATACATCAAAATAATTATGACTGTCGGTTTGATTGAGGATGGATAGGTATTTGATAGCTAAATCCTCCATCTGGCACGAAGGTTCTTAATGCTTTCAGGACAATAAAAAACAGAGGAGTGTACCTTCGCAGCCATGACCGTTTTCCTCCTCGAAATTTATTCGACGGCACACGAGACCATAAACTCCTTCTGTCCGGTGGCCCGTCCCGCACGAGATTCGGGACGATGTAAAGGAACCGGGACTACCACGTCCCGTACAGAAACCGGGACTACCACGGGGCGATAAACCCATCTCCCATGGGCAGTGGCAGGCAGGGCCGATGGCCAACAGTCCTTCCAAGGTCTTAGAGCCTGATGGAGTCGAAACAGCGGATTGATGCATCATCCCGCGGGGATATCCTTATGGGTACAATGTGCTACGCAAACCCCGGCTCGGATGGACCTGGCGGGGCTCGTTGCCCCTTTCCCTGCCCAATGCTATAATTTAGCAGGGTTCCATAACTTGCTTAGCTGCTATAAGGTAGCTGCCCCCGATGGGCGTACCTGCGGGTATGATATCCCTTCAGGGGAAGTGATGTTACGCGAAGAAACTGGTCAGGCCTGGTTCAGCTTTCAAAAGGAAGTGCGACGATGGCTAAGAAAACGACTCGGTCCAAAGATGGAAGTTCGGAGCTGGAACAGGAACTCCTTCAACGCGAGGCGGAACTGGCAATCATTAATAGTGTCCAACAGGCGCTCGCATCTCGTCTCGAGGTCCAATCCATATACGACCTGGTCGGGGAAAAAATCCGCGATATTTTCGACGCCCAGATCGTAATGATCTCCACCTATGACCCGCCGACCAATACGATCGAGCATCGTTACGCCATCGAACGGGGTGAGCGCGTTTATGCGCCAGGCCAATTCCCGACGCGCGGATTTCGCGCGCAGATCGTCCAGACTAGAAAACCAATACTGATAAGGACCAATGTTGCCGAACAGGCGGCACGCCTCGGACAACCTACACTTCCCGGGACAATCACGCCCAAAACCTGGGTGGGCGTGCCCATGCTGGTTGGCAACCAGGTGACCGGCATCCTGAGCCTTCAAAATGTTGATCAGGAAAATGCGTTCGACGAAGCCGATGTCAGCCTCTTGCAAACCCTGGCCGCTTCGATGAGCGTCGCTCTGGAAAATGCACGCCTTTTCGATGAAACGCAACGCCTGCTCAAAGAGACCGAACAACGCGCCTCAGAATTGCAGATCATCAACAGTGTGCAGGAGGGACTGGCTCAAAAACTGGACACGGCTTCCATTTACGAATTGGTGGGCGAGAAGATTCGCGAGATCTATCCACAAACAGATCTCGCCATTGGGATCTATGATCCTGAGATCGATCAATTATCTGCACCATTCCTGGTTGAAAATGGAATACAGATTGCTTTCAAACCGTTCAAAGTGGATGGGAAAGGATTTATCGGACATTTGCTCCATACCCCCCACCTTTTGATGATCAATGAGAATATGGAGCAGGCGGTCATCAAATACCAGGGTGTGGACGCAACGGGCGCAGGGATTCCAAAGTCTGCACTGTATGTCCCGCTGACGTTGGGCAGTTCGATGCTCGGAGAGATCGTTCTGATGAATATGCACAAAGAACATGCCTTCAGCGGTTCTGACCAGCGCTTATTGGGAACCCTTGCCAACTCCATGAGCGTTGCTCTCGAAAATGCCCGCCTGTGGGAGCAGGAGAAAATATACCTCATGGGGCTCGAACACGAATTTGCAATCGGGCGCGAAATTCAAGCTGGATTCCTGCCCGACATCCTGCCACAACCAAAAGGTTGGGAAATCGCCGCTTCGCTCCAACCTGCCCGTGAGGTTGCCGGAGACTTCTATGATGTGTTCGAACTGCCGGAAAAGAGGATCGGACTGGTGATCGCCGATGTTTGTGATAAGGGCCTGGGTGCGGCATTATTCATGACCTTGTTCCGCAGTTTTATTCGTGCTGTATCCAATATTGATTTTTATGCGCGTGCAGAACCAAGCGCCGGGATTTCCTCCGCGGAACGGTTAAAGAACGCCATCTCGCTGACCAATAATTACATATCCGAAACGCATGGCGACACGGGCATGTTCGCCACCATCTTTTTTGGAATATTCGATACGGGCACAGGGGTATTGACATATATTAATGGAGGTCACCTGCCGCCCATGTTGATAAATTTGCACGGCATAAAGGAAATTCTGAACCTGACAGGAACCGCATTAGGCGCGGCACCTGATGTAGATTACGCCATCCGGGAAGTGGTGATCGAACAGGGTGACACGTTCTTTGCCTATACTGATGGTATCACCGATACGACCAATCCTGCCGGTGAATATTTCAGTGAGAAAGAACTGATCCCATTGTTTGGCGGAGACCAGGCTTTATCCGCGGTGCTGGCGCAAATTCAAAAACAAGTTGAGAACTTCTCGTCGGGTGCAGCGCGTATTGACGATATCACCATGCTGGCAGTGAAACACAAGAAATAATGAGCCTGTAACAAGAAATTGTATTCGTTAATGGGACGCTTGTTATGATGCTGACGATCGAACATCTCTCCAAACAATGTTGCTGGGCTTTTTGGGAATCGCGCGGCTTTGACCAGGCACCTGCTTCCGGTGTAATGAAAGGTAGAAGCAAAGCCTTCGAAGCGATCTCTGTCTCATGAATGTACATGCTGACCCAAAAAAGGTCACCTTTATCCTTCCCCGCCGTGACCCCAAATGTACATGGTACTTTTACTCCCTGCTGGCAAGTATCCTGCTCCTTTCCGCCTCTTTCGCCCGCCAACGACAGTTAAAAACCTGGAGCATCTTTGGATGAGAAACCTGACGGTTAATTCCGTGAACAACGAACGTTCAGGACCTTTTGACCCTTCCGGAGGGGATCCGGTCCCCAGTGGAGGATTTTGCGCCGGGCGATTTGTCTGCCAAACCCTCTGCCAGCCGTTACTCCTGCAAACTGAGCCGGGGCTTACGCCAGCAGTGAGCCAGTCCATCTTTCCTAAGGAATAGTTGAGTGACAATATTCCGTTTGTCTGTATGCCCACATGACACGGCAAGAAACATCACGGGATGGTTTCTTCTCAACACTTACCTTCAACGCAATCTTAATTGCGCCATTCGATTTGAGCCAAATGAGAATTTTATTGAGGAGAGAAATAGTGTTTTAAGTGGCAGTTTCCACATTGTCTATGCCAATCCGTTCAGTGCCGCAATTTTTAGAAATAAACTTGGGTTTATTCCAATTGCAAAGCCAATAGGCGTGTTTGATGAGACAGTGCTGGTTAGCAATTTGAATAATGGCATTCCCAATCAGCAACCTGTTAAGATTGCTTCGGCCACCGACAAACTCATTGTGCACACTTTAGGAGTGTCCCTTTTAAAAGCACGGAATATTTCCTTATCTGATTGTGAGTTTCAGTTTGTTGGCACTCATCTCAAGGCTGCCCAAGCAGTAATAGAGGGCAAAGCCGACCTCGGTTTTGTTTATAGCGAAACCTGGAGCGGACTAACAGATAGCACCCGCCAAGCATTGGCAATAGTCAGTCAGACCTCAAGCAAACAAGCCTATCACTGCTTTTGTATTGCCCCTGAATGGAACGATAAATTTGAGCAGTTTCAAGCGGTTTTGTGCAATATGAAAAATGATGGACAAGGAAAACGCATCCTAGACGATATTCACTTTTCGAACGGATTTGAGCCTATGGGTCAAAATGACCTGAGTCCTTTGGTAGATCAACTTGAAAAAACAGGAGCGCTCGATTAATCTACTCATTTCAGCGTTCAGCGGCTCTTCCCTAGACTTGGCTCCGCCCCTTCGTGAAGCAAGTCGTGACTCCAAACCGTAGGTCAGACAAATGCGGGACAGCTCATCGCTTTCCTGGTACTATTTTCCAGAAAAGTACGACACCCCATATCTTTTCCAACCTAAAACATCTTCAACACCGCTCTGCTGGAGCACCGGCGGGACGAGACAAAGCCACCCCACCATTGCCTGGATACCGGAAAAAGAATACCGGAACGCAATTCAAATCATCAGGAACCTGATCACCCTGAATGGGGATGGGCTTCCTGGGTTTGTAAGAGGGCTGGTTGACGGGACATAACGCGAATAGGTCCTTGGTACAAGAATAAACCCCCTAACAGTATTGTAATTTCCGAAGGGTTATCCTGTGCTATAATTTTTTTGATGGTTTTCATCACCTTTACAAATAGAATAGGAGTTGAGATATGAACCGCAACAAAATATTTTCAATCGTCCTGATCGTTGCCCTGTTTGCAGCCATCCCTGTCGGAGTGGCACATGCAGCCACAGGCACCAGCGCCCTGGGCACCGGAACCATCCTTAGTATCGCCTTTGATACGGATCCGGTAACCAGCATTACAACTGTAATTGTCACCCTTTTGGATGGTGGAGGCTTGGCTCAAAAGGTGCGCATGAGCCTAGAAACCGCAAAAACAATGGGACTAATCATCCCAAACCCCGTGACGATCACGGATCCCGCAAATCCACTTATTAGCGGTACAGTGAAGGACTTTGTCTTTGTCACAGACCCGGTGACAGGGATAATCTCGCTCAACGTAACGTTGACAGATGGTTTGGGTGTAGATCAAGTGGTCGCCCTGGATCTGGTAAGCGCTCTATTGCTGGGCGTGATCTCCACAGATACAACCAAGATCGGCACACCGATCGTAATTGATCCACTGCTCATTTTGGAATCGACCACCTATTCACAGGTCGTAACGAAGCTGGGAGCATATTTTGGAATTGCGCTGGGTTTGACCTATGACCAACTGGCAGCCTATAAAGAAGCAGGCTTCGGATATGGTGTTCTCACACAGGCCTGTTGGATGGCCTCCCAGTTGGGAGGTGATGTCACATTGCTCGACCAAATTCTTGCCGCCAAAAGCACGGGCGATTTCAGCACCATCATCCTTCCAGATGGCACAAAAGCAGCCAATTGGGGGCAACTCCGCAAAGCGGCATTGACTGATCCACACCAGAATCTGGGCAGGATCATGTCTGGCAAGGCAGATCCCATTACAGCTTTGACGACACCGATAACAACCACCACAACCTCCGCAGCGACCCAAGGAAATGGCAATGGGCATGGGAATGGCAATGCGAACGGTAATGGTAATGGGAACGGTGGAAAGAAATAAGACCATCTGAAATAGTTATAAATAAAGGCAGGTCAATAGTGAACTGCACCCCCAAAGTTGGACACAACCAACTAAGGAGGTGCAGTTTTTATGACGAAATTTACACGATCGGAGCGGTTGGAGGCAGCGATGGCTGTAGATGCTGGAGACAGTCTGACCAGTGTAG
>Ga0315273_10002036_pt1 | contig 23589 bp, 22 predicted proteins | sample YL17G02_0_MG_FD_205753 | JGI IMG/M metagenome (GOLD analysis project Ga0315273, IMG submission 205753) | Sediment microbial communities from Yellowstone Lake, YNP, Wyoming, USA - YL17G02_0 | ecosystem: Environmental > Aquatic > Freshwater > Lake > Sediment | place: USA: Wyoming | collected...
CCCTCAGAGAAATATTGATTTTGGAGGCGGTGTTGAAAGAACAGTAGCTGTATTGAATGGATTGAATGACAATTATTTAACAGATTGCTTCCTTCCTATTATAAAAGAAATTGAAAAATTATCTGGAAAAAAATATGGCAAGGATAAAGAAACAACAAAAGCAATGAGAATAATTGCAGACCACATCAAAGCATCAACATTCATAATTGCAGATGGTATTGTTCCTTCAAATACAGAACAGGGTTATGTTCTCAGAAGATTAATCAGAAGAGCAATTCGATATGGAAAAGAAATCGGGATGGAAAAATTCGTAAAACATATTGCAGAGCCTGTTTTCAGAATCTATGACGATTATCCTGAATTGAAGACAAATAAAAATAAGGTTCTTGAAGAACTGGAAAAAGAGGAGCATAAATTCCTGGAAACATTGGAAAGAGGAATGAAAATATTCAAGAATTTAATATCCAATAAAAAAGAACTATCTGGAGAAGATGCTTTTCTTTTGTATCAGAGTTATGGTTTCCCAATTGAATTAATTGAAGAAGAATGCGAAAAAGGCAAGATAAAATTCCTTATAGATAATTTTTATGAAAAACAGAAAGAACATCAGGAGCTTTCAAGGACAGCTGCAGCTGGAAGATTCAAATCAGGATTAGCAGATCATTCTGAAGAAACTACCAAACTTCATACATCTGCACATTTACTTCTAGCCTCATTAAGACAAGTGTTGAATGATAAAAATATAAATCAAAGAGGCAGCAATATAACTCCTGAAAGATTGCGTATAGATTTCTCCTTCCCACGAAAGCTTACAGAAGAAGAAGTAAAAAAAGTTGAAGATTTGGTCAATGAGAAAATAAGGGAATCAATTCCTGTCAAGAGAGAAGAGATGTCTCTTGATGAAGCAAAAAAGAAAGGAGCATTAGGAATTTTTGAGGAAAAATATGGTGAAAGAGTTTCTGTTTATACAATCGGAGATTTATCAAAAGAAATTTGCACTGGTCCTCATGTAAAAAATACAAGAGATATCGGCAAGTTCAAGATAATCAAGGAAGAATCGTCCAGTTCTGGTGTCAGAAGAATTAAGGGAATTGTAGAATAATTTTAATCAATCAGCAAACTTGCCCCTAAAATTCCAGGATGGTCTAATTTGCTCCACATTATTTTTGGAATTCTTGGGAAGATAGTATATTTTTTTACTTCATTAGTAATCAGTTTTATCAGCTTGTTTCCTGCTTCTCTTACACCGCCCATGAGAATGACAACCTCAGGATCAAAAACGCTGATTAAAGAGCCAATGCCTTGCCCGAGATAAACAGAAATCTCTTTGATAATTTCTTTTGCTACTTTGTCTTTTTTCTTGAATATGTCCTTAACAGAGAACTTCCCCCCAAAATTTGCAATTGCTTTCTTTCTATTTTCCTGCCACAGAGTTTCAAGATATTTTCCATCATTAATAACTAAATGTCCTAATTCTCCAGCATAACCTTCTCCTTCATACAATTTCCCATCAATAACTATTCCTCCGCCAATTCCAGTCCCAAGAGTAAGCACAATGAAATTCTTCTTTTTGCATCCAAGTTTTGATTCTGCCAATGCAACGCAATGAGCATCATTCTCCACTTCAACTCTCTTTTTGAATTTTTCTTCTAAAAATCGCTTTAAATTAAAATTCCTGAAAGGCAGGTTTGGTGTATTGTAGATAATCCCATTTTTCAGAGGCCCTGGTGAAGCAACCCCAATTCCTACAACATCTTCGCTCATGCATTCTGAAATTGATTTTGCAAGCTCATTAACCAGTTCTTTTTCAGTCTTGGGAGTTTGCTTCTTGATATATTTCAAAACCTTATTGTCTTTTACAATTGCAACACGAAGATAAGTCCCCCCTAAATCAACACCAATTTTTTTAACCATTTTATAATTAATAGCAGGAATAATTTTATATACTTTGCTAATGTAATAATAAAATAAAAGAGGCAAAATGAACAATCTATTTGATTTAAGCGGTAAAGTAGCTATAGTTACAGGAGCTGCTCAGGGAATTGGAGAAAGTATTGCAGTTGAACTTGCAGAACACGGCGCGAGTATAGTTATTGCCGATATACTGCCTGCAGATAATGTAATAAAAAAAATTAAATCCTTAGGTAGAAAATCCATGTATATTAGAACTGATGTTTCTGATGAAAAAGAGGTGATAGATCTCATAAAGGAAACCCTGGAGAAATTCAAAAAGATAGATATTCTCATCAACAATGCAGGGATATATGTTCCATCTCCAACAACAAATACAAGCGAAGAGCTATGGGAAAAGACAATTCACATAGACCTTAAAGGAACTTTTCTCTGCTCGCGTGAAGCGTTAAAGCATATGAAATCAGGAGCAAGCATTATAAATATCTCTTCAATCGCAAGTGATGTCGGATATCCGCAATTTGCAGCATATTGCGCAGCAAAGGGTGGAGTTAAGGCTTTAACAAAATCCTTAGCTGTTGAATTTGCCAATAAAGGAATAAGGGTAAATTCTATACATCCGGGAGCAGTTGAAACCCCGACAACAAAACAAGGGCTAAAAAATAAAAATCTTCTAAAAGCCATATTATCCAAAATTCCTCTTGGCAGAATTGGAAAACCTAAAGATATCGCAAATGCTGCGCTCTTCCTAGCATCAGATGCTGCTTCTTATATAACAGGTGAAGAATTAATTGTTGATGGTGGTTGGACCGCTTCTTCTTAAATTATTAATTCATTTAGCTCTTTAATAGGATTTCTTGCTTTCATTACATAAGATGAGACCGCAATTCCTGATGCTCCCAATTTCATTGCAATTTCAACATCTTTTCTTGAATGAATTCCAGCTCCAACTAAAAATCTCATATTCAAGGATTTAGAAATTTTCTTTATCAATTCAGGTTTTGCACTTGAAACAGAAATCTTTCCGCCTACTAATTCAGGAGGCTCAATAATCAGAATATGGGGATGCAATTTCTCAATTTTCTTAGCCTCTTCCAAACTTCCTGCAAAAACAGCTGTCTTCAGTCCAATTTGCTTGCATCTTTTAATTGTTCTTTTCAAAATATCAAATTTTAATCTATGCTCTGAATGATTCAAGAAAGTTCCATCTGCTCCATCTGCTTTTACAGATTCTGGTAGAATAAATCCAGTATTTCTCCCAGGAAAACCAGAATCAACATGCTGGGCATAAACCTTTAGTTTTGTTTTTTTGGCAACTTCTTCTATATCAGGCGCTTGCAGTCCAACTATAATGTTTTTGTCAACACTATCAATCTTTTTTGCGAATTTCAGAACATCTTTTCCTTGCTTATATGTCTTAAAATTTACTATTGTTATCATCTTTTATCGCCTCTTTTTTATTTCCAGATTATCTTTCTTATTTTATTGGATAACTCTATAGGTTTCTTTGACTGCCATACATTTCTTCCGACAGCCAAGCCAGTAGCACCTGATTTCATTATCTCATGCACTTGTTTCAAGAAACTCTTCTCATTGGATTTAATTCCGCCTGCAACCATCACTTTAGTTTTGCCCGCAACATGAACAGTCCATTTTAAGTCATCAAAATCTCCGTCATATTTTATCTTTATTATATCAGCACCAATTTCCAAGCCTGTTCTTCCCGCATAAGCCATTATTTCTCTTTTAGATCTTTTTTCTATTTCTTTCCCCCTTGGATAAACCCATGCAATGACAGGAACTCCCTTACTATGAGCTTCTTCTTCTATTGTATCAAATTCTTTCATCATAATAGATTCATATTTGCTTCCGATGTAAATAGTATAACCGACTGCAACAGCGCCAAGCTGCAAGGCTTCTTTCACAGTGCATATTTGCCTTGAAACCGCTTCACCACCGTAAAGATTAGTTTTCCCGTTTAATTTTACTATAAGGGGGATTTTTAATTTCTTTATTCTGTCATTGTATTTTTCAGCTATTCCTTTCTGAAAAATAACAGCGTTATATTTTCCCTTCTTGGCTATGTCAATTATGTAGTTGGGGTCAGCATCCTTGTCATTAAAATCACTTGGTCCATGTTCCAATCCATGATCATATGCAAGAAACATTGCTTTGCCATTTCTAAGGATTTTATTCAGTTTTACTTTCATTTTACCAGATTTTCAGATTTATTCTTAACAGCATTTCTTACATTATCTATCGTTATATCCAGAATTCTCTGCAAGGCTTCTTGCGTATTAAATGCATTATGGGGAGTTACAATGACATTCTCATGCTTCAGTAATTTATTCCCTTCTAAAGCAGCTCTTGAATGTCTTCTTGAAAACAATCCTCTCTCATCTTTAATTTCCTCTTCTGCTTCCAAAACATCCAACCCTGCCCCCGAAAGAATTCCTCTGTCCAGTGCTTTTATGACTGCTTCTGTTTCAACAACTTCTCCTCTAGAAGTGTTAATCAAAATAGCTCCTTTTTTTATCATGCCTATATTCTTTTGATTTAGCATGTGATTAGTTTCGGGAGTCAAAGGAACATGGAAAGTTATAACATCAGAATTCCTTAAAAGAGTGTTATAATCAACATATTTAAATCCCAGCTTTTTTGCAAGTTTCATATCTTTCGTCCTTGTAAAAGCAAGGGTTTTCATGCCAAACCCTTTTGCAATTTCCGCAACACACTTTCCAATTTCACCTAATCCAACAATTCCAATTGTTTTTCCTTTCATCTCTCTTCCCTCAAGCCCTTCCAAATTAAAATCTATTTTTTTCGCTCTCCTGTTAGCTTCAATAATCTTTCTGGATAAATTCAGCAGTAATGCAAAAGCATACTCTGCAACAGTGCTGCTCCCATATCTCGGAACATTGTAGACTTTGATATTTCTCTCATTGCAAGCCTTAACATCTATATGATTAAATCCAGTAGAACGTGTTATTATAGCCTTGACATCTTTCAATTTAGAAACAATTTCCTTAGTCACATTAGAATAAATGAAAACAGAAATTATATCAAAATCTTTTGTTTTATTCAAATCAAATTTATCAAGTTCTTGTTCAAAAAAGTAAAGGCTATGACCCTTCAGATTTTTCTTAATATATTCTTCTTCCCATTTTTCCTTCATCTCAAAGAAAGCGATTTTCATCTCAGTTTCCTCTTTATCAATCCAATCTTTGCACCTTGATGCTCTATCACAGATTCGCTTTCCTGCAACCCTAGATTTAAGCTATCTTCAATGGATTTTTCTGCTATCTGCCCTGCAACAAAACCAGATGCAAAAGCATCGCCAGCTCCTGTTCTCTCTCTTACTTTTATCTTGTGGGGTATAAGCGAGTATTTTTTCTGCCCATCATAAGCGAGAACTTCCTTGTCTCTATTTGTGATAACAACAATCCTTGGCCCAAGACTATGAAGCGCTTTAAGCAAATCCTTTTCATGAACTTTATTTTTTTGACAGAGCAATTCTGCTTCTTCTTTATTCAAAATTAATATCTCTGTAATCTTCAGAATAGGCATTAAATCTAGAACTCTAATTGTATATTGGCTTGGATTAAATGCAATCTTCACGCCATTCTTGTAAAAACCGCTTGCCAATTCTTTCTGCGTCTTGAAGCTATCTCCCAATAGAGAAGAAAGATAGAACCATCTCGTTTGCAATTGCTTGACATTTAAATCAGATAGTTTTATGCTATCGTTTAATCCTTTATATGTCAAAATAGTCCTGTCATTTTCTTTGCTGTCCAAAATTATGGAATATCCTCCAAGAACATTCGCCTTAGTTTCTATTTTCCCCAAAAATGTGACTTTTTCATCCTTCAACAAATTCAAGACCTTATTGCCTCCAAAATCATTATCCAGCTTCCCTATATAACCTGTCTTTAAACCCAATCTGGAAAATGCAACAGCAGTATTAGTTCCTCCCCCGCCTATATTAAACTTTAAATCTTTAATCAAAACTTTGCTCCCAACTTCATAAGCTATTAATTTGCCCTTTTCCTTAACATCTGTGTCTACAAAAAGGTCTATAACCGCAGAACCGAAAGTTATTATGTCAAACATGTTTCACCTCTATCAATTCAGGTTTAGCAAAATTAAAAACCTTGCTATCACCTCTTTTTTAAAATCAGTTGAATTACTATGAACATTGAACTTAGCGGATTTGGATTAACACGGGGCGGGCGGGTGGGAAGAGATTATTTTTCTCTGTAAAATCCCAGAGCTTCTAATCCCGGTAACTTCTTTCCTGCAAGGTATTGCAATAAAGCCCCTCCAGAAAGGCTGATATAACCAAACTTTTTTGGGGAAATTCTTGATTTTGCAATCGCATCACTTAACTGTCCGCCTCCCAATATTGAAAACCCCCTGCTTTGTGATATTGCCTTTAGCAAAGCACGAGTTCCCCCAAAGAATTTATTATCAGAATAAAATCCCGCTGGTCCTTTCATGTATATAGACTTAGCTTTCTTAATCTCATTAGCAAACTTTTCCTGAGTATTCTTCCCTATATCATAAATCTCATACTTGCTTGGAAATTCTTCAAGCAAAAGTTCTTTTCTTTTTCCATTTGCTTTTACTGCAAAATCAACAGGAGTTTCAACAAGGTTTCCCATCTTGTTTAATTTTGCCTTTAATTCCTTTATAGAAAGGTCGTAGCCAGATATATTCTTCTTCAAGTATAAATTCTGAGCTCCTAAGTTCTTTCCACGAGCCAAAAGGCACATTTGCCCGAATAACCCGCATGCCAAAACTTTATTTTTATTTAACAGCATCATATTGTCATCTGGTTTTGCGCCTGCAAGGATAAAAAGGCAATTTTTCAGATTAATCTTTCTCAAAGCATTTACTTCTTTTTCTAAAAGAGGACCGGCATAACTTTTCATATATTTGGGAAAAAGCGTAACAGATGCTTGTTCTCTATGGCAAACAGAAAAAGCATCATTAACATAAATATCGCACCATTCAGATAATTTCGATATGAATTTATTTTCACCTTTTAATTTAAACTCATCTTTTAAGTTTCTGATATTTTCAAGAAGAATTGCTTCTCCAGATTTTAACCCCTTAATTTCTTTCTCTGATCTCTTTCCTATTATATCAGGCACAAATCTTATTTTTACAATCTTGTTCAAGAGTTTAGCATGCTGTTTAAGAGAAGTAAAATCCTTTTCTCCGGGCCTTCCCTGATGAGCTATAACGACTATTTTAGCGCCTTTATTTTTCAGAGACTTTATTACTTCAGCGCCTTGCCTTATTCTTTCAGACATCAATACTTTTCCGTTCACAACCTCAGAATTCAAATCTTCTCTTAAAAGAATAGTTTTATTTTTTATATCTGCGCTAGAAATGAAGTCCATTTTAGAATCATCCCAATTTTTTGACAAGTTCAGCAAGCCTGTAAGAATAGCCAAATTCATTGTCATACCAAGCCAAAACTTTCACAGTATTTCCGATAACCATTGTAGATAATCCGTCAACAATAGAAGAATGCTTTTCTCCTATAATATCTGTCGAGACAATTTCATCTTCTGTATATTTCAAAATTCCCTTTAATTTCCCGGAAGCCGCTGCTTTTTTGAATGCATTATTTACTTGTTCTTGTGTAACTTCTTGTTCCAATTCTGCGACAAAATCAACAATGCTTCCGCTTGCAACAGGAACTCTTAATGCTAATCCAACTAATTTCCCTTTTAAGCTTGGTATTGCTTCTGCAACAGCATCAGTTGCTCCTGAAGTTGTTGGAACAATATTAATCGCAGCAGCTCTTCCTCTTCTAAGCTTTTTGTGAGGAGCATCAACCAAATCCTGGTCAGCAGTATAAGCATGAGCAGTTGTCATGAACCCCTTTACAATTCCAAATTCATCATCAAGAACTTTGGCAACAGGAGTCAATCCATTTGTTGTGCAGCTTGCCATTGATATTATTTTATCACTGTTTTTTAGCTTATCATCATTTACACCGCAGACAATGGTACAGTCAGGATTTTTTGCTGGTGCAGAAATAACAACTCTCTTCGCTCCGGCTAGAAGATGTTTATTGGCATTCTCCCTGTCTGTAAAAAGCCCTGTAGATTCAACTACAACATCAACCCCCAATTTTTTCCATGGAAGATTAGCAGGATCTTTTTCAGCGAGAACTAATATTTTTTTATTTCCTATTTTTATGAAGTCCTTCCCTGTTTCAATTTCTTTGTCATATCTTCCATAAACAGAATCATATTTAATCAAATAAGCCAAAGTTTTTGGGTCTGTCAAATCATTGACTGCAACAAAATTAATTCCTAAGTCTAACCCACTTTTCAGAACAAGCCGTCCAATTCTTCCCAAACCATTAATTGCAACTTTCATTATGAAAACACTTCTGTGTTTTTATTTTGCGAAACCTCTGGTTGAAGCATTTTAACCTCTTATTATAAAATAATTAATCAATATTATAAACTTTACTTAATCCATACTTATTTTCAAGCTGTCTAAAAATATAAGAATTTATTGGACCAAGGCTGTTCTTGCTTCGTAAACCAGCCAGAACCTGTGCATCATGATATTCAGGCAATCCAGCAGGCAGGGAAATCCCATTGAAAATAATGATTACTTCTGGCGAAGAACTCAATGTAACCCCGTTCGCATAGACAAGCGAACTATCGGAAATTATTGAAGGTCCGCTTGCTTCTACAAAACAATATCCAGCTCCATTCAAGCTTTCTTTAATAGGGCATTTTATTCCAAGTGTTTCATGATTTTCCTTAGGATAATAGAATAAAGCCACCCCATAACCTAGGTTTTTGAGAATCTTGGCAAGAAGTTCTGATTTTTCCCCGCATAATCCCTGATTATCATAAAGAACTTCATAAGGATATCTGGAATTCCCTATTGTCTGATTTCCAACAGTAATCTTCTGTCCTGTTGCCCCCCATGGAATATTCTGAACAAGGCTTATGGCAATTCTTGCCTGGGTGACCTTGTCATCTGGAGCAAGATTTTCTATTTCCTTTATCAAAGGCTGCATCAAAACTTCCTGATTTGGCTCGTCAATTCTCAATAATTTAAAATCAGATCTTATTGGTTGTTGCCCATTATTGTATATGATTGCTTTGGGCAAAACTGAAAGATAAGTAGTAAGTCCCTTGTATAACGAAAAATTAAGACTTCCATTCTGTCCATTTAATACATAACTAAAGGAAGATGATTCTTGTCCTGATTGATAAACTGAAACGCAGGAATTTCCTGATTGGCTTAAATGAAGCGGGCAGCTGCAAGTTGAAACATTTTCAATTAATATCCCGTCATTGCAATAATAGGGTTTATCCAGAGAACAGGTATTATAAAAAGTTCCATCGCCGCAAGTAGGAATTGCAGTTATCTGTTTATTAGTAGAAAAAGTTATAATAAGAATAAATACAGCTGTAATAATTATTATAATAAAAATTAATTTTTTCCATGTAAAGAAATTTCTTCTTATACCCCTTTGTCTGCCAAACATAAAAATAATAGCTGAAATAATTATAAAAATCTATCTCAAAACCAGCTATTCTAGATATATGGCAGGCTTTCCCAGTTTTGCACGTTTTGACTTTTCCTGTGGATCATATTTCTCCTTGTCATTTACGGCAAAAATCATTAGATCTAAGTTGGTTTTCTTTTTTATCAAATCTTCGGATTCTGAGTATAATGCCTTCTCATTGGGAATTGTATAAATAAAGACTTTGTTTTTTGTTCCAACAATCTTTAGTATATTATTTATGTCCTCAATTATTCCTACAACTTGCTTATTCTGCTGCTCAAATTTTTCATTAATCTTCTTTTCATCCGAAATCGGCCATTCTGACAAAGAAACAAATCCTTTGTTTCCAATCTTTTCCCAAAGCTCTTCACAAAAATGAGGAGCAAATGGAGATAACATCACCAAATAAGAATCAACTATTTTCTTGAAAATCTCCTTATTTGGATTTTTTGTCTTGGCTGAATAATCTTTAATCAAATTTCCAATATTAAAGAAAATCCTCTGTATAGCTGACCTGAACAAAGTTTCTTCCATAAGTCCAGTAATCTCCAAAATATTTTTATTTAAAACAGAATCTGCCCACTTGTCAACATCTCTAATTTCCTTTCCTCCCTTCTTATAATTCTGCAGAATTATCTCGCCTATCTGTTCAAATTTTGGTGCAAGTGACTTTGCGAAATTAGAATCCCAGTTAGGATCTTCCAGACTCTCCCCCCCATTTAAGATGGTTAATCTTGATATATCGGCCCCATATTTTTCTTTCATTTCTTTTATGGGAATTACATTTCCCAGACTTTTGCTCATTTTTTCCCCTTCAACTCTAACCCACCCATTAACACCAATAGATTTAGGCCAATATTTTTGGGGGAAAATTGCAACATGGTTAAATAAGAAAAATGTCAAATGGTTTTGAACAAGATCTTTTCCTGAATTTCTAAAATCTAATGGATACCAATATTCAAATTCGGCCTTTAATTTTTCCCAGTCTTTTTTGCCTTTCCCTTTCCCAAGAAAAACATAATCAAAGAAGTCATCATTTACTTCACTTATCTTCAATTTTTTGATTAAATGTGCAATAGTATAGTAAGCCATGTAAATTGTCGAATCAGATAAGCTTTCGATAAGCCACTTTTCATCAAAAGGGAATCTGGTTCCCAAACCATATTCTCTTGTGCAAGCCCAGTCATTAAGCCAGTCAATAACATAATCAAATTGCTCTCGGACAATTTCCGGATATAATTTCAGGTTTCTCAAGGCACCATGAACCTCTTTCTTCCATTTTTTATCGCCATATTTAATAAACCACTGATCGCTTACTATCTTTACGATACACTCTGTTAGAGAACGAGAAACAACGCTGCCAGTTAATTCATAAAACAAGTTTATTTTTCCTTCTTTCAATAAGTCAGCTTTAACAATTTCTTGCCCTTTTGAAACAGGCATTCCTTCAAGGTTTTGTAAGAAACCTTTTTTGTATAAAGGTCCAAAAATAGATTTATGATAAGTTAATTTGTAAAGTTCTTTCCTTATTTCTTCTAGCTTCTCTTTTTCATTTGAATTCTTAACTTTGTATTTATCCAAAAAGTATTGTGCCGAATCTCCTTTTATTCCTGGAGTTTTAAATATAGAAATTGGTTTTATCTTTCTGATTTCTTCACTATTAAGACTATACTCTTTTATTAAATGCTTATTTGCCTGCAAATCCCTTAAGGCGATTAAATCATCTGCAGAATCTGAAGGAACAGAATGAACAATACCCGTACCATAATTCGGATCCAAAAAATCAGCAGGTAAAACAGGGATTTTTTTCCCTTTAAAAAATTCGACATATTTCCCAACAAGATCTTTCCCGTTTATGTCTTCGGAATTATCACCTATATTAAAACCCTGATTCTTCAATTTTTCAATAATTGTCTTGCTTATAATCCAGATTTCATCATTAACTTCAGCCATAACATAGGTAACTTTCGGGTTAACATAAACGTTTGTTATCCCCATTACTGTATCTGGTCTCAATGTTGCACTAACTAGTTTTTTTCCATCATTTAGAGAAAATTTGAATAGGCAAAATTCTTGGGGGACTTCTCCTTCTCCTTTTATTCTATCATGGTCACCAACAGGCATGTTAGTCTTAGGATCCCATACAACCGGATGTTTTCCTTTCTCAATATATCCTTTCTCCATTAATTTCCGAAATTGCCATCTGACGAATTTATCATAAGAGGGATTTAGAGAAGTTGTAATAAAATTTCTACGCCAGTCTATACTTAATCCCATAGCTTTCAAATCCCTTATCCATTTCTCCCTGAAAACCGCAATCCAATGTTCTGGCTTCGAGAATTCTTTTATTTCGGTATCAGAGAATCCTTCTTCTTTAAGAAGCTTAATTTGTTTTGATTCTCCTTCCTTAACTCGATTTGCAGCTGCAACAATCGGACTTCCTGTGCAATGCCACGCTTGGGGAAATAAAACATTAAATCCTCTAAGCCTCTTATATCTGGAAAAAGCTTCTACACGCATAAGAGTATAAAAATGTCCTATGTGAGGAGACAAGTTAATGTAAGGGTAAGGGAATGTTGCAAAGAACTTCTTTTTCTTTTCAATTTTTGGTTCAAAGATTTTTTCCTTTTCCCATCTTTCCTGCCATTTCTTTTCTATCTTATTGAAATCATATTCCATGTTTCTATAGTTATATTAGTTTTATTTAATTTAAAAATATAGAGATTTAATTATAGCTCTATAAGAGAGCTAAGAGCAGTAAAGATACAAGAACTGAAGAACCTGCTAATTTCATATCTAAATTTAGAGAACCATATTTTTAAATATTATTGTTTCCTGCTTCATTTATGGATAAGATAAATGCATATATTCTTGGCGAAATAGTATCAAGCAATTCATCTGAAGCATATTCTCTTTACGAAAAAAGCAACTTCGGAGAGCGAAAAGACAGCAAAATAATCTATTCGCCTTCAGAAGCTTTATTTCTTGTTGAAAAAGATAAAATGGAAATTTCTTCTTCAAATAGAAAGTTATCGCATGAAGAACTGATTAGAAAATTCAAGAAAATTGATAAGAAATTCCAGATCAAATATCCTGTTTTCAAGGACTTAAGGGAAAAAGGCTATGTTGTAAAGACAGCATTAAAATTCGGGGCAGAATTCAGAGTTTATGAAAAAGGTGCCAAAATCAGCGAAAAGCACTCAAAATGGATTGTATTCACAGATTACGAGTCCAAGACACTCTCCTGGCAGGAATTCTCATCTAAAAATAGAGTTGCCCATTCAACAAAAAAGAATCTCCTTATTGCAATTGTGGATGAAGAAGGAGATATAACTTACTATGAGATAAGGTGGATTAAACCTTAAAAACGAGCTTAATTACCAAAAAAAGCACCAATATTGCAAAGAGTATCCAAAATAATTTTCCTTCAAAAGCTCCAAAAATTATCGCTAAAAATTCTACAATATCATCCAAGACCATTCTAACAATTTACCATCAGAATATTTATAACTTTCTTATATCTTCCAAACTTATGGTGCAGAATGGTTTACAAATGAAAGAAAAGATACTCTCTCTAGTAAAGGCAAATGGTCCCAGCCTGCCAGTCTTTATTGCACAAAATACAGGATTAAGCATTCTTTTTGCATCTGCTTTCTTATCTGAACTAATATCGGATAGGGAATTGAAAACTTCCAATATGCGGGTTGGGAGTTCTCCACTTTATCTTGTTCCAGGGCAGGAACCAATGCTGGAAAATTATTCTCAATATCTGAAAAACAAGGAAAAAGAAGCTTACCTCTTATTGAAAGAAAGAAAATTCCTGAAAGATAAGGATTTGGAGCCTGCAATTCGTGTTGCTCTCCGAGAAATAAAAGATTTTGCAATCGCCTTCCAAAGAAATGATGATATTTTCTGGAGATATCTGACTGTCCCAGAAGCTGAATTCTCTATAAATGAAACTCTTACTTTGAAAAAAGAGGTGATATCACATCCTGAAAAAGAGGTGATAGAAGAAGTAGCTGAAGTTGTTGAAGTCGTAGAAGTTGCAGAAAAAGAAATAGCGGAATCTGTTTTTGAAAAAGAGGTGATAAAAAGTGAATCAAAAAAGCGCACAAAGCATGAAAAATCTCCTTCTAAAAAAATCAAGAGGCCCACCCATGAAAAAGACAATCGCAATAATTTTTTCAATAAAGTAAAGGAGTTTCTAGCATCAAAGCAAATTGAAATTCTCGATATAACTGAAATTGGAATAAGCAAAATAATATTCCGCGTCAGGAAAGATGAAGAATATCTGATAATTGCATATAATAAAAAGAAAATTACAGAGCAGGATGTAATAAACTCCCATAAAAAGTCAGAGGAATTGGGACTTCCATACAAAATAATTCTTCTTGGAGAGCCCATGAAGCGCTTTGGAAATCTTATAGAAGCTGTAAAAAACCTGAAAGATATTGAGAAGATTGAATAAAAATGGAACAAAAATTTGATAAAAACTATTTTGAACAAGTATACAAAAATGAAAAAGGATTCCTATGGGGAATAAATCCGAATCCTTTGACTAAAAGGATATTGAAGATAAAATCAAAAGGTGATGTTCTTGATTTAGGTTGTGGTGAAGGTAAGGATGCATTATTCTTAGCAAAAAAAGGATTTAAGGTTGATGCAATTGATATTTCTGAATCTGCAATCAAAAAACTGAAAGAGCGTGCATTGAAAGAAAAAATAAGCATTAATGCTAAAGTCGAAGATTTTGATAATTATAAAATAAAGAACAATTACGATGTGATACTTTCCCTTGCTGCAATTCATTTCATAGAAGATAGAAAAAATCTCCAGAAAATGATTAAAAACATTCAAGATAAAACGAGGCGTGGAGGAATAAATGTTATAACCGTATTTAGAAAAAAAGACCCTTCAGAAGGTAAGTTTAAGATGTACTTTTTTGAGGATAAGGAATTATTGAAATACTATTCTTCCTGGAAGGTAATCTATTATAGTGAATATCTAAAAGAAGATAAACATAATGAAAAAGATAAAGTTCATTTTCATAGAAATGCAGAGATAATTGCTCAAAAAATTGAATAACGAAACCCTTAAAAATGAAGAAGTTAAGTTGTAATTATGGGAAAGATAAAAACAAAATTAGTCAAGAAAACTGCTGCAAACCTGGGCAGAAGAGATATTCCTTTTACTGAAAGCTTTGAAAACAATAAGAAGATACTAGGAAGCACCATGCCAAGCAAAAAAATAAGAAATCAAATTGCCGGATTTTTAGCAAGGATAAAGAGAAATGAGGCCCAGAAAAAAGAGCAGCAAAGCAAGGAAATCGAACTAATCGAGAAATAAATTTAAAAGATTACTATCTCTTTCTTACTTAATCTGGTTGCATAATTCAACGGTAGAATGCCTGTCTCATGAGCAGGATGTCCCAGGTTCAACTCCTGGTGCAACCATTATGAAAATTCTCCTGAATTTTTATTTGAGTAAAATTTCCTGTTTTTCATTACGAAAATTCTCCTAAATTTTCATTTGTATTGAAACTTCCTGATGCAGTCATCCGAAGGAATAGAAAAACAAAATTATAAAGTAAAAAATAAAAAGGGCTTAAGCAATTAGAAACTAACGCTCAATTATCTTTTCTTCTTTGCTTTTTTCTTTGCCATTTTAATAACACCCTTTTTAATTGAATATTCTAATCATCTCAAGTTTAAAAATTCTTTTATTCTTTTCAGATTTTATTTTTTTCTTGTTTCAACTTTTTTTCCGAGCCCTAAAATGCTCTCCCCGTTGATTCCACGTCGTAAAATGTCTTTTAAATCATCAACTTTAATTCTTATCTGCTCTGTTGTGTCCCTCAATCGGACTGTAACATCCTTGTTTTTCAATGAATCTTCATCAATGGTTATGCAAAATGGCGTTCCAACTTCGTCATTTCTTGCATATCTTCTTCCAATGCTTCCGGAATCATCATAAGAGATATGGAATTCTTTTTTCAAGTCATCAAAAATAACTTTAGAAAATTCCATCATTTTTTCATCCTTCAGCAGAGGGAAGATAGCGGCATTAATCGGAGCCAGCTTCGGCGGAAACTTGAACATGCTGCCTTCATCACCGATATGATAAAAGATATCCAAAATTGCAAAAATATTTCTATCCACCCCAAAACTGAGCTCAAGGACATGAGGCAGAACTTTTTTATTATTATAAAAAACTTCAAGATTTTTGCCCGATATTTCTTGGTGCCCTTTCAAGTCATGGTCTCCACGATAGTGGACTCCGGCGACTTCTTTAAACCCTCCAAGAGTATCCAAAAAGATTTCAACATCAAAATGTATCTTATTGTAAAATGCTCTCTCCCTTTCATCTAGTTCTCTCAGTCTAAATTTCCCCTTAGGTATCTTCAATATTTCCAAATAAAATTGCTGCACCTTAGCCGCATGATATAGATAAAATCTAGGGAGCCCAAAATGGTCATTTAATTCTTCGCAGCTTATCTCTCTGATTTCATCTTCTTTTGCAAATTTTATCAGCAATTTTCTGTTCTTTATTTCATCCCACCTCTCATGTTCATTTATTCTGTCAGAATCAAAGAAAATCTGCAGCTCTGCTTGTGTAAATTCCCTTAGTCTGAAAAATAACTGCCTTGGAGAAATTTCATTTCTGTATGCTTTGTCTATAATTGCCAATCCAAGGGGTAATTTGCTTCTTGTTGCCTGAAATTCTTCTTTAAATGTTATATAAGCTCCCTGTGCTGTCTCTGGACTGAGATATCCTTTCTCATCATCAAAGCCGATTGGAACAGAGAACATCATATTAAATTGTCTGGCTTCCCCAATTTCTCCGCCACATTTTGGACATTTTAATCTCTTCTCTCTAATCTCCTCATTCATCTCTTCAATTGTCAGGGTCCCAGCATTCCTGATTCCCTTATCTTCAAGGAACTGATCTACTCTGAATCTAAAATGACATTTTTTGCATTCTGCCATAGGGTCGTTAAAATTTTCCAAGTGCCCTGATGCCTTAAAAACCTGTTCAGGAAGAATGTTATTGCTTTGTATCTCATAAAAATTACTATCAAGAGCGACTATATTCTTTCTCCATAATCCTTCCCAATTGGATTTCATAGCTTTCCCAAGATGCCCATATGTGAAAAATCCCGCCTTTCCGCCATATATATTTGCAGTTTGAAAGAAAAATCCTCTGTTGGAAGCTATTGCTGTAATCTCATCTATTTTGCTCCCTACTTTTATTTCTCTGATTTCTTTTTTTTCTGTTGTTTTTTCTATTTTTACGATTTCTTCTTTTTCTTCATTATCTCTTGTATTTAAAATTTCTTTCATTTTTTTCTCTGCATCTTTCTTATCCTTGCCAAGGTAAGCAAGGGTTTTAGTTTTTACTTTTCCATCAATCCTTTTATTTTCATTTAAATAAAAATAATCATTGCCATGAATATTTTTTTTAACGATAAATGCCATATATTCATTAGGTACTACTAAAATATATAAAGTTTTTCAATTTATCAAAAGCGTAAAATCGAAAGGTAAATAAAGTATATTTTTGATTATATATAATAAAAGAGTGAAATGGTAGACGTAATAGTATTGACAACATCACAATTGGCAATTATCCTGGATTCTCTCTCTGTCTTATTCTTAATTGCCGGAATTTTCTTTTTATATGAATGCAGGGAAAAAGTATTGGGAACAATAAAAAAGGCATTTTCATACTTTATAGCATCATTCGCGATTATAATCATTCTTAAAGGATTAGTGATTTTAAGCAATCTGCAAAATTTAGGCTCTTTCCCCTATGATTCTTTTATAGTAATACCAATTATATTTTTCTTTATGGGAATCATAAGTTTTTACAAGTCAATAACTAATGTGCCCGCTCCAAGACATTATAACAGAAAAATAGATCATAGAAGAAAGCATCATCATAGAAGAAGATAATTATTTTATTCTTAAAAAATTCAGAGTTTCTTTTAGAATTGCGGGTTCAAGGTCTTCTTCAAAATGCCCTCTGTTTTTTTCAACAATAATTTTAGCATTTAATTCTTCTTTAAATAATTCTTTATCAGATGAGGGAACATAAGGATCATTGCTTGAAAAGATAGCAAGAAATCTATTGCAGTGTTCTAAGATTCTATCAAAATGTATCTCTGTATTAAGCCAGGGATGAGCAATTTCTATTGTATAATTTTCACCCCAAGTTTTATTAGTTAAATTAAACCAGGGGGCAACAAAAATGCATCCGCCTATTTTCTTGTTCTTATGCAATTTTTCCAAAAATCTCATGATTGTCTGGCATCCAATACTATGTCCGATAAAATAAGTATTTTCATCTACATCCTTGACATTTGCTTCAAGATATTTAACCCATTCTTCAATTACAGGATGTTCTGTATTAGGCATATTAAAAACCCGGATTTCCAAATCTCTGTCTTCTAATTCCTCTCTAAGCCAGGGAAACCAGCTATCTTCAGAATTTCCTCCCCATCCGTGAATCATATATATCTTTTTCATGTTATTAAGCGGAGGGTGGGACTCGAACCCACGAAAAGTCGCTTTGCAGGCGACCGCAGTTGCCGCTGTGCCACCTCCGCATAAAAAACCATAGCACATAAAGCTTAAAAAATATTGCTATCATAAATTTCTATCACCCCTTTTAATCAGGAGTAATTCACAAAATAGCGGATTTTCATTGACAGTTCTACTGACTTTTCTTTTTGAACTCATAAGAGTCTTTTATCTTCAAGGCAATAAAAGCCAGAAGAATCATGGGAATTCCAAATAATAAGAAGAGCGATTTAAATGGCTGGAATATGAGAAGAAGCGCAGCAGTCAAAGAACCAATCAAACTCCCTAATTGTGAGGAAGTAGTATAAATTCCATAGTATTTGTCTCTTTCTTCTTCCTTTACTATATCAAGAAAATATGCTTCAATTGTCGGTTCTATCATAGAGACACTAACTCCCGATAAGATAAGCAATCCAAGAACAATATAGATATTTGAAGTGAAAAAAAGCGATATTGCAAGAATTCCCAAACTGATAAAGCCCGTGAAAAATAGCTTTTTGAATCCTCTTTTGCCTGCGATTCTTGCAAAAATATAATCCCCGAATATTAAAGGCACAGTTATTCCTGAGATAAATAAACCCAACACAAATTCACTTAAGCCATGGGAGACTATGTAAATTGGCATATAAACATAAATGAAAATCCACCAAAAAGGAACAGATAATGATAGGATATAAATTAAAACCCTGTTTTTGTCCTTAAAGAAATTGATAAATAATTTGAAGATATTCTCTTTCAAATATTTTGTTTTTCTGTCGTCTTTTATCTTTAATAACTTAAAGAGGAGTATAGACAATAAGAGAATAGCAGAAGCGATAAGGAAAACACTTTTGAATCCATAGATAGTACTTGCAAGATAACCTGCAATTAAAGGCCCTAAAAACCATGCCAGATTCAACAGAGAATAAATAAATCCTTCATTCTTGGAAACATTCTGCGATTCGCTGTTATCTCTTACAATCAGCCCATTAAGAGTTGTTCTAAGGCTTGTTGCAATTGCTATGAGCGTTCCCAGTATGATTACCAAATAAACATTTGAATAAAATGCGAAGATGAAATAGGAAACTGCAAAGAACAAAAGAGATAAGACTAATAGTTTTGCTTTATTTCCTTTTCTAATAATAGGAATCAGAAAGATGTAAGCTAAAATTTCAAGAACAAAAAAGAAACTTTCTAAAAGACCTACTAAGGAGGAATTATTAAGAAAAGAATTAAGATAAACTGACCAGATTGTTACAACAGCAGAAATGCCAATTGAAAAAAGCAGATAAGGAGCGCCGAATTTTGTTATCGTCTTTAAACGTTTTTTTGGAATAAGCATAAAAGGAAAAAGGAATAAATACTTTTAATTGTTTCCAAACTAAAAGGAAAATATGCGGGGTAAAGGATTCGAACCTTTGCAAGCACTAAGCTAATTGGTCCTAAGCCAATCCCGTTTGACCACTCCGGCAACCCCGCATCAATACTAGAGGTGATGGACGAGCCAAAGTATATTGGCGACATCCGGCAACCCCGCGACATTTTACTTGTAAAATGGAGCTGACAAAATCGAAGATTTTAGTCTAGCCTTAAAATAGAATTAAATACCAATATAAAAAGGTTTAGAATTATTTAACTTTAGGCTTGATATCTTCTTCTTTCTGCTTTATCTTATCTTCCAGTTCAAGCTTTTCTATAAGCTCCTTGTATCTGTTTCTTATTGTAACTTCGGTTATTCCAGCTATATCAGCGACTTCCCTTTGTGTTTTCTTCTCGTCATTTATCAAAGCTGCAACATACAATGCTGCTGCAGATATCCCTGCAGGCCCTCTTCCGGAAGTTAATTCCACTTCCTCTGCTCTTTTAAGAATTTTCAAAGCATCATTCTGTGTTTTGGGAGATAATTTCAAAACAGAAGCAAATCTAGAGATGTAATCTTTTGGTGCACTCTGCTTTATTTTAATCTGCAATTTTCTTATAATAAATCTATAAGTTCTTCCTATCTCTTTTCTTTCAACATCAGAGGCAATTGCCATTTCATCCAGTGTTCTTGGGATGTTATATGACCTGCATGCAGTGTATAAGCAGGCAGCTATGACAGATTCCATGCTTCTTCCCCTTACTAATCCTCTCTGAAGAACAAAATTATAGATTCTTGCAGCTTCATCCCTCACAACATTAGGAAGATTTAGGTAAGAGGCTATAACTCTTAATTCAGCCATTGCCAGTCTTAAATTTCTTTCAATAGAGGTTGAAACTCTTTCCTGCCATTTTTTCAGTCTTAAGAATTTTCTTGTTTGTCCTGGTTCTAATCTATAGATATCAGAGATTTCTCCAACATTGGTTATAAGTCCCTTATCAAATTTCTGCATGCTCATCGGAGCCCCGCCTCTTCCTTTTTTCTCGCCCTTGTCAAATTTTCCTCCGGAATCTGAGCCGGCATCAACCATTTCCTCTTCAATTACAAGTCCGCAGTCATTGCAAAGGACTTCGCCGAGCTGTGGATCATGGGTTATATTAACTCCTCCGCATTCCGGGCATCGTTTTACAAAAGCCATTTTTATAGAGAAATATTTGTTTTTATGTAAGGTTTATAAATGTTTTGCCTTTATAAACTTTCCTCTTTTTATAGTCGATTAAAAGTAGTAACGCAAAGTCTGTCTATTTAATAAGAACCCCATTTACAACGCCTTCCTGAGTTGGACGGTTTGTAATTCTTGCTTTTCCCTGGCTCGTTTCAACAATAGTTCCTTTTGTAAGAATATTCTGCCTGGCAAAGAATCTGTTTGAGGGTGTTTCAAGTACATTTTTTATCTCTGTCTTTGCAGATTTTCCCTTTTCATAAATATTAATGAACTTGGCTTTGAGCAAATAGACTTTCCTGTTTCCGCCTCTTGTCGTCTTGGATTTCCTTTTTTCTTCTCCAAGCTTGGTTATTCTTCCTTGTCCGGGCTTTTCATACTGCCTTTTTTTTCTTGAGGCACGGTATTTCCCGCCTGTTTTCTTTCTTCCTGTTTTCATTTTTCTGTAATAATGATTGTTTTTTCTTGATTTAAATAAGTTTCTAAATCTAGAATAACGAAATATTTATAAATCATTTCATTCGATTAAGTTAATGGTTAATGGAATTGAGAGGCCTTTAGACTTATTAAATAATTCAAAAGGAAAAGAGGTCCTCGTACAGTTGAAGGGAGACAAACAAATTGTAGGAACACTTCTGGCTTTTGATATACACATAAATCTTGTCCTTGATAACATAAAAGAGATAGAAGGCGGAGTAACAAAGAGAAATTTGGGACTTGGTTTTTTAAGAGGAGATACGATTATATTCATTTCTCCTGCTTCAACATCCTTGAAAAAGGATTAGAGTAGTTAGATAAGAAATAAAAACTCTTTTTTCTTTATTCATTCATGCCTGAAAAAATTAAAATAACTTTCTTAGGAACTTCTGGACCTGTTCCAAGTCCCACAAGAAATCATACTGCAATTTTACTTAGATTTCGCTCCGAGAATATATTATTCGATTGTGGCGAGGGGACGCAAACACAATTTAAGAAAGCAGGAATATCTGCAGCAAAACTTACTAAACTTCTGATTAGCCACTGGCATGGCGACCATGTTCTGGGAATTCCCGGATTGCTCCAAACATTGTCTTTCAGTGGTTGCAATGGCAAGCTGGAAGTTTATGGTCCAAAAGGAATTGAAAAGAATTTTGAAAATGTTTTAAAAGCATTTCCTTCTGTTCTCTTTAACGACTTAAAAATCAAAGTCTCAGAAGCAAAGTCCAAATTTGTAGACAAAGAGGACTTTTTCATATCTGCTTTTCCGCTAAATCATGGAATCAGCTGCAATGGATACTGCTTTGTTGAAAAAGACAAAATAAGAATTAATAAGCAGAAACTTGCAAAGTTGAATATCCCAAATACTTCCCTCATCAGTCAACTAAAGCAAGGAAAGGATATTTCCTACAACGGCAAGAAATTCCTTGCAAAGGATTTGACATATAAGGAAAAAGGGAGAAAGATTTGTATTGCTCTGGACAGCGTTTATGATAAAAAGACAATAAATTTCGTGAAGGATGCAGACTTGCTTATTATGGAATCAAGTTATGGTGATGAACTCAAGGAATTAGCAAAGAAACATAGGCATATGACTTCTGGACAATCAGCTGAAATTGCTAAGAAAGCAAAGGTAAAGCGACTTATATTGACTCACTTAAGCGAAAGATATGATAAAGACCAAAAAAAGATTTTAGATGATGCTAAAAAAATCTTCAAAAATACTACTATTGCAAAAGACTTAGACTGTTTTGAGATATAGAAAGATTTTAAATAGAATTCTTTTATAATTTTAGTAAGCCCGGGTAGCTCAGCTTGGATAGAGCACCTGCCTTCTAAGTGAGATGGGAAATCTCCCATTCATCCTTTCGAGGAAAAGATGAAAGCAGGGGGTCGCAGGTTCAAATCCTGTCTCGGGCAGTTAATGTGCACCGCCAGATACAGGCTGATTAAAATAATTTTTCCAGCTTTCCCAGATGCCCATTACAGAATCAGCATAACTATTTCCCTCTGTATTTGCCCCTAAAAATCCAACACCAAGCCTAAGGAATCCTTTTGAATCTGATTTTCCTGTATGGAAGACGCTTAAAGCACAATGTGCCCTTTCCTTGACAGTTGGAATGGAAATGCAAGGATAATATGAAGAGGAGGAAGTTACATCTCCTGTTGTCAAAACAGCCTTGAATATTCCTGAAACAGCCGAAATCTGATTATCTGGCTTTTGATAATTATTATTTCCATACTGATAAGCCATCAACCAATCTCCAGTACTTCCCCCAAAATTAGCATATTGTGCTATGGCAACTAGCAAAGCTTTGAAATCATTTTGAGTAAGTGTGTCTGTAGTAGTGCTCAAACTTGGAATCTGACTATAGAGTTCAAAAAGAGATTGATAAGTCCGATATCCTGATAAAGGTAAGGCGTCTTGGATGCCGGTTGTTACAGAAGAGCTTGGACTGCTTGTTATAACATCTTTCAAAGCAGTATATCTGCTATTCACTTCTTCTACATAATTATTGTCTCCATTGCATCCATATCCATTATAACCTCTTAGAGCAGCATCCCAACTAGTATAAGTCTTGCTTGGAGTTACGCAACTAAACGTATTTTGCTTGCTTCCATATGCATTATATTTATTCTTTAATATTAAAGCACCGCATTGGATATTTTTGTCTGTATTAGAATTAATATCGTTTGCACTTCCGATAGCAGAGCATTCAGCAACAGTGCTAGCATCAATTTGCATTAACCCATATGAATTGCCATTTTGGACTATCTTTCCATTTGAAGCAGTCTGCATGCATTCAGACTCCTGCATCATCACAGATAGTAATAACAAAGAATCTTCTCCATTTGCATTTGCAGCGCTCATAAGAGAACTTGCATATTGCTGGCAATTAGTTCCACAATTGCAATTTCTGTTCACTACTTTTGTTGTCTTGGCAGAATTCATTGCAGTAAGTAAATCATCTGAAGTAATTTGTATTCCTGTGGAAGATGAAGTTGTTGGGCT
>Ga0315273_10002037_pt1 | contig 23586 bp, 20 predicted proteins | sample YL17G02_0_MG_FD_205753 | JGI IMG/M metagenome (GOLD analysis project Ga0315273, IMG submission 205753) | Sediment microbial communities from Yellowstone Lake, YNP, Wyoming, USA - YL17G02_0 | ecosystem: Environmental > Aquatic > Freshwater > Lake > Sediment | place: USA: Wyoming | collected...
TGTTTGTGTTTAATTGGATCCTCAGTTTTGGCTCTGAGTCGGAATAAAAGAACAAGAGAAGTTATGTATAAAATATCTAACCATACCATGAAGATTCCAAATAAAGGGAGTTTAAATATGTCCCAGCCCCAAAAAGTATATCTGGCCAGTGATGGATCAGGGTTTACGAGAAAATTAGTCCTCCAGGCAAAAAAAAGTAATAGAAAGCCGGGAGCAAATAAAAGTACCAAGTTACTAATACTTGACAAAAATTTTTCTTTGCCTACATAAGCAATGATAAAAATTAAAAACAAAGGAGACATGAGAAGCCAGCCAGGAGCCCCCACAAGGTACCAAAAGTTAGCCGTTTGGGGGTTAGCGCTTAGCCTTACTAAAGTTTCCGATGCTGACCAAAGGACCATTGCCATTTGTCCTGCGATATAGAGGCGTTGGGTTAAAACTTGATAACCTGAGGTTGCGACTAGGTAAATCACGACGGCATTTGTCACAAGTCCCAGAATGGAGAGTAGAGCGTAAGGGTTTAAGGTAAAATCAAATAAGTTCATTTTTCAAAGAAACACCTTAATTATATTTTAAGATTTTCTTTAGAGTAATGTAAACCTTTCATTAGTTTTTACTGATTTGAAGATTTTTAAAAGAAGTTGGGAGCGTTTTTTCTTTTTTTGAGTATTTTAGTTTTTCCCTTAAGGCTGGTAGTGCGAAAGAAAATGAACTACCCTTCCCAAGAATACTGTTCACCCAAATACGTCCGTGATGCATTTCAACAATTGCTTTTGAAATATAAAGGCCCAAACCTGTCCCTTTTGAGCCTTGTTCTAGTATTCCTGAAACTCGGAAGAACTTGGTAAAAAGCTTAGGAAGAGCTTCCTGCGGTATCCCTATCCCAGTGTCTTTGATGTTGGTAATTATTTCATCATTTTTTTCTTCAACTTCGACTACAACTTTGCCATTAGATTTGGTATAGGCTAAAGCGTTATCTATTAAATTTGACAGGACTTCAGTAATGCGAAATTTATCAATCAAAACATTAGAAAGTTTTTGTGGTAAATTAGCTATAAGTTTAATTTTCTTTTCTTTGGCAAGCGGTTGGAAGTTGGCAACACAGTCTTTAACCGTCTTTATCCAGTCGCAGGAAGCAACTTGAAGTTTGACTGCCCCCTGTTCGATTCTTGAAACAGCCAAAAGGTTGTCAACCAGTGAAGCAAGTTGGGTTGAGGCGATGAAAGCTTTGTCGATATAAGATCTTTGTTCGGGGGACAATTTATCTAAACCATCTTTCTGAATTAGAGAAAGATATCCCCTAGCGCTGGTGATTGGAGTTCTCAGTTCATGGGCAGCCATCGAAACAAAGTCAATTTTCATCTCTTCCAACTCCTTTTCCTTTGAAACATCACTCATCGTTATAATTGCTCCCAAACCAACTTCTTTACCTTCTTTAATTGCCGAACTGGTTAAATTTACAAAAATGTGCTTATCGGATGAAGAGGTGGTAATTTTAAGGCTCTTGAGTTGGGCGATTACTTTATCTTTGGTGAGGTTTTTGAGCGGAAGAAGATCTTTACAAGAAACTTTTTGTTCGCCATTAAACATTGTTAAGCAATCGTCAAGTTTTTTGCCTAAAATATCTTTTTTTTGCAGTTTAAGCATTGACAAAACTGCTGGATTGGCTAAGATTACTTTGGATGTTTTATCAAGGGCAAAAACACCATCGACGATTGATTGCATTACTGTTGTTAGTTTGTTCCTTTCAGCAATTGTGTCAATAACTAATTCACGGATTTTTCTGATATCAGTTGCTACGCCAACTTCCGCAAACACTCTTCCTTTTTTATCCATAAATTGAGAAGTAGAAAAACTAACAGGGATTTTTTGGCCCTCTAAAGTTTGAAGATTAACTTCCACGCTTGAAACTTGTTTTCCTTCATCAAGAGGGTTTAAAACGTCTTCTTGAAAATTATTCCAATCACTTCCAACTAACATTTTAAGATGTTGACCTATTAATTTTTCTTTTTTATAACCTAAAATATTTTCAACAGCGTTATTTACAAACTCAATATAGTGGTTTGGGTCGAAAACGATCAAAATTTCATTCATTGTCTCAACAATATTTGAAACAACTGTTGCCGGGTTAATGGCAAAAAGCCGATATTTAAAAATTGCGTAGGTGACAGTAACGCTCATCACTGTAGTTAGGGGGACTGCCAACTTAAAAATGTCAATACCAAAGATTGGCAATAGACCATTAGTGATTGAGCCGCCAAGAAAAGGGACTAAGAGTCCGACGATCATAAACAAGGTCTGTTTTCGCCTTTGGCTATCTTTTGAGGTTGACCGGAAACGGATAAATAACCAAAGCGCAGCGGTAAAGAGGATGTCTATCCAAATAAAAACAAGCCAAAATAGGGGGGTCTCTAAAGTTCCAACCCAATCGTAAGCGACTTTGTGGTAAGCCGCAATATTGTGGTTGACGACCAAACCTGTGGTCCAAGAAAGAAATAAAAAAAATAAAGCCGGGCCAAATAAAAGAAATTGGGCAGAAACTTTGGAAAGAATTTTTTCCCTACCTGTATAAGCAATGGTAAAAGCCAGAAAAAGTGGTGCGACAAATATCCAGCCGATAGAACCTGATATTTCCCAAAAACTTGCAGCAGAACCTGTTACGCTTAACCGGCTAAAAGCTTCAGTAATGCCCCAAACAATTAAAGAAATAATAGAATATGAATACCAGCGGTTTGTAGAAACTTGTAAGCTTTCCGAAAAAATTAGGTAGATTACAATTGAGTTAGTTATAACCGCAAACAGCGAAAATATAGCAAGTGGATTAAATCCAAAATCAAAAATTCCCATTTAGGCAGAAATTATTATATTTATTATATCTATTATAACGTAATTTTTTTATACACCAAATCAGATAATGTAAATTTCAAAATTTGCCAATATTTGGACTTCAAGGTAAACTTTATATAAGAATGCCTGCCTATGTCTTAATTGATTTTACACATTGGTTTTTTGTTTCAGTCCCTCTTTCCATTATCGGAGCTACAAAGACGACTGTTTTGGCAATATGCCATTTTTTTTCACTTGAAATTAACGTACGCACTTTGTTTCAACCTTGGAAAAATGAGAGGCGAAAAGGCTATGTTGGAATCGCCCGGGGAATAGGTTTTTTTGTTAAGTCTTTTACTATAGTTGTAAATATCGGGTTTATTATTTTAGTTTTGTTTTTAAGTTTAGGGTTAATAGCGGTTTGGTTTTTTACGCCTATATTTATACTATTATTCTAAAATGGAGCCCAAAATTTTTCTAAATTTTAAAGAGACAAAACTTTTACCTTATGTTAAGTTCAAAAGATTGGTTATTTCTCCTCCCTTTATCTTTTTAAGAGTTGGACTGATTTTTTTATCTCTAGTTTTGCTCTTTGTATTTTTCAGCCGGTTTTTTAATGTTAATAACTTATTTTCAGTAAAAATTTTAAATCCTTTTTTTGTTTTAGCATGGTTATATTTGATTTTTGAAATTTATCTCTTTAATCTATCATCAAAAAAACCTTTTTTAAAAGTTTCAAATGTCCAGAATAATTTTTCAGACTGTTTTACTTTTTCAGCTTTGGAATTGATAAATTCTTCTCTTTTGGATAATGATAAAGTTTCTTCTTTTTCCTTTTTTAGGAAAATATCTGCAAAAACACTTGGAAAATTTGTTTTTGAAAAAGCAGGCTTAAACCTTGAGCAAATTTTAAAAAATGTAAAAAAAGATTCTTTCTACAATTTAGAACAGCTACTTTCATTTGCATTTGTGAACGCTAAAAATGAAGGGATAAACTCTGTTTCAGAATCAAATCTCCTTTATGCAGCCTTTGAAATTGACCAAAATCTACAGGAGGCAATTTTTGATGCTGAAATCAGATTAAATGATTTACAAAATATAATTTTTTGGTATGAGTCAGCTTATCTTGAAAAGAAAAGTTTTGCTGAAAACCTTTTTGTTGGTGCCGGGATAGGCGAAGAATGGTCTTCGGGTTATACACTTGCTACCGAAAAATATGGGAGTGACATCACCCAGGCATTAAATAAAAAACAAATTAGCCCATTTGTGGTTGGGAGAGAAAGAGAAATTTCTCAAATGGAAAAAATTTTATCAAAATCAGAAAGGTCAAATGTAATCTTGGTCGGTCAGGCTGGAGTAGGAAAGTCTTCGATTGTTTATGGTCTCGCAAGGAAATCTTCTCAAGGTGCAACATTGCCAAATTTGAGATACTTTAGAGTTCTTTACCTTGATGTAGGAGCCTTAATTGCCGGGACCCAAAACCGTGGAGAAATTGAAGAAAGATTAAAAAAAGTTTTGGTCGAAATTCAATCTGCCGGAAATGTAATTTTATATCTTGACGAAATTCAAAACCTAGCTGGAGCACAAATTGCCGATAGGCCGATTGATTTAACAGGACTCATGATTGACACCTTGTCGTCATCTCGCGTTCATGTTATCGCTGCGACTACTCCAGTTAATTTTCGAAGATATATTGAACCGAGACCTTCATTTTTAGAATTTTTTGAGAAGATGGATGTTTTGGAACTTTCAAAAGATCAAACAATTAGAGTTTTAGAAAAGGTTTCGTCACAACTTGAAGAAAAGTTTCCGATTTCAATAACTTATGAGGCAATTGTTTCAGCTGTTGAACTTTCAAACCTTTATATTCAAGGTAAAGTTTTACCTGGCAAAGCAATAGATCTTTTAGAAGAATCTTGTACAGATTGTGTAAACGAAGGAAGAAAAGTATTAGAGAAAGAGGATATTGAAAAGTTGATTACACGTAAAACCGGAGTGCCAGTTGGTAAGACAAAAAAAGAAGAAGAAAAAATCCTTTTGGGTCTTGAGGAATTGCTCCATAAAAGGGTGGTTGGTCAGGACGAAGCAATAAATGCAGTTTCAGATGCATTAAGGCGGGCAAGGGTAATGGTTCGGAAGAAAGAAAGGCCGATTGGGTCATTTTTGTTTTTAGGACCTACGGGTGTTGGTAAAACCCAGACTGCAAAAACAATTGCTGCTGCCTATTTTGGTTCTGAAAATTCAATGGTTAGGCTTGATATGAGTGAATTTTCTCAAAGTAACAGCAGCGACCTTTTAATTGGTTCTAGTGATGGAACTCAAGCAGGACAATTAACAGAAGGCGTAAGATCTAAACCTTATTCATTAATTTTATTAGATGAGCTGGAAAAAGCGCATCGGGATGTTTTGAATTTATTTTTGCAGGTTTTTGATGAAGGCCGGTTAGTTGATGCCCAAGGAACTGTAATAAATTTTTCTGAGACTATTATTATCGCTACTTCAAACGCAGGTTCGGAATTAATCAGGGAAAGTGTTAAGAAAAATATTGCGATTGGAAAATTAAAAATTGAACTTTTGGATTTTTTACAAAAAGAGAGGATATTCACTCCTGAATTTTTAAATCGTTTTGATGAAATAGTTGTTTATAAACCTTTAACGACCCAAGAATTACTTGAGGTGGCCAAAATTGAACTTGAAGAACTTGAAAAGAGATTGCAAGTTAAGGACATTAATTTTGAAGTTTCACCCAAAGCTTTAGCTTTTGTTGCAAATTTGGGTTATGATCCTGTTTATGGAGCAAGACCTTTGCGTCGGGTTATTCAAGATACTCTTGAAGCTCAAATTGCCAAGTTGATTTTAACAGAAAAACTTAAAAGAGGGGAAAAAGTTATTGTTGATATATCTGACGGGAAGACGCTAGAGTATAATGTTAAAATAATTTAATGGAAAATAATTTCGAAGAAAGACAGCAATACCCACCAGTCCAAAACCAACTGTTGCAAAGTTATCCAAAAATTAATAAAAAAGCTTTTAAAGTAGGAAAAATTTTAACTTACTTTTCTTATTTTTTAGTAGGTGCGTTATTCGTAACCGGTTTTGTTATAGCAGGTTTTTTTCTGGGATTTTCCCAAGGACTTTCCGATAAAGGAAAACTTGAGGAAAATTTATCCGCTTGTCAGATGAAGGCAAAAAGTACCCCAATTCCGACTCCAACCCCAAAACCTCAAATTCTTCTTTCTTATGCCGATGAAAAAAACAATTTTCTTTTTGATTATCCGCCTAAATGGGCATTAGCCAAGGAGTCGGATGGACCAAGATTGTCGATTGAAAGTGCCCAATTAAAATTTTGGGTTGGAGTCAGTAAAAATTATGTTGCTACCGATTCAGCAAAGTTGAAGGAGACTAAAACGATTTCACTTGATATTAGTGATAAACAAATTACTGCCAAAGAATATACTTATCAAGACGGCAAGTTGTTTTTAGAGGGGCAGTTGTCTCAAGATCCAAAGGTGATGGTTTGGCTTTCTTCAGATTCTCAAAATTTGTATGATGAAGGCAAAAAGATTATCCAATCAGTCAGATTCCAGAGAGTTTCCCCATTTTAACAAAATGGATATTTCGCATTATAAATTAAGTATATTTCTTCGCTGTCCCAAGCAATATTGGTTTGAATATCTTGATCCTTATACTTCGAAGTGGGAGGTCAAGAAACAACTAAAAAAACCACGGCCGGAGCTTGAAGTTGGAACTTTTATTCACATTACTTTAAATAATTTTTTCACCGTTTCAAAAGAAAAAAGGAGTATTAACACTTTAAAAAAGCTACTTGAGGAAACTTGGAAACCTCCGAGAGGCGAAGAAAAAGGATTTATAAATAAGATGGAAGAAAGAATTTGGTACCAGGATGCCCTAAAAATGCTTTTAAATTTTTACAAATTCCAAACCGATCCAGAGCATATTTTTTACGTTCCTGATCCCCATTCCCGGGAAGAGCTTATTAAAGTAAAAATCAACGAAAAATACAGCTTGCAAGGTAAAATAGACAGGATCGATAAAACCGAAAGAGGTTTGCATATTATTGATTACAAAACCGGCAAAGGTGAAGATGATGAATTTCAAGTTATGACCTATGTTTTGATTGCTAAAAATAAATACCAACTTCCTGTATCTCGCGCTAGTTATTTTTATTTGAGAACCGGCAAATTTAGAAGTTTTGACCCGACAGAACAAAAAGAAAAAGCGACATTAAAACGTATTATTTCAGTTGTTGAAGCCATCGAAAGGGAGAAGGACTTTGTACCTCGGCCTACAAAGCTCTGTGGGTGGTGTGATTATATCGATTTTTGTCCTGCCAAAAACCAAGCAACGAAATTGTTAAATACCACAGAGAAAGCTGAAGGATTGCCGTTCTAGAAGAAGAAAGCAATTACGGAGAAAAGTGCCGCAAAATAGCATGATTTAGTAAATTTCTTTTTTTTTGACATTTTTATGCCAATTTTTTTTTCTTGGAAGTAAAAAAAGTTGGAAAAACCTAAATATAGGGGAAAGTAAATTAAAAGCCTAAAAGGACGAGTTATTATATTTGTGTTTGATAAAAAATAAAATAAGATAGCAGCCAAAGTGAAAAATATCAGTGAAGCAACTAAATTTCGTTCTTTCATATTATCGGAATACTCTTGAAAGCTAATTTTATTTAATTGTAGAATAAATTAAGATGAAGTACAAAATTTGCGTTTCTGGAGCTGCAGCTGGAGATAGTTTAACCCCCTCGACACTTAAAAAGGCAAAAAAGGTTGGTGAGCGGATTGCCCAAAGAGACTGTGTTTTAATAACGGGAGCTACAACAGGGATACCCCACTATTCGGCAATGGGGGCCCATGAAGAAAACGGGATTAGTATTGGCTTCTCTCCAGGAATTTCCAAAAAAGAACATGTTAAAAAATACCGACTTCCAACTGATGACATGGATTTGATTGTTTATACAGGTTTCGGTTACTCCGGGCGTAATTTATTAATGGTTCGTTCATCGGAGGCGGTTATAATTATTGGCGGTAGAATAGGTACTTTAAACGAATTTACTAATGCATTTGAGGAGGAAAAGCCAATTGGGGTACTTTTAGAGACTACTGGAATAGCTGATGAGATAAAAAGAATTGTTGATATTGCTGATAAAGGTTCTGGGGATATTATTTATGATAAAGATCCGGTAAAATTAGTGGACAAAATAGTTCATTTATTGGACAAGAAACATTCTGAAGTATTAACTTATTAAAAAGGAGGTGAGGATAAAATGGCGGATAAACCTGTAGGAATGGTGACTCATTATTTTGATCATATTGGAGTAGCAGTTATAAAGATTGAAAAAGGTGATCTTGTAGTAGGCGACAAAATTAAAATTCAAGCTAAAGATGGCGATTTTGAACAACCAGTTGAGTCAATGCAAATTGAACATCAGCAAATTGAAAAAGCTAAAACAGGAGACGAATTTGGTCTGAAAGTTGAACAGCCGGTAGAAAAAGGAGATAAAGTTCTTCTTGTTGGTTGATTTTTCAATTTTTTTTATAAAAACAAATTTTTAATGATTACAATTCTTTGCGGCCAAGATTTTATAACCAGCCGGGCGAAACTTTCCGAAATCAGAGATAATTCTGAAGCTTCTGAAAAAATAATACTTTCAGCAAAAGATTTAAACCTTGAGGTTTTAACTCAAGAACTGTTAAGCCTAACTTTATTTTCAGATAAAAAACTTTTAATTGTTGAAGATTTTTTTCAACAAAAGAATGTTTCTTTTAAAATTTTTGATGATCTTTCAGATAAGATTGATTTGGTTTTATGGGAATCAGGTGATCTGCCAAAAAGTTTACGGTTTGGAAAAGATGTTACAGTTTTAAATTTTAAGCCTAAACAAATCATTTTTAAATATATTGATTCTCTTATTCCGCAAAACAAAAAAGTTTCTTTAAATTTACTTTTTGAAACATATGAAGAAAACGTCGATGAGCCAGCGATTTTTTATTTTTTAATAAAGCACATTCGATTTTTAATTGTATCAAAATTGAAAAACCCAAAAGTTTTTTTCAAAACCGAAAATCAAGCGGATTGGTTGGTTGATAAATATTTTTTCCTGTCTCAAAAATTTGACTTTAAAAAACTTAAAAGGATTTATGAACTACTTTGTGAAACAGAATTAAGACTTAAAACCGGAAAACTTGATAGTTTAAAGCAACCTCTTTTTTGGGCAACTTACCAATTGACTGCCTAAAACAAAACAAGATAAACTGGAAATAAGCTTGAACTGCCCATGAAAAAATACATCGTTGATTTTTCCGAGGTTTCAAAAGAAGATATTCCTTTGGTCGGTGGCAAGGGTGCGAACTTAGGTGAGATGGTCCAGGCTAAAATTCCTGTTCCCGAAGGCTTTATAGTAACCGCAAAAGGATATTTCCATTTTTTGGAAGATAATAAACTTACCTCAAGAATCGAGTCTCAACTTTCCGGCCTCGATGTTTCAGACAGTAACCAACTATCTCAGAGAGCTAGGCAAATTCAGGATGAGATTTTGAAGTCTCCAATTCCAAAAGATATTGAAGATGAGATTGTAAAAGCTTATCGCAAGTTGGCGGGCAGAAAGAAACTGTTTGTTGCAGTTCGGTCTTCCGCAACTGCTGAAGATCTCCCGACGGCTTCGTTTGCTGGCGCCCAAAAAACTTTTTTGAATGTTTTAGGCGAAAGGGATGTCGTATTATCTGTCCGCAAAGCCTGGGCATCACTGTTTGAGGCCCGGGCAATTTTTTACCGTGTCGAAAAAAATTTTGATCATCTTTCAGTAGGATTGGCAGTACCTGTCCAAAAAATGGTTCAATCTGATGAATCTGGAATTATGTTTACAGTTGATCCTGTCACTTCAAATAAGCAAAGAATTGTTATTGAAGCAATTTATGGACTTGGTGAAATGATTGTTTCAGGAGAGTTAACTCCGGATCATTATGTTTTAGATAAAGGCGACTTAACCATCCTTGATAAAATAATTATTTCCCAAACAAAACAACTTGTCAAAGTTGGAAACGGTAATAAATTAGTTTCTATTTCAAAAGAATGGTCAAAAAGACAAAAGATTTCTGATGAAAAGATTTTAGAAATTGCAAGAATAGGGAAAAAATTAGAGGAGCATTATTATTTTCCTCAAGATATTGAGTGGGCAGTAGAAGGTAATAAAGTTTATATAGTTCAGACAAGGCCAATTACCACTATCCAAGAAACAAAAAAAGAGGAAGTTAGAGTAATAATTAGTAAGGATATGAAACTGCTGGCGTCTGGTTCTCCGGCTTCCCCAGGTATAGTTTCCGGTCCGGCTAAAATAATTTTTTCAGCCAAAGAGATTTCAAAAGTTCAAAAAGGGGATATTTTAGTTGCCCCAATGACAAAACCGGATTACGTCCCTGCTATGAAAAAAGCTTGTGCGGTTGTAACTGATTCTGGCGGTAGGACTTCCCATGCTGCAATTGTCTCAAGAGAACTTGGAATTCCAGCTGTTGTTGGAACAGGAAATGCAACCAAATCAATAAAGACTGGAACTATGATTACTGTCGACGGCGGAAAGGGTGAAGTATATTTAGGTTCAATAAAAATTGTCTCGAAGGTAGTTCCATTTAGTAGCCAGAGAAAACTTGAAAAAGAAGTAAAAACTGCCACTAAAATTTATGTCAACCTTGGGGATCCAGATAGGGCTGAGGAGTTAGCTGCCAGAAATATTGACGGCGTTGGGCTTCTGCGGGCCGAATTTATGATTGCAAATTTGGGAATCCATCCCAAAAAACTAATTGCTGAAGGCAAAAAGAAAATATTTATTGATAATTTAGCCTTGGGCCTACGTAAAATTTGCAAAGCTTTTTATCCAAGGCCAGTTATTTATAGGACGACTGATTTTAAAACAAATGAATATCGAAATTTGAAAGGCGGAGAAAAATTCGAGCCAATAGAAGAAAACCCGATGCTTGGTTTTAGGGGAGCCCTTCGTTATGTCCACAACCCTGATGTATTTAATTTAGAGCTTGAAGTTGTAAATGAAGTAAGGGAAAAAGATGGCCTTAAAAATTTAAATGTAATGATTCCTTTTGTGAGAACGCCGGATGAACTTTTTGAGGTTAGAAAGATGATCGTAAAAAAGGGATTGACCCGTTCACCCTCGTTTAAAATTTTTATGATGGTTGAAATCCCTTCAAATGTGATCTTGCTTGATAAATTTATTAAAGTTGGGATTGATGGTTTGTCAATCGGTTCAAATGATTTAACAATGCTTACTTTAGGGGTTGACCGTGATAACCAGGACTTAGCAGGCTCTTATAATGAAACTGACGAATCAGTTATTAAATTAATGGAACAGGTTATTAAAACCGCTCATAAATATAATGTCACCACTTCGATTTGCGGTCAAGCACCAGCTTTTTATCCCGATTTGACCAGAAAACTAATTGAACTTGGAATTACGAGTATTTCAACTGATCCTGACTCAATTGATTCGATCAGGGATTTGGCATACACTATAGAAAGGGATTTGGTTAAAAATGGCAAAAATTAAGAAGGTAATGTCTAGGGAGATCCTGGATTCTCGTGGCCATCCAACAATTGAAACAAAGGTAATTTTGGAGGATGACCATTTTGGAATTGCTTCGGTCCCTTCAGGTGCTTCAACTGGGTCATTTGAGGCACATGAACTTAGAGATGGTGACAGTCTTCGATTCTCAGGTTTAGGTGTCCTAAAAGCTGTCAATAATGTGGTTGGGATAATTGGCCCTAAAATAATTGGCATCGAAGCTTCCGACCAGGAAAGAGTCGATAAAACATTAATTAGTCTTGATGGGACTGAAAATAAACAAAATTTAGGTGCAAATGCAATTCTGTCGGTATCAATAGCTTGCGCCAAAGCCCAAGCCGCCAGTTTACAGTTACCAGTCTACCGTTATATTGCGGAAGTAATAATTAAAAAGAAAGATAAGTCTTACAGGATTCCTACCCCTCTTTTTAACATCATGAACGGTGGAAAACATGGAGGTGGGAATTTAGAGTTCCAAGAATTTTTAATAACACCTTCCCAAGTTAAGCCTTACCCGTTGGGTTTGCAGATTGGGGCAGAAGTTTATTATTCATTAAAAAAAGTTTTAGATTATAAAAACGCGATTCATAGTGTTGGAGATGAGGGTGGATATGCACCAAATTTATATACTAACGCTGATGCCCTGGAAATAATAACCGAAGCAATTTCCCAAACACCATATACTCTCGGAAAGGATGTTTTTTTAGGAATAGATGTTGCCGCAGGATACTTTATGAACAATGAAAAACAGTACGTTATTAAAGATAGATCAAACCCAATGAATTCTTTTGAATTAATTGAGTTTTATAAGGATTTAGCATCTCGATACCTTTTACTTTTACTTGAAGATCCATTAGCTGATGAAGAGTGGCAGGGTTGGACTGAGATTACAAAAACTTTAGGTAATCAGCAGTTGATTATTAGTGATGATCTAACTGTTACAAACAAAAAAAGGCTTGAAAAAGCAATTCAAACAAAGGCAGCAAATGCTATTTTGACCAAACCAAACCAGATTGGAACTATAACTGAGACCTTGGAAGTAGTAAGGATTGCTATGGAAGCAAAGTGGAAGATTATCATGTCACACAGATCCGGTGAAACTACTGATGACTTTATTGCTGATCTTGCTGTTGCGGTTGGAGCTGATTATGCCAAATTTGGTGCGCCTGCTAGAGGTGAGAGAGTAGTAAAATATAATCGGCTTTTAGAAATCTACAATTCACTTGTCCATAATTAGAAAATTGTGAAACAAAATCAAACACCCAAACCTGTAGTTTTAATAATTTTGGATGGGTGGGGTATAGCGCCTCCTGGTCCGGGTAACGCCATTAGCCTTGCAAGAACCCCTAATATTGAAAAATTGGAAGCTTTATATCCTCATGGACAGTTAGAAGCATCGGGCGGAGCAGTTGGTTTACCGAAAGGAGTTGAAGGAAATAGTGAAGTCGGCCATCTTAATTTAGGTGCTGGAAAAATTGTTTATCAAGATTTACCTAGGATAAACATGGCGATTGCCGATGGGTCTTTTTTGCAAAATTCCGCTTTCCTGCGTGCCTGCGACCATGTTAAAAACAATAAGTCAATACTTCATTTAATGGGTTTGGTTTCTTCAGGTGGGGTACATAGTCATGAAGATCATCTTTATGCGCTTTTATGGTTTTGCAAACAACAAGGTTTTTCATTGGGCCAAGTAAAGATTCATGTTTTTACCGATGGTCGAGATACCAGTCCTTATGCTGCTTCAAAAGAAATTCCCCAACTTGAGAGGGAAATTGTCAATATTGGGGTTGGTGAAATTGCGACGGTTTCAGGTCGATATTATGCAATGGATAGGGATAATCGTTGGGAAAGGATCCAAAAAGCTTATGAGGCAATTGTTGACTCACAAGGTGTAAAAGCAGAATCGGCGACAGAAGTAATAGAAAAATCATATAGCCAGGGAAGAACCGACGAGTTTATTATACCTACGGTGATTTGCGATAAAAACGGTTTACCGAAAGGAAAAATTTCTGATAATGATGCTGTAATCTTTTTTAATTTTAGACCTGACAGGGCGAGACAATTGACTCAAGCTTTTACGCTTACTAATTTTAAATCGGTTTTAGTTACAAGAAGTGAAACTGATCCCCATCATAGGGAAATATATCCTATGCTTGAGCAACAAAAAAAAGTTGAAATTCCTACTTTTGACCGCAAAACTTTTTTAAAAAACCTTTTTTTTGTTACGATGTCTGAATACCAATCGGATTTTTTAGTTTCCGCTATTGCTTTTTTACCCTTTGATGTCCCGTTACCTTTAGCCAGGGTTTTATCAGAACAAGGTTTGCATCAGTTTCATATTTCAGAAACAGAAAAATATGCCCATGTAACTTATTTCTTCAATGGCCGTAGAGAAAATCCATTTCCAGGCGAGGATAGGCTGCTCGTCCCTTCGCCTAGAATAGCAACTTACGATTTACAGCCGGAAATGAGTGGAGTTAAAGTTACAGAAATGCTTTTAGCTCGTTTGGCTATTGGAATTTATGATTTTGCTATTGTAAATTTCCCTAATGCTGATATGGTTGGCCATACTGGAATACTTTCATCGGGAATTAAAGCTATCGAAGCGGTTGATTCGTATTTAGGAAAGGTTATTAATTTTGTCCATCGGCTCGGTGGTGCTTGCTTTGTAACTTCTGACCATGGAAACGTTGAAGAATTAGTAACTTTCGGTTCAAATGATCCTCATACAGAACATACTGCAAACCCAGTTCCTTTTATTATCACTTCGCCAAACGAGGCTTCAAATCAAATATTGCGGCGGGGAATCCTCGCTGACGTTGCTCCAACAATTCTTTATATGATGGGAGTCCAAAAACCTTCTGAAATGACTGGTAGAAATTTGTTATTATAAATTAATGGACGAAAAGCTAATTCTAAAAAATCCTCAAAAATTAAGACTTCCTTCTAACCTTGCAAATTACGAAGATGCCTTTCGAAATTTTGATTTGACGAAATATTTTAGTGAAGTTTCCTGGTTTGAAGAAGGAGTGTCTATAAACGCTGCATTTAATGCTTGCGACCGTCATGTTCAATCTGGGAAGGGGAGTAAAACCGCTTTAATTTGGGAGGACGATAAGGGAACTTCCCAAACCTATACTTTTGAGCAAATATCAAAGCTATCAAACAAATTTGCAAACTTACTTAAGGCTCAAGGAGCAAAAAAAGGTGATCGGGTTTTTATATTTTTACCCAGAATCCCCCAACTTTACATTGCATTTTTGGGGATTTTAAAAACAGGAGCAGTTGCCGGAACGATGTTTTCCGCTTTCGGTCCTCAAGCAATTGCCGACCGCCTGAAAGATTCTGAAGCCAGATTTTTGGTAACTAATTCAGAACTGGCAACTAGAGTATATGAAGTAAAAAAGGACTTACCGGCTTTGGAGAAAGTGTTTATTGTCGACAGATATCCAAGCGAGCCATTTGAGGTTGACTTTCAAAAGGAAATGGAAGCTTCTTCTGATATTTTTGAAATCGAAAAAACTTCCAAGGACGACTTCGCTTTCATGCTTTACACTTCAGGCACTACCGGTAAGCCAAAGGGTGTAATGCACTGTCACGGAGTAATACTTTATCAGCATTTGACTGCCAAATGGGTTCTTGACTTGCACAATGAAGACATATATTGGTGTACGGCTGATCCTGGCTGGGTAACCGGAATTGCGTATGAAATTTTGGGATCATGGTCTAACGCAGCGACGGAGGTAATTTTAGAGGGAAGGTTTGATGCCGCAAAATGGTACGAGTTTATCCAAAAACATAAGGTCACGGTTTGGTATACCGCTCCGACGGCAATTCGGATGTTGATGGCTGAGGGTGATGAATTAGTTTCAAAATATGATCTTTCAGCACTTCGATATTTGGCCAGTGTTGGAGAGCCCTTAAATCCTGAAGCTGTTCTTTGGAGTAATAAGGTTTTCGGCCATCCTTTTCATGATAACTGGTGGCAAACCGAAGGGGGCGGAATTTTAATAGCTAATTACCCGGTGATGCCTATAAAACCCGGTTCAATGGGGAAACCAGTTCCCGGAATTGTTGCCGATATCGTTGATGATGCCGGGAATCCGGTTGCTTTCAAACAGGAAGGGAATTTGGTTTTGAAGCCAGGTTGGCCGTCAATGATGAAGACTATTTGGAAAAATGAGCCAAAATACAAGAGTTATTTTACCCCTCCTGAAATTGAGGAAAAATGGAAAGAAACGGAGGATGAAAGCCTCCTTTATGACCCGAAAACTGCTCCTTGGTATTATTCGGGAGACCATGCTTTTAAAGATGAGGATGGATACTTTTGGTTTATAGGCAGGGCTGATGATGTTATCAAAACTTCGGGTGAAAGAGTCGGTCCGTTTGAGGTTGAGTCGGCCCTAATTGAGCACCCAGCGGTGGCTGAAGCAGGCGTAATTGGCAAGCCGGATCCTGTTCGCGGAGAAATTATCAAAGCTTTTATTAAATTAAAAGACGGGAAAGTCGGGGATGCCGCTTTAAAGGAAGAACTTGCTCAATTTGTCAAAAAACATCTTGCCGGTCATGCCTATCCCCGGGAAATCGAATTTATTGATAAATTGCCCAAAACCCGATCCGGAAAAATAATGCGCCGCCTCCTTAAGGCCAAAGAACTCGGCCAACCCCTAGGAGACACTTCAACCTTGGAAGAATACTGAACAAATATATTGAGAAATTCATAAATTTAACCAATTTGTTATAATATAATCATGCCTGAAGAAATGTCTGAAGACCAATCGAATGCCTTGGAAAAACCAGACGACAAAGAGTCAATAAAAGATATTTTTGATCAAGTCCAAAGGTTGTATAAGTCAGAGAATAATAATAATCTACTTCTTCATGTGGATGAAAAAAATGATAAAAGAGGTTTTACAAAAGTTAGTGTAAATTCTCCCTTTCGTCCCACAGAAGTTACAATTTATTATGACGAATTTCCATTAAGTGAGAAAGACTCTTATTGGGATACAGTAATATGTTTGACTGAGAATGAGATAAAAATGTTTGTTGCGCGAGCTGTAAATTTAGAAACAGGCGAATTTGTTGGCCCTTTTAAAGAAAAGGGTCATCGACCAAAACCAGATTTTGCAAGGATAAAAGATTTATTATCTAGAGGAAAAGTCATAGCAATACCAAAGTGGCCTCCTGAGGAAACAAAAGAGCAAGATCGGTCCAACTTTCCTATGTTCCCAAAAAGTATAATTGGAAAATTTTAAATAAATATTTGCGAATTAAAAAACCAAAGTGAATTCGCCTTTTGGAGTTGTTTTAGAAAAATGGTCGATGCTTTGGGATACTTTTTCCCGTCTGATTTCCTGAAAAACCTTTGTCAGTTCTCGGCAAACTACGATATCGACATCGCCAAAAACTTCTTTCAGATCTTCCAGGTTTTTTACTAATCTATAAGGTGATTCGTATAAAATAATTGTAAATTTTCCAGTCTCTCTCATTTTTTTCAGGTTTTTCAGAGCCGTTAATCTTTTTCCTTGCTTAGGGGGCAAAAATCCTTCAAAAAGAAACCTATTTGTCGGTAGGCCGGAAATGGATAGAGCCATAATAGCGGCTGATGGGCCCGGAATGGCATCGATTTCGATATTTTGGGCGACGCATTCCCTTACTAACCTGAATCCAGGATCTGAAACAGAAGGTGTTCCTGAATCCGTAACAAGTCCGACAGATTTACCGTTTTTAATTTCAGAAATTATTTGGGGAATTTGCCTTTGTTCATTTTCTTCATAATAAGAAATTAATGGTTTTTTGATATTAAAATGCGACAACAGTTGGCCAGTCCTTCGGGTATCCTCGCAAGCAACTAAATCAACTTCGGAAAGTGTGTCAATTGCTCTTTTTGAGATATCTTCTAAGTTACCGATTGGCGTTGAAATTAAAATTAATTTTCCCATTTTTTGCTTGCCAAACTAGGCTTTGGCCTTTTATACTTGAAATTGTACCATTTATGGACCTGCCTCAAAAGTATTTCGAAAAGAAGCCTAAATTAAAGGTAAACGACCTCAATTTTAAAATCGGCGGCGAAGCGGGTTTTGGAATTATGGCTGCAGGAATTGCTTTCGCTAAAATTGCCTCAAGGTCAGGCCTTTTCATCCACGGATACGTTGAATATCCCTCTTTAGTGCGTGGTGGGCATAATACTTATCAGATAAAAGTCTCAAATTACCCAAACCCGCCTTTGGAAAAAAAGATTGATCTTCTTGTTGCCTTAAATAAAAAATCGATTGACCTTGAAATGGAAAATCTTTCGGATCAGTCAGCAATAATTTTTGATCCTTATGATTTTAAACTCAGACAGGAAGATTTTAAAAAGAAAGTTTTACTCCTTGCCGTTCCCCTCGAAAGGTTTGCGCTTGAAAAAGGTAGCGGTAAGTTAATGATCAATTCTGTAGCAATTGGAGCGGCAATTTCTGTTTTAGGTCTTGATTTTGAAGTTTTTAAGACTGTTTTAATTGATGCTTTTTTTGGAAAAAGCGAGGAAATTGTTAATTCAAATATCGAGGCTGCAAAAGCGGGTTATGATTTTGCCAAAAAATATACTGACGGATTCCACTTTAAGCTAGAAAAAGTTGAATCACCTCCAAGTATTGTAGTTTCCGGCAACGAGGCAATGGCGTTGGGCACGATTTCAGCCGGATGCAAATTCTATGCCTCATACCCAATGACCCCCAGTTCGTCAATTTTGCATTTCTTGGCGGCCAAGCAGGTTGATGCAGACATGGTAGTAAAACACGCAGCCGATGAAATTGAGGCAGTTAATATGGCGATTGGAGCCTCTTTTTCTGGTGTTCGTGCCCAAGTTGGGACCTCTGGGGGAGGTTTTGCTTTGATGGCAGAGGCTTATGGACTTGCCGGTATGACAGAAACACCTCTTGTTTTAATTGACGTTCAAAGACCGGGTCCAGCGACTGGATTGCCGACTTGGACAGGTCAAGCGGATTTGGATTTTGTTTTATCCGCCGGCCAAGATGAGTTTCCGAGGATAGTAATTGCTCCTGGAGATGTTAAAGAAGCTTTTGGGGAAATCGTGAATGCTCATAACTTGGCCCAAAAATACCAAACAACAGTTATGGTTTTATCGGATAAGTATTTAGGCGAAAGTGTTTGGTCTGAGGAATTTTTTGATGATGATGTCAAAATCGAAACGGGAAATATCTATGATGGCGAGTCCGACTTTAAGCGTTACGAGATTTTAGAGTCAGGTGTGTCTACGCGATCTCTCCCTGGCCAAACAGGTGGTAAATTTATCGCCAACAGTTATGAACATGACGAATTTGGTTTTACAACAGAAAGTGCCGATATCCGCCAGCAAATGATGAACAAAAGGATGAGAAAACTGGAAACTTTGGCCCAAAATTTACCTCAGCCGATCCTATATGGTAAAGATGAGACTCAAGTAACTTTAGTTTCATGGGGATCAACTAAATTAGCTTGCCTTTCTGCAATAGAAATATTGGCCAAGGAAGGTATTTCAGCAAATTTTTTGCACATTGTTTATGTAAATCCTTTTCCAAAAGAAAAAGTTGAGGAAGTTTTAAGGCAAGCCAAAGAAACTTTGATCTGCGAAGGCAATTATTCAGGCCAAATGGCAAATTTGATTCGTGCCAAAACCGGAATTGAAATCCCAAATAAATTTTTAAAATTCGACGGCAGACCGATTTATCCAGAAGAAATTGTCGAAGCCGTCCGAAAGGTAATTTAGATGGATTTTGATACTAAAGTTAAGCCTACTTGGTGTTCAGGTTGCGGAAACTATGGAATTTTTTCGAGCCTAAAATCCGCCTTTGAAAAAATCGGGGTTCCACAAGAAAAAATTGTTGTATTTTATGGCATTGGTTGTCATGGCAATATGTCGAATTTTTTGAACGTTTATGGCTTCGAAGGGCTTCATGGTCGGCCGATTCCGACGGCAATTGGGGCCAAAATAGCCAACCACAAGTTAAAAGTAATAGTTATTGCCGGTGATGGCGATTCTTATGGTGAAGGCGTTAATCATTTGATTTCAGCAGCCAGAGGAAATCATGATATTACAGTTATTGTCCACAATAACGAGATTTACGGTTTAACAACCGGCCAAACATCGCCAACTTCCGAAAAAGGCACAAAAACCAAGTCGACACCGCAAGGATCAATTGAGGTTCCTTTAAACCCCTTAGCTTTGGCCATAACTTCAGGAGCCACTTTTGTAGCTCGCGGTTTTGCAGGAGAAATGGATGGTCTAACTAATTTAATTGTAGCTGGCATAAACCACAATGGCTTTTCCCTGGTTGACGTCCTTCAACCCTGCCTTTCTTTCGAAAAAATCCATAATTTTGAATATTTAAAGCAAAAAATTTATGACCTCTCAAAAACAAATTATTATAAACTTGATAAAATAAAGGCGGTTCAAAAAACCTTTGAATGGGAGCAAAAAATTCCAGTCGGAATTTTTTATGAAGAAGAAAGGGAGTCTTATTGCGATCAGCTGCCCCAATTAAAATCGCAAACTTTAATTGAAAAAAACATTTCAGGAATAAAGTTGGATAAATTTTTTAAAGAATTAACCTAAAATGATATCCGCAATTTTGGAAGCCCTCGCCGCTTTTGTGATTTTGGTAATTTCAACTCTTTCTTACGGTGGAATAGTTTTGACAATGGCCATTGAATCGGCGCTTATTCCTCTTCCTTCCGAAATTATAATGCCTTTTTCGGGATTCTTAGCATCTCAAGGAAAATTTGTTTTAATTTGGGTCGCAGTCGCCGGCGCTTTTGGTAATTTAATCGGCTCCCTTTTGGCCTACGCTTTGGGTTATTGGGGCCATGAACGAGTGGTCAGGAAACTGGTCAAAAACTGGGGGAAATTTGTCCTTCTTACTGAACATGATTTGGACATGGCAACAAATTTTTTTAATAAATACGGCTCATTTATTGTATTTCTATCAAGGATTTTGCCGGGCGTCAGGACATATATTTCACTTCCTGCCGGAATTGCCCGCTATCCGATTGTAAAATTTTCCATCTTTACTTTTTTTGGGGCCTTAATTTGGTCTTATTTTCTGGCTTACATTGGTTTTGTCCTTGGTGAAAATTGGCAAACTTTAGGGCCTATTTTCCATAAATTTGATTTTCTGATTGTTGTCTTGGGTCTTTTTTTAGTCGGGTTTTATTTGTATCATAAATTAAGGCCAAAAAGAAGTGTTTCGTAAAGTTAAGAATTATATCAAAAACCTCGGTCCAGGCCTCATTACAGGCGCTTCTGACGACGATCCATCCGGAATAGCCACTTACTCACAAACTGGTGCTCAATTCGGTTTTGGACAGCTTTGGATGGCTTTTGCGATGTTTCCAATGATGGCTGCGGTCCAAGAAATGTGTGCCCGGATTGGAATGGTTACGGGTCATGGGTTGGCAGGAGTTATCCGAAAAAACTATCCCAAAACTGTTCTCTATATTGCAGCTTTTTTACTTTTGGTCGCAAACACAATCAATATCGGAGCAGACATCGGGGCAATGTCGGCAGCTTTGGATCTTTTATTGCCCGTGCCGAAGATCGTCACTCCATTAGTATTCACAATTTTAATTCTTTCTTTGGAAATTATTATGCCTTATCGGTCATATTCAAAGGTTCTAAAATGGTTAACTCTTTCTTTAGTTGCTTATATCCTTACCGCTTTGGTTGTTGGAGCCGACTGGCCGCAAATCGCCAAATCTTCATTTTTTCCCCACATCAGCTTTGATAAAAACTTCTTCTTAATTGCAGTCGGCGTTTTAGGAACTACTATCTCACCTTATCTTTTCTTTTGGCAAGCCTCAGAAGAAGTTGAGGAAGAAATAATGGAAAAAAAAATTACTTCCCCAGGGATTAGGACACCTTTAATCCGTAAAAATGAAATAAAGTCAATGAGAATAGATATTATTTCCGGAATGTTTCTTTCGGAAATTGTAGCTTGGTTTATTATAATTACCACCGCTTCAACTTTATTTAAAAACGGTATTACTGATATCGGCAGTGCCCAGCAAGCAGCAGCAGCCTTAGAGCCTTTGGTTAAAACTTTCCCCCATGCAGGATACATTGCAAAACTCCTCTTCGCTATTGGTATAATCGGCACGGGTCTTTTGGCGATTCCAATTCTCTCAGGCTCAGCCGCTTATGCTTTATCTGAAGGGTTTGGTTGGAAAGAAGGGTTATCCCGCAAGTTTAAGCAGGCCCATGGGTTTTATGGAGTAATTATTTTTGCGACTTTAATCGGTCTTTTAATTAATTTTATCGGCTTTAATCCGATTAAGGCTTTGGTTTATGCCGCTGTAATAAATGGCATCGTTTCTGTGCCGCTTTTAGTCATAATCATGTTTGTCTGTAATAATCGGAGAGTAATGGGAGAGCGGTATATAAATAAGAGGCTTTCTAATTGGCTCGGATGGATTACAACAGCTTTTGTAGCTTCCGCTGTTTTTCTTATGTTCTTCTTTATGTTTAAATAATTGACATTTCAAAATTATAGTAATACTATTTTCACAAATGATTGAGACGGAAGTTAAAAAACGAGAATATAATACATTTGAGCCTGTAAAAGATAGTGAAAGAGAGAATGTTGTAGAAAAATGCCATGAATTTCTAAGTAAGAAAAGAATAATAGGGCAAGATTTTAATATATTTACTGAATCAATGATTAAATTATTGGGAGGTTTTAGTTTTAAAGATAATGGGGTAAATATAGCTGATAAAGCTGAATTTACTTTAGGAGACAGAATTTTTAAGTTTTATAGAATGGGAGTGGATTTAAGAAAAGAAGGGTTTGATTACTCAAAAATTATTATTCAAAAGGGAAAACACCAAGAAATATTAGAAGATCTGATAATTACTGAGGAAATAGTATTTTGGCAGCCTTATTCAACTAATGCTGAAGTGTCTTTAGAAGTAATACTCCCAGAAAGATCTAATTTTTTCTCTGTGGACTATTTAATTGATTTTTATACAAGGGATGTGGGTACTTTTAAAGTTCCTATGAGTGGAGATATAAAATTGAATAATGTAACATTTACCCCCTCCAATAAAGAAGTTAAAACACTCTGTCGTAAAATTTTTGAAGGTTATAAGGGTATTTCCTCCAATTAGTATTTTCTTATAACCCCGACGACACTTCCCAGCAAATATTAAATAAACCTTCAGCTTTGACTCAACAAAATGAGCCAAAGCAATATATCACAGACAGAAACCGAACGCAATAACCGGATTGTTGAGTATTACAAGACCGGTTCTTATTCCTACAACAGACTTGCTAGGCTTTACCACGTTTCCCCTCAAAGAATCGCCGCAATCATCAAACGAGCAAAACAAAGGGGCGAACTATGATTGATTACTTTAAACTTCACCAACTGATCCAAGACACTTTTAAGGTCAAACAAAAGAAAGGAAGGAAAAATGACAGATCAAAATAAGTCGTTAACTTTAAGAGAGCGAAAGAAATCCCAACCAAAAGCGGTTATTTTCTTTTCAGAGGAAGAAAAGAGAACGATTGTAGAGACAATCGCCAAAGATTTAACCGCACCACAAGTCAAAATCTATTTCTATACAGCCCAGGCATTGGGTTTGAACCCTTTGCTTAATGAAATTTGTGCGATTCCTTATGCCGGAAAGTTATCAATTCAAGTAATGAGAGATGGGTTTTTAACAATTGCTCACCGATCCGGCAAATTCACAGGAATTGAAAGCGGAGTCAAAGGAGAAGGAATTAATTTAGTAGGCTGGGCAAAAGTTTATCACGCTGATTTTGAACAGCCAGTTTATCAAGAGGCTGATTTAAAAGAATATGAGAATCCAAATAATGCCCTTTGGAAAACAAAACCCAAAACAATGATTAAAAAAGTTGCCGAATCAATGGCGCTTCGCAAGGCTTTCAATGTTTCCGGGGTCTATGCCCCAGAGGAGATGGAGTCAGAGATCGCCAAAGAGACTAATAAGCCGATTCCGCAGATAACAAATGGCGATCAACCGGCAGATGAAGCCCAAAAGAAAACAATTGAAACTTTAGGTGGAAAACCTAAGAAAGATTTAACCAGGCAGGAAGCGGCTAACGAGATTAAGGAACTCTCAACAAAAAAATGAAAGACCTGATCGAAAAGATACTTAGTTTAGATTT
>Ga0315273_10002038_pt1 | contig 23584 bp, 20 predicted proteins | sample YL17G02_0_MG_FD_205753 | JGI IMG/M metagenome (GOLD analysis project Ga0315273, IMG submission 205753) | Sediment microbial communities from Yellowstone Lake, YNP, Wyoming, USA - YL17G02_0 | ecosystem: Environmental > Aquatic > Freshwater > Lake > Sediment | place: USA: Wyoming | collected...
TCTTAACCGTATCGACGAGATTATCACCTTCTCACCTCTTTCACTGGAGGATATGGTCAAGATTGTCGATCTCCAGATGAAGGAGATCCAGGAACGCATGGGTGAAAATGGTCTGACCATCGAGCTGACCCAATCTGCACGTCAGTGGCTGGCGGAAAGCGGTTATGACGCTGCCTTTGGTGCCCGCCCGTTGCGCCGTGCCCTGCAGAAATACCTGGAGTCACCCCTTTCACTCAGCCTGCTTAGTGGTGAGTTCCCTCGCGACGCTCACATCATTTCTGATGTGAATGAAGCCAAGGATGGTCTGGTATTTACACGTGCTGAACAGCCAGTTAAGGTTCAGGTACCACAGGAAACTGCCTGATAAATCCATACGAGTTTGTCTAAAGGTCGGGGTTACCCTCCCGACCTTTTTTTGTATCGCATGGCCTTTGATGGCGTATGATAATTTCAAACGCTTTGCAATCCACTCCTAACAAACTTATATACATGTAACGCGAAGCTGGTGATTTTTGTCTCTCATATGAGGATATTAACCACTTGGTAAATTGCGCTGATAGTATTAAATTTTTAGGATAGAAAAACCTACAATGGCTGAAAATTCATTTCCAGACTTGTTCCTATTTCGGGATCTCACTCCCGCACAGCTTAAGCAGCTCCAACCTCTTTTTATTCCTTGTGAATTCACTGCCAACACCATCCTGTTTGAGCAGGGCGATCTGGCTGAGAACCTATTCACTGTTGTAAGTGGAGAAGTGGTGGTAAACTTTAAACCAGATGACGGTCCAACCATCGTGGTTGCTTGTGTTCAACCTGGAAGCATTGTCGGTTGGAGTGCGGCACTCGGTAGTCGGCGTTACACTTCCAGCGCCGTATGTAACACTTACACCCAACTGCTGCGTGTTCGTGGTGACGACTTACGGCGTCTGTGTCTTCAGCACCCAGATACTGGGATGATCTTTCTTGACCGGTTATCGACGGTCATAGCTGAACGACTGCACTCCACGCATGACCTGGTCCTGTCTTTGCTTCAGCTCGGTTTGGCCTCTACGGTTAAGAACGGAGGATGATCCATGGTGACCCCCATCAATAGCAATGCTCCAATCGAAGAACAGGTGCGTGTGCTCATTCAGCGCCTGAGTGCATATATCGAACAATTTCACGGTGGCTCGGTTGAGTTCATCTCCTTTGATGGGAAAGTGCTCAAAGTGCACCTTGGGGGTGCCTGCCTGGGCTGCCCTCTCTCGCCCAACACCCTACACGGCTGGGTGGAAGGTACGGTCAAACAATTCTTCCCGCAGATCGAGAAAGTAGAATCAGACATATAGGGGCGATAGGCGATCGCACATTCTGATGTAATATATTAATCATCCCTCTATTGACGGGATCATATTTTTAGTTTAACAATCCGCTTTGCAGGTTTTGATTATTATGGCGGGGGTTTCGATCCATGGCTTTCTTTCACGCCTATTCAACTCCCGGCATATTGATGATCATTGGGCTCAGGTAAGGGATCAGCCAGATGAACCATACAACCAGGCTGAACTTATGGAAATTCCGGATTGCTTTTTCATCCTTTCTAACCAGCACCACGGTTGCCCAAACTGCATGGATCATCATCAGCAGGATGGCAATCACCCCAGTTACACCGTGAATATCTGTGGTTAACCCTCCAGCCGCTTCGATCATTAAACCTGTTCCCCAGGTATCGCACACCAAGCCTGCCCAAAAGAAAACAAGGTGCCACGGTTTTAGCTTGCCCTGGATGCGCTCACTCCACACGCCAATTGAGTAAAAAACCAATGCCAGACTGATGATGATTAATGGTGTTGTGCCTAATGCCGTCATGAAGTCTCCTTAAAGTATTGGCAGATAAATTTATACGTCTTTGAACGCAGGGTGGTATTTGATGATCCCCTGTGCACCCTGGAGATAACCAGGCAGCAGCTCGATAGCCATGAAAACATCCTCGGGTACATCGTATTCACTGCGGATGCCATACCGAATAGAGGGTATGAAACCAAAGCGAGGGTAATACGCTGAGTGACCCAGGACGATTGCAGCACCAAATCCAAGAGCTTTGCACTTCTCCAAACCGGCAGTGACGAGGGCGGAACCGATACCTTTGCGCTGATATACGGGTACCACAGCCACGGGACCCAGCCCCATGATTTTGAGGTCAGGGTGGCCTGTGAGAGAAACCGGTGAGAACATGACATGCCCCACGATTGCTTCCCCATCCTGTGCGACGAGTGAAATGATTGGATGTACTTCTCTTCTGAGCACCTCCACCAGGTTGGCCTCGGCAGGGGTTTCGAACGCCAAGACATTCACTGCATGTACTGCAGCATAATCCTTTGGTTCTTCATGTCTCACAATCATGTGTCTCCTTTTATTTTGATTCAATTCCCTGAAGCAGTCAATTCTGCGGTCGAGCTTCCCTCCCGGCTGCGATGCACCAGGTAAATACCGACCAGTACCACCAGACCTCCAATCCACTGCTCGGTGCGTAGTGCTTCACCCAGCAATGGGATAGCCAGCAGGGCTGTCACCACCGGTTGCCCGATCAGGGTAGGTGAAACCACCGAGGCTGATAGATGCCCCAAGGCATACCCAATAGCTAAATACCCACCCACCTGCGAAACTATGGCTGCCCCCAGGAAAGCCATATACGATTGAGGTGGATAACCCGTGAGTGGCATCCTCATCGCCAGACAAATCAACAGGAGAGTGAATGCTGCAACCAGGTCCACCAGCCATACGTAGGAGAGCGTATCCAGCTTCTGCCGACCGCGTTCAGTCACCAGGAAGTAGCCTGCATAAAAAACTCCCGCTGCTAATGCCAGCATGTCGCCCATCCCAATGCTTGGGTGGCGGATGAAGTCGTTCCCCAAGACGATCACAGCCCCAGCCAGGGCGAACGCCAAGCCCACCCAGAACAATCCTCGCAGTTTCTGGCGGAAGACAAGCCATGCGATCAATGCCACCCACAACGGAGCGGTGTTGCCAAGCAATGTTGCGTTAGCTGCTGAGGTAAAACGCAGGGATGAGTTCCATGTGGCATGGTCGAGAGCAGTGAAGATGCCTCCCAGGATTGGAAAAATCAATATAGCCATGGGGAAGTTCACGCCGTATTTATGTTTGCGAACCAAGAAGACTGGCAGAAGGATGATCGTCGCCAGCCCGATGCGATAAAACCCGATCACCGGACCCGGCGCATTCGCCCACTTGCCAAACATAGCTGAAAAACTCAGGCATATGATCCCAATGAACAAGGCAAGGTATGGCAGGATGGGACGTTTGGATGGCATAGCTTGTGCAGGGCGAGGATATGTTGCGTGATTGATTCTTATCGGCATGCCATTCTATCACAGACGTTTACAGGCAAGCACAGCTTGTCATAGCAAAAGGTATTTCCAATTCTTATCTAATCTTCAGAATTCTGAGCTCAATTGCCGTTATACTACAAAACCTAGATCATATACTTTCCCTTACGAAAGGGTTTCAAGCATGCTTAAACTTACCAAGAACACACGAATTGTCTTATCCGCCATGCTGTTCGTTTCTTTTGTAAGCCTGGCGTGTGGGGTATCTGCCCCACGAGTCACCGCCAACCAATCAACTCCAGCTACGGTAGTCGTTCAGGCTGTTCCCACCGTTGCCACGTCCCAGCTTGAGCTGGTAACGAATGAGGACCAAGTTTTGGTTGACCTTTACAATCGAATCAACCCCTCCGTGGTCAACATTACTGTTTACATTAATCAGGATGGTGAACTTACCTCATATGGCCAGGGTTCGGGTTTTGTTTATGATGATCAGGGTCGCATAATCACCAACGCGCATGTTGTGCATGGCAGCGATGCCGTGGAAGTAACCTTCTCAGATGGCCTGATCCGTGAAGCGACAGTTATTGGTGAAGACCTAAATAGTGACCTGGCGGTCCTTCAAGTAGAGCTTCCTGCAGGATCTGCAGCCATACCGTTGGGGTCGATGGATAAGCTGGCTGTTGGGCAAACAGTTTTGGCCATCGGGAATCCTTTTGGGTTGGAAGGGACTCTCACCCGTGGGATTATCAGCGCTTTGGGGCGCACCATCCCAGCCCTGACGGTTTTCTCCATTCCCCAGGCAATTCAGACCGATGCTGCCATCAACCCAGGCAATTCAGGCGGCCCTTTGCTGAATTTAAATGGAGAAGTCATCGGTGTTAATGCCCAGATTGAAACCACTGGAACCAGTGCAAGCAACCAGGGTGTGGGTTTTGCCATTCCAGTTAGCGTCATTCAAAGGGTAATTCCAGCCTTGATTGAAATAGGTAAATATGATTGGCCATGGTTGGGAGTGGCTGGCCGCACAGTGGATCCTCCCCAGGTGAAGGCGATGAACCTGCCAGTCGAACAGGGTGCTTATGTTTCCTCACTGACCGAAGGTGGTCCAGCCATTGCGGCAGGTCTACATGGCACCAGTGAGACAATCACTCAGGACGGTCGAAAGGTTGAGGTGGGAGGGGATATCATCACAGCCATTGATGGAGAGCCAGTGAAAACCTTTGACGATATACTGGTTTACCTCACACTGAAGACTTCCCCTGGTCAAGAGGTCACATTGACGATTTTACGCGATGGTCAATACCAGGACATACCTCTTACGCTCGGAACCCGCCCGTCAAACTAAGTTATTCTCTCAAGGTATATTATTATTAAGACTTGCCTAATTAATACTCGAGCTTAAGATCCAAGCGATTATAAAGGGGTAGCCCTTCCAGGTAGCGGTGAAGGTTCTGGATAAAAAGGTCAACCGCGCGCTGGTCATAGTGGGGTGAAAAGCCGGCAATATGTGGTGTGAGAATCAAATTTGGCAGCTTCCACAGTGGGCTGTCAGTTGGTAAGGGTTCCACCGGGTACACATCCAAGGCAGCACCCGCGATTTTGTGTTCTCGTAGCAGCGGGATAAGGGCGGTATGGTCGATGATCTCGCCTCTCGAGATGTCTACCAAAAAGGCATTTGGCTTGATAGATGACAGCTCTTTGGCACCAAGCAAGCCACGGGTAGCGGTTGTTCGGGGCAGCGTAACTACTACGTAGTCACACTCTTCCAGCATCGAGCATAATGCCTGAGGAGGGTAGAGCCTGTTCACCAGATCACCACCCAGGTCTCCTAATCCTTCCAATATATAGCCAGTGTCTTCCGGATGCAAGACATCACGCTTGGTTGCAAGGACGGTTGCCCCGAAGACTTGTAGCAACCGGGCGATCTGCCTCCCTATGCTGCCATAACCGATAATCCCCACTGTGCTGCCGCGTAGCTCATGCGGAGTGAACAATTCCCATCTCCCCGATGGCCAATCGGCCTTCTTCTGGTGGGTATAGATGTCTGGTAGATGGTGACCCAACGCCAGCATCATCATTACGGCGTGTTCTGCCATTTGTGAGGCAGAGGCTCCGCTCATGTTGGTGAAGTTCATTCCCTCCCTTTGCAAGATAGGTTCCTCAAGGGCATGGTCCAGCCCAGCCCAATGGAATTGGATCCAACGCAGGTGGGGGGCTTGTTCAGGTCTTGGTAAGACGCGATTGGTGTATAACACCTCCACCCGTTTCCATACCTCGTCGCTGATCTCTTCAGCTTTGCGGGAAACAATCTTCTCAACAGTCAGGCGTGGCGAGACTTCGGAAATCTGTTTCACAAGCTCATCCGTGAAGGCGAGTGTTATTAGAACATCAATTGGATCATCCATAATACACCTTGGTATGCAGAAAGTACGGGGATAAAGTGCGATAACTGTGGGTTAAGTCCATCATACCCGTTCGATACAATTCTGCTTAATGCGCCAGTGATCGCTCGACCAGTGCACCCAGCCATGGATAGTGAAAGTCTTTACCCTGAAAGGTCTGGATGGTGGCAACCAGGCGAGCCACGAAGATAATAGCCATGAGTGGGAAAATGATGCAGGGGATCAGGATCGGCACTGCACTCATCAAAACGATGAATAATCCTGCTGGTTCTGCTGCTGGATTGTTCTGGCTAGTGGTAAGTGCGATACCACCAACCCCAAGAGCCACACCACCAAATATCATCACCATCATGCAACCGATAGTTAGAAAGATTATGACGGTAATCATCAGATCAAAAGCCATCGCCTGAATAGATTGAAAGCGCACAAAGCGTGACTTATCCTTCTGAGTAGCCCAGACGATCAATGCCACTAGAAACCCAAAAAAATGGGATGTTGCTGCCAAAATGCGTTCATCAGATGTCGGGGCGATTGTTTGTTCGATCATTTTGCCACCTTTAGGTATATCCTTTGTTTATCCATTTAATCTGAAGTGTTCAATGAGTAGAATTATACTATTGCAGGGACGATGATTTCTAACAGAACTCTCATCCAAAAAATAAATATCTTCCTTTACAAATACTAAAGCAATCGATATAATCAACACTTCTTAACTATTTAGAAAGGTTAACGTATGCAATCATCGAATCCTTTGACAGCCACTCTGCACGAATGGCTTGGGATTTTCAGGCGCAGCCTGATGGGAAATTTTTTCACATATGCCAGGAATAATGGATTGACCATGGCACAGTTTGGTACCATGCTCCATATTTTCCATAAAGGTGCGTGCGGTGTATCCGACATTGGTAATGACCTTGGGGTGACTAATTCAGCTGCCAGCCAGATGTTGGAGCGCATGGTCCAGCTTAAACTGATCAGTCGATCAGAAGATCCCACTGATAGGCGCGTCAAGCAAATCGTCCTTACAGATAAAGGCCAGCAAATAATTCAGGAAAGCAGTTTGGCATTTCAGACCTGGATGGATGATCTGGTAGATACCATGACACTTGAGGAGCAAGAGCAGGTCCGAAGCAGCCTGGTAATACTGATTGCTAAAACCCTTCAGCTTGAGACGAAACCTAAATAAACCAGTATTTATAAAGCGAGATATACCTTCCCATTGCTGAACCATGCGGAAATAAAATGCTATAAAGACTCTATTGAGGATGACATAAGGTGAACGGTTAAGCGAACAAAACTGTATTCGACAGAATTTTCAAAAATACTTCTTTAGGAACGAACACAACCATGATTCGATTACTCAAATACCTAAAACCATATCGACTTTTGATCCTGCTTACCATCGTTTTGCTGTTCGTGCAGGCATTTGCCGACCTGGCTTTGCCCAGCTATATGGCTGATATTGTAAACGTCGGAATCCAGCAGGGAGGGGTTGAAAATGCTGTGCCGGTTGCCATCCGCCAGAGTTCGATGGCCAAAGTCACCATATTCATGAGCCCAGACGACAAGACCAGGGTACTCTCCGACTACACACTCGTGGATAAGGATTCACCTGATTATGCCACCTACGTCGAACTCTACCCCACCCTTGCTCAGGAGCCTGTCTATGTCCTGAATGAGATCGATAGCGCAGAGATCACCTGGCTAAATCCCGTGATGGGCGAGGCAATTTTAATTGTTTCGAGCATCGAACAGACGCTGGCAGACCCAACCAAGGCAGCAGCAATGGCCACCAGCATGGGTTTCGACCTGTCAAAGCTACCACCCGGGATGGATATTTATAGCGTGCTGGCGAAGCTTCCTCCAGCACAGCTTGACAAGTTGATGAGTCCGTTCACAGCGAAGTTTGCCACCTTGAGCGACAGCATGATCGTCCAAGCAGCTGCCAGGCCGATTCTCACAGAGTATACCGCCCTCGGTATGGATACACAGAAACTGTCGACAAGTTATATTATTCAGATCGGCATGATCATGCTGATCATCACTTTGATCTCCGGGACATGTATGATCATTGTGGGCTATCTGTCGGCTAAAACCGGAGCCGGATTGGCGCGTGATCTGCGCCGGAATGTGTTTCAACAGGTTGAAAGTTTTTCAGCCACAGAGTTTGATAAATTCTCCACAGCCTCGCTGATCACCCGATCAACGAATGACATTACGCAGATCCAGATGGTCGTCGTTATTATCATGCGTATGGTTTTCTACGCGCCCATCATTGCGATTGGTGGCATCATCCGAGCCACCCAAACAAGCGCCAGCATGTGGTGGATCATTGCACTGGCGGTCATTGTACTACTTGGATTGATCATATCTGTATTCACAATCGCCCTACCAAAATTCAAGATCATTCAAAGCCTGCTTGACCGGCTGAACCTGGTTGTGCGTGAAAACCTGTCCGGCATGATGGTTATCCGGGCTTTCAACATGCAGTCCTTTGAGGAAACTCGCTTCGATAAAGCCAACGTAGATGTCACCCGTAATTACCTGTTCGTCAACCGGGTCATGGTGATCATGATGCCGTTGATGATGTTGGTCATGAACATGGTGACGATAACGATCCTTTGGGTCGGTGCCCATCAGGTAGCTGAGGCGAATATCCAAGTTGGCGACATGATGGCCTTCATGCAATACGCCATGCAGATCCTATTTTCCTTCCTCATGCTGGCTATGATTTTCATCATGCTACCAAGAGCAGCTGTATCTGGAGACCGTGTTGCTGATGTGCTGGAGACCGATCCAGTCATCAAAGACCCGCAGGAGCCACAGCAATTTGCCGAGCCATTCAAAGGGTCGGTCGAATTCAGGAACGTATCGTTCCGCTATCCCGGTGCGGAAGAAGATGTTCTTCACAATATCAATTTTACTGCCCAACCTGGTCAAACCACTGCATTGATTGGGACCACCGGTTCGGGTAAATCCACGATTGTTAACCTGATCCCGCGCTTCTATGAAGTCACGGAGGGGGCTATCTACGTGGATGGGACCGATATTCGCGAAGTCAGGCAGCACGAATTACGCGATCGGATCGGTTACATTCCACAGAAAGGCACCCTATTCTCCGGTACGATCGAAAGTAACCTGTTATACGGGGATGAAAACGCCAGCGATGAAGAGCTAAAAATGGCTGTAGGAATTGCTCAGGCTAGCGAATTCATCGATACCGAACAGGCTGGTATGCAATCTGAAGTTGCACAGGGGGGGACAAACTGGTCTGGCGGCCAGAAGCAGCGCCTTACGATCGCACGGGCTTTGGTTAAAAAAGCGCCTATCTATATTTTTGATGACAGTTTTTCTAACTTGGATTTCAAGACCGATGCAACTTTGCGTAAATCACTCAAGGAACAGACCGGCCAAAGCACGATGATGATCGTGACGCAGCGCATTGCCACGATCAAGAATGCCGAGCAGATCATCGTTCTGGATGAGGGCAAGATCGCTGGCAAGGGTACCCATGAGGAACTAATGAAGGACTCTGAAATATACCGAGGCATTGCCTTGTCTCAGTTGAGCAAGGAGGAGTTATCATGATGCACAACACTGATACTCCTGGTAATCGAAGTACCCCAAGAGGCGGCCCAATGGGCGGTCCAATGGGACGCGGTGGCCCGATGGCAATGATGAGTAAAGGCGAAAAACCACGTGACTTTAAAGGCACACTGAGCAAGCTGATCCAATATCTTGGGCGTTACAAGCTTTTGATCTTATTCGTCTGGTTACTTGCGATTGCCTCTACGGCGGCAGCGATCTTTGGTCCCAAGATCCTCGGAAAAGCCACCACCACACTGTTCGAAGGCGTGATGGCTCAACTGGCTGGCACAGGTACCGTCGACTTTACAGCCATCGGAAATATCCTCCTGCAAGCCCTGTTGCTGTATGTGTTTTCTGCCATGCTGAGCTTCGCTCAAGGTTGGATCATGACCGGCGTGGCGATGAAAATCACTTACAGCTTCCGTAAGGACATTGCTGAAAAGATCAACCATATGCCGCTTAGATACTTTGATGGTACGAGCCATGGAGAGGTGCTTTCGCGTGTCACTAACGATGTGGATACCGTCAGCCAGACTTTAAATCAGAGCCTTACGCAGATCATTACTTCCGTGACAATGCTCGTCGGTATCCTGGTGATGATGTTCACCATCAGCTGGCAGATGACCCTGGTGGCTTTGGGCACCCTCCCGCTGTCGTTTGGCATCCTGGGCCTGATCATGAGCAAATCGCAGGTGTACTTCAAACGCCGGCAGGATTACCTGGGTCACATCAATGGTCACGTCGAAGAAATGTATGGTGGGCACGTGGTGGTGAAGGCTTTCAATGGGGAAGCCAAGAGCGTAGAATATTTTGACCAGATCAATGAAACCCTCTTCGATTCAGCCTGGAAATCAGAATTCCTGACCGGATTGTTGTTCCCCATCATGAATTTCGTCGGAAACCTGGGGTATGTTGCCATCTGTGTCTTGGGTGGTTACCTGGTGGTCAAGGGCACAATGCCGATCGGAGATATTCAGGCTTTTATCCAATACATGCGCTCGTTCACCCAGCCCATCACGCAGATCGCCCAAATATCCAATATTCTCCAGGGGACAATCGCCGCGGCAGAGCGTGTGTTCGAATTCCTGGCTGAACCTGAGGAGATTCCTGACACTGAGAATCCCATTCAGATAACTAATTTTGAAGGCCGTGTGGATTTCAAGAACGTCCACTTCGGATACAGCCCGGATAAGATCATCATCAACGACTTTACCTTCTATGCTGAACCTGGCCAGAAGATCGCCATCGTCGGCCCGACCGGAGCCGGGAAAACCACCATGGTCAAACTGCTGATGCGTTTCTACGATGTCAACAGCGGTGCCATCCTGGTGGATGGTCATAATATCAAGGATTTTAATCGCAATGACCTGCGCTGCATGTTCGGTATGGTTTTGCAGGATACCTGGCTTTACAACGGGACCATCATGGAGAACATCCGCTACGGTCGTACAAGTGCCAGTGATGATGAAGTCATCGCAGCTGCCAAGGCAGCCCGCGTCGACCATTTTGTCCGCACCCTGCCTGAAGGTTACAATTTAGTGCTCAATGAAGAATCTTCCAACATATCTCAAGGTCAAATGCAATTGATGACCATCGCACGCGCCTTCCTGGTGGACCCTACCATTCTCATTCTGGACGAAGCCACCAGTTCAGTGGATACTCACACTGAAGTACAAATCCAAAAAGCCATGGAGACCTTGATGAAAGGCCGCACCAGCTTTATTATCGCCCATCGCCTGTCCACCATCCGTGAAGCGGATTGGATCCTGGTGATGAAGAACGGAGATATCGTGGAGCAGGGCAAGCACGAAAAGCTTTTAGCAAAGAATGGTTTCTATGCCGAGCTGTACAACAGCCAGTTCGAAGGAAAAGAAATCTAGATAAGTACCTGATATGTTCAGTGCCCAGGCTATTACGCCTGGGCACTTTTTTTGAGAATATGATGACATATGTCATAAAACCGAAAATGACAAATGGTATTTGAAATTGAACCCTATTTGGTGCTATGATGGTAGTGAACAACTGAATATGCCGGAGCATCCTGTCGAATAATTAACTGGCAAAAATCTAGCAAAGCTAGACAGCTACGCAGGCTGATTATAAAATGCCAGATAAGATCCGCTGTTATGCGGAATCATGGATGCTCCGGCGATTTTGTTCTATAATATCCTTATGACTATGGATTACGAAACCTATCTTTCCCCGTTCACCTGGCGCTATGGAAGCCAGGAAATGCGCCAGATCTGGAGTGAAGTGAATAAACGCTTGCTCTGGCGCAAGTTATGGGTGACCCTGGCGGAGGTGCAGGCTGAGAATGGTCTGCTAACCCCAGAACAGGTGGGGGACTTGCGCTCGCAGATGGGCAATGTGGATATGAAGCGTGCACTTGAAATCGAGGCTCAAATCCATCACGACCTGATGGCTGAGTTAAAAGTTTTCGCTGAACAGTGCCCATTGGGTGGGGGTATCTTACATCTGGGTGCGACCTCGATGGACATTGAGGATAATGCCGATATTCTGCGTCAACGGGAATCCCTTGACCTGGTGATAAATGAATTATCCGGCCTGCTTCTGCTCTTCGCTGAAAAGATTGATACCTGGGCGGACTTGCCTTTGATTGCATTCACCCATCTGCAACCCGCAGAGCCCTCGACACTTGGCTACCGGTTGGCAGGTTATGCCCAGGACCTGCACTTGGATTGGCATTTCCTTCAGTCGACCCGAAGAGAGCTGCGTGGGAAAGGATTCAAAGGGGCTGTAGGGACGGGGGCATCCTATGGTGAGCTGATCGGTGTCGATAACCTGGCTGAATTTGAAAACCGACTTTCCTCCCGCTTGAAGCTGCCCTTCTTTTCCATAGCGACCCAGGTTTACCCAAGAAAGCAGGATTATTCGCTGCTAAGCCAACTGGCAGGCCTAGGTGCCTCATTGCATAAATTTGCCTTCGACCTACGACTTCTGCAATCATCCCCCATTGGTGAGGTAAGTGAGCCATTTGGCAAGCAGCAGGTGGGTTCATCCGCCATGCCATTCAAACGCAACCCGATCAATGCTGAGAAGATCGACTCGCTGGCACGAGTGTTGGCGCAAATGCCGCGCACTGCCTGGGATAATGCGGCTAATTCGCTCCTGGAGCGCACACTGGACGACTCGGCCAACCGCCGAACTCTGCTGCCGGAAGCATTCCTGATCTGCGACGAGCTGTTGATCACAACCAGACACATATTGGATGGGTTGCAGGTGAATGAGAAAGCAATCCAACGAAACCTGGAAGCGTATGCTCCCTTTGCAGGAATGGAGCGCGTGCTGATGTCACTGAGTAAGGCTGGGGCTGACCGCCAGGTGATGCACGAGTACTTGCGGGAGCACTCTCTGACTGCCTGGGAAGCGGTTCAGTCAGGAAATCCTAATCCCCTTGTAGAATTGGTCATCAATGACCCTGAGATCACCCACTACCTTCCAGCAAATGAGCTGTACCAATTAATGGACGTTTCCCGATACCTGGGGGATGCACCCCAGCGTGCCCGGCATATGGCGGAAACCATTCGGAAGGCAATTCTAAGCTGAATGACCTTGTGAATAAAGAAAAGCACTCTGGTTTTGGAACGTCCAATACCGGGGTGATTTCATTTCACCTACCCATCAGTACCTACATAGGCTGATGCAAGGGATCTATTATGATCCCATCATGATGGTCGCATTACGCTCCGGTCCAACCGACACGATCGAAACTGGCGTCTCGACCAGCTCCTCGATACGGTGCACGTAAGATTGCGCTTGAGTTGGTAAATTATCGAACTGGCGCACTTCCTTGGTGGATTGCATCCAACCATCCATCTCGATATATTCCGGCTCATAACCCTCGAGCCAGCGCGCATCCCCTTCCCAATAATGGGCGAGATTACCCGGCTTTCCGATGGGACGGTAACCCACCCCGATCTTGATTTTCGGCAACGTGTCCAGCACATCCAGCTTGGTCAGGGCGATTTCCGTGAAACCATTTAGCTTTGCTGTGAAAGCCACCAGATCAGCATCAAACCAACCACAGCGACGCGGTCTACCAGTGACTGTGCCGAACTCCATACCCTCATTTTGTAAGGTCTGACCTGTTGCGTCAGTAAGCTCGGTAGGCATGGGACCGCGGCCGACACGGGTGGTGTAGGCTTTGGCGACCCCGATGACACGGTCGATGAAACGTGGAGCAACACCCAGTCCGGCCGCTGCCCCGCCTGAAATGGTAGTGGAAGCCGTACAATATGGGTATGTGCCCCAGGTGTTGTCTAAAAGTGAGCCTTGTGCGCCTTCTAACAGGATATTTGCATTTTCCTTGAGCGCTTGCTGTACCAATCCAAATGACTCGCGCACGAAACCCTGAACCTGGGCGTATTGTTTCCGCTTTTCCTCCAGGACAGATTGAACCTCAAGCGGTTCCAGGTTGAAAGCTTTGAAGAGGGCGTTTTTCACCTGCAGCTGGATGCGGAGTTTTTCCCGAAAGACATCTTGGTCTTGCATATCCACCAGCCGGATACCATTGTAGCTGACCTTATCCGCATACACAGGTCCCATACCGCGTTTGGTGGTACCCGTGCTGGCGTCCCCCTTGGCCATCTCGTATATAGCTTCCACGATTGGGTGGTAGGGCATGACCACATGGCAGCGAGGTGAGATCCACAAACGGTTGCTCAAGTCTATCCCGGATTCCTTGATCATCTGAACTTCGCTGATCAGGGTCACCAGGTTGACCACTACCCCTGGACCGATGATACAGATCGTTTTAGGGTTTGAAAAGCCATTGGGTGTCAGCCGGAGCTTAAATGTCCCAAATTCATTTACCACCGTATGCCCGGCATTATCGCCCCCGTTAAACCGGGCGGCGATATAGGCATCCTGGGAAAGCAAATCGACTACTTTACCTTTGGCTTCATCCCCCCATTGCGCTCCAATAACCATGGTGACGCTCATACAGCTACCCTCCAATTCAAATCACTGATCTGACTCCATAATTGTACCTTTGTCAGCCTGAATGGAACAGCGATTAAACTATCCGATTAGCGGATATAATCTATTTCTGTGACTGAGATTGATAATACAGCCAACCGTCAAATAGCCCGGTCTGCTGGTACAGTGATGATCGCCTTGCTGATCGGTAATTTAGTCAATCTGGTCAGCATGATCCTGATTGCAACCACATACGGGACATCAGCTGATATGGATGCCTTCCTGGCAGCCAACCGCGTCTCAGAGACTTTGTTTTTGCTCATGGCAGGCGGAGCACTTGGATCAGCTTTCATCCCCACTTTTACCGGATTATTGATCAAAGGAAAACGCGTCCCAGCCTGGAGATTGGCTTCAGCGATCGCCAACCTGGTGTTAATTGTGCTGACCCTGGCAGCTTTACTGGCTGCTATCTTCGCTGAACCACTTGTACATTATGTGCTAGCACCTGGTTTTGCCAATGACCCTGCTCAGGAAGCATTAACAGTCGATTTACTGAGGATCATGCTTCCTTCGGTGGTAATCTTTGGACTGAGTGGCTTTGTGATGGGAATCCTCAACGCGCACCAGGTGTTTTTCGTCCCTGCATTAGCCCCTGCCATGTACCGCCTGGGGATGATCTTTGGGGTTTTTTTCCTGGCTCCAAGCATGGGTATTTATGGGCTAGCTTGGGGTGTCGTGATTGGGTCTTGCATGCACCTGGTGTTGCAACTACCCAGTTTACTTCGACTGAAGGGTATTTACTTCCCAACCCTGGGGCTGAAGCTGCCGGATGTGCGCCAGGTGGGTTTATTAATGGGCCCGCGCATATTCGGTGTGGCGGTGGTGCAAATAAACTTCTGGGTAAATGTACGCCTTGCGTCTCTGATGATCGAAGGCAGCATAACAGGGCTTACCTGGGGTCTCATGATAATGTTGATGCCACAGGCAATCATTGCTCAATCGGTGGCAATGGCAGCTTTGCCCACGTTATCGGCACAATACGCGCTCAATAAAATTGATGATCTACGCCACTCACTGGCGTCAAGTCTCCGAGGTATCCTGTTTCTTGCCATCCCTGCCTCGCTCGGGTTGATTCTGCTCAGACAGCCCATTGTAGCTCTCCTGCTGCAGTATGGTAACTTTACAGAAGCCTCTACTCAATTAATTGCCTGGGCATTATTATGGTACGCAACCGGGCTGGTGGGACACAGCATTGTGGAGATCATCGCACGCGCTTTCTATGCGATGCAAGATACAAAAACACCTGTAATTGTCGGTGCTGTAGCTATGGGACTAAATGTGTTTTTTAGTGTGCTTTTTTCTGCCTGGTTCGTCCGCATTGGGTGGATGCCACATGGCGGGTTGGCACTGGCGAATTCGCTGGCTACGGGGCTGGAAGCGATCTGCCTATTGTTCTTTATGCGGCGAAGATTGAGCGGAATCGAAGGACAGCACGTTTTGAAGGGTGCCAGCCAGGCGGTTTTGGCGACCGTAATAATGGCTCTGGTGATATGGGGTTGGTTGGTCATCGCGTATGAACAACCGGTTTGGCTGGTTGCAGTGGGTGGTATATTGCTCGGTGGTGCAGTCTATGGAATATCTGTGCTGATGATGCGAGTGCCAGAAGCACAATCTGTGATAAATATACTGAAACGCAGGCTCAAACCAGCCAATACATAGTATGCTCCCGCAACTTTACCACGCACACCATAACCGGCACCTTGAAGACCTTCCTTTTTGGCTTGACCTGGCAGCTCAGGTAGGCGACCCGGTACTTGAGCTGGGTTGCGGTACTGGCAGGGTGCTCATCCCGTTGGCGCAGGCTGGGCACCACACCATTGGTATGGATCACGACCAATCCATGTTGAAGTTCTTGCAAGCAAATATTGGTCCGCAAAAACTCTATACACCTCTTTTGGTTGCAGCTGACATTTGTAGATTTAACCTCTCAGCCAAATTTCCATTGATCCTCCTACCTTGTAACACCTTCAGCACGCTGAGCACTGACCACCGAATGGCTTGTTTGCGTTGTGTGCACAAGCATTTAAGTGATGGCGGGATATTTGCGGTCTGCCTGCCAAACCCAGAATTGCTATTTCGTTTACCAGTCCAGTCGGCAGCAGAATTGGAAGATGAGTTTATCCATCCTTATACTGGCAATCCAGTCCAGGTAAGCAGTTCCTGGCGGCGCACAAAACGCACCTTTCATCTAAAATGGATTTATGACCACTTACTTCCGGATGGCACAGTAGATCGTCGGGTAGTTAACATCCTTCAACACATTCCTCCCCTTAAAACCTATTTGAGTGAGATAGAAGATGCAGGGTTAATGGTAAGGGCGCTATATGGAGATTTTGACCGTTCACCATTTATTGAAAACTCGCCTCAATTAATCATTCTGGCCAGTCACAGACAATATTAACATTCCCAAACAAGCTTCTAGCATAATTCTTATACAACGTTTGTACCGCTCTGATATTTTTGTTGTATCATACAAACATCAATAAAAATCAATATTAAATATCCTTAGGAGCTAATATTATGACTTTCTACATTTCCCCTTACCATCGAATGGCTGCTGTGCGCCATGCTATGAATCATATGTACAAAGATACTATTGTTGATCAAACCCCGAGCGAATGTGAAATGCTTCTGGCTGTTGATGTACAGGCTGTTGAAGATGCATACGACATTACTGCCTTGGTACCTGGCCTGGATGCGGAAGACCTGGAAATTGAGACCTTGAATAATACGGTTACGATCCGTGGTGAGTTCAAATCGTGCAGCGAAGATCAGGCGAAATACCTGGTTAGCGAATTACCCAGCGGTCGCTTTAGCCGTGTGATTACTCTTCCTACCGCAACAGATGCCAGCAAGGTTGAAGCATCGATCAAGAATGGTGTACTTTCACTGCGTATACCAAAAGCAGAAGAAGACCGACCAAAAGCCATCAAAGTGATGAGCAATTAATTGACGTATTGAAAAATCAAGGGGCTGACTCAATAGTAGTCAGCCCTTTTTTCGTTTCCAACTTGGCATTCTATTTTGTAGGAATTAACTCATATTGCCAATTTTAGTGGGCATTTTTGATTATCTTCTCCCATTTTGGGCTGTCTAAAAAGTAAAATAAGGACTTTTGGGACAGCCCCTTTGTTTATACCTGAGCTCGTTTAGCCGCCAACGCTGCACCGATGATACCAGCATCATTGCCGAGTGCAGCAGGGATGACTTTTGTGTGCAAATTGAGCAGTGGCAGAAATTGATCTTGATTCTTAATTGCACCACCACCAAGAATCATCAAGTCGGGGGAAAATAGATTTTCTAGCGTACCCAGGTATTTATCCAGGCGTTTTGCCCACTTTTTCCAGGATAGGTCCTCTTGCTTGCGCGCAAAATCCGAAGCAATCGTCTCGGCATCATCACATTCGACTTCGATGTGCCCCAACTCGGTATTGGGCACCAATTTTCCATCGATAAACAGGGCTGATCCCAGCCCGGTACCAATTGTGATCATCATTACCACCCCGTGAACGCCCCTACCGGAACCAAAAGTCACTTCAGCCAAGCCAGCGGCATCGGCATCATTAACGACATAAACAGGGCATTGGGTAGCTTCGGAGAAGAGCTGGGCTACATTCGTACCTATCCATTTCTGATTAATATTGGCTGCAGACTCTGCAATGCCATTACGAATCACTGCTGGGAATCCGCAACCGATCTGGGTATGCCAATCAAATTGAATTGCAATGTTCTTGACAACCTCAGCGACGGGTGCCGGTCTTGCTCCTTCAGGAGTAGGCAAGCGATATCGTTCAGTTGATAATAAACCAGTGTCCGTATCCACGGGTGCCCCCTTGATTCCGGTACCGCCTATATCTATCCCTAGAATTTGCATTCACAGCTCCTATTCGTGAACTGGATGGTCAATTGTTTTTCGGTGTATACAACGTCTTGTGCCCGAAAAAGAGAGAAAAGCTCTGACCGCGTACTCTACTATTATATACCTCGTGCCATGAGACTCGTTATTATAAAGCATACCCTTTTTGCTTGCTGGCCACCAGGTCACTCATAAATAGATTAATCCAAAAAACAATCAATGATCAGAATCAAATTGGGTATTGGCACAATTTTTGCATAAGCTTCTTTAGATTATAATTGTCAAAACTATCGGTAATGGATAACTTGATATTGCATATAAGATCATATCAAAGTGATTCAAGAAGTAACTCTTTAGAGGTTGAAAGGTGAATTATTCAATGATAGAGGGTAATAATGAGCCATGAAATCATTTTAGTAGTCGATGATAATCGCCAAATAAGTGACTTCTTATCGGGCACCTTGTTGCCGAGTTTGGGATATGAAGTAATGGTGGCGCGGGATGCCAATACTGCCAAAAAGATCATCAAACAGCACAAGGCAAAATTTGATCTAATGCTGCTGGACCTGCAATTACCCGACTTAACCGGTCTTGAGTTGCTCCGTCATTTGGATATCGACGGTTACCACATACCGACGATATTAATGACCGGACATGGCTCAGAACAAGTAGCTGCTGAAGCTTTTCGCCTCGGAGTACATGATTACCTGAGTAAACCGCTGGACGAAACTTTACTCACAGAAGCAATCACGCGTTCATTATCCGAGAGCCGGTTGCAGCGCGAAAAAGCTATTCTCAACTCACAACTGGAAGAGCAGGTGGCTTGGCTGACCTCACTTTCTACGGTTGGGAAAAGCGTAACTTCCACCCTGGAACTTGGGGAAGTATTGGTCCGGATTGTTGAAGCAGGGGTGTCTCTTACCAGAGCAGAAGAAGGCTTCCTGGCATTATTGGATAAGGATAGTGGATTGCTTTATCTACGGGCAGTCAAGAATATGGATGAGAATTCCATAAAGACCTTGCGGATTCCCATCGCAGATTCATTGGTTGGACAGGTTATTAAATCGAAGCGCCCGCTACGGGCAACAGAACCCAGCCTTCGTGCACCATTAAAGGTGTCTACTGGTTACCTTGTTCACAGCTTATTACACGTCCCGATCCTTTCTAAAGGCGTCCCTTTAGGTGTGCTATCGGTGACCAACCGTAAGGAAGATACTCCCTTCAAGGAAAAAGATGAAGTTGTGTTGAGCTCACTGGCTGATTATGCTGCCGTAGCCCTGGAAAATGCCGACTTATACCAACAAGCCAGACAAGAAATCACTGAACGCCAGAGGGTCGAAGATGCGTTGCGTGAAAGTGAAGAACGCTATGCTCTCGCTGTACGGGCGGCCAATGACGGACTCTGGGATTGGAATTTAAAGAAGAATCAAATTTATTTCTCTCCGCGCTGGAAACACATGCTTGGGTATTCGGAACTTGATATTAGTGATAATCCAAACGAATGGTTCACTCGGGTCCATCCCGATGATATTACACAATTAAGGACGAACATTTCAGCCCATTTAAAAGGATTATCTGCTCATTTTGAATGCGAATACCGCATTCAGCATTCTAATGGCTCTTACCGCTATATGCTCAGCCGCGGCATGGCAGTCATTGGAGAGGATAAAACTGCCCAACGTATGGCCGGTTCCCAAACCGATATCACACTTCGAAAGAATGCAGAGATTAAGCTACTCCATGACGCTTTTCATGATTCGCTGACTGAATTACCCAACCGGTCACTATTCGTTGATCGACTAAAACATGTCATAGAACGAAACAAGCGGGATAATAAACGAATTTATGCCGTATTATTCCTGGATTTGGATCGTTTTAAGGATGTGAACGATAGCCTCGGACATTTAACGGGAGATCAGCTATTGATTGCGACCGCACATTTGCTACAATCAATATTACGCCCCATGGACACTGTGGCAAGATTGGGTGGGGATGAGTTTGTAATCCTCTTGGAAGAGATTAAAGATGTTAGCGATGTTACACGTGTAGCAGACCGCATCCAGAAAAAGTTGATGGCGGCAACCTTGCTACCAAATCATACAATATTTATGTCTGCCAGCATGGGGATTGTATTGAGTACCACTGGTTATGATCGCCCTGAGGATATCTTGCGGGATGCAGATACGGCCATGTACCAGGCCAAGGAAAATGGTCGCTCACGATATGAAATCTTTGATAGTGCAATGCGCGACCAGATCATGCTGCGTCTGGAGTTAGAGTCGGCTTTGCGACAGGCAATCGAAAAGGAAGAGCTGGATGTGTATTACCAACCTGTGGTCAATTTAAAAACAGGGCGTATTGTGTGGTTTGAAGCACTCGTCCGGTGGAAGCATTCAGAACGAGGAATAATGTTACCGGGTGAATTTCTGCCTCTTGCAGAAGATACCGGACTAATTATTGAGATAGATCGACTAATGATGCGTAAGGCTTCCCAACAGCTTGTTATTTGGCAAAATAAATTCCCGAATGATCCTCCATTAGGTGTTAGCGTCAACATCTCTGGCAAGCACCTTACGCAATCGGATTTTGTTGAATATATCGTTCAGACTCTTCTAGAAACTGGTTTGAGCGCGGCAAGCTTAAATTTGGAAATCACAGAAAATGCGGTCATGGGTAATTATGAGATCATCTTGGAAATCCTTGACAAGCTAAAAACGCATGGGATCCAGGTGCAAATTGATGATTTTGGGGTGGGGTATTCATCTTTGAATTATTTATCCCATTATTCCATAAAAGTATTAAAAATAGATCGCTCTTTCATCAGCAAAATTACAAAAGACCCAGATTATTTGAAAATTGTCCAGGCAATCATCAGACTAACCCACGGGCTCGGACTTACCGTAGTGGCAGAGGGCGTTGAAACAAAAGAACAATTGGCCCAATTGAATATGCTTGATTGCGAATATATTCAGGGCAAATTGATTTCGATGCCCGCAGAGGATAGCGTAATCTATAAGCTACTAATAAAAGAACAACAGCGGATTTAATCCATGTTGGTATAAAGTATCGATTTTAAATTCCAAGTAGATTCTTAGGCAAAGGACACGGACAAGTAACGTGTCCTTTATCATTTTCATTGGTGATATACTGAAAGCCCATGATCAGCTTTCATGACCTAACATTCGCATACCCGGGAGCAAACCAACCTGCTTTACAGGGGGTAAATCTGCAAATTCCGTCCAGAGAGATGTGCCTGGTGATGGGTCCTTCAGGGGCGGGAAAATCCACATTTTTACGTTGTATCAATGGCTTGGTTCCACACTTTAGTGGTGGAAGTTTACGTGGAAGCATCTTAGTGAACGGACTTGACCCTGTGAAACTTTCACCGCGAGAAATGAGCCAAACTGTTGGTTTTGTGTTTCAAGATCCTGAATCTCAATTCGTTGTCGACTTAGTAGAAGATGAGATTGCTTTCTCATTGGAGAATGCAGCTATTCCAAATGATGAAATGGAAGTGCGGATTGAGGAAGCGCTTAATCTGCTCGAGATGACTTCATTACGTTCGCGCAGATTGGAAACTCTTTCGGGGGGCGAACGCCAACGCGTTGCGATCGCAGCTGCATTGGCTTTAAGACCACAAATACTTGTGTTGGATGAACCGACATCTCAGCTGGACCCACATGGCTCAGAAGAAGTTCTGCAAACATTAATGCAATTGAATAACCAGTTGGGATTAACGATTGTGCTTGCAGAACATCGTTTGGAACGCGTTATTCCGTATGCGGGTCAGATCATTTACCTGTCAGATGAATTTCCTGGCGGATTGACTGGCACGCCACGCGAGGTTATGGGAATGGTCTCGCTTAACCCACCTGTAATCAGCTTAGGAAAAGCGTTCGGATGGGACCCGTTGCCATTGTCCGTGGAAGAAGCGCAAGAGTGTGTGCGCCAGTCATCCATACAATTCCCATCAGACAGTAAAGAATTAAATTCGGTCCCATCAGATGGAAATGAAAAGTTGAAAACATACTTCATCCAGGCGAAAGGTGTACATGTAAAGTACGGAAGTACCTATGCATTGCGGGGGGTGGACCTCAAACTATATCCAGGGGAAATAGTGGTGATGATGGGTCCTAATGGTGCTGGTAAGAGCACCTTGTTGCGTTCATTGATTGGATTGATACCTATTGAAAGTGGATCCATCCACGTTGGAGGAACAGACATTGCGGGAAGGTCTGTGGCAGACATCTGCCAACAAGTAGGCTATCTGCCCCAAGACCCAAATGCACTTTTATTCGCAGATACAGTTCTGGAGGAGCTGCTCATCACCCTGCGGAATCACCACCTTGACATAATAGGATCAATTAATGGAGCCAATCATCTCCTGAGCCGTTTAGGTTTAGGAAATAAAGCCAATGATTATCCGCGTGATCTAAGCACGGGTGAACGTCAGCGGGTGGCGATGGGGGCAGTCATGGTGACCCATCCAGGCGCACTCATATTGGATGAGCCTACACGTGGTTTGGATTACCAGGCCAAAAAAATCCTGCTCGAATTGCTTCACGGTTGGCGTGAGGAAGGTATGGCAATCCTGTTGGTTACACATGATGTAGAACTGGCAGTACAAGCCGCTGATCGGGTTATCCTCCTAGAAAATGGATTAATCACTGGGGACGGGCTGCCAGCGAAGGAGTTAGCTGATTCCACCATCTTTTCATCCCAAGTTGCGAAAGTTTTCCCTGGCCGGGGTTGGTTAACTGTGGATGATGCCATTGGAGGACTGGGTGCCAGCAAACATTGAGATTAAAGCGCGAGTGCGTGATTTCGAGAGCCTGCAGCAAATTGCTGCACAGTTAAGCGAAACACCTTGCCAGACCATCCCGCAGGAAGATACATTCTTCAACTGTCCCCATGGACGGTTAAAGCTCAGAGAATTAGATCCACATCGCGGGCAGCTCATTTATTATCAGCGCCAGGATGTCACTGGTCCAAAACACTCAGAGTATAAGATCTTTAGTACGTCTGACCCTACAGGTTTGAAATTGATCCTGGCAGACGCTTTTGGTATTCGGGGTGTAGTTACCAAGGTCAGGTATCTATATTTGGTTGGGCAAACCCGCATTCATCTGGATGACGTTATAGGGTTAGGAAAGTTCATGGAGCTGGAAGTCGTCCTGCAGCCTGGGCAGGCCGATGCTGAAGGACAAGCCATCGCTGAGAACCTGATGAACGCGCTTGGAATCAGGGAGACAGATCTGATCGATTCTGCATATATGGACCTTATCGATAAATGATACGTGCCCAATGTATTGTCCATCGTGGCAATAGAATACTGATGGTCAAACACAGGATGGAAGGAAGCGAGTGGTGGTGCTTGCCTGGCGGAGGAGTAGAACCAAGTGAGACTCCATCAG
>Ga0315273_10002039_pt1 | contig 23583 bp, 15 predicted proteins | sample YL17G02_0_MG_FD_205753 | JGI IMG/M metagenome (GOLD analysis project Ga0315273, IMG submission 205753) | Sediment microbial communities from Yellowstone Lake, YNP, Wyoming, USA - YL17G02_0 | ecosystem: Environmental > Aquatic > Freshwater > Lake > Sediment | place: USA: Wyoming | collected...
ACGAGATGCCTGAGTCCGAGGTTCTGGTTTCACCGCCCCGGACGACGAGCGAACGTGGCGCTCCGGGTAAATTGGGCCTGATTGCTTCCCCCAAAACGGTTAGGCACCCGTTTTCCTGGCCCAGGATGCCGACAGTCGGGCTTTCTGTTACTCGAACGCTGATCTGCGCAAGGGCGAAGAGTCTGAGGAAATCTTCCGCTTCATCGACTTCTGGAAACAGACTCACGACGGGCGTCTCCCGAAACATCTGGTCTTCGACTCGAGGCCCAGTACCTACGCCAGCCTGGGGCGCCTGGATGAGATGGAGATTCCGTTCATTACGCTCCGGCGCCGATCGCCCGCAATACTGAAAGATATCGTTACGCTGCCGCGATCAGCTTGGCGTGTCGTCGAACTCGATATCCCGACGCGCAAGTACCGGACCCCGCGTGTTTACGAGCAGACGGTCCGCTTGGCCAGACGTGATTTCCGGCAGCTTTACATCCAAGATCTCGGCCGCGACGAACCGACCATTCTCCTGACCAACCAGCGCCGGATATCGGCCAAGCAGCTGATCACCCGCTACGCCCAGCGCATGATCATCGAAAATGCCCTTTCAGACGCCGTGCGCTTTTTCCACATGGATGCACTGTCGTCGACTGTCGGATTGAAGGTTGACTTCGACATGGGCTTGCTTGTTGTCGCCGGCTGCCTCTATCGACTGCTGGCTCAGCGCATGCGTGGTTACTCCGATGCCCAGGCGCGCCACATCTTCCGGGACATTGTAGACATGCCTGCCGATGTCCGCATCACCGACCGCGCAATCGAAGTCAGCTTCCACCGCCGATCTCACCTTCCAATCATTCTTGCTTCCGGTCTGATGGAACAACCCGTGCCCGTCCCGTGGTGGAATGGGGTGTCCTTGCGCCTGACCAGCTACAATGGACCATCCGGGCCGCCCGATTCTTAGGCGAAGGGTTTACCGTGGAAAATCAGGCTAGCGCCTCGGGTGTCAGACGTTGCTCGGCAAGGACGGATGAAATACGGTGGCCGATGTGCCCCAATGGCTACCCGGTCCCGGGAATAGTGATTGCCAGCGCAACGAACGCAAGCGGCAAGCGTCGCCTGAGACACCTCGATCCCAAGCTTCAGCAGTTCCCCGTGCAGTCTTGGCGCTCCTCAAAGTATGTTCGCAGTGCTCATTAGCCGAACAGGAGGAAGCCGAAAGTGCAACGATTCCCACCACTGCGGACTTAATTGATACGGACAGCAGATGATTCTCAGGCGTAGAGCACGCGATCTATCTGTGCGGAGACGTCTGCTAGCTTCTGGCGATCGCCGCCGGACACCTCGGCCGTGGCCCAGTCCTGGAATCCTATCTTCTTCAGCTCCTCGCGAACCCGCACCCAGTTGATGTCGCCTTGTCCGATGGGCAAATCAAATCCCTTGCTCATCCCCTCTTTCATGGCAATCTTGATGCTGTATTCCTTGATGTGGATTTTGTCGATCCGCTTGCCAAGCACCTCGATCCAGTGCTGCGGATAGCCCCAGCGCATCACATTCCCCACGTCGAAGTAGGCTTTGACCCAGGGGCTGCCCAACTCGTCAATGTACCGGGCCATCGTTAACGGTTCGATAAGGAATGTGGCCCAGACGTTCTCGACGAGGATTTTGACCTTCTTCTTCTCGGCATGGGGAACGGCTCCCCGGATCAGCTCCTGCGTGCGGCGATAGTTCTCCATGTACGAGCTATCAGGATCAGTTCGGGCGACATGAAGCACCGTAGAGGCGCCGTAAGTGGCCGCGTCGTCAATAGCCGCTTCCAGGTCCGGGTAGGTGCCATTTACTACGCCATGTATTGGCACCCCGAGCTTTTCACTCGCCCGTGCCAGAACTTGCGGTTCCGGCTGCTCATCCCGGGCGTGCCGGGTAACTTCAACACCGGCGAACCCCACATCCTTGGCCAGACGGAATCTGTCTTCGACCGAAAGGCTGCGATCGATCATGCCCCATCCGACTGCCTTCCTGACGCGACCTCCGGGCTCCTGCGCTGACGCCCTCTTCACAAGTGCCGGAGCGGCCGCGCCGACTATGAACATGCCACCCGCCTGAAGTAATTGTCGTCTGTTCATTTCATTACCCATGGTTTTTTGCGGTTTGCCGTGCGCCCCACTTTGCTCTGCGACACGGTCTGATCATAACAGCCACTACGCTTTCGCTTCGCTCTCAGGATGGCATCGCCAGTTGCCACTCAACCGGCAGTGGGCTTTGAGGACGCTGGCGGATAGCAAGAACTGGAAATCAAAGCGCTATCGCGCTCCGGCCCTCAGAGCCTTGTAAGCTTTGGCCGAGGGGCCCTACTTGGATTTCCCGCGATGGCTCCTGAGATCCACGCTGGTTTCAGCCGAGCCATGTTACTCCATGACACGAGCCGAGGAAATTGCTGTTCACACACTTCCGACCGTTGGCGAAATCAGAGGATGCCGTCGGCTGAGAGAAACACCTGTCCCTCCGGGATTTCCGGAAGGCCACCGCCGCCGGTTTCGGGTCGCTCGCGGGATTCACTGAATTGACCACGAACGTCGCCGCGCGCGGCCGGGCCTTTTGTTTTTCCCATTCACCGGCGCATCGAAACGATGGGCGTTTGACATATACTTACCGGAGGCCAATGACGGAGAGGAAGGACAAGTTTCATTTTCGATCATGTTCCGCGCCAAGGCGTCCGCTCGCCCAGTCAGTCTGCGCAGCATGAGGAGAATCTCATGATTTTCACCTGTGGACGGATTCTGCTTATCGCACTGATGATTTGTGGTTTGCTGCCGGCTTCACCCTGCTGGTCACAGAAAACCGGCAAGAAAAGGGATATGTTCTGGGATCCGGCCGGAGGGGCGCCTCCCATTATCCGGCGGGCGGAGCATGAATATGCGAAAAAGAATTATGCGCGTGCGCTCATGCTCTACAAGGAAGCATTAGAAACGCTGCCGGAAGAATACCTCCGCGGCTTTGGTGAAGCGAATATCCACTTCGAAATAGGCACCTGTTACACCCAGCTTCATCGTTACACTGAAGCCATCGAGGCAATCCAGAAGTCCAATTCGCTTTACCCTGAACCGGATTACCTTGCGACCCATTGTGCGTGGTTAGGAATGGTTTACAGCAGGATGGAGGACTACTCCAAATCCGAGCAGTACTGGCAAAAAGCGACGGAACGGGATCCACAACAGGCGGTCTATTATGCCGGGCTTGCCAATAACAGCGTCCGCCTGGGACATTACGACAAGGCGCAGGAAGCAATTGATAAGGGGCGTCAGGTCGCGGTAACCGCGGAGGCGCAGGAGGATTTCAAGGAATCCCAAATCATAGTGTATCTGGCAAAAGGGAATTATGCGGAAGCGCATCGTCTGACCGGCGATGCCAGACTGCTCGGCGCGTATCTGCTTGACACCCAATCAGGCGCAATCGTTGTCAACTACGTTTTCCAGGGGGGGCCGGCGCAACTTGCAGGGTTGGCGGCAGGCGACGTCATTGAATCCTTCAACGGGAAATCGGTCAAAAGCGTGATTGATGTCTTCACTGCACTATCGGCGGTGCCGTTTGCTTCTACTGTCGTAATCCGCATTAACAGACACCTCGGCTCCCGGGACACGTACGTCATCGCGGGCGTCCCACCGAATCTGCCTGAACTGGCAGCAGCCGCAGGGAGCAAGGTCGTACTGAAATAAATGGCTAATCAATCGCAGGATTGACTCATCTGGGGGAGGGTGAGAACGATTATGGAGTCAGGGTGAAATCCGGCAACGCCGATGCATGAGGCCTTCACCGGCAAATACAGGGATTGGATACATAGCTGAGATCATGCTGATGTTTATGGTGCCGGAGGCCCGGGCTGTGAAGGAACTCGCACGTCTGCCCCGGCGATTGTAGCGCAGTGCGGTCGACTTGTTGCAGATCGTCTGGCGAGAGAGGATATGAAGAAGGATTGTTGTGTGCTGTGTCCCAAGCTGTGCCCGCGACAACTCACTCGCAACCAAGCACAACCAACTCAGCCCAACTTCGCGCTCGCGAGGGACGCGGATTGTGCTTATTTATCAATGGCTTGCAGAGGCATATTACGGGCCTGAAAATCCGTGTGTCGACGGTTCAATTCCGCCCCCCGGCACCACTTCCCTCCAGTTACCCGGAACCATTTGAGTCTGGACCTGAGCTGCTTCCGCGTGAAACTCCGTGCAAGATTTGCAGCGGGCACCCTCCAAGACTGCAATTGCGTCACGTCTCGCCTGACCTTCCGCAACAGAGGTTGCGCAGAATTGCAGCCCGCACCACAGCAGAACATTCCGCTCCATATTGGATCCCGGGGATCGTGGCGGATGTCGCGCACGATTCTGAGTTTGAGCAGGATCATGTCCTCTCGAGCGCCCTGGTGAAACTCTTCGCAGAGGATGTAATCACAGGCAGTGTTCGTGTTCTTCTGTGTTCCCAGACCCAGGTTCGCCCTCCACTTTTTTTCTCAGCCCTTGCGCTCCCACGGAAACCTTACCGTGGGAGCGTTCACGTAGCGGCGCAGGGTGAGCATGAGCCGCGCGCCTGCGCCTGGCGCCAGCAGCACCGTGAAATCGCGCGCGTTGATCGTCTCCCTTTTCCCGTTCCATTCGACTTGAGCGAACTGGTGTTCTCCGTAAGCGCCGCCCTGCACCACGACTGTTCGCGACTCCGTAGCGCTCAGGTTCACGAGCGTGACGACCGCCCGCGTGTCACCGATTTCCGAAACCAGGGCGCCCACGTCCTCGGGCAGGCCAGCTCGCCTGCGCACGGGGTCGAAATAGCGCAAGCGCGCATTCATCAGCTCGCCGGCGCGGCCCGGCAGCAAGGCACCCCACATCAGTTGCTCGAGCGCGGTCACTGCCGCCGGATTGGCATCCATCATATTGTCGGCGAGCCGCTTTTCCGGCGGTCGCGTGTCGCCCCGAAACATCGCCACTTTCCGTGGAATGCTCGCGAGGTCACGCCGGAGAACCCTCTCGGCGTAGCCCGGGTTCCTTCCCTCGAGAAACTCGATCCAGTCATTCGCCCCGAATCGCGCCCTGTCTTCCGGCCGCTGCGACCAATACCAAACCTCCAGCGCACCAACATTCCATGGCGTCCGCTGCCAACCGTACCAGCCGTTCGCGCCAAACATCGTAGGATACTCCTTGCGGCCGTCTACGGTTCGCGCGTGGGAATTGATGGCATCCGCCATCCTGCGCCAAGCGTCGACATATTTCTGGTCACCGGTGACCAGCAGTGCATTCTGGAAGCCTACAATCGCGCGTGGGATCCGGTTACGGTTTTCACGCCGGCCGGTGACGGGATTCAGCGGGCTGAAACCCCAGCCGTAGGCGTTGCCCCACCATTTGCCCTCCGGACCACCGATCGTTCCGTCGAGCGCGACGTGGCTCGGTATCACGCCGCCATTTTGCCTCATGCGGTCGAGCCATGCGTCCACATAGCCTACGATCCACAGCTTGTACTTCGGCTCCTTCGCGAGCAGGTAAGCGTCGGTCGGCAGAGTCGTAGCGACGAGATTGAGGAAATGGTCTCCCACGACGTCACCGTATTCCTGATAGTGCTGCAGGAACTGGGCGTAGGTGCTCTCGCCGTGGGCGGCATCGAAGCCCGAAACGTCAAAAGGGTCTCCAACCCAGTCGAGGGCCGTCGCCTTGCGGAGCATCGGACCCTTGCTGCCGTTAAGCATCGAGCGGATGATCTTCAGCTTCGCGTCGTAATTCGGGGCGTCGGGATCCTCTCCCATGTAGAATCCAGCGAACCGGCGCACGCGTTCCTGGTAGACCGGAAGGGTCGGGACGGAAAGCCCCGTGAGGTTGAAGGTCCGAAGTCCCTCGCCGTGATGCATCCAGTCGGCCTGGGCGGAAAACTCCTTGAAATACATGCCATCGCGACCCGCAGGCACGTCGACGGTCTTCGCCTCGGAGTATTGGTGGATCATCCCGTTCCACGCCGTCAGATAGATCTGCATGATCTCGTCGCTCGCCCCGAGCGCGTGCAGCTCGGGCCAGCCGACAAGATTCTCGAAAGCGTCGTCGGGGCCGTCGTTCGCGCCCCAGCGCACGAAGCACCGCAGGTAGCCGCGGTCGTCGTAGTACTTATGAAAATAATCGCGGCATGCAAGTACGTTCTCCACAAGCAGCTGCCGCTCGAGCTTCGCCCACTCGGGGGAAGCCATCGGTGTGTCGATCCTGATCGGCGCCCGTGCTTCCTGTGCGGAAAGCGCCGCCGAGAGCATCGTTATCGCCGCCAGCCTTAGTCCGATCATTGGTAATGTGCCGCTCATAGTGCCAGGATCCGCATAAATTCGGGAATAAAGCGAACTACGCCACGAAATTCTCCGTCAAGCTGCGGCTCTTCGTTGACAAGGCAACCAACTGGCCGGCAGTGAAGGCTCGCCGGCAGGAAATCCTCGGTTGCCGTAATTGGCGTCCTCTTGTCCCCGGCCTGAAGGCGATACAGCGCTGTGGCGCTTCAGGAAATCCCGCGCGCGGGAAAGGAATTCCGACGGCTGATTGATTACGCTCGAATGAGATCCCCCTTCAATGACAGATACTTCAACATTTCCCATGCTGGAGGCCAGAGCCTTCACCGCACCCAGGTAAGGGTCCAAGGTACCGACAATACCGAGGACCGGCTTGCTGTTGGCCTTCAAGGATTCTCGCTTGACCGCAAGGTCGCCCATAGCCCGCATGATAGCGGCAAGCGCCAAGGGATCGTTGGCGGCAAGAATGAACCGGTTGGCCATCTCCACCTGCTCGGCGCCGGGCTTAGGTTGGCCACCGGGAGAGAGAAACTCAATCAGCGGTCCGGCGCCCTTTCCCGCCTCGAGAGACTCGGCGGTCCGGCGGCGCATTTCAGCCCCCGGAGACGGCAAGCCCACGACATCGGGCGCGGCTCCTCCAAGGACCGCGCACAATACCTGCTCCGGATGGTCGACGACAAAACGGCCCGCGATTCGCGCTCCCATGGAATAGCCCACAATGTGTGCGGCCGGGATCTGCAGATGTCTTAGCAGACGTGCGATATCCTCGGACATCTCCCGGCCATATTTCTCCGGCTGGTGCGGCTTGTCGCTCATGCCGTGTCCGCGGCAATCAAGCGCGATGACTTGGTAGTCGCGCGCCAGGTCCATCTGAACTCCCCGGAGATTCGCGGCGCTCCCCGAAAATCCGTGAACCAAGACCATCGGCGCGCCGGTTCCAGCTACAACGAAGTGGATACGCACGCCGTTCGAGTCAAAGAATGCGTCCCGTGCCTCCGGCGCGGCTTGAGAAGAGACAGCGGCCGTGACGCCTGCCAGGCAGAGAACAAGGAGGACTATATAATATGAAAGAACAAGGCGAGGCGCCGTAGGGCATTGATCCCAGAAACGATCAGCTGCCCGATGCAGGATTCCCAAGTGATATCGAAGTCTCGGCTGAACCATCTCTCTCCTCCATCTCTTGATCCGGAATTTCAGCCTGTGATTGTACGTCAGTTCATCGATCGTGAGGTCATAGGTTTTTCCAAACTGGACACGAGAAGCGACTCCGCGAGCTAGTCCCGTCCGCCAAAAGTCAGTATAGGGAGAATTCCAGTTTTCTCACATGCTGCACCCGTGGGCATCCAGGCGCAATCAACTTCAGCCAAGATTGACCTGCTGGGGTAGAGGCGCGTTCCGCTATCAGGGACAATCCGATCTGACAAAGGACTTGGACACCCACCATTCATTGTGTTTCACGATCGAGGCTGAGGTCTTGGGAGGCGCTGCAATCGGGAAATAGATGGGTGTCCGAGTCTTCTCCGTTACTCCGTAGGAAAGGGGCATTCGCGGGTGTGTCCCGAGTTGTGCCCGCGACAAACCAGCCGCATCCAATCGCAACTAACTCAGTCCAACTTCGCGCCTGCGAGGGACGCAGGTTATGCTTATATTTCAATGGCTTGAAGAGACCTATTGCAGGCCTGAAAATCCGTGTGTCGACGGTTCAATTCCGCCCCCCGGCACCACCCTTTTCAATCACTTACAGCTTGAGCAGATTATGCAAAAGGGGCAACTATGCCCGAAACTATGCCAATACGATGGTCACTTTCTCAGAGGGGACTCGCATCAGGAATTCCACCAAGGGGAAAGAGACAGTTTGTATTGAAAGGCTCTGTTCAGTTCATCACCGCGTGCCGGATCTTCACGAGCAAATCACGATGATGCGAATAGCTGATCACCCTCTGTGCCAATAATAGTGAGACACCTGCTACCCTTTAATTTAATGTAGGGGGCGGGGAGGAATTCCAAGTGGGTAAGGTTCAAATGAGAGTAGAGGAAAAGGAGCTGGTTGGCCCTCCGCGGGGTGGAGGCGAGCGTAGCGAGCCGGAACGAGTGTGACTGGCATGGCTAGGAGATCGGAGGTGAGCGCCAGCAGGCGCACGTCCTGTCCCGGAGCCCTGACGAAGGGAATCCGACACCGATGGGGCAAGGGCATTGACCTGGAGTACCAGGTCGAACCGGGACCTGTGAAGGCCTCCGGGGACCCGCGAGGGGGTGTCCAGAAGAAGCCGTAGGTGCGTGACTGTTTCGAGCGAAAGCGAAGCGCCGTGAGGCGTCCGTGGTGGGTAAGTCGGCTCGCAGCGACGTATTCCCGATATTCGTTGGTCCCACGTGCGTATGGGCGACGAGATGGCCGCGAAATCTCCTGGCATTAGCCAGCGAGACCTGCTGGGTTCCGCGTAAGCGGTAGGTCGTAGGACGAAAAGACAAAAGCCAATGGCCCAGCAGGAGTCAGAGGACCGCATGGTACCGAAAGCCCCGGGAAACCGGAGCCAAACCCGGAACACTCGTTTGTCCGGTGGAGGGAAAGCGGTCCCGGTCAAGGAAGAGGAACGACAACAGAGGCTGAAAAGCATTGAGTATGTGCGCGAGCACCTGCCAGAGCTTCTGCCGGAGCTGCGCGCTGCCTTGCTGGATGGGAGCTACCGCCCCGGAGATATCCGGCGCGTGTGGATTCCGAAGGCGGGAGGCGGACAGCGCGGGCTGGGTATCCCAAACGTGGTCGATCGGATGGTACAGGAGGCGACACGGCTGGTCCTCGAACCAGGGTATGAGCCAACGTTCCATGAATCGAGCCATGGGTTTCGCCCGAACCGGAGCTGCCAGACGGCGATCGCGGAGGCCCGCTGTCTCCGTTGCTCTCGAACATCGTGCTAAGCGAGCTCGACGAGGAGCTGGCGCGGCGCGGGCATCGGTTTGTCCGGTACGCGGATGATTGCAACATCTACGTCCGGAGCGTGCGTGCGGGACAAAGGGTCATGGCAAGCGTGACCTCGTTCATCAACCGGCGACTACGCCTGAAGGTGAATGAGAGCAAGAGCGCTGTGGCCCGACAGGAGACACGGCACTTCCTGGGATACCGGCTGCAGCCAGTAGAAAGCGGCCCGGCCGAGGTTTTGCTGTCAGAGCGCAGCGAAAAGCGGCTCCGCGAGCGCATCCACGAGCTTACGCCGCGATCTCGGGGGCGGTCGCTTGAAGCGACCATCACCGAAGTCAACGCGTACCTGTGTTGATTCCCTCTCCCGACTGTTCCTTTATTAGTGTCATTTTGAATGAGGCAACAGTTCTCAAGTAGTGTGAATTTGAGATGAGGCACTACGACAATGTAGTTGACGTCGATCACCGGTGTCAGTCGGGCTCATGGTTATCTCACCCCCTGCGAGGCCAAGATTTGTGGGAGCCGCTCCAACAAGTAGATGGGCAGATTGACCACGCTCAAGCCTCCCGGGAGCTTGAATTCTGCATACGGAGCCAGACTGACCACCAATCCCAACCGCTGCCCGAACAGGACAAGGTAGTCGCAAATGCCACGGATGTTCTTGCGGTCGAACGTCAGGGACGCCTTGCACTCGATGGGACAGGTCGCCAGGCCGCGCTTCACAACGAAATCGATCTCGCCGCCCGAGGGGGTCTTCTTCCACCCGCAGAGGCTCACTCCCTGCCGCGCCAGTTCGACCGCCGTCTGGTTCTCGATGACGCCGCCGAGCGGTTGCCGGACCAGCGGCGCCAGGGTACTCAGGAGCCGGATGGAGGGGACCGCGACTTCGCGCAGGTGGCGTAAGACACCGGTGTCGAACAGATAGCGTTTGGGTAGATAGGCGTGACCGGCTTCCATGCCCGGTCCCTTCTGGTCGGATCGCAGAATGAGATGCCAGGCCTCCAACCGCGCGAAGACCTCATTGATGCGGGCATTGACGCGCGAACCTGGCGCGGGCACAACCGTCGTGTTCTTGGAGGGACTGCCGACGAAATTGGCCACACTGCGGAAACAGGCCTTCACGATGTCCGCGTCCGTTTCGCCGAAGATCCGGACGAAGTCCTGTTCGTAGTCGGCCAGGATCTGGGCCAGGACATCCGCGTAGTCCTCTTTGCCAGCACTCGCAAGCACAACGGCGGGGAGGCCACCCGTGAGCAGAAACCGGTCGTAAACCACCAACAGGTGCTCGTGTCGCGGCGCGGTGATGGAAGTCTCGTTGGTCAGAATCGCCTGTGCCAGGTGTTCCGGGCCTGTCGCAACCAGGAATTCCGAGAAGCAAAAGGGGCTTAGCAGGAGCTCTCGCACGCGTCCCACCGGGTAGCGCGTCCCCTCCCGGAACAGGCGGGAAAGGGTCGAGCCCGACAGGATGACCGTTGCGCGAGGCCAGTCTTCCTTCATGTAGCGCACATAGCGACCCAGTTGCCGACTTTCCTGTGCCTCATCGAAGAAGAGGATATGGTCGGCGGCGCCGTCGAAACCGATCCGGTCCCGCAGGAGCTGTTCAAAAGCGCGAAACTCGCCACACTCGTCAATCATGGAGCGCAGCAGGGTTTCCTTTTCGAGGTTCAACGAGAAGCTTCTCTTGGCGGACTTCCGGATGCCCTGCTCCACCAGAAAAGTCTTGCCAACCTGACGGGCTCCCTCAACCAACAGGACGCTTTTGTTCGCTTGCGGGTTCTCAATGAACCGCAGGATCTCGTTGTCCAGAACTCTGGGGATGTAGCTCATAGGGCTATTCTCCATCCGATGTCTTATAGAATAGCCCTATTGTCCACCTTGCACAATCCTCGTTCTCGGTTTACTCCACTGGTAGCGGCAACCGCCGCAGCCAAGACGCTGCCTGCTCGAAAAACCTCAGAACTCCAGATTCCCCGATGAGCTTTGGTACTACGACAGTAAATGAACAAGCTTGTCTCCCAGGAACCGTCCTTCGGTAGAGAGACTCTCGTCCTGGCTGCGTTATAGTTATTGTGATTGAACGGACGCTATGAAGATTATGCTGCCATCCTCATGTAACGGTGATGGAGGCCGCCCACAACGGGAATGGAAACAAGCCTGCTCGGATCCGTGACCGCCACGTGTACCACCTGACGACGGGCATGATGGAGGACAACGAAGACATAAAGGATTTGGAATCGAATGGTGGGCACGGTGAAAAAGTCCATTCCCCAGGAGACGTGCGTATGATTGCGCAGGAAGGTCAGCCAGTTCTGCGACTTCTCAGTTCCTCCTTTAGGCTTGACCATGTACTTGCGAATCGTATCCGGGCAGGGAGGATCGAAACCGAGAAGGACCAAATGCCCATGGATCCTGTCAGCGCTCCACAGGACATTTTCGCGACTGAGTCGTTGGATCAGAGCCCGCATTTCCTGGCTAATCAGGGGGCGCCCTCCTTTGCTCCGCGATATCCGGCGCCACCACAAGCGAAATGCTTTGTCATGCCATCTGAGAACGGTCTTTGGCTGCATCAAGTCAGCGACAGCTTTCCACCCACTCCACACTGCTGACAAGAGCGCCCACAGGAGACGGAAAGCCGGGGTAAACCGCGGTCGCATCCGTTTCTTTTGCCGGATACTTTCCTTGTAGAAGGTGAGTTGACTTCGGATGGCCACCAGCTCACATCCCAGAGAGGCGCGGTTGCGGAAGAAGGCCGAGATAAAGATCAGTGAATAAAGAATGACCTCTTTCCCGAACCGCAGAAATTCGAGGAGCTGCCGACAGAGATTCTGGAATGTTTTCATGATCAAAGATAACGAGCGCCGGGCGGGCTTCACAACCTTTTAATTCCTTGAACCTAAAAGGATATGAAGTTTTTCGGGTAGACACCGTATTCTCCAAACTGATACAGCAGTTCATTGTGGTAAGGTTTATTGTCACACAGCTTCAGGCGTGCCTGTGCGAATTTGTCTGTGATTGTTTTTTGGCCACGCACACCTGCACAATTTCCCCATAGAGCTGAGGAGCGAAGTTCAAATGAGCTCACTGTTCGGCGTCAAGGATTATGATCGGCGCTTTTATCGAGAGCGTCTCGCGAATTTTCTGCCTGACAGACTCATCGACATTCATACGCACGTATGGCTCCGCGGGTTTCAGGCCGAGCATAATGCCGATGCTCAGAGGACTGTTGGATGGCCGAGTCTGGTCGCACGAGAGAACCCTCTCGAAGATCTGGATGAGACCTACCGGCTGATGTTTCCTGGGAAGCATGTAATTCCCCTGATGTTCGGAATGACATTGCAGCCCGGAGATGACCTGGACGGAGGGAACACGTACGTCCGCGATTGCAGCGCGGCGCGGAAGTGGCCCGCGCTGATATTTTCCGTTCCACAATGGAGTGCTCAGGAATTCGAAACCAGAGTGCGGGCTGGAGCTTTTCTGGGGGCGAAGGTTTATCTCAGCTGGGCAGATCCGAACATCCCCGCCGACGATATTCAGATTTTTGACTTTCTTCCTCACCACCAGCTTGAAGTTCTGAACCAGCACGGCTGGATAGCGATGCTCCACATCCCACGTAGCGGACGTCTCAAGGACCCGGTTAATGTGTCCCAAATGATCGAAATTGACCGCCGCTATCCCCGGGTGAAACTCATAATTGCCCACGTGGGACGCGCCTACTGCCCGGAGGATGTCGGTGATTCCCTGGACCTGTTGGGCGGAACGGACAATCTTGTTTTCGACATTTCCGCAAACACCAACGCGGAAAACTTCGAGCGGCTGGTCCGGGCGGTGGGCCCCAGGCGTGTTCTATTCGGAAGCGATTTGCCGATCTCACGCATGCGTACTCGGCGCGTTTGCGAAAGTGCTGTTTACATCAACTTGGTGCCCAAAGGCTTGTACGGTGACGTGTCGCGCCACAAAAACCTGCGTGAAGTGATCGGGACGGAGGCGGAGCGTCTGACGTTTTTCATATACGAAGAGATCGAAGCATTTAAAGTCGCCGCAGAGAAAACCAGCCTCACGTCTTCCGACCTCGAGGATGTCTTCTACAACAATGGAATGCGCCTGCTGCGAGCTGCTGGCGCGCCATCCAGCATTTTTGAGCATCGAGATACAACTGGCACAGTGATAGATGACAGGCCTGGATTGCCACTGCTCTGAAGCTGATTGCGTCTCGGGGTAAGCGGACGGCGGGGTGCAGACAGGGAGATCGAGCCTGGCTCTCAATCCAACTGCCCATGCACTTTTCAGTGCCTGGTTTTCCGGATTGGAGAAGACTCCGATTTATTTCATTCCCTTGCTGCCCTCAGATCTGCCGTAGTCCTTGATTTTCATCAACTCGCCTCCTTTCAGAGCCGATTGATGGGCTATTATCCCTGGCATGGTGTAAGCGACTGCTTCAAGGACGTCGACCTCTGGCGCTCGATCCTCGACGACGGCACTGACGAACTCGTGAGTAATAAATGTGTGCGACCCCCCATGCCCGCTATCTCGGCGCAATTCCGGCGGCAGTTTTTCCCAATACTTGGGCTGCTGATACACTTCCTGCTTGGTTTCACCTTGCGGGTAGCCGTTGTCATCCAAAACGACCTTCCCGTCCTTCCCGATCATCACCACGGTATTGGGAGAGCCTTCAGGCCGAGCCATTACATATGACATCCTATCGCCGTAGATGGATCCGCGTTCCGTTCCTCCGGCCGCCACATGCCAGAAAACGGAAATTCGCGAGCAATGGCCCCCAGAGGTCTTGAAGAATCCGGTCGTGCTCCAGAATGGATTCTTGTATTGGTTTGTCTGCAGCACTTCATGCCCGTCTCCCCATCCGACGGCCTGCACCTCGGTCAGCCTTTCGCCCGTTACAGGCACAACGATTCCCGTACAGTGTGTCGGGTAATGCATCGGGGGCAGGCCGTGCCTCCAGGTGGGGAAGCCCCTTTCGTCGAACATCAAAGATATGAGACCATCATGATGGTATTCCGCCTCGGTATAAAAAATCTTTCCGAACTTTCCTTCGCGAGCCCACTCTCTGCAGGTGATCACCTCGGCTCGATAATAGCTTGTGTCCGCCATCATGTACTTCATGCCGGTCTGCTTGACCGTGTACATGAGCTGTTCCAGTTCCTCGACCGACATCCCCGCGGGAACGGCGCTGATTACATGCTTTTCCACTTTCATGGATTCTGTGGCCATCCACACATGAAGTGGTGCTGGAGTGAATACCGCCACCGCATCGATCTTCGGGTCCTTTAAGAAAGTGCGGAAGCTCTTGTACGTGTTCGTCGTCTTGAAAGTGTCGACCATCAGTTTCAAGCGGTCGTCCCGCAGATCGCAGAGCGCCGTGACCTCGCTGTTCTGGTGCAGGTGCCAGTAAAAGCTGCGGCCGAAACCGCCACCCACCACCCCCACCCTGACCTTTTTCAGAGGGCGGGGACCTATTGCGGGTCCGGCCTGGGCGGTTCCGGACACGAGACCGGCGGTCAGTCCCGCGTTTCCTGCCTGTTTCATAAAATCCCGTCTGGAATACTCAATCGACTCTCTTGAAGACACTGGCTCCACCTTCATGGTGTGTGATTCGCTAATGGGGCAAGAAATTCTTTGAAAGCGCGATCATCCCCCACAAACAAGGCATTCGACCATTATTAACGTCTGTTTGCATTGAACGTCAAGTACATAATTATTGACGATAATGATCGTCCGATTCCGCCACAGCGCGACTGAGCTCATTGCGGACACTCTTGCCGGAGCCGGGACACTACGCGCCGGTTTGACCGGTCCCTAAAGCGACTTTCGCGCAGGGCCAATTCACTGCCGGGTGAGATTGAGCCATGGATGTTCGGACTCGACGCATGTTCCAGCCGTCGGTTGCATTAGTAATACCGCGGCTGATCACAAGCGCAGGCGCAGTGCGGGATGATGGAAACTGACCGAAAAAGATGCCGTACTCCGGCCTTCAGCAACCTCGGTGAAATCGTAGCCGCCGGTGCCGGGGGTCATGAAGTGCATCGCGTAAGCGCGACGCTGGCGTTCGGTCGAGTTGGGAGCTGTGGAGTGCAGGGTGCGGCAGTGGTGGAGCATGCAGCCTCCGGCAGGCAGTTCGACCACGACGGCGAGGGCATCGTCCTCGGCGCTCAATAGACTTTTGAGCAGCACGCCCTTTTTGTCCACCTCGCTATGTTGGAGAGGGCGCAAATGGCTGCCGGGAATGACCTGCATCGCGCCGTTTTCGCGCACCACGTCGTCGAGGGTCAACCAACAGGAGATGAGGTTTGCCGGGGCGCAGCGCCAATAGGCGTTGTCCTGATGCCAGAAAACGCGTCCGCCGGTGAAGGCGGGTTTCCACAAGGCCTGGTCCTCGAACAGCAGGATATTGGGGCCGATCACCGACTCGATGATGTCGAGCAGCTTGCCACTGTAGAGCAAGCGCCGAAAGTGGATATTGCGTTCGCAGAGCTGAGTTATCTGATACAGCTGTCTCGGCGCAGTTTGCCCGCCGCTCTCGGCCTTGTCGGAACTCAGGTTGCGGCAGTTGTTGGCTTCAATGGCTCTCTCGAATTCAGCGTCATATTCGGATCGCAGCAATTCCAGCTCTGGCGGCTCGAGCAGCGGGCCGACGGCCAGATATCCGTTTAGAGTAAAAAAATCGACTTGTTCTGCCGCCAGTCTCACGGGAAATTGCCTCCCCTCAAGGTGCCTGCAAGGCTCAAAAGTTTTCTGTTTCGTCGAACCGCACGGTGCAGCGTCCCATGGGCACGCTGGTAAGTGAATACTACACCAGCACCCGTGCGCCGAGCGAACAGTTGATAGATTCCTCCCCCGGGTATTTTGCGCCTGGACGTTCGTTGGAGCATTTAGCGTCAGGACTCACGGACCGGGAGGGGCACAGAGTATTGATCACATGAATCATTATTATTGTTCTTGACGTTCACTATGTTTCTACTCTAATAAAGTAAACACGGATTGTGTCCGGCTGCCAACAGTCGCCGGCAAGTAAGGGGAGGAAGCGCAAATATCCCCGAAAAGCGCAAGGGAAAATTCCCTTCGGATGGAGGACCCCAGATGAAACACAATCGATTCTCTTCAGGGCGGCGGCGGTTTCTGAAGGAATCAGCGGCAGGGGCGATAGCCGTCGTGGTTTCGGAAAATCCACCCCTGGTGGCCGGTCCCCTGATCCCCGGGAATCAGGAAAAAATCCGCCCCGGTTCTGAATTCCGGCGACTGCGACTCGGGAACGAAAAGATCGAGTATATCTTCGACCCCGCTTCGGGCGCCTTGACACAAATTGCCCACCATCAATCCGGCAGGAAAGTGGGGATTCCCCCGTCTGCCGCGGCGCCTGTAAAGGTCCTTCTAGGCAGCGATCAGCAGCCCGATCTCGCACAGGCGCTCATCTCGCAATCCGGACAGAAGGATGTATTCGTTCGGACCCTGCAGGATCCCGCTGGTCCAGCTATCGAACTCTTCTGGCGCGACCTGAGCGACACCAATGGGAACAAGACCGGCGTCGAGGTTCGCCAGACCTGCTTGCTGGCGCCGGGGAGTGAATTCATACTGGTGAAGAATCACATCGTCAACCGCGGGGACTACCTCATCACCGGCCTGCTGTTGGGCATCGAAAGCGCTTCCATTGGCAATGATCCGTCCCTTGAAGTATTCACCGCTCCCACCGGCGGCATGGGAAAACACTGGATCGATCCACGCAACAACCTCAAAAAACCGCAGGTTTTTTCGATTCCTCCCACAGCGCCCGGCTCGCTGGTGTGCGGCTGGCTTGATGTGAGCAGCACAGCCTTCGGGTTGGGGCTGGGATATCTGAACCGCCGCAGCATGGACATGATCGGTGAGGCTGCGTTCGATGCGTCCGGCACATCCTTGCACTGGCGGATGTTTCGTTACCAGGGAGGGTGGGCATTCATGGACAAGATTAACGGGCCTCTCCAGGTTTACCCCCTCCGACCAGGGGAGGAGTTCACAACCGACGAGTGGTTCCTAGGCCTCCACAGCGGCGACTGGCATCAGACGGCCGCTTTCTATCGCAAACAATATGAGAGGATCTTCGAGGGTGATTTCCTGGATTGGGGAAGGACCTCTCGGGCGGTACGCAACGCCGACCTCATTCTAAACTCCACGGCTGCCTGGGGGGTACTCGGTGCGGACAAGAAGAAGCACGACCTCTCCAGGGGGGTGATCAAGGCGCGTTTCTCCGAGATTCCGGACAGAGTTCGGAAAATAGTCACGGAGATCGGTGTCCGGCCGGCAAACGTGCTGCTGGTCATGCTTGGACAGGCAACCCACTGGGGCATATACAAACTGCCGGATTACTTCCCCATCAACGCCGAAGCAGGCGGTCCCGACGAGTTCAGAGAGATGATTCGCAGCCTGCGCCAGGATATCGGAATCGCGGGAACGCACTTTTATGCTCATGCAACGTTCAACCATCCGCAGGCGGACAACTACGTGGCCGGGGCCGACACCGGATGGGACGCGAACCTTTACTCCAACTTCGATCATCTGGGGCGGATTGCCTGCATGGACTCCGAAGTATGGTGGCGGCTCTGGAGGGATAAGATTATTCCCGGATTTGTGGAGGCGGGCGCCAGTGGTATCGAATTCGATGAAGGCTTTGGTCATCACTTCATTTGCTCGAATCCGGAGCATCGACACGGCTCCGCGTCCATGAGCATTCTGACGGCACAGCCGAGGGGCGCGCTTCGCATTTTCCGGCAGTGCCGCAAGGCGTTCGGAGAGGAGGGTTATCTCGAATCAGAAGGCGGAAGTGATGTCGGCGCCCGGCACTTCGATCTGTGGGAAGCGGGCGCCAAGGGGACGTTTGAGGTGGTCCGGTACACGCATCCGGACAAGATGATCGCTATTTTTGTCGCCGATGTTGAGGATATCTGCAGGGCATTTGTCTATGGGATGGTGGTCCTGCGCCACATCGACAATTTCACGCCCGAAATCGCCGGGGCTCTGGCCCGGCATGTGGAGTTGCGGCGGGAGCTCCGCTCCAAGGGTGCTCCGGGTTACCCCCACGGATTCCGGGACGATCGCGGGTTGACGCAATCCGATCCGAAAGCGCTGATCAAGACATTTGCGGACGATCGCGGGATAACAATTGTTTGCTATTCCAAAGAGCCTGTTATGGTCCAGATCGCGATCGATGGCCGCGAGCTGGGCCACCCCAGGATCCAGGTCAGGCGGCACTCCATCAAACTCGAGGCTCTCGCGCCGCAGTACGTGGTCTTCACATAGGCAAACCCACACTCAGCGCGAGCGCTGCCTACCATGGGGGACACTTCTACCGATTCCGGCAGCGTAGATGGATCTGACGCGACGTCTGTCTAGGAATCATCGGGAGCTGGTGCATATGGCCAAGCCGCGGGCGATAGCGAGATCGTTGGCGATAGTGGCCGCTCTGATGCCGGTATGGGATTCACTTTCCCAACAACCTGCGGCCGTTTCATCTGAGGGAGTCCGGCTGGCGCTCACCCGGAAAGGCAAGCCGGTTTGCAAAGTCATCATGATAACCGGGAAGGAACCGGAATTACTGCTGCAACGCGCCACTGATGCCATTGTCCATACCGTTGAGCGCTGGGGCGGCACCGCACTGAGCATTGTTGCGCTTGGCGAGGACGCCGGCCGGCTGCCTCGAGGCCAAGCCATCGTGCTGACAACCCTGGAAAGGCTGCGGAAGGTGTCACCGGAGGTCGAGAGCGAAAACGCCGCCGCGATGCGCACGGCGCTCATGGAGAGCGAGGGATTTGCCTGTATCCCGGTTTTCGAGCGGGATGTTGCCCGAATCTATGTCGTCTCCCCCACCCCACGCGGCGTCTACAACGGTGCCGTCTTCCTCAGGGATTTCTGCATTGATGGAACTCGGCAGGAACTTTATCTGCAGGCAAACATGACGACACGCTCCCCGCAAATGCCCGGGCGAGCCGTGTATGCACTTACGATCTGGGGAAATGAACAGCTATATACGGCGGCGGATTGGGAGAGGGTCTTCGATAGCTTCGCACGTGACGGCTTGGACCGCGTTTACTTCTGGGTGTCCGGACACTTTCCGAGCAAGAAGTTTCCCCAGACTTACAGGGTCGCTGACGATCAGTTCGATTCAACCAGGGAAAGCCGCATCGCGACATTGGCGGATCAACGGCGGATCATTCGCTATGGGCAGAGCCTGGGGATGAAGGTATACCTGGGTGGTGCGCTGGGCGGCTGGGTGGGAACCCGATTCCTGACCAAGGGGCAACCCGGGACAATGAAGAAGCCCCCCGAGGGGGCCTACGAGGGAAAGTATTCGCTGTGTCCCTCGCATCCAGTCTCGCGCCGTGCGCTGATCGAGTACTACGAGGAGATATTCGACGCGCTGCCGGAAGCGGATGGCCTGTACATCGAATCGGCGGACGAATGGGGGCGATGTGACTGCCAGCTGTGCTGGAAACCGGTAGATGCACATGGGAGCCGGCAGTTTGGTCAATCTCAACTCAGCCTGCTTCAGGAGATCGCCCGCACGGTTTGGCAGAGACATTCGCATGCCCGCTTTGCCTACACGATCGGCTATTCCGAGCATAAGAGCGATCCCGCCTATTACAGCGTTGTCCGGGAAATGAGCGATCCGCGCTTCGAATGGATGGAAGCTCGCGACAGCTGGGAGTTCCCTGTCCCTACAGGGAAAAGCCTGCCGGCGCGCTATTTTTCCAACAGCATAATGCGCTGGAGGCAATACTACAACCTATCCCTGGAAGATCTGATCCGCGACGCCAACCGTACCGCAAAGGAAGGTTTTTACGGCCTGATCAGCGCGTTTGAGCCCGGGGCCGGCAGCGGATCCTTTTACAAGGACATTCCTTTTCCGACTGGATTCCTCCCCTATGTCCTCACAGGATTCGTCTTCAGGGAAATCACATGGGAACCGGCCATGACTCTGGAGGACATGCGGAAAAGGGTTCAAGCCCGATTCTTTGGCAGGGAAGCCCCTGGCGAGCTGGGGGAGGATTTCTGGCGGCTGCGAGACCTGGTGCGGATTTTTGCCGCAGGAAAATCCACTGCCGAGCAAATCCAGCTCCTTGCGGGTATCGAACGGCGCATTCATCAGGCCAGGGTCACAGGCAATCCGAAAACCATCGAGTCCCTCGATCTCATGAACCGGGCCATAAACGACATCCGGAAGATCTCGATCGCAAAGCCCTGAATGCTGCTGTCGGGATACAGATTGAGGAAACATCCCCTCCAGACTTGGATGCCCGGCCCTGCGCCAGAGCTTCAATTGGACCCGTCCCTCCTCGATGAGCCCGAGCATCGCCTCCCGTTCCGATGCATCGGGAGATGCCGCGTTCCAGATCTGATCCAGGATTGCCGGCAGCGGTGAGTCCGCATCCAGGACAGAACGATCCAACGTGGCCAAAGCGGATGCTGCCCCAAACGCGTATCGGCGGGGCATCACCCCTTCCCGATATGCAATCCGCATGGTTCCCAGAATACGGTCATCCCAGCCTAGCTTGCGTTCCGGGTCGCGTCCTACCCGCTCCACGGTGTCCAAGAGGTAGGGATTTGTCATGCGCTTCAGCAGATCCAACGCGTATTCCTGATAGCCGGCGGGCGTGAAGAGGAGATCCATGTTCCCATGCCTCCGGATCAATGATTCTCCCGATTCCTGAATAAATGCCGATTCGAGGAAGGACATGGCTCCGGGAACATCGACCAGGTCGGCGATGCGCTGCACTCCTCTCATGGCACCGACATAGGCCGCCAGGGCGTGAGTCGCGTTGTGACCATAGAGCTTTACTTCCTCGAAGGGGAGAAGATCCTGCTTTTCCTCGAACACGGTGATGCCCCGTTGAAATCGGGATTCTCCACTGCCGTAGCAGATCCGGGGAAATGAGGATCCGATTGAAGGACTCCACCAGGAAGGCGCGCTTTTCGAAGGTGCGCTTTCCGCTTAACGGCACAATTCAAGTCCCGCTTTCTTCCAGGTATTCGCGCTCATTCTGCGCCGTCCATGAGACTGCGGACAGAATCCCCGATGTGCGGCGATGAGGGTAGACCACCGCTTTTCCATCGATCTCCTGCGACACAATCATGGAAAGAAAATCGATAGCATGCTCGAGGTCCCCCACCCTCGTGATGTGAGCACCGGCATCGATCTCTCCTGCCGCCATGAGTTCCATTGTCCGGGCGATATCCCACGGCGAGCCCCCGCTGGAACCGGTGACGTTGATCTCCTTGTAGTGAACAATCCCCGAGTCCAGGCCGACGATGTCGTCCCCCATTTTCAAGCCGCCGAAAAGATTCAGGACGGCTCCCCTGCCGGTGAGAGCTTGAGCTTCCTCAATGGCCTTCCTCGAACCGACGGCCACAATAACATCGTCAGCACCGGCGTAGGTGGTGATTTCATCCACCAGCGCCTTGAGAGAGGCGCTCCGGCCGTTGACGGTGTGCAGTACAATCCTTCCCGATTCCGCCCGCGTGCCGAAGAGGTTTCGCACCTGCGCGAGGCGCGATTCCACAAAGTCCGCAACCACGATCGCGCGCGGGCGGTAGCTGATGGCAGCGTCGACGTGCATGCGGCCCATTGCTCCCGCTCCCACGATCACAGTCACCCCTCCTGGTTTCAAGCCTCTGAAGACATCTCTCGGGCGGAGCGGACTCTCCTGCCGGATATGCAGGTGGTGATCCTGGGAGGAAATCACACACGAAAAGGGTTCGCTCACCGCGGCATGAGCATATGGGAAATCGGCGGTGGGAAGGGCCAGAAGACATTTGGCTTCCAAAACCTCCTCGGTGACGAGGATGTACTCCGCCAGATTGCCTCCCAGGGTGTAACCCACGGCGACCTTCACGATCCCTCTGCCCTCTTCCTGGTAGCGCTCGCGGTGATTGATGGGAGGGTGATCCACTGCCGGCTGAATGACGTACCGTTCCCCAAGGTGATACTTGCCGCGCAGCCCGGTCCCTATTTCCACAAGGGTGATTGCTCCTTCATCGCCGAGAACCAGAGGATAGCGGGCAACATCCCACCCATAGACCAGTTTGTGATTCGGTCCCTGCTCGATGAGCTTGATCAGGGATGTGCAGATGCCCGCGGCATCCACACGAGCGAGCAGTTGATGGGGGCCGGGGCGGGGAGTGGGGATCCTCTTGACCGCGAGGTGATCGAAACCGATCCCGTCAAGCACCAGGGCTCTCATTTCCAATGGAACCGGTTCGCCGGCGCGAACGCCCTCACGCGCCGGTTGAAGATCAGCCGTCTCCCGTGAATCGCGATTCGCATGCATCCATTCACCTCCGGAATCCTCCCTGCCTCCGCGTGCCTCAGCCTCCTGCAAGGCAAGCAAGGACCAGCCTCATGTTCAAGGTCTATTCCCGGTGTAGACCTGAAATCTCCTGGCCAAAACCGGGTGCTGCGCCGTCAGGGCCACGGCAAAGTCGAGAATTAAGCGGCAAAATTGGGGACGCAAACCATTTTTCATCCTGCGTATCACCATTGATGGAGGCTGTGCCAATGAAAAATGGTTTGCGTCCCCAATTTTCCGATTTTGATCACTTGCGCACGACTTTGCCGTGGCCGTGGCTGCGCCGCATTCCCTGTTGCCGCCCGCCTCAAAATAGTGGATTATAACGCTCTTAAAACATGAACATTATAATCATTAAGTTCCGGCAGTCAATTCTCTTGGACCCGAGGGGGGACGGAGCAACCCGAATGAGCGGTTTGAACGAAGGCAGGTATCCATCATGTTGAAAATAGCGTGGCTGATAGTCTGGATGTTGTTCGCTATGGGCTACAGTGTTTACGGGGATTCAGGCCCGCTGCAGCTGGCGCCGGACTCCGTCCGTCCGGTTCGCATCAGCAACCCCCGAGCAGGCGAACTGTATCCGCTTGTCCGATGGCGCTTTGCGGTTCAAGTCGAAGGCGCCACTCTGGCATCGGATTTCGCGCGTCAGTCAATTCGCCGGGAAGACAAGGGCGCGTATCGCATGACTTTCGATTTCCCGGACTATGAAGTGCATCAGCTCTACCGGGCTCCGGAGATCTCCGGTTTCACGGAATACATCCTAAAGGTTGCCCGAAAAGACCGCAGGGCGTTCACCGTGAAGCGAGTTACCTGCGGTGAGTTTGCTTTTCAAAATGCCTTTGACGAAACGATACTTCACACGGACGGCTCGATCCTCAAAACCCCAATCAACCTGTTCCTGCGCTCGAAAAGAGGAGGAGCCATCCTCGGCCTTGCCTACCCCTATCAGGAGATCTCTCGTTCCGACGATGGGAAAGTCGTCAGCTTGGCCTATAACGTAGAGTGGGAGGTTCCTGCCGGGCAGCAGTTTGAAACTGAGCCTCTGTTCATCG
>Ga0315273_10002040_pt1 | contig 23573 bp, 18 predicted proteins | sample YL17G02_0_MG_FD_205753 | JGI IMG/M metagenome (GOLD analysis project Ga0315273, IMG submission 205753) | Sediment microbial communities from Yellowstone Lake, YNP, Wyoming, USA - YL17G02_0 | ecosystem: Environmental > Aquatic > Freshwater > Lake > Sediment | place: USA: Wyoming | collected...
GTCTGTGATAATGAAATAGCCAGCAAGGACAAAGAAGTGTTATAAATAAATTTTCTGCGATTCATTTCAAAAAGGTTTTGCTGTAGCAATTTTATGTATATTTATTATATATATATACAGACTCATAAGCTTATTCTGTTCTTATTAAAGTTAAGTTCAGAATAAATAATTAAACAGGCATAGCCGGTAAATTCCAACCTTCACGATAGGTATGCCTGATATATTTATTGGCACTCTCCAAAGCATTGAAGGTTTCATATTTTTTGTCGAAGGTAGGGTGACCATCAATGACTTTAAAATCGTCGGTGATCATTATTTTCAGATCTTCAGTAGGCGATATATTCGTGAATCTCATGTTTGACCCATCCCATTGCAGTGCTTTATTAAGCCCTTGCAACCTTACAGCCAGTACACCGAGCATTACCATTTCATTGAAAGGTCCGGAATATGCGAAGTTTGATGTCGCCTCTGTCCTGCTTTCAGGTGATTCTTTGCAGGCCAGTATCCAATCCTGCTCATGAGGTCCGTTAGGATAAAACACATCTCCACCCGGAATACGCCGCAAATAGGGCTTAACATTGGGTACTCGTCCGGATAGCAAACGTGGGTTATAGCCGCCGCAACCACACATAAGTGTATCTTTTGAGCCAATAAAAAGGCAACCGCCTAATCCATCCGCCATTAAATTTTCTCCTTCCGGAAGCAGGTCAGAAAGGTTTGGGAGTAATCCTCCATCATACCAATGTACCTTTACAGGAGGCATAGCTAACTTAGGAGTATTATCGCGGGAAGGAAATGAAAATTCTACTGTCTCTGCCTGGGGCGCAGATTCTGTATTGATTGATGTTGAGCTACCGCGCACTTTATCTGGATAACCAAGCTTTAAAGACTGATATACCGGATCCAGAACATGGCAGGCCATGTCGCCGAAAGCACCGGTGCCGAAATCCCACCAACCTCTCCAGTTCCATGGTGTATAGATTTCATTATACGGACGTGTTGGTGCCGGCCCAATGAACAAATCCCAATTAAGTGTCTTAGGGATTGGCATTACCTTTGCCGGTCGCGGAATACCCTGTGGCCATATAGGGCGGTCTGTCCAGGCATGAACTTCCCGGACTTCACCTATCTCATTGTTCCAGATCCACTCACAAAGTTGTCGAACTCCATCACTTGAGTTTCCCTGGTTACCCATTTGAGTGGCAACTTTATGTTTAGCAGCCAGTTTTGTCAGCAAACGAGATTCATAAACCGAGTGGGTGAGAGGCTTCTGGCAATAGACATGTTTTCCCAATGTCATAGCAGCTGCAGCAATACCAGCATGGGTGTGATCAGCTGTGGCGACCATCACCCCATCAATAGTACCACCCATTTCGTCGAACATTTTACGCCAGTCCCAATACTGTTTTGCTATTGGAAATTCCTTGAAACAAAGGTCGGCATACTTCCAGTCCACATCACATAAACCAACTATATTTTCAGCTGCCATCCCTTTCAGGTTAATGTGTCCTTTCCCTCCGATGCCAATGCCGACTATGTTAAGTTTATCACTAGGAGCCTTGTGTCCAAAACCACTCACCACATGACTGGGAATAATTGTAATACCTGCCGAAACAAGTCCTGCTTTTTTTAAAAAATCTCGTCGTGAGTTATTTGAATTTTTCATCCGTATTTAATTTTTAATTTAAGGTCAGATGGAACCGCACATGATTGACTTCGTCGAGCTCGCTTCGCGCGGTTGAGAATAAAATATATTCATACGTGTTTGCGATTTGGATCAATCATGTGGGTTTCATAATATTAATGAGAATGAGAAGTTAAATTTCTTTAATCTTAATAGAACGATACCATACTTTGGTTCCATGGTTTTGAAGTGAAATATATCCTTCATCATAGTTTCCCCAATCCGGGAAATCTGACCACTTCCCGCTATTGCGCAGCCTTTTCCATTCTTCTGAATTTTTCTCATATTTCACTACAACCTCTCCATTGAGAATTTGTGTCACCATATTACCTTTTACGACAAGGAAAAGCTGATTCCAGTCCCCGAGAGGCTTGTAAGGTTGAACCATAGGCGGATACATGGCATAATTTGCACCGTTTATCTGCCAGTCTGCCAGAGTATCCGGCCAGTTCTGATGATCAATCACCTGAAATTCGGGACCGGTTTCGTATGGGAACTTATATTTAGGATCTTCAGCAATCTGGTAAATGATACCGCTGTTGGCTCCCTTTGTGAGTTTATATTCAAGACTGAGCGCAAAATCACGGTACTTCTTATTGGTAATTATATCCTGATCTTCTTTGCCTCCCTGGCTATTCATTGTAAGAGCTCCTTCTTCAATTGTCCAGCACTCGGGAAATACCTTCATATTATATCCATGCCAGCCATCTGTTGTTTTTCCATCAAACAACAATTGCCATTCATCTTTTTTCTCCTTTTCAGTCAGAACATTTTGCCTGGAGCTCTTATCCAGTTCAGCATACAGGCCTAAGGCATCTTTGGGTTTTGAAGGGCCGCAGCCCGTTATAAAGATCATAATAAGAAAAAGGGAAACTACATTAATAAGTGTTTTCATTTTCATTTGGTATTTAGTTTAACTGATTGTCATATTCATTTTAAATAGTCAATTGATTACCTGATTTCTCTGCCTTCGCTCTTACGCCGGTATTTCCACCCTTGGTCAGACTGATATCGATCTTTGCATTTGTCTTGTAAGCGCCGCATGTAAAATCAGGAACTGTGATAGAATTTGAACGGTTAGCCACAGACCATTCGCTCAATGGGGCAATAGTGCTCCAGAGCGCTCCGTCATAAACATCCTCATCAAGAGGCAACCCGTTACGCAAACAGTCAATAAGTCTCCAGTCCATCATAAAATCCATACCCCCGTGTCCTCCCACTTTCTTTGCCAGTTCTCCTATACGCTTTACTATTTCAGGAGTAAATTCTTTTTCTATTTCAGCCATTCTGGCATCATCAAACCATTCATGACCAGAGGCAATTTTACCGGGTTCAGGATATTTGCATGCTACACCTTTGGTTCCGCTAACAAGATGAATACGGGAATATGGACGGGGAGAAGTAACATCATGCTGAATCATGATTGTCTTGCCCTTTTCGGTCCTGACGGTTGTGGTGCTCATGTTTCCACGATATCCGGTTGTTACAAATTCTTTATAGAATTCATCACTCCTGGCAAGCTCTTCTGCCATGTTAGCCATCTGAAAATCGTTAGTAGCGACAGTTGTAAGATATTCCATTTTATCACCCCTGTTTATATCCAAAGTCTGACATACCGGGCCGAGGCCATGCGTCGGGTAAAGGTTACCCTTCCGGTGCTGATTATGTTTCAGGCGCCACATATCAACATAACCGTTTTTTTCGAAATTCAAGTCTCTGAGATCATGAATATAAGCTCCTTCAGCATGTACAATCTCCCCGAAAAAGCCCTGGCGGGTCATGTTTAATGTGAGCAATTCAAAGAAATCGTAACAGCAGTTCTCAAGCATCATACAATGCTTCTTAGTCTTTTCTGATGTTTCAACAAGCTGCCAGGCCTCTTCAACGGTAGTAGCAATTGGCACTTCAGATGCAGCATGTTTGCCGTTCTCCATTGCAAATACAGCCATTGGAGTATGTAGCTGCCAGGGAGTGCAGATATAAACCAGGTCAATTTCATTGCTCTGGCATAACTCTTTCCATGTTTCGGTAGATCCCGTGTATGCTTTGGCCAGGGGTAAACCATGTCCCTCAAGTATTTTCTGAGCTTTTTCAACCCGATCAGGCAACTTGTCACACAAAGCTTTTATTTCGACACCCTCAATATTTGCAAGCCTCTCGACTGCACCTGGTCCGCGGTGGCCTAGTCCTATTACACCAACACGCACAATATCAATTTTGGGTGCGGCATAACCACTCATATTAAATACCTGGCTATGAGATCTGTTAGCAGCCTCTTCAATCGAGGCAAACGGACCTGCAGGTTTACCTTTTTCCTTTGAAATACAAGAATTCAAAGCAGCTCCTGAAAATAATCCTGCTCCGGCAACGCCGGCAATTTTAAAAAAACTTCGACGGTTAGTTTTCATAGTATTAAATGGTTAGATAATATTTAAATTTTAATGAAAATTTTATTCCTGTACAAATAGGAGAGTATAATATATAGTACCAAAGTTCCGCCAAAAATACTCAGCGCCTCGAACCAGTTTCCTATACATGGTTTTATTCCATTCAGGAAGACCTCAGCCATACCTGAAAAGTTGGAGCTGAAAAGATGATATGCAACATAGGCAAAAATTGCATTTGAACCTATGACTATCATCCACCTGGTGCCCTTCCTAACAGACCAGACATCAATTACAAGATAAAAAACTGCAAGCATAAGTACACTGATTCCCCCTGAAAATAGCACAAAAGAACTTGTCCATATATGCTTAATGATCGGATGCCATATATTCAGAATCAGAGCAAGAATGATGAGTGAAATTCCAAAAATCAAATAATTGAGGAACTTCCTCAATTTTCCCTGTTCAGATTGCATAATGTATCCGGCAAAAACCCCTAACATTACTGAAGCACCGAAATTCAGACTCGACACAATCCATGTATAGGTTCCCCAGCCGATAAAACGACCCATAACAGCCTTCTCAACAATCATCGCCACATTTCCATCAGGGGTATAAGCGTTGGCCGTTGTTCCTCCGACTGGGATAAGTGCAAGTATGCCCCAATACACTGCTAAAAGTCCGATGGTGGAAATGATCTGATATGAAACCCGTGCGTAAAGGATAATAATCGTGGCAATTAAATAACCGGCAGCAATAGACTGAAGGGTATTTGTATAAAATTGAATATGGTTGATGTCATAGCTCAGAAGGTTTCCCTGGACCATCATACCTAATATCCAAAGAATGACTACTCTCTTTATTGTATGGATCCAAAGTGATTTATCCGATGAATCATTACTGAGTCTTTTTCTGTATGAGTAAACCATAGAGACGCCAACAAGAAATAGGAAAAGCGGCATTATAATGTCTTCAAAATGGAATCCAAACCATTCAACATGGTCAAACTGAACTTTTATGAAGCCCGATAACCTGTTGTGAAAGACCTTATCAAGAGCCTGGAATCCAATATCTCCTCCCATTATCCAGAACATATCGAATCCCCTCAATGCGTCTACTGATATCACTCTCTCTTTTGATAGGATTGTCTTATTTCTGACATTAACTATCTCTAACCCACTGAATATATTTTTTATTCGTGTATTCATTTTTGCCGGTTTTTAAGTATGATACCCTCTTGTTATGATAATACAAATATTTATAAATATAACTCTTTACTCTAAGATTCATAAATTCTTTCAATGCTCTTTCACCCAAATAAAATCAATACCGATCTTTTTGCCCCGATCAGTATCAATGGATTCAATAATTACTTCATTAATACCTTTTTTAAGTCCAATGGATTCTGAAAAGTGGTTAGCTAAAATGGTCTGAAAGGGCTCAAACAGTTTCACAGTCTCATTTCCATCAAAATTTACCGGCTTACCGTTTATTATAAATGATATTGTCCCTCCATCGGGATTATGGGATAGTGTCAGACCAATATTTGTTTTTTCAACTGCTTCACCGATATTGAGTTTAAACTCGATCTTATCTCCTGTTTTTACAGGTGTCCACATCAGGATGTTATCTTCTGCCCATAATTTTCCCTTTTCAACCTTAATAGTAGAGTTTTCACTGATAAGTTTTTCTGCCTGGATGAATCTGAATCCTGCAGAACCGAGATATGCAAAGGGTTTCCATGTAAGATATTGTATGTCTGCAATATCTGGCATGGATATCTTCTGATAATCATCAAGAACATCAGGAAGGGCATAGAAATAGACAATCCTTCCGTATGAAAAACCCGGTACAATTCCGTGATGTCCAAGTTCCATATAGAAAGCAATTTTATCCCGAAAGAGGATATCATCTGAAATATGCCAGCGGAAGTTTGAAACATACCCACGGTTTCCCGGACCGTCGTTTCTGGGTTGTCCGCAATACGGGCAAGAGAAAATCTTCGATGAAGACCATGAATAATTAAAATAGTCTTCGGAACCTGTACCATAAAATGAAGGGAAGGTATCCTTATCTACATATATTTTTTCATCTCCTTCACCCCACCAGTTACCCCACGATGTAGGAGCATTACTTGGATTGTACAAATAAGCTGCCACGCCTACAACACGTCCTTGCCCCAAAGCCATTAAGTATAAAATATCGGATACATTATTACTCTTAGCATCAAAATAAGATGCAGTCAATGCATGGTCCATCTTCCATCGTGCCCGGAAATGCATGGTTTTTCCCTCTTCCCATTTTATATTAGTTGACTGGACGGAACCTGATATCCCGATATTCTCACCGGAGTTGTTTTCAATTTCAATCCTTGCAGATTTCTTAAAGGGCATAACAAAACGGCATATCATTGTACTGTCGGTATGCGCAATAAATGGAAGAGACTGGTATGGATTTATTCCAGGGGCAGAACCAAAAAAATCTCCCACCGGAGCCTGAACCTGCGGGATGGAAGAGTCATCGAAACAGATTGTTAATATACTCTTGCGCAAGGCGTTTTCAATATCACCTGCTTTCACCCTGACAGAAAAATATCCGATAGCCTTTGTTCCACTTATATAAAAGATTTCCTTTTTTGAAAAAGCAGGCAGATCTGTCTCCATGTTTGCAACTTGCGGGTAATTTATGCCATGTCCCGCATCCGGATTTTTCAGGAGTTTGTCTACTTCTTCAAGCTTTTCAGTGTATTTATTGAAATCAGATATACTGAAAGTCCTGACCATTACACTAGAATCATAGACGCGGAGTCCTACATGGTAAAAATGGATTTTCCGGATATCTCCGATCCATTCAATCCTGCATCCTTTGGAAAAAGGAACAGGAAAATAAGTGGCGTCGAATTGCCTTAACATATTGGAATATTCAGGTTTAACCTCTTTACCGGATAACATTGCAATCGTTTTCCAGAAAAAGTCCTGTGCATTTCCTTCAAAAACAGGTGATTTACTGTCATCTAAAAACAGTCTAATTTTGCCATTAATCCCTGCTGTCCAGAGACGTAAAATGGCACCCGGTTTTTGAATATCGCAGATCAGGTATTCGCCTATCCCATCAGCATCAGGTTGTTTTAATACTTTTTCAAAACCTGGAATGGGCTCATTACCAAAACCATCTTCATTTGAAAACCAGAAACTATCAGTTGGTTTTGTGCTTCTCCGGTCGTAGGATGAATACTGTACTGTTTTATAAGAGACTTCAGGTAAATTGGTCAATCTTTCCATATCGACCATTTCATTTAATAAGCTCCCCATTGTAATGGTTTGCTCCGATCTATGGTTGGTACAGTAGACGGTAGCAAACAGCAATATTGCAAGAATTAATAAATTCTTATGACCTCTTTTCATTGATTGTTTCCAGCTTTATTATTCGTTAAGGTTCAATCGTCTATTGCCTGACCAACCAATATTCTGAACTTCCACTCAGTATCATCAATGTCAGCACCTTGCGTTTGCTTCATCAGTATCCCGATTGTTTTTTCCCTGGGATCTGCAAAATACGAAGTACTAAAGTAACCTCCCCAGGAGAAGGTTCCTGCACTACCTTGTCCTCCTCTATCCTGTCCTTTCCGGGTAAGTACTCCAAAAGCCAGAGCGTAATAATTTTCTGCATTCTCGTCCCAGATATTGTAATTCTGATTGCCCATCATAAACTGTATAGTAGTCTGGCTGAGGATACGTTTACCGTTTAATTCACCACCATTAAGATACATTTGCAAAAAAGTTGCATAGTCTTTAGCAGTACTTGACAGACCTGCGCCTCCAGGGAAAAACCTTTTAGCTCCTTTAATCGGGTAGTCGGGGTCGTAGAATGTAACAGGATAACGAATCCATTTATCATTTTCCGGTTTTTGCACCGAAACTAAACGCGAGGCTTTGTTTTCAGGAAGATAAAACCAGGTATCGTCCATTCCGAGCGGTTCAAAAAGACGTGTTCTTAAAAAGACATCGAAGGGCATCCCTGATTCAATTTCAATAAAGTAACCCAGAACGTCCAGTCCCTCACAATAATTAAATTTTTCTCCGGGGTTAAAAAGCAATGGAAGTTTTGCAAGTTTCCTGATATTTTCTCCGATTGTAACATTTTCAGAACAAAATGCATCAACTATTCCAGCCTTCTGATAGATCTTTCTTATTCTTTCATCATCCCCGATTACTCCGTATCCAAGCCCGGAAGTATGGTTGAGAAGCTGTCGAATAGTAATCTCTCCTACGGCCGGCACCGTTGTATAACTGGAATCCTTTGGATTAAAAGTATTCAGAACCTGAGGGTTTTTAAATTCAGGAATATATTTTGAAATAGGGTCGTCGAGTTTGAATTTACCCTCCTCCCAGATCATCATCACCGCAGTTGATGTAATAGATTTGGTTTGTGAAGCTATCCTGAAAATATCATCTCGTTTTAAGGGTCTTTCAGTTTGATTGTCAGCCATTCCAAATGCTTTATAATAGACAATTTTTCCGTTACGGGCTACCAGGGCTACTACTCCGGGTATTTGGTCTTCTGAAACAGCTTTCATACACATGCTGTCTATTCTTGCGAGGCGTTCTGCTGACATACCTTCACTTTCCGGTGTTCCTTCGGATAATGGAAGTGATTTCTTAACAGAAACCGGTTGGGTGCATGAGGTTAAGGCACTAAATAATAACAGGAAAAGAATCAGGTTTTTCATAATTATTACAGTTTGTTTACTTAAGTTTTACCGGAAATATTTTTCTGCATTTTTAAAGTATATTTTATTTATCACATCTTTGGGAAGCTTTAAACCTTTAAATCCCACAGTTGAATCAGTTGCCATATAGATCCATTGCAGCAGCCAGCCTTTGCGAAGATTTGCCATACTATCATCTGCATTAAGACCAGGTGCATCATGAACCTCATAATCTGTGCCATATAAGATCCTGTCCTGGTATTTGATCATGAAATTACGAACTTTTTCTCTATCGATATTTGATTGATATTGAATAGGATACATTCTTGCTGCCATATCTATTTTTAAATTAGGGTAGCTGTCCAAACGTTTTCCCAGTTCATCAAAACTCCATTCTAAACTTGCCAGATGAGCACCAATGAACTCAATTTTTGGATATTTTTTGAGCACATTATCTCTGGAATTAATCTGCTCTTCGTATGAAGGGGCATCAGGATGCAAATACATATAATACTGCGGATTTTTTTTAAAATAACCGAGAGCTCCGGGATCAATCATCTCATTTTCAGGTAGCCAGCAGTCTTTTGGCTCTCCCAGATGACCCATAACCGGGATTTTATTCTTTTCCAGATATGTAAAAATGGGGTCAAAAGCAGGATCATCAATCATTACATATCGTCCATTTTGGTCTTTTAAAACCATTCCGATATTTTTCCAGATTTTAATTCCGGACGCTCCGGCCTGGATACATTCCTTGATTCGGGCAATCGTTTTATCAGCAAAATCTGGTTTGCCGAAACTGTCTACCGAAAAAGTGCCAAAAAATGCAAATTTACCCGGATTGGCATGAAGTATTGAACTGGTAATTTTCATTTGTTCGTCAATAGAATATTCTCCATCCCAATTGATAGAAAGAAGTCTGAAGTTTTGGTTATAAGCAAAATCCACATAACGGCCATCCATTGTAAGGTAATGAAAATGAGCATCAATTTTCGGAACGTTTTCGAAGTCACTGACCGAATAATACTTATCCGGGGAACTACAAGAAATCAGGATTACCAAAAGACCCAAACAAACGGTTTTGGCAACAGATATTTGCAAATTCATTAATTCTTTATTATTATGTAAGATATAACCAGGCATTATTTCTCATCTAAGTTAAAATCATTTTTTAATAAAACTACCTTGTGCTTTACACTTTCTACATCAGGAACAATGTTCTGTTTGAATGGAGGCATAATGTAATAATAGGTTGTCAGGGCATAGTTCATGTATATAGAAGCCCAGTGCCAGAGTTCGATGTTAGAACTGACAGATGAAGTAAATGTAATGGCATCGAGTGACCGGTGACGCATGTTTATCGTTACACCCCATGACATATTACCGATACCAACAGGTTGGGATAAAAAAGGATGTGAAAAGGATTCCTGCCGGGCAAAGGAATAGCCATAATAATCTTCCGAACCAGTACCAAAGCTGGATGGAAATGACTCCCCGTCAACAAAGATTTTTTCATCACCCTCACCCCACCATTCGTAAGTGTTGTTAAAAAGTGTAACCTGATCTCCGGCATATACTCCTTTTCCTCTGATATTAATATAATTCAGGTCGAAAGGTGAACCCTTTTCATTTCTGGTTTTGAGATGATAGTATTCATGCCATGAGGCTCCGAAATACATGCTGTTTGTGTTCCATTTGTAGGTTGCAAGTCCTGCCAATCCTTTAAGCCGAATTTTATCTGTACCATAGTTAATAATTGTGAGTACACATTTCTCCCTGAAGGGCATCACCCAGAAGGATTCCATCCTGCCCTTTTCATCCCTTTGATTCATCCATGTTTTATGAGGATTCAGACTATATCCTGCGCCGAAGAATTCTCCGATGGGCACCCAGATGGTTTGGCATCCGTCAAAAGTTGCATGCAGTACGGATGACCGAAGTGCCTGAGGCATATTGGATGCCTCCAGTTCAACCATTAACCTGTTTACGGCATGCTGTTTTTGGGTGAATTCAATGACAAGTGAATCTCCCGGCAGAATGAGCTTCTCAAAATCCTCATTGAGTGAAGAGTTTACCTGGTTGTTTAGTAAAGTTTTTCCTGCCTTATCAAGAAACGGTTTGGCCTCTTTCAGCTTCTGAAAGGAGATAGATTCGACCTCTGTGTTTTTTGCATAAGCACGGTACCCGATATTATAAAATACATCGGGCCAGTAATAACCTTTCGGTACCCTGGTGCCCTCATAATCGTAACGTAAAACCAGAGAGTCACATTCGTAGGTGATCTTGCAGTGACGGGCAAAAGGTATGGGAACATAGAGGTTATGATCATAATCTCTTCCTGCTTCCCCCAGAGGAGCACCTGCCTGGACAGAAACCGCCAGGGGAGGTCCGGTAAGAAGAGTTCCGCTCAACAGCTCATTTGGAGCTCCTTTAATGACAGGAGTTGTATCATTGTCAATATAAATCCTCAATACTCCGTTTTGTGCTTTGTAAAAAGTCATCCACCACCTGACTATGGCGCCAGGTCCATCTACATCAACCATGACAAATTCCCGTCTGCCGGAATTTTCTTCCACGCGGAGAAAATGTGACATGTCAAAATTTGCATACCAACCTTCCTTGTCAGGCGATACCGATGCACGGTTATAGCTGCTGAACTGGCGATGAGTATATTGTTTCTGTGGAAAATAGCTTAGATTTTCCCTGTCGGTCATTTCTTCGACCAGAGAATACAGGGTCACCTTATCAGTATTACAACTGCTAAAGATTATTGCTACGAGGATTATCAGCAAATAACGGGAGAAAGCCTTACGGGACATTATATTAAAACATTTAATATTTAAGATCCTTTAATATAACATACCTACTAATATGTCAGATCCATTTTCAGAGATTCTCTTTTTTCAAGATTATTCAGTATGTCTGCTCTGTCTAAAAGAGCCGGTCTCAGTTTCTTTTCAAACAACATCTTCAGCTGATCTCCAACATGTTTATTCCCTGGCTGTGTCGCATTACCATAACTGAGCAGAACCTGAGCTTTAACTTTTTCACCAAATTCAGTAATAGCTACATACGTGTCCCCGGCAATTGCATGCTTTTTATTGTCATTGTCATCAGCAAAGTAGATAGTTCTGAAAATACCATATTGATCAGGGCCACCATTAGCCGGATAATCTAATCCGTTCATACGAAAGCGGTTAACCTCGCCCCAGGCAATATCCAGTGAACCGTACTTCTTTTTAACATTCTCTGAAGCCTTTACCAATAATTCTACAGCCTGTTTCTGATCTTTTAAACCTCTTGGTGTGGCAACCGGATCATCAGGACTCCATGGTACTTCAAACATATTGCTTCTGACTTCATCCCACCAGGCTGCAAATAAAACAGCACCCCTGCTATTTGCATCTGTTTTTCTATCCCATAATATCAGAATTGATGCTGCTTTTAATGCTGTTGAATCAGGAAATTTTTCAATAGCAGCCAACAAATCGTCCAGAAACCGATCTGCCACCTCCATTCCTGTATTAAGTTTATAATCCACCAGTTGATCAAAAAATATTGATGGATTGTCTTTAATCATATTTATGGCCCGCTGCGCCCTCCAATATGTACCCACCGGAGCCATATATGCAGGGAATTTGCCAGGTTCCAGAACCGGCGGATAAGTACATACCCACGGAGCATCATTGCAGTTTTGAAGAAACCCTGCCGGCGGATTCAGAACCCTCGGAAGGTCTTCGTAGGGATGGATCTTCTGCCAGATAAATTTTGATTCGGATCCATCTATTGTGCCATGCCAGAATGCAAAATCACCTTCACTCCTTTCAGGTACATTGCCGTTAAAGAGGTAAAGAATATTACCGGATTTATCAGCATATATCACATTAAACATCGGAATCTGAAGCATCCTCAGAGCCGACTCAAACTCATTCAAATTACTTGCTCTGGTCATCTTGTGATATTGCTCAATGATACCGGCATTCCTCAGTCCGGCTATCCTTACTGCATATGCTTTATTGCCTTTCTCACCTGTAACCGGACCATGCTTTGAATACTTAAACTCCAGCTTTTCCTCCTGCAAAATGCCATCTTCCTGTTTAACTTTTATCGAGACCTCTCTTTTATCGAATAGCTCTGTTTTTCCATCAAGCAGGTATCCGTCTTCCTTTAAAGTAAGCTCATACCTGTCGGATGCATCTATGGGATTAATAGTTAATGTCCAGCCCAGACTATTGTTGAAAGCAATTGACAGGACCGGCGTACCAACGAGTGCAGTTCCATAAGCATTAATGTCCTGCGAATTCAGATGAGCTTCAAACCAGAGAAAGAAATCTGACCATGGAACATGCGAGTTGGAGACCAGCATAGCCTTGCCTGACTGTGATTTGGAGGGGGCTATAGCCATGGAATTAGATCCGGGGTCAGTTAATCTTTTGACGGTATAAATGTCTTCTGAAGCAAGAATCTCCAGGCATATAACCCTGATTGTATGAGAGAGAATATCCTCGCCTGTTACAGGAAGTACCTGCCTGTAATTTTCATCAATGGTTTCGTAATGGGCTTTCGCGTAATCATTCATTCCTTTAACAAAAGCATCCAGATATGATTTAAATTCCTTATCGAGCTGCAGATAATTTTTTTCAGCCTGTTCGGGAAGTTGAAATAGCAGGATCTTTTTATCTGAATCAAAGTAATTCTTCCCAAAATATTCTGCTGCTTTACCTCTTGCCTGAGCATATAGCTGTAATATCAGGTTTGCATGGTTATTCATTTGTGCCCACCCGAAGGCATAATACATTTCCTGCATATTTTTTGCATAAATATGTGGAACGCCATAGTTGTCCCATAGTATTTCTGTCTCCGGATTCTGAGCCTGAACTTCATATCCTACACCAAAATATAAAAAGATTAAAACCAGTATATTTCTTAAGGCAGGTGTTATTATCTGACGGATCATAATCTTATGTTTTGCTTAGTTTGCTTTTGAATACTGATTAATCCGAAATAGAAAATAAAAGCAAAACATACGAGAGGAATGATGAATCCCGTGGGCATTCCTGTACGGTCGGCAATAGCTCCCATCAGGGGAGGACAAAAAGCTCCACCGGCCACTGCCATCACAAGAAAAGAAGATCCTTTCTTGGTTAGCGTTCCCAAATCGCGAATACCGATGGCAAAAATTGTTGGAAACATAATCGACATAAAGAAATAGCAACTGAACAAAGCTATAACCGAAATGGTGCCCAATCCAAGAACAACCAAAAAGATCAACCCGGTATTAACGAGTGCATACATGCTGAGCAGTTTCCCAGGGGCAACGAAGCTGAGCAACCAGGACCCTGATAACCGGCCAATCCAGAAAAGACCCATACCTCCGAAAGCCAGGATCAGTGAAGCAGCCTGTTCGGGATTTTTTGGCATAAACACTTCTCCAAAGGATCCAAGGTTTTGCATCATGTTTACAACAGGATTCTGGACATTGGGAAGTTCCTCCGTTACATAATTAATAAAAAATGAATTTACCCCTGTTTGTGCAGCAACATAAAGAAACTGAGCCAAAACGGCAAGCATAAAAAAACGATTCTTAAACAATAGTCTTATAGGAGGATTTTCCTCTGTTACTTCATTTGGCACTTCTTTAATCTCCGGGAGATTAGTGAAGAAAAAAGCCAGTGCAACCAGTAAAACCACACTGCCTATAATCATATAAGGTGTTAGAAGTGAATCAAATTTTCCGGCACCTTCAACTTCAGAAGCACCGAAAATCAACAAGCCCCCGATCAGAGGTCCTAATATCCAGCCAAGACCATTGAATGATTGAGCGAAATTAATTCGCTGGGAAGCCGATTCTTTTGGTCCAAGAACAGTTGTATATGGATTGGCTGCCGTTTCAAGACAGGTTAATCCACAAGCGATTACGAACAAGGCTATTAAGAAAGGCCAGAAAGATCCTAGTTTTGCAACCGGGAAGAACAAGAATGCTCCTGTGGCAAAAAGACAAAGTCCGAAGATAATACCTCGTTTATATCCAAATCTTTTCATGATCAGTCCTGCAGGGACGGCCATAATAAGATATCCGATATACAGGGAAAACTGTACAAAGCCGGATTGAGCCTTTGATACATGCAGAATATTCTGAAAATGCTTATTTAAAACATCCAGTAAACCGTGGGCAAATCCCCATAAAAGGAATAAGCTGGTTACAAGGATAAATGGTATCAAATAACTTGTTCCATCCGAACTTCTTAGAAATGCTGCTTTTTTTCTATTATTTGTCATTCTTTTCTGTAATTTTAGTTATAAATCTCTGTTATTTCTGATAAAGAATAATGGAAGAGCTTTTCAGTGATTAAACTCAATTTGTCCTCGTTACCAGTGATATGAAATATCCTTTGGGTATGAGTAATCCTGTTCCCTGCAGAAAGCATGGCTGCAGGTGAAGAACTCTCAATCTCATAAAAAGGTCCCATAATGCTTCCGTCCTCTACCGGACCATCGTTATATGAGTTCACCACATCGCCACTAAACGGTAAAGGCTGATTTCCCCACTTGGAATTCACATATTTGGTTGGTTTATCGGGTGAGGAATACCAAAGCAGGGTTAATACACGTTTTTCCGGGTCATAACTTCCACAAAACGGCAAAGCACCCTGTGGAGAAATACCGATCTTACTACGGAATTTTCCATCGGTCTTAAAAAACAATATTCCATCCTTAATAATGAGACGGTCAGAGGGAACCTTACCGAAATAATCGTCACTAACAACCTTCCCTGAATCGCTTTCACTCCCCTTTTTGTAAGGGATGAAGACAACTCCTTTGTCTGATGGATTAAACATCGCCAGCATCCATACAGATAAAGCTCCGGATTGTTCTGTCCATTCGGATTGACCTCTATTTATCAAAGTGTTTTCCGATTCATAGGCTACAAAAGACAAAGAAGTGTCAATCGGCATTTCCAGTGCAAGTTCAGCATCTTTAGCAGATAGTAACTTAACTGATCGCTCAATTCCAATTTCCAACTTTGTTCCGGAAGCATTAGTTAATGTAAAATCTTTTCTGAAACTAACCCTGTCAGAAGATTGAGCAATAACCTCAAATGGCTCAGTATCGATTTCCTTAGGAACTACCCAATTTGGAAAAACCTGTTCTGTCCCTTTTTTAAAATAAATGGAAAATGGTCCACCCTCAGGACCGAGCCAGAGTCGTTCTTCTCCGCCATAGGGGTTAAACTGACTACTGACTTCAGAGGATTCAATAAACTTATAATTGATCCACCCGAAACTAACTCCTTCACTCCCATCGACAGTGCTTGTCATAACCCGTCCCTGATAACCGGGGACGAGTAAAACACTGGCTTTAGATTCACCATCTTTTAATTCGATTATTTTAATATTATTTTCAGTAAAAAAAGCTACATCATAGCCATACTTTCCTTTGGGAACACTGTTTTTCATCATATTGGAATTTCTATTTCCGGAGGATGAACAGCCTATCAGAAAAACGAGCGAAATAAATATAAATGTCCCGTTGCACTTTTTAAAAATTGCTATTTTCATCTCTACCAGTTTATTAGTAATTATCATGAGTAAATTGGTCCATAGCTCTCACAAGCCCTGTAATCTGCACCATCGCTTTCCATGCCGAATGCAGCCCATGCACTTGGTCTGAAAATTTTATCATCACTTACATTATGCATACAAACCGGAATTCTCAGAATAGATGCGAGAGTAATCAAATCAGCTCCGATATGACCATATGATATTGCACCGTGATTTGCACCCCAATTGGCCATAACAGAATAAACGTCTTTGAAGGGCCCTTTTCCATCTATCCTGGGCACAAACCATGTAGTAGGCCATGTCGGATCGGTACGCTTGTCCAGTATCGTATGAATCTTATCAGGCAATTCGATAGTCCAGCCCTCTGCCAGTTGAAGAACCGGTCCTAGTCCTTTTACCAGGTTGATTCTGCTCATAGTTACAGGCATCTGTCCGGCAGTTTTAAACTGAGAGGAGAAACCTCCACCCCTGAAATATTCCAGATTGCCAGGACACCACCTGGTATTTTCCAGGCATCTGTCTGCTTCTTCCGGAGTGATATCCCAAAATGGTTTCATCACAGGATTGCCATCCTTATCCTTTTGCCGCGCAGTAGCATCAAGTGTTGTTGAACCGGAATTTATCAAATGAATTATCCCATTTGCTGCCAGACCGGTTAATTCATGACCGGTAACACGTTTAACCGATTCCGGGCTCCAATAGGTTCTGACATCAGAAAATATCTGAGCAGTATTTGTTAACAAATGGCCAAAAAGCATGGATGCCCCGTTCAGACTATCATTTTCAGTAGCAAAAACGAAAGCCTGCCTTATACCATCCCAATCAAATGATGAATTTAATATTGCTTCTGTAAAATCAGCATTGGGATAAAAGTCAGTCCACTGACGTTGCCCCTGGAATCCTCCTGCAATAGCATTCCTTCCCCTCGCTTCTTCGCCAAAACCTAACTCTGCAAGTTTCGGGTTTCCAATCATCAGGTCTCTCGTAATAAGGGTCATTTTCACAACAATCTCCCATTCCCAGTCTTTCCTTTTACGATCTGATGGCTTTTTATTTACATCGGTTCCTTCTCTACATTTTTCTTTAACCCATGCCATTGCTTTTTCAAACTCCTCTTTGACATAGATTCCCTGCTCAATCCGACGAAGGATTTCTGTCATGTCCACAAATTCAGTTCTCATTCCGAGGAAATCCTGAAAGAATTCCGGGTTTACCGTTGAACCCACAATTCCCATGGAAGTATACCCAATTGACAGGTATGTTTTTCCCTTCATGATGGAGACTGCCAGGGCTGCTTTCACAAACCGTAGAATTTTCTCATGCACATCCGGAGGAATCGAATTATCCCCGGCATCCTGGACATCTTTCCCATAAATACCAAATGCAGGCAGCCCTTTTTGTGTATACCCGGCTAATGCTGAGGCCAGATAAACAGCGCCCGGTCGTTCCGTCCCGTTGAAACCCCATACAGCTTTAGGAATCAATGGATTCGTGTCCATCACTTCTGCTCCATAGCACCAGCTGGGGGTTACAGTCAGGGAAACTGCTACCCCTTCCCGTTCAAATTGGTCGGCGCAACGGGCTGCGTCAGCAATGCCCCCGATAGTAGTTTCCGAAATAACACATTCAACTCTTTCACCGGAAGGAAAACGAAGGTTTCTTTCAATAAGCTGTGCTGCAGTCTTTGCCATATCCATCGTCTGTACCTCCAGGGATTCTCTGATTCCTCTTTCGCGGCCATCTATTACTGGGCGAATACCGACTTTGGGTAAGCGCCCTATTAGTCTGTTTGTCATTGAATTAAATTATTAATTGTAACGTTTAGAAGTATATTATCAAAAATTAATCGTTTAAGCATTAAATCAAAAAAATATTGTCAACAAGAGTTGCGAACAACCAAACTTGACTTGAGCATTATATGGCTGGTTTTACTGGACCTGTTAATAAGATCCAATAGTACCCTGAATGCTTCCTTTCCCATTTCTTCAAGGGGCTGTTTCACATATGTCAGGGGCGAATGGTATAAATCAAAACATTCACCTCCATCAAACCCTATAAAAGCTACATCATCAGGAATTATTATACTGTTTTTTTGCGCACAAAATAATCCCGCTACTGAAAGAGCATTTGTTGCAAAAATAATGGCATCTGTCTTTTTGTTTTGAATTAACAAGTCGTTGAATACATTCTCCATATCTTTTTGGGATTGGTCGAATCTGATTTCCTTAACACAATGATTATCTGTCATATTGAATGTATCCATAGCCTCCGTGTATCCCCTGACCCGCTCTTTCATGTGAATCAATGATGATTTGTAGGCAACCATTGCAATCTGCTTGTATCCTTTCTCTGCTAAATGACTCGTAGCATCAAAAGTAGCCTGGTAATTATCAAGAACTATATGGCTGGCATTAATTTCCGGGAAAAAACGATCAACAAGAACTAACGGGATTTTCTTTCTGAGGAGATTGCGAATTTGTCCACTGGTACCTTCAGTCGGAACAATAATAAACCCATCAACCTGTCTGTTTAAAAGAGTATTTATTAACGATTCAGATTTAAATTTATCTTCATCAGAGCTACCAAAAACAACGGTATAACCAAAATTATTCGCTTCGTCTTCAATGATTCTGGCAAGATGGCCAAAAAATGGATTGGCAATATCAGCAACAATCAGCCCTATAGTTTTGGTCGATCCCATTCTCAGGCTACGGGCAATCTGATTTGGCTGGTAATTTAATTCATCAGCTGCCTGTCTGATCTTTTTAACTACCTCTGTACCTACTCTCTTCTCCTTTTCCTGACCATTCATAACATAAGAAACAAGAGCTATAGAGACTCCAACCTTATTTGCTATATCTTTCAGTGATATCCTTTTCTCCATTATTCTTACAATTAGTTTGTTTCCGGAAGACCCATATTTTAAGCAGATCATGAATCGTCTAAAAACAACAAAGCTAAAATATGCTTAATCGTTTAAATAAACAAATTTTTCAATAGCTTTTTTTATACAAAAGAGTAACAGAGAATGAATATTGGAAGCTATAATACTGATTATGTAACTCTTCTGTAACTTCTTTTCAAGCAATTAAAAACAAGTTAAATAAGAGTTACACATCGTTTAATTCTTCGGTTTAGGGACGACATATAAAACATCCTCTTTCATCTTCACAGCATCTTTGTGATTGTTAGAAATAGCTATCCCCAATAAGATCAAAAGAACAATGAAAATGAGTAACAAGAACGGTCCGCTCTTAATTAATTCTAAAATAAAGTAGTCCTTTTTCATTTCAAGACTATAACTATAATGAATTTTGGTATAAAATCATAGCTTACCAAAGTAACTAAATTTATTCTGAATCCCCAGAAACTGTTTATCCTGATTCATCCAAGATGAATAAGCTGAACAATAAAACTCATCAGAATCTCAAGCAACTCAAGCCAGTGAATCTCTGTTCTCATAGATCTTGGTAATGGCATTTACAATATCATCCATGTCAGCTCTGCTGCCTAACAAAATACTTTGGTAAAAAGCAACAGCCTCATTGCAAAGCTGGTCATTGCCAGGCAAGTGGTTTTCTTCACGCCATTGTTTTAATCTTGATTCAGAAAATAATCTTTTATACCCTCTTGAGTTAAAGGCTTCTTCGAACAATCCGTCTTTATTCTGGGGGCCATATCCTCCACTGCAGGGAATACCTTCTGCTTCCAGTGCCATGATGAATTTTTCCTTCGGGACATTGTTGAATTGCTCTTTCATATACCTGAAAGGATATAAATGATATGCGGATCTGGTTGCACCATTGGCCAGCTTATGAGGAACAATTCCGGGTATTTCTTTCAATTTCTTATCCAGGTATAGTGCATTTGCCAGCCGTACATCATTATCTTTTTCAAAACGTTTCATCTGCGACATAAGAATAAGCGCCTGAGACTGTTGCATCCTGAAGTTGCCTCCACGGTAGGCGTACCCTGGAGAGGCCTTCATACTTCCATATGGTCGTCCACAGTTATGGGCAGAATGACAGCGATCAATAAGTTCATCGTCATTGCCTAAAATAGCACCGCCTTCACCAGCAGGTATATTCTTTGAATTCTGGAAGCTGAAGCAACCCAGATCTCCCAGAGTTCCGATTCTCTTGCCTTTATATTCAGCAAGCCAGGCCTGACAAGCATCTTCCACAACTTTAAGGTCATGATTTTTTGCAATTTTGTTGACACTATCCATATCAACCGGCAAACCATATATGTGAACCGGGAGGATGGCAACTGTGCGATCAGTTATCCTTGCTTCTATTTTATTCGTATCTATTAAGAAAGTCTCAGGATCAGTATCAACAAATACAGGCAGAGCTTTGTGAAAAAAGATAGCATTATAGGTTGCAATGAAAGTATAGGGTGAAACCAGTACTTCGTCACCTCCATCCACCCCAAGTACTCCAAGGGCGGTTATTAGTGCGGTTGTTCCACTGGCTGTGGCCAGGCACCTTTTTGCACCCATTATTTCAGCATATTTCTTCTCAAATTCTTCCACATGTTCTCCATTGCCCCTCCACCATCTGCCGCTGCGCAACATTTCAATAATACCCGGTTCAGCAGATTGATCCCAAACAGGCCAGTCAGGCCATGGCCCGGAATGAACCTTTTCGCCACCATTAACAGCCAGTTTCACTTTGCCATAACTGTCAATACCAAAAGATGTTAATGGCCAGTTAATCATTGTTCCAAGGGCTCCTGCTGAAGTTGTAGCAATAACCTGACGTCTGGTAAATTTTCTTGTTTTCATGATGATTTCTTTAATTGAAAATTATTATTTTGTGTTGAATTGAAGTCCCAGATTCCACTTTCTGATAGTCAAATTTAGTTATTAAACCCAAAAAAACCAATAATGACAAGGATTAAAGTTGATAAAACCACTTTTCTATTAGTCTCATTACATTCATAAATGTACTATAATTATAATTAATTTATTTACTGATAATTATCACTAAACTCAGGCTGCCATGAATGTCAGTAGAGAAGATTCCGGGATATATCCTTTTTATTTAAGGTACTTTTTATATGAACTTTCCTGTAGATAAATTGTTTTATTGGCCCTTTAAGATGGAATTGATTAAATTTATCATCTGCGTAAAAAAAGGAGAATAAATTCATATCTGATTTATTGTTTTTAAAATGATGATATTATTGAAATAGCTATCTGTAGATTGAATCCTGCAAAATGTCAATCCATAAAACATAATGTTCAATAATTGAATTACCATTATAAATTATTAGTTAAAATCAGATTCATGAAAACTTCTACTTACCTGAGACTGTTGTTTTTAAGTAGCTTATGTTTCTTACTGATTTCCAGCTCAGAAAGTAAATCAAAAAAACAATCTGGCAGAGATGCTGAAATAGCTGCTGTTAAGTCATCTATCCATGCGACAATCGGGTGGGCAAAAAATAAAGATTTTAAACTACTTTACAACATTATTGCTAATGACACAGACTACCTTGAGGTTGATCCGGGTAACAGGCTGATCAGCGATTTGACAATCAATTTGTCAGAGAAAGGAGATGTTGCCTGGTTCAATTGTATCCCCGACGATATTAACGAATGGAAAGGGCTACCGGTATGCTGGATGAATACCGGCCGGACAGTTATCTTGAAAAGAGAAAAGGTAAATGGATTATGGTTCAGATGCATTTTCCTTTTGGGCAAAATTAATATTTGAAAATTGGAAAACTGAAATATCTTGTAATAATTACTAAGATGAAAACAAACAAAATCATTACGTTTCTGCTGGTATTTTCAGTGATGCTGGTTGTATGTATGACATTATTCTCGCCGATACCTGGTAACATTAAATTGATAATCAGGATCATACTTTTGGTAATATTTTTTACTTCCTGGAGATGGTTTCATAAAAAAGATCTCACAGATCTGAAGAATCTTGCATTCGCATTTATGGTTCTTAATCTGGCTTTCCTGATAGTTTCCCCTTTCACAACAGCATTCTGGAACCTGAAGTCAGATACTTCACAGGGATTTGCACTCGCAAAACTCAGCGACTCTGTTATAATAAGTGCAGTGTTAATCCTCTCCTTTATTATCGGCGGGTATAAATTGAAAAGCATCTATTTAACTCAAGGCCGGCTAATCCCGGGTTTACTGATCGGCATCATTGTTTTTATGATATTCGGTTACCTGGCTATAAACAACCCCCAGGCAAAGATGGAACCAGGTTTTATAAGACAGAACTTCGTATGGATACTTGTATTCGTATTTGCAAATAGCTTTATGGAAGAGTTACTTTTCAGAGGTATTTTCCTGGAAAAACTTAACTGCTGGTTTAAACCTGTATGGTCAATTATTTTGACATCCATCTGTTTTGCCGCACCACATCTGACAGTGAATTATTCACCCAATGTACTTTTCTTTTCCGGGATTGTGTTTGTGCTTGGTATGATGTGCGGTTATGCAATGCAATATACCCGAAGCATTATTGCTCCGATGCTTATACATGCAGGTGCTGACTTAATGATTATTGTTCCGGTTTTTGCCTCTTATGGAGTAACTGGTTAAATGAAAATGTAGTAAACAATTGTAAATACTGAACTATGAAAAGTAATGCATGTTCAAATCTTACTTTTGCCTCAGGTATATTTTTTTTTCAGGCATCAGGCAATTGGCCAGCCAGAAGCAGATGTATCTCCTGATCGCGTCCAAAGAAGATTTCACGGTCTTCGCGGGTATAACTGTCGAGAAATTTAAACGGGGATGTTGACATACTTAGTTCATTTTTGAAGCACCTCTTTTATTCTTTTTGATTCAGCATCAGTGAATCCTTTCTTGTATTATACCTGGTATTCTTAAATTTAATTAAAAGTTTATCATACAAATTTATAGTATTGTTTATGTATTCTGTTTTTCTATCTTTTCCAACAGTATTTATTTCTGAATAATAGTATTCTGCAGCCTCATTTATTGATTTTTCATCAACCAGCTTTAACACATCGTTTAATTCCAAGATACCGAACCTTACCTTTTGTGAGATTGAAAGCTGCTGATAAGCATTCTCGGCCTGGAATTCATTATGGGTCTTCTTAATTTTCCAGAGTTGGGCTGTTCTATCCATAGAACCAGTCAGGATGCTTTTTCCATCGTGTGAAAAGGCTACTGAGTGAATGCTACTTTCATGCCCATTAAACACCTGCAATACATTTCCCTGAAGGTCCCAGAGACGGGC
>Ga0315273_10002041_pt1 | contig 23569 bp, 17 predicted proteins | sample YL17G02_0_MG_FD_205753 | JGI IMG/M metagenome (GOLD analysis project Ga0315273, IMG submission 205753) | Sediment microbial communities from Yellowstone Lake, YNP, Wyoming, USA - YL17G02_0 | ecosystem: Environmental > Aquatic > Freshwater > Lake > Sediment | place: USA: Wyoming | collected...
GTCGTGGCCACGGCGGACGACGGCGCGGTGAAGACGTTCCGAGCTGTGGTCCGGCTCAATAGCGCAGTCGAGGTCGACTACTACCGCAACGGCGGAATTCTGCCGCGGGTGCTGAGGATGTTCACGGGGGGGTAACGGACGGTCGGACGGTCAGAGGGTCGGCAACAAAAGAATGGGCCTCCGCGAAGGGAGGCCCATCTCAACTACTGTCCGTCTGACCGTCCGTCTATGCCACCAGATCCTTGAGCCGCTCGCCCGTCTCGCCTTCGCGGAGCCGGAGGAGGGCGCGGTCGCGCAGTTGGCGGATCCGCTCGCGGGTAACGCCCATCATGCGGCCGATCTCCTCGAGGGTCCGGCTGTTGCCGTCCTCCAGCCCGAAGTACAGCTTGAGGACCTTGGCGTCCCGCGGCGGGAGCACGGCCAGGGCTGCCTCGATGTCGGCGGTCTGGCTGTTGGCCATGGTGCTGCTGTCGGTGGCTTCCTGGTCGGCCGTGGCAAAGCGCTCCATGCGCTCATTGCCGTCGCCGTCACGAGTGGGGTGATCGAGCCGGACCGCCTCGGAGTTGAGCGCCGAAAGCGACCGGACCGCCTCGACGGTGAGGCCGGTGGCCCGCGCCAGTTCCTCGGTAGTGGGCATCCGGCTGAGCTTTTCCTTCAGCAGGGTGGTGGTACGCCCCAGCCGGCTCAGGTCCGCGGTCCGATTGAGCGGCACGCGCACCGGACGACCATGCCGGGCAATGGCGGCCTGCACCGCCTGCCGGATCCACCACACCGCGTACGAGATGAACTTCACGCCCCGATCCGGATCGAACTTCCGGGCAGCGGTCATGAGGCCCAGATTCCCCTCACCGATCAGGTCGACGAGCGGCACCCCGCGGTTCTGGAACTTCTTGGCGACCGAGACCACGAACCGCACGTTGTGCCGGGCCAGTCGCTCCTGGGCCACCACACTTCCCCGGAAGGCCTTCCGGGCAAGCTCCATCTCCTCCTCGCGGTTGAGGAGAGGAACCCGGCTGATTTCGTCGAGGTAGAGATCGAGGCTCTCGCGGCCTTCATCAACAGCACGAGCGATCTGTGCCGGACGAACGGCCCGACGCTTTGGGCGGGAAGCAACGCTCACTGTGGCAACCTCCTGTAAACTCACCGGATTCAGGCGCTCTTCGGTCGGAATCACGCCATGAGAATCGATTATTTTCGCCGCGCCAATGTATCACCTAAACCGCATAAAATCAATAAGTTAGCTAAATCCATACAGGATTTGGCTTTGCGTGCCGGCCCCAGGCGGTTGCGCCATATTGGCAGGTGTCTTGGTGACGAGGATCACGCCCTCTTGATGCTCAGGCCACCCAACCGGTCGCATCAGTGAATACGCTCGCCAGAGGTGCGATTTGCACTCTCGTTACCATTTTGTTACAAAGCCGGCTAGGCCAGGCCGCGGGGCAAAACGACGAACGGGCGGCCGAAGAGGCCGCCCGTTCGAACGATGGAGCTCGGATGGAGCTCAGTGCATCCCACCCCCGGAGAGTGCCTTGACCAGCTCCCCCATGACGTTCTTGGCATCCCCGAAGAGCATCCAGGTCTTGTCGGCGAAGTACAGCTCATTGTCGATCCCGGCGAACCCGGGGTTCTTGCTCCGCTTGATCGCGAAGACGGTCCTCGCCTTGTCGGCGGCGATGATCGGCATCCCGTAGATGGGGCTGCTCTTGTCATATCGAGCCGCGGGGTTGACCACGTCGTTCGCGCCCACGACCAGCGCGACGTCGCACTGCGGCATGTCGGAGTTGATGTCGTCCATCTCCAGCAGATCGGTGTACGGGATGTCCGCTTCCGCCAGGAGCACGTTCATGTGGCCAGGCATGCGCCCTGCCACCGGGTGGATCGCGAACTTCACCGTGATGCCGCGCTTCTTCAGCTGGTCGTACAGCTCTCGCACCTTGTGCTGTGCCTGCGCGACCGCCATCCCGTAGCCCGGGATGATGACGACGAGGTTCGCCTGTTCCATGATCTGGGCGGCGCCCTCGAAGGTCTCGGCCTTGTAGACCTGCTGCTCCCCGATGGCCTTGGTCGCCTGGACCTGTCCGAAGGCCCCGAACAGCACGTTCGTGAACGAGCGGTTCATCGCCTTGCACATGATGATCGACAGGATCAGGCCGCTCGAGCCGTCCAGGGCGCCGGCCGTGATCAGCAGCTTGTTGTCGAGGACAAAGCCCATGGCCACTGCCGACAGGCCGGCGTATGCGTTCAGGATCGCGATCACCGTCGGCATGTCCGCGCCGCCGATGGGGATGATGAGCAGCACGCCGAAGATCAGGGCGATGGCGATGATGGCCGGGAACAGCAGTGGCGCCCAGGTCGCCGTCGGATTGATGACCAGGGCGATTCCGAGACCGACCCCGATCAGCATCAGCGCCAGGTTGCTCAGATTCTGCAGCGGATACGTCACCGGCCGCTGGGGGATCCACTTGACCTCCTGGAGCTTGCCGGCAGCCATCAGACTGCCCGTAAAGGTCAGGAAACCGAGAATAATCTCGGCAATGATGGCGACCATCTTGAAGGCCGTGAGGTTCTCCGGCCCTTCCTGGAGCCACAGGTAGTACTTGGCGGTCCCCACCAGGCCTGCCGCCAGGCCACCAAAGGCGTGGGACAACGCCGTCCGCTGCGGCACGGCGGTGAGCGGCACCCTCGACAGCGGCCAGCCCACCGCGACCCCGAGGACGATGGCGACGACGATCCAGCCATGGTTGACGATGAAAGGCTGTCCCCAGGTGGCGAAGACCGCGATGGCCATCGCCCCCACGCCGGCGAAGACGCCATTCCGGGCAGTCTTCGGATCGTTCATCCAATGGAGTGAGAAGATGAACAGCGCCGTGGCGATGAGGTAGAAGAACTGGACGAAGGAGTGACTCATTTCTTCCCCCCGTCATCCTGCTTGAACATCTTGAGCATCCGGTCGGTGATGAGGAACCCGCTGACGATGTTCGTCATGGATGCGAACAGCGCGATCGCCCCGAGGATTCGGATGTTGGTCGGGTATTCCGGCCCGACCACGAGGATCGCACCGACGACCGCGATGGCCGAGATGGCATTGGTCAGGGACATCAGGGGGGTATGCAGCAGCCGAGACACGCGGCGGATGATGCCCAGCCCGATGAACGTCGACAGCACGAACACGAAGAGGAGCGACCAATAGTCAATGGGACGCTCCAGGTGCGCTGTGGTCGCGAGCGGGACGCCCGTCAGCTGCGACGGTTCCTGTCCCGGTGCGGCAGTCACCGCGGCCATGATGCCGAGCCCGCCTACCAGGAGCGACGGTCCGAGGCGCCGAATCAGTCTGTGCGACATCCTCCAGAGTCTCCTTTCGCTCCCCGATCCGTCGTGGGCGGTCGGGGAGGAACGATCATTGGGGTTCATGTGCTGGCCTTCTGCATGGCAGCCTTGGTGCGGGCGTGCACCACTTCCCCGTTGTGGGTGATGATGGCGCCCTGCTGGATGTCGTCGGCAAGGTCGATTTGAAAGGCGTTGTCCTTCGTGAATGCCTGCAGGAAGGCCACCAGGTTTCGCGAGAAGAGCAGGCTGGCATGCGTCGGCATGCTCGAGGGAATGTTCAGCGGCGCCAGGATCCTGACGCCCTGGACCTCGACCGTCTCACCCGGCCGCGACAGTTCGCAGTTGCCGCCGCCCTCGGCCGCAAGATCGACGATGATGGATCCGGGCCGCATCTTCCGCACCATCTCCGCCGTGATCAGCCTGGGCGCGAAGACGCCCCCGATCAGCGCGGTCGTGATGACCACGTCCACGGCGGCGCACTGCTCGGCGAGCAGCTCGCGCTGGCGGGCCTGGTCCTCCTCGGAGAGTTCCTTGGCATACCCCCCGCCGGCCACGGCACTTTCCTTGAGCTCAATGCCCACGTATTTCGCGCCGACGCTCTCGATCTGCTCCTTGACCTCCGGGCGCACGTCAGTGGCGGAGACGCTCGCCCCGAGGCGACGAGCCGTCGCGATGGCCTGGAGACCGGCGACCGCGGCCCCGATCACGAACACCTTGGCCGGGGGCACCATGCCCGCGGCGGTCATCAGCATGGGGAAGTACTTGTTCAATTCGTTGGCGGCGAGGAGTACGCCCTTATAGCCGATGATGTTGTTCATCGACGAGAGCGTGTCCATCGACTGCGCGCGGGTGGTACGGGGAATGGCGTCCGTGGCGAACGCGCTGACCTTTCGGACGGCGAGCGCGCGCACGGCGTCGAGGTTCCGGAGCGGCATCAGCGAGCCGAGCCAGACCGCACCCGGGCGCATCCACTCGACCTCATTGCGTCCCGCCGCAATGGCGGGGGCGTTGACCTGGAGCACCAGATCCGCCGCTGCCAGCAGGGCAGCCGGGTCGGGCTCGATCATGGCCCCGACGGCGCGGTACGCTTCGTCGGGGTAGAACGAGCGATCGCCTGCTCCCGCCTCGAGAGTGACCGTGTACCCGGCCTGGATCAGCTTCTTACATGATTCGGGCACCAACGCCACCCGGCACTCGCCCGGCCGCGTTTCCCTGGGAACGGCGATGTTCATGTTTCGGCACCCCGCGTCCCACCTGTCTGCGACACCGTTTCGTTCACTGATCGTCTCCTTCGTGATGGGCCAGCAAGGCGTTCAACGGCGCGCCAAACTTAGCTAAGTGCATGCACACCGCGACAGTGCGGTAGACATGGCTCCCGTACTCCTCTATCGTCCACCACAGTATGGGTAATTCCGAGCCTGTCTTTCCCGTTTCTGCGCCCCGTCGGGCTGAAGCGTACGCGCCCGGCTCCATTGGCAACGTCGGCCCCGGGCTCGACATCCTGGGCCTGGCGATCACCGGAGCGGGCGACACGGTCGTGGCGGAGTCGATCGATGGCGGCCGCATCGTGGTGATCGATCCCGGCCACCCCGCGCTCCCCACCGATCCGAGGCGCCACGCCTCGGCACTGGCGGCGATCGCCGTTCTCCAGCGCATCGGCCAGCCCTCCGCGGGCATCGGACTGCGCCTGCGCAAGGGTCTCCCGCTGGCCGGCGGCCAGGGTGGCAGCGCGGCATCGGCCGTGGCCGGGGCGGGCGCCGTGAACGCGCTCTTCGGCTCGCCACTCACGCCAATGGAACTGATCGAGGTAGGGCTCGAGGCCGAGAGCGTGGTCGCCGGCCGCCACGCCGACAACGTGGCGCCCTCCGTGCTCGGAGGGCTGGTATTGATCCGGTCGATGGATCCGCTGGAGGTCGTGCGGCTGCCGGTACCCGAGGCGCTCTACATCGTGCTGGCGCACCCGCACATGGAACTCCGGACCGCCGAAGCACGTGCGGCGCTACCCGCCCAGGTCCCGATGGCCACCGTCCTCCATCAGGCGGCGCAGGTCGCTGCGCTGGTGGCCGGCGCGGTGACCGGTGACCTGCGGCTGATGGGCCGGGCCCTGGACGACCGGCTGGCCGAACCGGCGCGCACTCCGCTCCTGCCCGGATTCGCGGCGGCGAAAGCGGCCGCGCTCCGGGCCGGCGCGTTGGGCTGCTCGATCTCGGGGAGCGGGCCCACGGCGTTCGCCCTGGCGGAGGACCGGGCCACCGCCGAGCGTATCGCCGATGCCATGGCCGCCGCCTACGCAGCGCACGGACTTGCCTCCGACAGGCGCATCGCCCAACCCGACCTGCACGGTCTTCGCGTGAGCACCGCATGAACCTGTTCGAAACACCCCGCCCGGCGACCTGGCAGGTCTGCCTTCGTTGCCGCAACGAATCGGTTGAAACCGACCCGGCCACGCGCTGCGGCTGCGGCGGCCTGCTGGAGGTGCGGCACCGCCGGCCCGATCTCGCGGCCGAGGTCCTTCGCGCCGTGTTCCAGACTCGCTGCTGCACTCGACCCGACACGGTTGCCTCGGGCGTCTGGCGGTTCCGCGAGCTGGTCATGCCGTCGGCGTCGGTGGCGCAGCTGGTGACGCACCCCGAGGGCAATACTCCGCTCCTGCAGCGCTCGGTGCTGGCGCGGTGGGCCGGAGCCGAGCACCTCCTGCTCAAGCACGAGGGCCACAACCCGACCGGGTCGTTCAAGGACCGAGGGATGACCGTCGGGGTGACCCAGGCAGTGCGGATCGGGGCCAGAGCGGTCGCCTGCGCATCGACCGGCAACACGGCGGCCTCGCTGGCCGCCTACGCGGCGCAGGCGGGGCTGCCGGCGGTGGTCCTGGTGCCGGCCGGGCGCACCGCGCTCGGCAAGCTGGCCCAGACACTGGCCTATGGGGCGCGGACGCTGCAGGTGAAGGGCGATTTCGATGACTGCCTGCGGCTCCTGGAGGCGGCCAGCCTCGAGCTGGGGATCTACCTGATCAACTCGATCAACCCTTGGCGCCTCGAGGGCCAGAAAACAATCGTGCTCGAATTGCTGCAGCAGCTCGCCTGGGAGCCCCCCGACTGGATCGTGCTGCCGGCCGGCAACCTCGGGAACACCTCGGCGTTCGGCAAGGCGCTCGAGGAGGCCCGCGACTGGGGGCTGATCACGCGCCTGCCCCGCATCGCCGCGATCCAGGCAGAGGGAGCCGCGCCGTTCGCCCGCGGGTTCGCCGCGGGTTTCGGGGAGCGCTACCGGGTCAAGGCGGAGACCGTCGCCACGGCCATCCGGATCGGGGACCCGGCCTCATGGGACCGGGCGGTCCGGGCGATCCGCGAAACCGATGGCGTGGTGGCTACCGTCACGGATGCGGAGATCCTCGAGGCCAAGGCGGCCATTGACTCGGCAGGTGTGGGCTGCGAGCCGGCCAGCGCGGCCAGCCTCGCCGGGGTTCGGAAACTGACCGCCGAGGGGGTCATCGGGGCGGAGGCGAGGGTGGTGGCGGTGCTTACCGGCCATGTCCTCAAGGATCCCGAGATCCTGGTGTCGATGCACCGTGACCTCGAGCCCCCGCCCGCGTGGGCCAACCGCCCGGTGGAGATCGATGCGACCGTCCAGGCGGTGGCGGAGGCGATGGAGAAGCGGTAAGCCTGCCCCCGGCCTACTGCTTTGCTGTCACCTTGGCGATCGCCTCACCGAGTTGCGTGTAGGCGGTGGCATCCACTTCCCGGAACGGCGCCATCAGGTGCGCGATCTTCCCGTCCGGACCGACGATGAAAAGGGTCCGATTGTCGAGGGCCCCGCGCGGCGTGCTGATGAAAGCGCCGTACTTCTTCCCGATCTCCGCGCCCAGATCACTCAGGAAGACGAAGGGATACCCCTTGTCCCTGGCCCAGGAGGCGAGGGTGGTGTCGGGGTCGGTGCTGATGGCGAGCAGCGTGACGCCCTTGCCACCCTTGAAAAGCTTCGCGTACTGATCACGGTACGCGTCCATTTGGATGGTTCAGCCACCGGTCCGGGCCTTGTAGAAGAAGGCCAGCACCACCGTCTGCCCCCGGAAGTCCAGGAGGCTGACCGCTTTGCTCACTCCAGCCTGGGTGGCGGACGGCAGGGTGAAGGCTGGCGCCTCCACCCCGACGGCCAACGGGGTCGGCGCCTGGGCCTGCCGGGCCGCGAGGCCCACCGTCACCGCAACCGCCACCGCGAGCAGCACAGTACGTCGATTCATCACCCCTCCACAGGAGGATCGGCCGGTCAGGGCCGGTAGAGGACGCGCCAGATCTTCTGCTGGGCGTCCGACCCAATATACAGCGAGCCGTCGGGACCAACGGAGAGCCCCGCGGGCCGGATCGAGTTCGCCGCGCCGGCGGGCAGGGCAAAGTCCTCGTACCGCCCAGTCGGCTTGCCGTCCTCGAAGGGCACGTAGACGACCCGGAATCCCTGCTGCAGATCCGGGGTCGGCCCGCGGTTCCACGAGCCATGAAAGGCGATGAAGACTCCCCCACGGTAGTCCATGGGGAACTGGCGGCCGAGGTAGAAGACGACCGACATCGGTGCCCAGTGCGCCGGGAAGCCGATGGCCGGCTCGGCGTACTGACCACAGTCACCAACGATCTTGCCGTCTCCACCGAACTCGGGCGCCTTGACCTTCTTTCGCTGGCGCGGGTCAAAGTAGCAGTAGGGCCAGCCGTAGTTGGCGCCGTCCGGCACCGGCCCGAACTCCTCCGCGGGGTTTTCCCTGCCCTCGTCGGCCGGGAAGCCCCAGTTCTCCGTCAACTGGTCGCGGCCGTGGGTGGCCATGTAGAGCATGCCGTCGTGGGGCTCGATGGCCATCGCCATCGGGTTGCGGAGGCCGGTCGCGACGCGGCGGCCGTCGGTGGGCTTCTGCCCCGGCTTCCGGGGATCGAAACGCCAGATGCCGGCCCGCTCGTTCAGTTCGAGGCACGGGTTGACGCCCGGTGAGCTGGTGGTACGGTCCTTCTCCTGGCAACTGTTGGTCCGGGAACCGAAGGTGACGTAAAGGCTGCCGTCGGACCCGATGACGAGGCCCTTGGCACGATGCCCGCCGACGGGGAGGCCACTCACGATGGTATCGGCCGGCGCCGAAGGCTGGAGGGCACCCTTCTTCCACGGGTACCGGAGGACGCGGTCGTCGGGCGCAAAGTAGACCGCGTCGGCGGTCAGGAGGACCCCGGTGCCCGGGATCTCGTTGATGCGCCTGACCAGGTCGACCGTGCCGTCGCCGGTGGTGTCGCGCATCAGATATAGTCCGCCCTTCTGGCCGACGACCCCGGCGAAGATGTCGCCATTCGGCGCCACCGCGATGTGGCGGACGTTGCCGAGTTCCTGCCCTATGATCATGGCGCAGAAGCCCTTGGGTAGTTTGAGCCCGCCATTATCCGGGGCGCAGGCGGGGGCCTGCTGCGCGGCAACGGGAGGCCCGACAAGCATCGCAATCGCGGCGAGGGAAGGCAGGAGATGCATGGCGCGCCATGGTGAAGGTCCGAGAGTTCCTACCCCTGCACCACGCTACTAAGTTTCTCTTCTTATGCCAAGTTATCAGTACATCTTCACGATGCAGAATCTCCGGAAGGTCGTCCCGCCCAGCCGGGAGATCCTGAAGGGGATTTACCTCTCCTTCCTGCCGGGCGCCAAGATCGGCGTCCTCGGCGCCAACGGCGCCGGCAAGAGCAGCCTGCTCAAGATCATGGCGGGGGTGGATCACGACTTCCAGGGAGAGGCCCGCCCGGCCGACGGAATCCGGATCGGCTACCTCTCCCAGCAACCGGCGCTCGATCCCGACAAGGATGTGCGCGGCAACGTGGAAGAAGCGGTGGCGCCAATCCGGGCCCTGCTGACGGAATTCGACGCCATCAGCATGAGGTTCGCCGAGCCGATGGGCGATGCCGAGATGTCGGCGCTGCTGGAGAAGCAGGGCGACCTCCAGTCCCACATCGAGGCGCTTGGGGCCTGGGAGCTGGACCGGAGGATCGACATCGCGATGGACGCCCTCCGGCTCCCGCCGGGTGATGCCGACGTCACCACCCTCTCGGGCGGCGAGCAGCGGCGGGTGGCGCTCTGCCGCGTGCTGCTCGAGCAGCCCGATCTGCTGCTCCTCGACGAGCCCACCAACCACCTCGATGCCGAGTCGGTTGCCTGGCTCGAGCGCCACCTCGCGGAATTCCCCGGCACCGTCGTCGCCGTCACGCACGACCGGTATTTCCTCGACAACGTGGCCGGCTGGATCCTGGAGCTGGACCGCGGCGAGGGCATTCCCTGGCAGGGAAACTATTCCTCCTGGTTGGACCAGAAGCGGACGCGGCTGGCCCAGGAAGAGAAGCAGGTCTCGGCCCGGGCCCGGACCCTGGAGCACGAGCTGGAGTGGATCCGGATGTCGCCGCGGGCCCGGCAGGCCAAGTCCAAGGCCCGAATCAACGCCTATGAGAACCTGGTGGCCGAGGAGCGGCAGGCACGGGACGCGAGTGCGGAGATCCTGATCCCCGCCGCGCCGCGACTCGGTGACGAGGTGGTGGTCGCGAAGAACGTCGCCAAGGGCTACGGCGACCGGCTCCTCTTCGAGCGTCTCAACTTCGCGCTGCCGCGGGGCGGCATCGTGGGCGTGATCGGACCCAACGGGGCCGGCAAGACGACGCTGTTCCGGATGATCGTGGGACAGGAGCAGCCCGACAGTGGCGAGCTGGTGGTGGGCGCGACGGTAAAGATCTCCTACGTGGACCAGAGCCGGGACACTCTCGACGGCGCGCGCACCGTGTACCAGGAGATCTCGGGGGGCAATGACACGCTCGACTTCGGCAACCGCCAGGTGAACGCCCGGGCCTATTCCGCCAGCTTCGGGTTCCGCGGAGCGGACCAGCAGAAGCTGGTGCAGCACCTCTCCGGCGGCGAGCGGAACCGGCTCCACCTGGCCAGACTGCTGCGAAGCGGCGGCAACCTCCTGCTGCTCGACGAACCGACCAATGACCTCGACGTGGACACGCTGCGAGCGCTGGAAGACGCCCTGCTCGGCTTCTCGGGGTGCGCCGTCGTGATCAGCCACGACCGCTGGTTCCTCGACCGGATCGCGACGCACATCCTGGCGTTCGAGGGGGACAGCGAGGCCTACTGGTTCGAGGGGAACTACCAGGACTACGCAGCCGATCATCGCCGCCGGACCGGCGCCGCGGTGGACCAGCCCCACCGGATCAAGTACAAGAAGCTGGTGCACTGACCGTGATTGCGCTCCGAGCAAAGATCCGCGCCCTTCCCGCCCCTCTCGAGGGCCTCGCCACGCTGGCCCTCAACCTGTCCTGGAGCTGGAACCGGGAGGCGCGGGCCCTCTTCAAGACCATCGACGATACCCTCTGGCATGTCCGGCGGCACAACCCGATCCGGTTCCTCAACGAAGTCGACCCGGAGCGGCTGGCTGTGGTCGCGGCGGACGAGGAGTTCGTGGCCGAGCTGGCACGGCTCACCACCTGGATGGCGGGGGAGCGGACCAGCGACCAGACCTGGTTCGGGATCCGGCACCCGGACCTGCGCGAGCGCCCGGTGGCCTATTTCTGCGCCGAGTTCGGACTCCATAATTCGGTCCCGATCTATTCCGGCGGCCTCGGCATTCTGGCCGGGGACCACTGCAAGGCGGCGTCGGACCTGGGCGTCCCGCTGGTGGGGCTTGGGCTCTTCTACCAGCGCGGCTACTTCGACCAGCGCATCCGGCTCGACGGCTGGCAGGAGGACGGCGACGAGGAAGTGGACCCGGCGATCCTGCCGGTCGCCCCCCTCACCGGCGCCAAGGGCGCGCCCTATGTTGCGGTGGTACAGACCTTCGGCCGGCCGGTGTATGTGCGGGCGTGGACGCTGCGGGTGGGCCGGGTGCCGATCTACCTGCTCGACACCGACCTCGAGGAGAACCACCCCGACGACCGGGCACTGCTCAAGAAGCTTTATGGCGGCGGCGAGGATCTCCGGCTCCGGCAGGAGTGGATCCTCGGCGTAGGCGGGGTGCGAGTCCTCCGGGCACTCGGGATCGAACCCGCGGTCTGGCACGCCAACGAAGGTCATGCGGCCTTCATGCTGCTCGAGCGGATGCGCGAACTGACCCTCGCCGGCGTATCCTTCGAGGATGCGGCACACGCGGTCCGCTCCAGTTCGGTGTTCACTACGCACACACCGGTTCCGGCCGGCCACGACACCTTCGCCGCCGAGCAGGTCGCCGAGTGCATGGGGCCCATCTGGGAGGAGCTGGGGGTGGAGCGCGAGGAACTCCTCCATCTTGCCGCGCACCCGATCCGGAACAGTGGTCGGTTCGACATGACGGTTCTGGCCATGCGACTCTCCGGCCACGTCAACGGCGTCTCCCGCCGGCACGGCGAAGTGTCCCGGGCCATGTGGCGGGCGCTCTGGCCGGATCGCGCCATCTCGGAGGTGCCGATCGGGGCGGTGACCAACGGCGTCCATCTTGCCACCTGGATGGCCAACCCCGTCATGGCGCTGCTGGATCGGCACCTGGGAGCCAACTGGGGACTGCGCCTGGACGACCCCACGCTGTGGGAGCAGATCGGCGCTCTGGACGCGGCCGAGCTGTGGGCAGTGCACCGGCACCTGAAGGACATCCTGATGTGGTTCATTCGCGAGGATGCCCGCCGTCGCTTCGCCGACCAGTGGAAGGAGGCGACCCAGGTGGTGGGCGCTGGCGCCCTGTTCGACCCGCAGGCCCTGACGATCGGCTTCGCGCGCCGGTTCGCGTCCTACAAGCGCGCCGACCTCATCTTCCGGGACCCGGAACGGCTGCACCGGCTGCTGGTGGATCAGCGCCGCCCGGTGCAGCTCGTGATCGCCGGCAAGGCGCATCCAGCGGACACCCCTGGCAAAGAAATCCTGCAGAGCGTCTATCGCTTCACCCACGATCCGTTCTACGAGGGCCGCGTCGCCTTCATCGAAGACTACGGCATGCATCCCGCCCACCTCCTGGTACAGGGCGTGGACCTCTGGCTGAACCTGCCGCGCGTCCCGCTCGAGGCCAGTGGCACCAGCGGCATGAAGGCCGGCCTCAATGGCGTGCCGCAGTTGTCCACGCTGGATGGCTGGTGGGAGGAGGGTTACGACGGCTCCAACGGATGGGCGATCCCGCGCCCGGCGGAAGGGGTGTCGTCGGAGGAGATCGACCAGGCTGATGCCGAATCGCTGTACCGGTTGCTGGAAGAGGAGGTCGTCCCGCTGTACTACCGGCGCGACGCCCAGGGCATCCCCGCGGGATGGGTCGAACGGATGCGCAGCGCCATCCGGGCGTCGGCCAGCCGTTTCACCGCCGACCGGATGGTCCGCGAATACACCGAAACGTATTACGCCCCCGTGATGCGGGGTGAGCCAGGTACCGATGATCCACCAGCCCGCTGACGACACCCGGCTCTGGGTCGACCGTCCGCCCCCACCGCTCCACGCAGCGGATGGTCGACCGGTCACCGTCGTGCACGTCGCCGCCGAGTACTTCCCCTACGCCCGGACCGGAGGCCTCGCCGAGGCGGTCAATGGACTGGCGCGCTTCCAGAGCCTGGCGGGCGTCCGCACCAACGCCATCATGCCGCTGCACCGCTCCGCCCGGCAGACGGCCGGCGAACTGGAGCAGGTCGGCGAGCCCTTCGCTGTGGAGGTCGGCCCGCGCCGCGAGGTCGCCAGGCTGTACCGGCAGGTCCATCCGACCGAGCGGGCGCGTGTCTATTTCATCGGGCATGACGGTTACTTCGACCGCGCCGGGATCTACGGGGAGCAGGGTGCGGACTACGCCGACAACCCGCAGCGGTGGGCGTTCTTCGGCCTCGCCGCGCTGGCGGCGCTGCCCCGCATCGTGACTGGGCCGACCCTGCTTCACGCCCACGACTGGCACGCCGCGCTGGCGCTGGTCCACCTCCGCACCCGGCACGCGGGGGACCCGTTCTACGACGGCATTCGCGCCGTCCTCTCCGTGCACAACGCGGGGTACCAGGGCCACTACCCCGGCTCGCTGCTCGAGGAGCTCGGACTGGCGCCGAAGTTGTACAACTACCGCCAGCTGGAGTGGTACGGCAAGCTGAACCTGCTGAAGGGGGGGCTGGTCTTCGCCGACGCCGCCGTCACCGTGAGCCCGAACCACGCCCAGGAGCTGCGAACCGCGGCGGGCGGCTTCGGCCTGCACGACGCCTTCGCCTGGATGGGGCCACGCTTCACCGGGATCATCAACGGGATCGACCAGCGGGTCTGGAATCCCGCCACGGATCCGGCCATCGCGGCGCCCTACGACCACGGCGACCCGGTGGCGAAATCAGCCTGCAAGGCCGCGGTCCAGAGGCGTTTCGGCCTGGTCGAGGATGCCGCCATTCCCCTCTTCGCCATGGCGGCGCGACTGGTGACGCAGAAGGGTCTGGACATCATCCTGCAGGGCCCCGACCTGCTCGGGCTGGACGCGCAGTTCGTCTTCATCGGCGCGGGCGAGGCGAAGTTCGAGCAGGCTCTCGAGTACCTCAGCGGCGTCTTCCGGGGCCGCATCGCGGTCGACACGCAGTTCACCGACCGGCTCGAGCACATCCTGATGGCCGGCGCCGACCTCCTGCTCATGCCCTGCCAGTACGAACCGTGCGGCCTGACCCAGATGCGGGCGCAGCGGTACGGGGTGCTGCCGGTGGTCCGGCGGGTGGGCGGCCTGGCGGACACCGTGGACGACGGCGTCACCGGTTTCGTGTTCGATGAGTACAGCGCGGAGTCGCTGGTCGGTGCGGCGCTCCGCGCCCTCGACGCCTGGCGTGACCCGGACGAGTGGCACCGGATGACGCGGAGCGCGATGAAGCGCGACTTCAGTTGGGAGCGGTCGGTCGAGCAGTACCTGACGCTCTATCGCGACGTGCTGTCGGGCCGCTTGGCGGCCACCAGGTCCTGATGGACTTCGTCCTGACCCTGCACAGCCACCTGCCCTGGGTGCTGCACCACGGCCGCTGGCCGCACGGCAGCGACTGGCTCTGCGAGGCGGCGGTGGATACCTACCTGCCCCTGGTCGCGGCGCTCGAGCAGCTCGAGCACCAGCGGGTGGCGTCGCCGGTCACGATCGGCGTCACCCCGATCCTTGCCAACCAACTGGCTCACCGCGATTTCGCCCACGAGCTCGAAACCTTCCTGGGTCAGCGCCTCAAGGCCTGCGACGAAGCGGTCATCGCCTTCCGCCAATCCGGCGAGGAGCACCTGATCCCCCTCGCGGGGTACTGGCGCGCCCGGCTCGGACGGCTGCGCCGGCTCCTCCGCCGGCACGACCACGACCTGATCGGCGCCCTCCGGCACCAGGCCCAGGCCGGCCGCGTCGAGTTGATGTCCTCGGCCGCGACCCATGGGTTCCTGCCGCTGCTGGCCCGGGATGAGAGTATCCGGCTGCAGCTGATTACCGGGCGCCGCGAGCACCGCCGCCTGTTCGGCAATGACCCGGCCGGCTGCTGGGTACCTGAGTGCGCCTACCGGAAGGCGGGCCACTGGGCGCCGCTTGCCTCGGCGCCGGGCCAGCGGTACCGCCCGGGCCTCGAGACCCATCTCAGTGCCGCCGGGTTCGAGTACTTCCACACCGACTCGCACATGGCGGAAGCCGGCCAGTCGCTGGGGCTGTACGGGGAGACCGACTTCGTCGACGGCATCCGCGAGCCCCACGAGATGGCGCTCGATACCGTCTACCCCCGCAGCCCGTACCGCACCTATCAGGTGCTGCCGCCCTCCGGAGCGCCCGTGGCCGTGCTGGTCCGCGATCCGGTCTCGTCGTTGCGCGTCTGGAGCCGCTACCACGGCTTCCCTGGTGACGCCGGGTACCTCGAATTCCACAAGATCCGCTGGCCCGGCGGGCTCAAGCTCTGGCGGGTGACGGGGGCCGACGTGGACCTCGGCGGCAAGCAACCCTACGATCACAACATCGCGCGGGCGCGGGTGCACCGGCACGCGGCCGAATTCGTCACCCTGCTGCTCTCGGTCAGCAGCGCGGCCAAGCCACTCGGCGGCGACCTCATCGCCGCGCCCTTCGACACCGAACTGTTCGGGCACTGGTGGTATGAGGGGGTGGACTGGCTGGCTGATCTCTACCGCGCGCTGGGCCGGCAGGACTCCCTGCGGCCGGTGACGGCCACTGGACACCTGGCCCGGCGGACGGGCCGGGTCAGCGCGCGGGTGCCCATCAGCCTGGCTGAGGGATCGTGGGGCGCCAACGGTGACTACAGTATGTGGCTGAATCCCCAGACCGAATGGACCTGGGAGCGCCTCTGGGGACTCGAAGAGCGCTTCTGGAATCAGGCACGGCGGGACCTGCCCGACTGCCCGCCGGACCGCAGACCGGCCTGGGAGCAGGCCACCCGCGAACTGCTGCTGGCCCAGAGCTCGGACTGGCAGTTCATCATCTCCACCGGCGCCGCCGGGGACTATGCCGAGCGCCGGTTCCGCGAGCACTGCGACGCCCTCGACTTCCTGCTGCAGGGCCTGTCCGACGGCACCATCGAGGCCGTCACCCGGAAGGCCGCCGAACTGCTGCGGCTCGACGACCCGTTCCCGGACCCGCTACCCGCTGTCATCGCCGCGCTGGAGGGGTAGACCCCCATGCAGTCCGTCGTCATTCACGCCCATTTCTACCAGCCGCCGCGCGAGGATCCCTGGCTCGAGGTCGTCGAACGCGAGCACTCGGCTTCGCCCTGGCACGACTGGAACCTGCGCATCGAGCACGAATGCTACCGCCCGGTGGTCGCGGCGCGGCTGGTGGCGCCCGATGGCCGGATCCTCCGGATCGTGAACCTGCTCGAGCAGGTCAGCTTCAACGTCGGCGCGACCCTGCTCGAGTGGCTGGAGCAGGCGGCCCCCGCGACCTATGCGGAGGTGCTCCGGGCCGATGCCGTCAGCCGCCAGCGACTCGGCCACGGCAACGCCCTGGCGATGCCCTACCACCACGTCATTCTGCCGCTGGCGTCGCGGCGCGACAAAGTGACCGAAGTCCGCTGGGGGATCCGCGACTTCCGCCGGCGCTTCGGCCGCGAACCCGAGGGGATGTGGCTGCCGGAGACCGCGGCGGACGACGAAACGCTGGACGTGCTGGCCCAGGAAGGGATCCGGTTCACGGTCCTGGCCCCGCACCAGGTCAGCCCGATGCCGCTGTACGGGCTCCCCGGGGTGATACGGACGACGGGCCACCGGCGCCTGGCCGTGTTCACCTACGATGGGGCGCTGGCCCATGACGTTGCCTTCGGCCCGGTGATCCGCGATCCGGCCGCGTGGGCCGCGCGGATGGAGCTGCCCGCCGATGACGTCGGCGGCCCCAAGCTGGTGGCGCTGGCCACGGACGGCGAGACCTACGGACATCACCACCGTTTCGGCGAGATGGCCCTCGCCGCGGCGCTGGACCAGCTGGCCTCTGCCCCGGTACGCATCGAGAACTTCGCCTCGTTCCTGGCGGCGCATCCGCCCCGCGAATCGGTGACGCTGACCGGGCCGGGCTCCTGGAGCTGCAGCCATGGCGTCGAGCGCTGGCGGGCGGACTGCGGGTGCCGGATCGCCGAGGGCACCTCCCAGGCATGGCGCGCCCCGATGCGGGACGCTCTCGAGTGGCTGAAGGGCGTGCTCGATGCGCGCTTCGAGGAGGAAGGGACGCCGCTGTTCGAGGACCCGTGGACCGCGCGGGACCTCGGCGCCGAGGCGGCGGGTGACCTGCCGGTTCGCGCGCACGAGTTGCTGGAGATGCAGCGGAACGGGCTCCGCATGTTCACGTCGTGCGGCTGGTTCTTCGACGACATCGCCGGCCTGGAACCGTTGCAGTGCCTGCGCTACGCGGCTCGCGCCATCGACTTCACCGGCGCCGAGGCGGCCGAGCTCCGGGAAACGCTGCGGACCCGGCTCTCGTCCGCCCACAGCAACGACCCCACGGCGGGCGACGGCGCCACGCTGTTCGACAGCCTGGTCGTCCCGGCATTCCCCCCCGAGGTCCGGGTCGGGGCCGGAGTCGCCGCGCTGTCCACCCTGCTGGCGGCCCAGGTGCCGCTGTCCGAGGGCGTCTTCGACGTCGTCGAGAGCAGCCTGCAGATGGTGACGATCCGGCATCGGCGGACCGGCCGAACCTGGCGTTTCGGCGTGTCGGTGCAGGGTCGTGCCGCCGCCGGCCTCCTCATCGATCTGACCGATGCGGCGGGCGTGGTATCGCGGCTGACACTGGCGGATCTGCCCGAGCCCTCCCGGGAAGCGCTCCGGCGGCACGCCCAGGCCAGCCTCCTGCCGGCGGTCCTGGACCAGACGGAGCGCGACGAGGTGGCCGCGGGGGTCGTGCCCTACGGCGAGGCGCTGGAGCGCGCCATGCTCCGGCATCTCGACGGCGACGCCGCCGCGGCCGACGTGGATGGGCTGACGGCCGCCCTCGACCTGCTGGCGATGGACCGGCGGCCAGTGCCGTTTGACGTGCAGACCAGCTTCTACCGGCTGTACCGGGCCGCCTCGCCGACGGACCGGGCGCGGCTGAATGGCCTGCTGGGCCGATTCGGGTTCGCCGACGCGCTCGCCGAAGGGGAGGCATGACCGAGCCGGTCCTGTTCGCTTTCGGCGTCCATCTGCACCAGCCGGTCGGCAATCTCGAACAGGTCTTCCTCGAGCACCTCGACGCCGTCTACCGGCCCCTGATCCGGCAGCTTCGAGAGGCGGGAGCGCTTCCCGTCACCCTGCACCTGTCCGGGCCGCTGCTCGAATGGATGGAGTCGAACGCCACGGACTATCTCGACGAGCTCGGCAGCCTGGCCGCCGACGGGCGCCTCGAGTTCCTCCTGTCGGGCTACGATGAGCCGATCCTGGCGTCACTCCCCCGGGAAGATCGCCTGGAGCAGATCTCGCGGATGCGGGAGGCGATCCAACGCCGCTTCGGGGTGGCCGCCACCGGCCTCTGGCTGACCGAGCGCGTCTGGGAGCCGGACCTGGCGGCCGACCTCGCCGTTGCCGGGGTCCGCTATGTCCTGGTCGACGACCGCCATTTCCTGGTGACGGGGCTTGACCGGGCCCAGCTGCACCGCCCCTTCCGCACCGAAGCCGACGAGCACCAGATCGCCGTATTTCCGATCGATGAGCGGCTCCGCTACCTGATCCCCTTCCGGCCACCAGCGGAATTCGCCGAGTACATCAGGACCCTGCAGGCCGATGGCCATCGGCTGGCCGTGTTCGCCGACGACGGTGAGAAGTTCGGCGGCTGGCCCGGCACGTACGACTGGGTCTATACCCGGGGCTGGCTCAGGCAGTTCCTGGAAACCATCGCCCAGCTCGCCGCGGAGGGCGCGCTCCGGCTGGTCACCTTGAGCGAGGCGCTCGACGCCGTGCCGAGCGGCGGGCTCGCCTACCTGCCGAGCGCCTCCTACCGGGAGATGGAAGGGTGGGCACTGCCGGCGGAGGCCTCGGTCCGGCTGACCCGGCTCGAGCAGGAGCTCGGAGACCGGATGCTGGGGCCGGAGGGCGTGCTGGTCCGCGGCACCCACTGGCGCAACTTCCTGGTGAAGTACCCCGAGTCCAACCGGATGCACAAGAAAATGCTCCGGCTCTCACGGCTCTGCCGCGAGCGCGGCGATCCCCAGCCGGTGCGCCGATCGATCGGCCGGGCGCAATGCAACGACGCCTACTGGCACGGCGTCTTTGGCGGCCTCTACCTGCCCTTTCTCCGGGGCAGCGTCTGGCACCACCTGGCCACCGCGGAGCGCGACCTCCGACTCGGCGAGCCGATGCAGTGGGAGCGCGGCGACCTGGACTTCGACGGGCACGACGAGCTGTCGATCCACTCCCCCGCCTTCGCGGCCGTCGTGAGCGGGGCCCGCGGGGGAGGCCTGGAGGAGTACACCCGCTTCGACACCCTGGTGAACTACGCGAGCGTATTGACGCGCCGCCGGGAGGCTTACCACGAGGCCGCGGCCGGGTCACCCGGGACGGGTGACATTCCAGTGGACCGTGACCTCCGGGCGATGTTTCTCGAGCGCATTCTTCCCGCCGACCTGACGCTCGAGGCCTACGCGACCGGCGACTATCCGGTCCTGCGGAGCTGGGCGTCGGCGCCGCTGGAGTTGCAGGCCAGCGGCATCGGCCCGGCGTCGGTGGTGGTTCGCCTCACCACGGATGGCTTCGAGAAGCGGTACCGGTTCGCGGCCGACGGGACGATCGACGTCGAGTTCCGGTGGGCCGTCACGCCCGAACTCGAGACCGGCTGGTTCACGACGGAGTTGTCGGTGACCGAAGTGCTGGAGATCGAGCCGGAAGGTGGGGAGCGGTGGACCCATCCGGTCGAAACCGTCGCCAAGTCGGAGCGCGGGTTCGACCGGAGCGTCCAGGGAACGTCGGTGACGTTCCGGTGGCCGGCAACCGCCGGCCGGGCACGTCTCAGGGTACGGGGGCCTGCTGCGGCTCCAGCCGCGTGATCCAGAGCCAGGAAACCAGAACGCGGAGGCGCGACTATCGGGAACGCACCGGGCGCAATCCCTGGCTGACCAGGGTCCAGGCAGAGAGCTTGTAGAGGAGCCGCGCGGCCACGTTGGCGTCCCACTCACCCGAGCCATCGGGGCCGGGGGCGACCTCGTTCAGATCAAAGCCGACCACCCTGCGGCCGCTCTGCGCCAACGCCGCCACCAGATACACCACCTCGTTGAAATCCAGCCCGCCCGGAACCGGCGTACCGGTGTGGGGACAGAAGCGCGGGTCCAGCCCATCGATGTCGAAGGAGATCCAGACCTCACCAGGCAGCGCGTCTATAATGGCCGGCACCGCCGAGGCCCAGGGCTCGCCCGCGAAGCGGCGTCGGGCCAGATCGGCATCGTAGAACACCCGCACCCGATCAGCCAGGGCGGTGGCGCGGTCAAGTTCTTCCTCACAGAAGTCGCGAATTCCGACCTGCACCAGCCGGGCGACCCCCCGAATCCGGTCCAGCACGTTGTGCATGATCGAGGCATGCGACCAGGTGAAGCCCTCGTACGCGGCCCGCAGGTCCATGTGGGCGTCGAACTGCAGGATGCCCAGGCCGGGATGCCGCTCCGCCATGGCGCGGATCGCTCCGAACGGCGTGGAGTGATCGCCCCCGACCAGCGCCGGAATCCGCCCGGCATCGTGGATCCGACCGACCTCCTGGTAGACCCGGTCATTGAGGGCGGCGGACAGGGTGTTGACCCGGGCCAGCGCGGCGGTGAGTCCGGCGTCGCCATCGATCCGGCCTCCCCGATCGATGATCCGGCGCGCCAGCGGACGCGCCTCCGCGTTCCATCCGATCACCTGCGGGTCCTCGGCAAGCATCACCAGCCCCGCCTGGTAGGGCCGGTCGACCTCGAGATCGAAGAGATCCACCTGGCGGCTGGCCTCGAGAATCGCCCGCGGACCACCAGCCGTACCGCCGCCATAGGACGTGGTCGCCTCCCAGGGCACCGGCAGGTAGACGAGCCGCGCCGCCTCGAAGCCGGTGGGCAGGCCGAAGATACCGGAGGCGGCGGGGGAGGCGGCGTTTGGATCGAACCCGGTCATCTGGTCCTGGCCCATATCAGATCTGCCATACCGTCTCCCCCGAGATGACCGTGCGCACGCAGGCGTTGGGCCGGAAATGATAGAGCCACTGATTCACGTCGGGCGCGTCGATCACGGCGAAATCGGCGGCCTTGCCCGCCTCGAGCGAGCCGCACTCGCCATCCGCCCCGATCGCCCTGGCCGCGATGACGGTGGCGCCCTTGAGCGCCTCGGCCGGCGTCATGCGCTGCATCGTGCAGGCCAGCGTCAGAGCCAGCGGCAGATGGAACGAGGGCGCCGAACCCGGATTGAAGTCGGTCGCCACGGCCACCGGCACACCCGCGTCCAGCAGAGCCCTGGCTGGCATCGGCGGCTGCCCGAGATAGAGCGTCGCGATCGGAAGGCTCACCGCCACGACGCCGGCGGCCCGCATCCGCTCCATGCCGATTGGCGTCACATGCTCCAGGTGGTCGGCCGAGGCGGCACCGACCTCCGCGGCGAGCTCGGCGCCGCCGCAGGCGCTCAACTGGTCCGCGTGCAGCTTCGGCTGCAGACCATGGGCGCGTCCCGCCAGGAAGACCCGCCGCGCCTCCTCCACCGAGAAGGCGCCTTCCTCCACGAAAACATCACAGAAGCGGGCGAGCCGGCGGGCGGCCACGGCGGGGATGATCCGGTCGACGATCAGATCCAGGTACTCGCGGCGGCGATCGCGGTACTCGGGCGGTACCACGTGCGCGGCGAGCAGCGTGGGGACGATCCGCTGGGGCCCCTCCGCGGCGAGGGCAGCATAGCACTCGAGCAGCCGCAGCTCGGTCTCCTCATTCAGGCCGTACCCGCTCTTGCACTCGACGGTGGTCACGCCCAGCTGGGCCATCTCGCCAAGAAAACCGCGGCACCGCGATACCAGGGCCTCCAAGGGCTGGCCCCGTGTCCTGGCCATGGTCGAGGCGATGCCCCCGCCCGCGGCAGCGATCTCCTGGTAGCTCCGGCCCTGGATGCGCAACTCGAACTCAACGCCACGCCAGCCACCGAAGGCGAGATGGGTGTGACAGTCCACCAGCCCCGGAATGACCAGCCGGCCACCAGCGTCCTGGCTCGGCCAGGCGGCATACACCTCGGGCAGCTCCGCCTCGTTGCCAACCCACACGATCCGGCCGGCCTCCCAGGCGAGGGCCGCAGCAGGGATGAGCTGGAGCTCGCGCTGTTCGCCGCCGGACAGACAACGAGCCAGTTGGCCGATGTTTCGCAGGACGGGCACGGTCTACCGCCCCGTGATCATCGGCAAATCGACTCCCCGGTCCTTCGCCACGTCGATCGCGACCTGGTAGCCGGCGTCCGCGTGGCGCATCACACCCGTCCCCGGGTCGGCGGTCAGTACTCGCTCGAGGCGCCGGTCACCCTGGTCGGTTCCGTCGGCTACCACCACCATGCCCGAGTGGATCGAGTAGCCGATGCCCACGCCACCACCATGGTGGAGCGACACCCAACTCGCGCCGCAGGCGGTGTTGAGCATGGCGTTGAGCAGCGGCCAGTCGGCGATCGCGTCGGAGCCGTCGAGCATCCCCTCCGTCTCGCGGTTGGGCGAGGCCACGGACCCGGTGTCCAGGTGATCACGCCCGATCACGAGCGGCGCCTTCACCTTGCCATGCTTGACCAGCCAGTTGAAGCGGAGCCCCATTTCGGCGCGCTCGCCATACTCGAGCCAGCAGATCCGGGCGGGGAGCCCCTGGAAGTGGACCTTCTCGCGTGCCTTCTGGATCCAGCGGGCCAGGTCTGTCTTCTTCGGAAACGTTTCCAGCACGGCCTCGTCGGTGACGGCAATGTCGTTCGGATCGCCGGAGAGCGCCGCCCACCGGAAGGGTCCGGCGCCCCGGCAGAACAGCGGCCGGATGAATTCGGGCACGAAACCCGGAATCTCGAAGGCCCGAGACATCCCCCGGTGATCAGCGACCTGGCCGCGGAGGTTGTTGCCGTAGTCGAAGGCGACCGACCCGGCCTGCTTCAGGGCCAGCATCCCCTCGACGTGCACCACCATCGAGTCCAGCACCCGGGCCTCGTAGCCGGTCGGGTCCGACAGCCGCAGCTCCGCCGCTGCCGTCAGCGACAGGCCCACCGGGATGTAGCCGACCCGGAGGTCGTGCGCCGAGGTCTGGTCGGTCACGACGTCCACCTCGACCCCGCGCCGCACCAGCTCGGGGATCACGTCGGCGATGTTGCCTACCAGGCCGACCGACAGCGCTTCGCCCCGCCGCCGCGCCTCGAGGACCAGCCCGAGGGCATGGTCGAGATCGGTGCTCAACTGGTCGCAGTAGCCGGTCTCGACCCGCCGCCGGACCCGCGACTCGTCCACGTCCACGCCCAGAAACGCCGCTCCATTCATGGTCGCGGCCAGAGGCTGGGCGCCACCCATCCCACCCAGCCCGCCGGTGACGACCAGCCGGCCAGCCAGGCTCCCACCGAAGTGCTGCCGGGCCAGCTCGGCGAAGGTCTCGTAGGTGCCCTGGAGAATGCCCTGCGTTCCGATGTAGATCCACGAACCCGCCGTCATCTGACCGTACATGGTCAGGCCCAAGGCGTCGAGCCGGCGGAACTCGTCCCACGTCGCCCACCTGGGGACCAGGTTGGCGTTGGCGATCAGGACGCGGGGCGCCTCATCGTGGGTCCGGAAGACCCCCACCGGCTTGCCGCTCTGGACCAGCAGGGTCTCGTCGTTGCCGAGCCGGCGGAGGGTGGCGACTATGGCATC
>Ga0315273_10002042_pt1 | contig 23568 bp, 11 predicted proteins | sample YL17G02_0_MG_FD_205753 | JGI IMG/M metagenome (GOLD analysis project Ga0315273, IMG submission 205753) | Sediment microbial communities from Yellowstone Lake, YNP, Wyoming, USA - YL17G02_0 | ecosystem: Environmental > Aquatic > Freshwater > Lake > Sediment | place: USA: Wyoming | collected...
CTTCGTCGCCGGTCGCGACGAGAATCACCCGCGTGCGGCACCGCACGCTGTCCTGTCCCTGGATCCGGTGGAACCACCCGAGCCTGAGGTATTCCGCCAGCAGCGCCTGGAGGTGCGGGTCGAGCAGTTCCGCGTGCGCGATCGTCAGCGTGCCCTCGCCGATCATCTCCAGGAAGCCGGTCTGTCCCTTGGCCGAGGCATCGGGCCGTGACTCGAGGCCGAACATTGCGGCACCCGGGCCGCCCGTGCCCGGATCGCTGAGCGAGATCTCGACGTACGGCTCGTCGTGGTGCGGGCCCACCTTGTGAAAGTAGCGGGCGAACATTCGCTTGCCCGACCCCTGCGGACCGACGATCAGAATCGGCTGCGCCTCCTTCGAAAGGGTCTCCAGGCGTTCCTTCGCGCGGAGGATCCGCTTGTCCTCTCCGATGATCTCGACGTCGGTCGAGGTGACGAGGTCGCTGAGATCGTGTCGACGGCCCCGGACGACGGCCGCTTGTTGCCGGCCGTCCTGCAACTTCTTTCCGACCCTGCCCGCCAGCGTCTTGCTGTCGTCGGGCTGTTCCTGCACCAGGCCGTCCAGCGCGGCCTTCGTCAGTTCCAGCACGCACGAATCGTCATCGGCCACCAGCGTCTGCGGCGCCGACACGCCGGTCACCAGCGCCCGTTCACCGAAATGGCCGCCGGCCTTGACGCGGGCCACCACCCGCTCGCCTCCCTCGTCGTTGATCTCGACGACGCGCAGCGAGCCCCGCTGGACGAAGATGATGCCCTCCATGGGCGTCGACTGCCGCAGGAGCACGCCGCATTTCGGCACGGAGCGCACCGACATCACCTTTGCGGCTGCGGCCAGGGTGGGCAGTTCGAGCGCCCGCAGCAGGTCGCTTCTCCCCATCAGCAGGAGCCGGTCGGCGTCGGACACCTCCGGCACAGGCTGGGAGAATTGAAAGACGGTCCCTCCCAGCTCGATTTTCGCCCCGGCCTGCAGCCGAGTTGTCGCGATCCGTACGCCGTCGACTTGCGTCCCGTTCGACGACCCGAGGTCGCGGATGACGTAGGCGCCGTCCTCGTATCGAACCTCGGCGTGCGTACGCGAGACGTCGGCATCGGACAGCACGACATCGTTGGCCGCCGAGCGGCCCAGGCGAACCGGCCCCACGGCGATGGGAACGCAGCGTGGAGTGGCGTCGCCGCGGACGACCTCGAGCGTCGCCGGCTCGAGCGGACTGAGCCTCGACCCAGCCGTGGTGTCGGCCACGGTGGCAACCAGGGTTGCGGCGAGTTGATCGGTGTCGGGGTTGGCCGCGCTCTTCTTCGACGAGTGTGTTGTGGGCTCGTTCATGGTTCCCCCTGGCCGGCCCGGCGAGTCATCGAGCCAGCGCGCCCGCACCGGCCGACGCCGGCACACGGGCCTCACTCTCGACCGCCGGCCCCCATTGGCGAACCGATCGGCCAATCTCCAACTTCACTGCGTCTTTGGCGAGGCTCCCGCGACCACGAGTGGGTCAGGCGGCGCGGTCTCCCTCCGGGCAGGCCCATATCCTACCGCGGAACCGTTCCGGCCCCCGTTTTTGTTGTGCGCGGCTCGAATGGCGAACCGGGCACGTGGATGACCCACCGGTGCGGACCGTGCATGGGCTGGCGTCGCAACCCGTATCTCCCTGCGCGAATCGGCCGCCAACCCGCCGGTCTGAGGAGAGCAAGCGGCCGAATGCTCGCCCGCCCCCGGTTCGTGCGCCAGCAACCGCGCCGCCCTCTTTGGCCCCGCCCCGCGGCCGCCAGGCGACAGGCCAGGCGGCCGTCGGGTGCAGCGCGTGTTGGACCGGCCTGGTCCCATTCGTTCATTGGTGTGCCGCACGCTTGAGTCTCGTCGGCAGTTCTTCACGCCACACGCGTCGGAGCGTCTGCTCGAGGGGTTCACGTTCGGCCCCATGTGCGGCACCAACGCTTGGTTGATGAGCGACTGGTCGTTGCCTCCACCCGCAGCATGCGCCTGTGCCAGCCCGCGCGCGAACGACTTGTGCGGGATCGCGGCCGATCGATTCATAGTACCCACGTTGCCAGGCGGGCACCGTCTGATGCAGCAGTCGGGTCACGGCCGCCTTGTACGCGCGTACAACGACCGGCAGGGATCCGGGAATCAGACCATCGAAACGCGGCACGTGCCCATCATCCGGCCGCGCGCACCCACGCCTCCACCCGGTGCTCCGCGCGGTCGTCGACGAGCGGAATGGCCAGGCCGGCCTGCTGTTGGCCGTCCACGCTGAGGCGCTCGTCGCCCTTGGCGGGCGGCGTCTGGTGCACGACAATGTGGTACACGGTCTCGCGGAACCGGTAGTGCACCGTGAAGCCCTTCCACTCCGCGGGGAGGCACGGTTCGATCCGCAACCGGTCGCCCTCGAGTCTCAAGCCCAGCAGCGACTCGACGATGAGCCGGTACATCCAGGCCGCGGACCCGGTGTACCACGTCCACCCGCCCCGCCCGACGTGCGGGGCCACGGCGTAGACGTCGGCCGCCACTACGTAGGGCTCCACCTTGTAGGTCTCGATCGCGCGGGGTGACGCTCCGTGGGCGAGCGGGTTGATCAGGTGCCACACCTCCCACGCGCGCCCGGCGTCGCCGAGTTCGGCAAACGCCATGGCGGCCCAGATGGCCGCGTGGGTGTACTGCCCTCCGTTCTCGCGGACGCCCGGGACGTATCCCTTGATGTAGCCGGGGTCGAGCTCGGACGTGTCGAACGGCGGGTCGAGCAGGCGCACGAGCCGGTCGTCGCGACGGACCAGCCGCGCGTCCACGGCGTCCATCGCCGTGCGAGCGCGTGTGGGACCGGCGGCGCCGGACAGGACGGACCAGCTCTGCGCAATCGAATCGATCTGGCACTCGCGGTTGCTGGCCGAGCCGAGCGGCGATCCGTCGTCGAAGTAGGCGCGCCGGTACCACGACCCGTCCCACCCCGTCTCCTCGAGGCGCAGTCGCAACCTCGCCGCCTCCGACAGGCAGCGATCGGCGAAGGCGGCATCATCGTGGCGGCGGGCGAGGTCTGCAAACTGCGTCAGCACGGCGTAGAGGAAGAAGCCCAGCCAGACGCTCTCGCCGCGCCCGTCGGCGCCGACCAGGTTCATGCCGTCGTTCCAGTCTCCCGATCCGATGAGCGGCAGGCCGTGCGTGCCGAACCGCAGGCCCCGCACGATCGCGCGCACGCAGTGGTCGTAGAGGCTGGCGCGGTCCTCGGACGTGCCGGGCAGGTCGTAGTAGGAATCCTCGTCGGGATTGACCGGGCGGCCTTCGATGAAGTGAACGGGTTCATCGAGCACGCCGGTGTCGCCGGTGGCGCCGACGTAGCGACACGTCGCCAGCGGCAGCCAGAGAGAGTCGTCCGAGCAGTGCGTGCGAACGCCGCGACCCGCCGGCGGGTGCCACCAGTGCTGGACGTCGCCTTCCCTGAACTGCCGTGCCGCGCACAGCAGCAGGTGCTGTCGCACGAGCGGCGGTTCCGCGTGCACCAGCGCCATCGCGTCCTGCAACTGGTCGCGGAACCCGAACGCGCCCCCCGACTGATAGAACCCGCTGCGCCCCCACAATCGGCACGCCAGCGTCTGGTAAAGGAGCCAGCCGTTGGCCAGCGTGTTGAGCGCGCGGTCAGGCGTGTCCACGTTGATCGCGCCGAGCGTGTGGTTCCAGTGGTGCCAGACGGCGTCGAGCGCGTGACGCGCGGCGGCCGCCCCCCGGCAGCGTTGCAGCACACCTGCCGCGTCTTCGGCGTCGCGTCCGGCGCCGAGGCGGAAGACGACCTCGCGCTCCTGTCCGGCGTCCAGATCGAAGGCCACCTGGATCGCCGCGCACGGATCCAGGGCGCTGCCCACGCGACCGGAGAGCGTCGACCGCAGCATCGCGGCCGGCTGCCTGAGCGTGCCGTTGCGGCCGATGAACTCGGTGCGATCGCCCGTCACGCGGCGACTTGCGTCGTCCACGTGGAAGAAGGCCGTGCGCCCGGCGAACTCGTCATTGTACGCGTTCTGGGCGAAGATCGCGCCGGTGTCGGGATCGATCGCGGTGACCACGTGCGGGGCGGTCTTCGCACGCAGGTCACCCAGCACCCACTCCACGTAGCCGGTGGCGGACAATCGTCGTGATCGGCCTGAGCCGTTGCGAACCTTCAGCACCGACCACTTCACGGGTGCCGCCTGGTCCACGTACACCCACAGCTCGGACGTGACGGCGTCCTCGGTGTGCTCGAAGACGCTGTAGCCGAAGCCGTGCCGGCTGGTGTACCGACTGTCGCTGCCGGCCGGCAGCGGAGTGGGCGACCAGTAGCGGCCGCTTTCCTCGTCGCGCAGGTAAAAGGCCTCGCCGCCGGCATCGGTCACCGGGTCATTGTTCCAGGGCGTCAGGCGGAACTCGTGCGCGTTCTCGGCCCAGCTGTAGGCGGACCCGGCCTCTGAAACGACGGTGCCGAAGCCGGGGTTCGCCAGGACGTTGACCCAGGGCGCCGGCGTCACGGCGCCCGGCCCGATCGTGATGATGTACTCGCGGCCGTCGGGCGTGAAGCCGCCCAGGCCGTTGAAGAACACCAGGTCGCTGCGAGGCGGTGGCGATGGGGCGGGAGCCTCTGCACGCTGAACCCGGGTCGGCGTAAACCGCGCGGGGAGCACGTCAGCCCGGCGACCGGCGACCTGCTCCGCCAGCGAGCCCCGACTGTCGACGATGATGGCCTTGGCGACCGACTGGAACAGCGTCCGGTCCTCGACCGAGACCTGTTCGGCGGGGCGGACGAAGATCGCGCCTGGGCGGTCCGGCGCATTCGTCTCGATGCCAGCGGCGATGAGGCCGATGATCTGCTCCTGGAGGAGCTGCCGGTAGCCGGCGCGATCCTCGTTCCAGATCACGAGGTCCACCGCCAGTCCCTTGAGGCGCCAGTAGGCGTGGGCCTGTACGAGCTGTCGCACCAGCTCGATGTGGGCCGCGTCGCCGATCTGCAGCAGCACAATCGGCAGATCGCCGGACACCGAGTGGCCCCACAGCCCGGACTGCCCGCGCCGGTTCCTCGCGAGGATGGCCGGGTCGGCGCGCAGCGCCGCATTCGCGTAGATGACGGAGGAGGCCAGGCGGCAATAGAGCTGCGCGTCGGCCTCGCTGGCGTTCAGTTGCCGCAGGACGATATGGGCATGTGTGGAGGCCAGCGCGAACACGCGATTGGCGAGACGCCGGTCCTGGTACTTGCCCACCAGGCCCAGGCACGCAGCGCGCGTGCCAGCCACGCCTGAGAGGACGTCCACCGTGATCGTTTCGTCCGGTTCGAGCACGTACCGGCCTCGGATTGCCACGATCGGGTCGAGCACCGACCCTTCGGCGCCCGAGAGCGGGCCGGGCTCGCGCATCGCGCGCGGATCGGCGGGCGTCCGCCCCCGGCCGACGAAGCGCAGCCGGTCGGTCTCGTAGGAAAGAGCCGCGCCAGCGGCCGCGCCGTGCGCCGCCATGAGGTGGAACATCCAGTGGGACGGCTCGCCGCGCGAGCGCGGGCGCCGCGTGCAGAGAATGGCGCGCTGGTCCGGCACGATTTCGGTCTGGACGAAGAGGTTGCTGAAGGCCGGGTGCAGGGCGTCTGCGGCAGGCGCGGCGAGCGCGACCTCCGCGTAGCTGGTCACCTCGATCGTCCGGCGCGTGCGGCTGGTATTGGTCAGACGCAGCCGGCGCAGCTCGACATCGTCTTCGGGCGATACGGCGATCTCGGTGTAGCTCTCGATCTGGTGCGTCCTGCTGCGGAATTCGGCGCGGGCCTCGGAGAACACCGCCTCGAACCGGTCGGATGGCTGCCGCGTCGGGTGGTGCGTCGTGGACCAGAAGGCGCCGTCGGCGACGTCCCGGATGTAGCAGAACGTCCCCCAGTTGTCGCAGGTCGCGTCCGCGTGCCAGCGGGTGAGGGCCAGGTCGTGCCATCGGCTGTAGCCGCCGCCCGCGTTGGTGACCGCGACATGGTACCGGCCGTTGGAGAGGAGCTGCACGTCGGGCACGGGCGTGTCGGGCCCGCTGAACGAACGCACCGGGAGTGCGGCGCCGGCGGGCGCAGGGCGGGCGTCCGACGCGGGTGTGGCCGGCAGGACGGACGGGCTGGCGCGCGGGATTCGCTCCTGCAGCAGCAGCGCGGTCGCCTGGAACGCCGGGTTGGACGCGAAGCGCCGCTGCATGCGGCGGTCGAGGAGCACGTAGGCCAGCGACAGGAGCGTCATCCCCTGGTGGTGCGCCATGTAGGAGCGAACCAGCGCGTGTGCGTCCCCACGCGGCAGGCGCGCAGGCGTGAAGTCGATCGCCTCGTAGAAGCCGAACTGTCCTTCGAAGCCCTCCGCCGCGAGATGCTGGAGGTTCGAGCACGCGTCTTCCGGTGCCACCATCAGGGCGAGGGCCGATGCGTACGGCGCCACGACGAGATCGTCCGCGAGGCCGCGCTTGAGGCCAAGGCCGGGCACGCCGAACGCGCGGTACTGATAGGTGAGGCGCACGTCGAGCAGGTTGTAGCCCGACTCCGAAATGCCCCACGGCACGTCGCGGTGCCTGCCGTACTCGATCTGGCGCTTCACCGCCGCCTTGCACGTCTGGTCCAGCAGCGTGTCATCGTAGCGTGGCATCACGACGAGCGGCATCAGGTACTCGAACATCGAGCCGCTCCAGGACAGCAGCACCGGCTCGCCCGCCGCCGTCGTCAGCAGTCGCCCGAGCGCGAACCAGCTCTCCTGCGGCAGTTGCCCCTGAGCAATCGCGACGAACGTGCAGAACCGCGCCTCGGAGGCGAGCAGGTCGTAGAAGCTGGAGTCCCGACGCCGCTCGGCGACGTTGTAGCCGATCGACAGGAGATGTCGGGTCGCATCGAACAGGAAGCTCCACTCCATCTCCGCGAGATCGATCGACTGCGCCACCAGGCGGTCGAAAGCGGCGATCCGCGTCCGGGCGACAGCGCCCGGCTCGCCATCGAGCGATGCGAGCTCGCGCAACGTCGGAATCGACGTGAATCCGGGGAGAAACGCCGCCGACGTCGCAGAGGCCGGGAGCGACGTCCAGGGGGCCAGCGACGCCAGATCGCCCACGACGTCGCCGCACTGGTCGGCCAGCGCCGAGGCCCAGCGGCTGGCCTCGCGATCGGTCCCGCTTGCGAGCGCCGTGGCCAGGTCGCCGCTCTCTGCCCGGAGGCGTTCGAGGACCAGCCGGGCGTCCACCACCGACGCCGGCCGGGATTCGCGTGCCGCGTCGAGCGCCTCCTTCACCCGCGTCATCGCGGTCGTCAGCGCACCCGTGCTGCTGCCCGCCATGAGATCGAACGTGTCGCGCAGCCCCTGGAACGTGCGTGGCGGCAGGATCGGATCGTCGGCGAGCGCGAGCAACCCGGGCCCGAGCGTCAGCAGATGGCCCGCCAGGTTGCCGCTGTCCACCGAGGAGATGTACAGCGGCACGAGGGGCGCCAGCGACTGCGTGTCGTACCAGTTGTAGAAGTGGCCGCGGTGCCGCTCCATCGCCGCCATCGACTGGAAGGCGCGCGCGGTGCGGTCGGCCAGCCGGCCGGCGGAGAGATAGCCGAAGTCGTACGCCGAGAGATTGGCGAGCAGCGCCAGCCCCATGTTGGTCGGCGACGTGCGGTGCGCCACCGCGCGAGCGGGCGATTCCTGGTAGTTGTCCGGCGGCAGCCAGTGATCGTCGGGGCCGACGAAGGTGTCGAAGAAGCCCCAGGTCCTGCGCGAGACACCGCCGAGAAAGCGGATCTGATTCCTGGTCAGCCGCGCGTCGCGCCGGCTGAGCGGACGACTGATCTGCCAGGTGATGATCGGGGAGGCCAACCAGAGCAGCACGATGGGAGCGGCGGCGATGAGGCCGGACGGGCGGGCGAGCCACAAGTAGACGCTCGCGGCGACAGCGAGGATCGGCGCGATCCACATCCTCGCCATTTCGCCCAGGAGGTCCTGGCGAACGGGGCGCCGAGGGTCGGCCGACGGCGTCCACTCGAGGAGACGCCTGCGCGTGATCAGCATCCGCGCCGTGGTACGGAGGGCCGCGTCGAGGCTGAACGATGCCTCGTACGGCAGGCACGCGAGCGTGAGCAGGGCCTGCGCCGCCTGGCGTCCGGCCGAGCCTGCGCTGGCGCCGAGATGCCGCGCGAGCCGCACGTCGTCCGGCTTGCGCACCATGCCCGGAAGCGCCGTGACCAGGGCAGGCAGCAGCAGGCAGCTCGCACCGACGAGGGTCCAGCTCCAGGGCGGCGACAGGACGGCCCACCCGACGAGGAGCAGGCCCACGAGGGCCGCCGGAGCGAGGCTGCGTCGGAGGTTGTCGAAGAACTTCCATCGGGACAGCGCGGAGAGAGGATTCCTGCTCGATCCACCCGGACCGGGAACGCCCGGCAACAGCCAGCGCCAGAGCTGCCAGTCGCCGCGGATCCAGCGGTACCTGCGCCGCACGTCCTCCTCGTACCGGGATGGGTGCTCCTCGTACACCTGCACGTCGGTCAGAAGTCCCGCGCGCGCGTAGCAGCCTTCGAGCAGATCGTGGCTGAGGATCCGGTTCTCCGGAAAGCGGCCGCCAACCGCCAGCTCGAACGCCTCGACGTCGTAGATCCCCTTGCCGATGAAGGAGCCCTCGCCGAACAGATCCTGGTAGGTATCGGACACCACTCGCGTATAGGGATCGATGCCGAGCTCGCTGGCCCAGAGCCGCGCATATCGCGACCGGCTCGCGGCAGGGAGGCTGACGGCTACGCGCGGCTGGAGGATGCCGTACCCTTCCGTCACGCGATGCGCGTGCTCGTCGTACCGCGCGCGGTTGAGCGGATGCAGCATCGCGCCAACCATCAGCCGGGCGGCGTCTCGCGGCAACTGCGTGTCCGCGTCGAGCGTGATGACGTACTTCACCTGCTGGAGGATCTGCGTGTCTCCGACGACGCGCGAGAAGCGGCCGGGCGCGGTCCCGCGCAGCAGCGCGTTCAGCTCGGCCAGTTTCCCGCGCTTGCGCTCGTACCCCATCCAGACGTGGTCGTGCGGGTTCCACCGTCGCGGGCGGTGGAAGAGAAAGAACGGGCCCGGCCGGGGGGTTGCAGCACCCGGTGCGACCGCGGGTAGGGGCGCAGCGTGCTGCGCCTCTATGGGGTATTTTTCGTTCAGGTCGTTGATCAGGCGCTCGGCGAGGCGCACGAGGGCCTCGTCCTCGGGAAGCACTTCGTGGGCCGCGTCGGGCAGGTCGGTGAGCAGGCCGAACGAGACGTGGTCGTCGCGGTTGCCGAGGAAGCGTACCTCGAGCGCTTCCACCAGGCGCTCGACGTCCTGCGGGCTGGTGATCAAGGTCGGGACCACCACCAGGGTCCGCGCGGTCGGCGGGATTCCGGCCGACAGGTCCATCTTCGGCAGCGCACGCGGCGTCGCCAGCCGCGTTGTCAGCACGTTCACCAGCGCGACAGCCGCCTGGCTCGCGCACAGCACCAGGAGAATCCCGACGAGCCCAAGGAGCCAGCCATCGGCGCCTTCCCCTCGCACCTGGACGAGGAGAGCCGCGGCCGGCAGGACCGTGAGGGCGACGACGCTTCCGAGATAGAGCGCCAGCGGACGGCTGAGGCACGCACGCCGAACCGTCTCGGCGATGGAGAAGCGCGCGCCAACCGCGCGTTCGAGGCGTGAGAGCCCGCTGTCCACGAGGTAGAAGCCGACGTGCGACGGCCTGGCCTCCGGACCCGCGCTCGTCGCCCCCTCCCGAGCCAACTGGATGGCGTGCCGCGCCACGTCTGCTTCATTCAGATCGCTGCGCTTCGCCGTCGTCTCGACGACGTGGCGGTACTGGTCGCGCGAGGCGAAATCCATCCGGGAGTACGCGCCGGCCGGATCCTCTCGCAGCGTCCGCTCCATGACGCTCCTCGCTTCGACGAAGGTGCGCCAGTCCGCGGCGCCGAGGAACCTGAGGCTGCTGATGCTGTTGCTGGTCGACACCTGGTCCGCGGCCTGCTGCTGGTTCTCGGACCGCACCATGAGATCGATCGTCCGACCGTCCTCCGACAACCGCTGTTCGATCCATGTGAGGGGCAGGGCCAGCGCAGAACTCCTGCCCTGCAAGCGGCGAGCGAACTCGGCGACGAACGAGCCGACCATCGGCGGGTCCGACCGCGCCATGTCGGCGATCACGAGGATGACGCTCTTCGGGTCCTTTTCCGCCACCGCCGTCATCTGGTCCGCCCAGTAGTCGGCCCGGTTCCGGTCCATCCGGTCGGCGCCAATCCGGGCTCCCACGCGGCGGAGGTTCTCGAGCAGGGCCAGCCGCACCATGATGGGGATCGCCCACAGCTCGCCGATCGTCAGCGGGGACACCGTCTGGTAAGCCGAGACGAAGCCGCCGAGGCCGTCGGCGTCGAGGCGGCCATCGCCGTGCGAGATCGTCTCGAGGGCGATGTCGTAGACCCGCGGCAATCCCGCCGACGGACCGTCAGCGAGGCGCGGCAGTTCGCGGCTGTAGCCCGGCGGGAGGTGCCTGCGGGCCGTCCGGATCTGTTCCTCGATGAGGTAGAAGTTGTCGAGCAGCCACTCCCCGGCCGGCGTGATCCGGCGCTCGTCGTTCACGGCCTCCGTCAACAGGGCCCGGACGGCAGCCAGCCTGGCTTCGTTTTCCGCCAGCCGCGCAAGCAGCTCGTCCGCGCCGCGTTTCGCGCTCAGATGGTGCGCGCCGGCCAGGACCTTGCCGTGTTGCTCCATCTGTTCGCGGCTGAAGAGTTCCGCGCGCAGCGGGGGCTCGTCGCCGGCAAAGGTCGTGGAGAAGTCGCGGCGGCGGGCGATCGCCTCGCGCAGCGAGATCAGCCGGGCTCGAAAGGGTCTGTGACCGATCCTCACGCGTACAATGTCCTTCCGTGAACGGGTGCTGTGCGAACCGCGAGCAGACCGTCGGCCGCTGGCGATGGCCACGCGAGTCGAGAGAGTCGGGAGCCTGGCGGGTCGCCCCGCGACGCGCGGCGCGACGACACCTTCGTAGGCCGGTCGCGTGAACACTTGCTTCAAGTGTCACGACTGCGGCCCTGGACGATGTCCGGGTCGAACGCAAACCTTTCCATCTTAGGAGTGCGGCGGGGGCGGGGCTGTTCACTTCTGCACACCAGCGGGACCGTTGGAGCCTTGTGCAATTGAGTACAGCCGTGGCCGACCGCGGATACCGTTGTACGGGGCGCAACATGGTTCGAACCGGCGGCGCACGCCGCGACACGGCGGCTGAACACACTCGCCGTCAGGCCTGATGCCCGCCTGCCCGGTCTGCGCGTTGCACACCGGCCGCTATTCGGCAGCGACTTCGTGTTTCTCCGGGTGGAGCGTTTCGAGTGGTCCTCGAGCTCCGCCGGTCTGCTCACTGTCCGATGGACGTTGACTCGCGGCCGATTGGCGCTTCATCCCGGCATGGACCGCTCGCGCCCGATCGCGCCGCCGCAGCCCCGCCTGTCGCAGACGCTGAAACCTCGCCTTGTCACCGTTCAGTCCCGACATGGGTGCCTCGCTGTTCATGACCGGCCGTGCGGGGTCGTCGCACGGGTTCTCCGTCTCGAATCATAGGGGCGCCGAACGCCGACAGTCTGTGCAGTTCGGCACACCACCGCAACAGGACGTCATGACGATCGTCGTGTGCACTGCAGACGCGTCGGCGAACGGCGATTGAGCGCGGGAATGTGGTATACTGAGTGTGTCAGGTTGGATATCGCATTCCCGCGCTGTCCGCGTCAGAGCCGAATCGAGCCTCACCATCTCGCTTCCACCGCGCACGGCATCAGTTCTGGAAAGGCCTTTCTCCATCCCGCTCGAGGTCCGCTCCTGGAACCTCGGCGACCTCGCACGAATGAACGGACGTTGACGGTCCGCCATCACAACCTCCCGCACGAGCGGGCAGGAGATTGAGCCATGGCTCGAAAACTCTACGTAGGAAATCTGCCGTACGAAGTGGGCGAAACGGACCTCCAGCAGTTGTTCGGTGCGGCGGGGACCGTCGAGACCGTCAACGTCATGCGCGACATGGCCACCGGCCGCGCGCGTGGGTTTGCGTTCATCGAGATGAGCACTGACGAAGAGGCCCAGAAGGCGATCACCCAGTTCAACGAGTACTCGATGGGGGGACGCAACCTCACGGTCAACGAGGCGCGTCCGAAGCCGGAGCGGGGCGGGTTCGGCGGCGGCGACGGAAGCCGGCGCCGGTCGGAACCGCGCTGGTAGCGCGGCGGCGGCGCGTGCCGCCTGACGCCGGGGTGTGACGCTAACCTCCAGGCGAGCCTCAGCGACGACACCAATCGGGGACGCTCCTTCCACCGTGCCGTATGTGCACGGTCCCGGAAGGGACGTCCCCGTTTTTCGTCTCCGGCTGTCGCGCCCGGCCGCTGGGAACCCGCCACGCTTCGCTGGCCTACCGGCTCTGCTTCAAGTATTTGAAGAACTCGCCGTCGGTTGACAGGATGAGCGTGGTGTCCGACGCGAAGGTCTTTCGGTACGTCTCCATCGTCTTCAGGAACTGGTAGAGTTCAGGGTCGCGGCCGTACGCCTCCGCGTAGATGCGCGTGGCTTCGCCATCGGCCTTGCCCATCACTTCCTGGGCCTTGCGGTACGCCTCAGACTGGATCCCCTTCAGCTCGCGTTCCTTCTGGCCGCGGATCTCGGCCGCCTTGCCGTGGCCTTCCGATCGCGACCGCTCGGCGATGCGCCGGCGCTCGGAGATCATGCGTTCGTAGACCTTCTGCTGCACCTCGGCCACGTAGTTGACGCGCCTGATCTGCACGTCGACCAGTTCGATGCCGAACTCCGCGACGATGTGGCGCGACTTGTCGAGAATGGCGCGGGTGATCTTGTCGCGCCCCATCGCAATCTTGCCCGTGACGGCGGCGGCGCCCATGTCCACGTCGGCGTTCTCCTCGGTTTCGGGGAACGCCCGGTCGGTACTGCGGACGACCTCGATGAGATCGTTGTTGGCAATGACATTGCGGGTCTCGCCATCGACGATGTCGTCGAGACGCGACTGCGCGCTGTTCTCGTTGGTCACGCGCTGGTAGAACAGGAGGGGGTCCTTGATGCGCCAGCGCGTATACGTGTCCACCCAGATGTACTTCTTGTCCTTGGTCGGAATCTGGTTCGGGTCGCCGCTCCACTCGAGCCACCGCTTGTCGAAGGTGTAGACGGTCTGGATGAACGGCACCATCATGTGGAAGCCGGGATCGGTGTGCGGCTGCCCGACCGGCTCGCCGAACTGGGTGATGATGACCTGCTGGGTTTCGGCGATCGTGAAGACCGACGACCAGAACGTGACCAGCCCGACGACGATGACGATGGCGAGGATGAGGCGTTTCACTGCTTCACCTCCTGCTTCGGAGGGTCGAGATTGAGGAGCGGCAGGATCCCCTTCATCGACGAATCGATGATGAGTTTCCGGCCCGTCTTCGGCAGCACCTCGTTCAACGTCTCGAGATACAGGCGCTTGCGCGTCACGTCCGGGGCCTTGCGGTACTCATCGTAGATGTTGACGAACCGGGCGACATCGCCGCGCGCGTTGTTGACGCGCTCGAGCGCATAGCCTTCTGCGGCGCGCACGACCCGCTCGGCCTCCCCGCGCGCGTTCGGGACGGTCTGGTTGTAGTCCGCCCACGCCTCGTTGATGAGCCGTTCCTTCTCCTGGATCGCCTGGTTGACCTCGTTGAACGCCGGCTTGACCGGGTCCGGCGGGTTCACGTCCTGCAGGACGATCTGGAGCACCTGGAGGCCGGTCTCGTACCGGTCGCAGAGGCGTTGGAGCAGTTCCTTGGCGTCGATCTGGATCTTCTCGCGGCCGACCGTCAGGACTTCGTTGACGCTGTGGTCGCCCACGATCTCGCGCATCACCGCCTCGTTCATGTCGCGGAAGGTGGACGGATCTCCACGCCGGGCGGCGCTGTCGAGATTCCTGACCTTGAACAGGTACTTGCGGGGATCTTTCACCTTGTACTGCACGATCCACTCGACGACCGCGACGTTGAGGTCGCCGGTCAGCATCAGCGACTCGGCCTTCGTCACGTCGGTCTGCTCGAACTCGGACTGCACCCCCGGCGTGATGGTGCGGAATCCGAACTCGGTCTTCAACTGGCGCTGCACGGTCACACGCGTGACCGTCTCGATCCACGGGATCTTCCCGTGAGGCCCGGGCTCCGTGGTCCGTACGTACCGGCCGAACCGCTGGACGACGCCCACTTCGTCGGCGTTCACCTGGTAGTAGGTCGAAAACAGTCCGACCAGGACGAACAGGATGAGGGCGATCCTGCCGACCAGGCGGCCCCGGCCCTGGAACGAGAACGGGGGCACCCCGCCGACGTCAATGACCGATCGGGCTCGCCGTCGCCAATCAACGACATCCATGATGTGCAATCCTCTCGCGGCATTGGTCTGTGACGCCCGGCACGAGCGCGCCGCTCCCGGCCGGACCACCGTGCGCACTTGCAGGGACGACAGGAAGAGTACGAGGTAATATATCCTATTCCGAGGCGCAGGCGCCGCCCGCCGCTGTTCCACCGTGAACAGGCGGGCGCAGCTCAACGCTGTCATGAGGGGGGCGCAACGGTGACCCAGACATCTTCCAGGGCCGGAGTCGCGACGGTTGAAGCACGTGTCGCGTACCGCCCTGGAATCTGTCTTAGGTCCTTTCGGGGCTTGTCGCTGAACCGGCGGCGGCCATGGAAGATGTCGTTGCCCCGCGTTTCGCGGGGCCGGCCAACCAGGCTCCCGGCGAAGCGGGGTGAACCGCCGTGGTGCCGGGCGGTTTGAGGCGACGCTTCGCTGGGAACCACCATCGCCGCGCGTTGGGTTTCGCGGCGATTGGGTGTGCACAACCGAACAAACCCGGGCGTGGCCGAGGCGTGGCCTTCAATCAGGGGAGCCTGCGTCGCGTGAGGTGCCGATTTCGTGCGACTCCTTCTCATCAACCCGTCGAACCCGCTGGTCAGCATCGTCAGGCTCGAGGAGAGCCGGTGGAACCGCTATCGCGTGTGGCAGCCACTCAGCCTGATGGTGCTCGCCGGCCTGACCCCGCCCGAGTGGGACGTCACCCTGCTCGACGAGAACGTCGGGACTGCGCGCGATCACGAGCTGCCGCGTCCGGACCTGGTCGGCATCACGGCGTTCACCTCGCAGGCGCCTCGCGCCTACGAGATCGCGGCTCGCTTTCGCCGCCTGGGCGTGCCCGTCGTCATGGGCGGCATCCACGCCACGATGTGCGTCGATGAAGTGACGGCGCGCGTGGACGCGGTCGTCACGGGGGAAGCCGACGCCGTCTGGCCACAGGTCCTGGCGGACGCCGCCGATGGGCGCCTGAAGCCACGGTACGAGGGAGGCCTCGCCGGCATGGACGCGGTTCGGCCGGCCCGGCGCGACCTGCTGACCGGAGACTATGCGTTCGGAGCGATCCAGACGACCCGCGGCTGTCCCATGAACTGCACGTTCTGCAGTGTCACGGCTTTCAACGGCGCCCGCTACCGCCAGCGCTCCATCCCGGATGTCGTCGGCGAGTTCCAGTCGATCCCCGAGAAGCGGGTCCTGGTGGTGGACGACAACCTGATCGGCACCACACACGAGCACCTCGCGCGCGCCAAGGACCTGTTCCGCGCGTTGGTTGCCGCGAACCTCGGCAAGGCATGGGTCGCGCAGGCCACGATCAACTTCGCCGACGATGAGGAACTGCTGACACTGGCCGCGCAAGCGGGATGCGCAGGCGTCTTCATCGGGTTCGAGTCGCCGACGGCGGAAGGGCTGACCGAGGTCGGCAAGCGGTTCAACCTGATCAAGGGGCGGAACCTCGCGGCGTCGGTGGCGCGGATCCAGCGGCATCACATCCTGGTGGTGGGGTCGTTCATCATCGGGTTGGATGTGGATACCGCCGGTATCGGTGGACGCACGGCCGAGGCCGCTCGTCAGTTGGGCGTGGACAACCTCAACACGCTGTTTCTCACGCCCTTGCCGGGCACACGGCTGTGGGACCAGATGACCGCGGAGGGCCGGATCGTCCTCGACCGTTTTCCGCAGGACTGGCAGTACTACACGCTGACCTTCCCTGTCGCTCGGTACACGCATCTGTCTCAGGATCAGGCGATCGAAGAGATGCTGGCCTGCGACCGCCACTTCTACGCAGTGCCGCGCATCCTGGGCCGCGTGTGGAAGAGCGTGTGGCACCGTCGCCAGCCGCTGATCAACTTGTTCGGCAGCCTGTCGTACCGGAGGAATCTGGAACTCAACCGCGGTGCCTACGCGAACTTCAGCCGCGAGTGTGCGACACGGCGGGCCGCGCGTGAGATCCGGGATTCCCGTCCCGCCGGCGGCGTGAACACACGACATCAGACCGGGCAGTTCGCCGCGCCGGAAACACGCTGCGAAACGTGACCAGCTCGCCCACGCGCTGCGTTCAGTCGTGCAGCACGACGCTGAGGAGGGACGCGTTGATCTTGAGGCCGCCGTTGTACTCGATGAAGCCGAGCTTTCTGAACTTGTTCATGAAGACGTTCACGCGCGACCGCGTCGTGCCGACCATCTCCGCGAGCGCATCCTGCGGGATCTTCGGCAGCACGTGTTGTGGCGCCTCAGGCTTGCCGTAGCGCGCGAGCAGGAGCAACGTGCGGGCGAGGCGTTTCTCGCTCGAATTGAACAACTGGTCGACCAGGTCCGCCTCGATGCGGACGTTGCGCGCCAGCATGTGCGCGATGAAGCGGTCGGAGAACTCGTGCTGCTCGTGCAGGATGCGCATCATCTCCGGCTTCTCGATCACGAGCACCGTGCTCGCCACCGTCGCTGACGCCGTCCCCATGCGCATGGGTTGCCCGGCGAGCGCTCCCTCGCCGAAGAAATCCCCGGCCCCGAGCGTCGCCACGATCGCCTGCTTGCCCGTGTCCGACAGCACCGAGAGCCGCACGCCGCCTTTCTGGATGTACATGACGGTGTCGCACGGATCGCCCTGCGAGAAGATGACCGTGTGCGCGCGAAACCCCACCACCCGCCTCGCGATCCCTGCCGAATCGAGAAACGCCTGAGCGTCGAAGGCCGCCGGTTTCCCAGCCTGTTTCCCACGCTCCTTCGTCGGGTTCATCGATGGCCTCCAGGACCCATCATAGCACCACGCCATCGGGCGCTCGACGGCTCTTTGCCGGACTGGTCGTGCAGCACGACGTTCAAGAGGGAATGGTCGGTCGTGAGCCCCACGGGGCCGTCTTCGAGGAACGCCTGCGCGTCGAAGATCTTCGTACTCCTGGATCGCATGGCGCCATGGTCACGCGCGGCCACGGCCGCGCGCTGTTCCGGAAGGAACGGCTCGCATGTGCAGAAGCGACGGGATCTCGAGGGTGGCTCCTCAGGTAGGACTCGAACCTACAACCCTCCGGTTAACAGCCGGATGCTCTGCCATTGAGCTACTGAGGAACAGGCAGGAGCGTCCCAGCGGGCACGCAGCCCGCACAGGAGAACTTTCATCGTAGCGAAAAGCACCCGCAGCGTCAACGCGCGCGCCCCGCGACCGGCGAGACGCCGGTCCCACAGCTGTCGCCCCCCAGTGCCCCCACCCGCCCCGGCTCCCCGACCTACACCGCCTCTGCCTGGACGTCGATCGTGAGCGCGCCGCGGTAGGCGTTCGACACGGGGCAGGCCTGTTCCGCGTCGCGAGCGAGCTGCGGGAAGTCCGCGGCCGAGACGCCCTGCAGCCCCTCGGCCTTCACCTTCAGGTGCGACGCCTGGATCTGGATGCCTGTCGCGCCGACCGCGGCTTCGATCGTCGCCGACACCTGGAGGCGCGTGGCACTCGCGCCGCGCCGGCCCATCGTCGCCGTCATCGCCATCGCGTAGCACGATGCGTGCGCGGCTGCCATCAGTTCCTCGGGGCTCGTCTTGCCGCCCGGCTGTTCCACGCGGGACGGGAACGAAACGGGGAGCGTGAATGCGCCGGTGCCGGCCTTGGCCTCGCCCTTGCCTTCCTTGATCGGGCCTTCCCAGGTGACGTCGCAGTGCCGTTCGAATGATGCCATCGGGCCAGTCTCCTTACGTCGTGTTTCCCAACGGGGGCCACTCCCCCGTTAAGACGCCGTCACCACGCCGAAGGATCCCGACTTTCTCGCGATGCACGCCACGTACTCGTGGACGACGTCGAACCGCGAGCGGTCGCCGCGCCGCGACTCGAGCAGGCGCAGGAACTCCCCGGTCAGGCGGTCGCGGTGCCGCGGGTCGATCGCGTCGTGAAACGCGGTGCCGGCGCCGGACTTCAGGAGGTGTTCCAGCACGTCCGCTGCGGTCGCGCACGGAAAGACGATCGCGCCCTCCCGGATCCGCACCACCTCCAGCCCGGCCAGGGCCAGCTCCCGTTCCACGTGCGCGCCGTCACGCGGGAAATCGAACGCCACCTGCTTGAGCAGCACCGACGGGTCGCGCGCCACGATCTCCGCAAACAGTTCCATCGGCTCGCGCGGCGAGTGCTCCCGGTGCACGACGAACGCCAGGTGTCCGCCGGGGACGAGCGCCCGCTCGACGGCGCGGAAGAAGGGCTTCAGCGGAATATAGCCGAGCACCCAGCTCGAGAAGACCACGTCGAAGGGGTCCTCTGAGGCGAGCACGGCGAGCGCGTCGCCGCACACGAAGCGGACGTTGTCGCGATGCTCGCGGGCGAGCCGCGCGCGCGCCTCGGCCTGCATCCCCTCGGAGAGATCTGCGGCCACCACCTGCGCCGCCCTGCACGCCAGCTGCGCTGTCGCGTACCCCGTCCCGCACCCGGCCTCGAAGACGCGCTCGCGCCCGCGCCACCCGACGGCGTCCACCAGCGTGTCCACGGGCGCAGCAGCCTGCGACAGCCAGAACGCGTCGTAGTCGTGATGCACGGTGTCGTAGGCCGCCCGCAGCTCGTGCGCCCCGACGGCGCCTCGTGCGCCGGTCTTCACCCGGAAGAACCGGGGCACCTCGTGCGTGGCCGGCAGCGCCGTCTCGCAGAGCCGGCACGACTGCTCCGGCGGCAGCGGGCGCGGGCCGCCGTCGGGGAGGTGCGCGGCGAGGAGCCGGCCCGCGCAACCGGTCCGCGGCTGGCAGAAGTGGGCGCGCATCCTCGCCAGGATGGCCGCCATCGGCTCGCGCTGCGCGTTGCCGAACGACAGCGGCACCAGGTTGCACGGGCACACCTCGCCGCTGCCGTCGATGTAGATGTGCGTCAGCCCCGCGCCGCAGCCGAAGGCGTCGCCGCCTTCCAGGTACGTGAACGAGGACAGGATGGGGAGCGCGTCCTCGCGCGCCACCTCCGCCTGGAAGTCGAGGATCGCCTGCTTCTCGCGCCCCGACAGCAGGACGTCGGTGCGCCCTTCGAGCCTGCCCTGTGCGCTCGGCTCGAGCAGGTGCACTTCGAGCGCGCCGCACTCGCCGGCGAACGCCATGAACCGCATAAACCGATCGCGAGCCAGGAACTCGCGCGTCGCCACGGCGACGACATAGGGATAGAGCCCTTCGGCGCGCGCCACGCCCAGCGCGTCCACCGCGATGCGGAATGCGCCCGGCCGCCCGCGCATCCGGTCGTGTTCCTCCGCGATGGTCGAATCCAGACTGATGCCGACGCCGAACGCGCCACCCGCTCGCAACGCCCTCGCCCGCCCCGGCGTCAGCCCGTCTCCGGTGGTGCCGACGATCAGGCACGATCGGTCGTCGAACAGGCGGACGATCTCCTCGAGGTCGTCGCGGAGCAACGGCTCACCGCCGGTCAGCGTGACGATCACGGCCCCGAGATGCTGCAGGTCCGCGGCGAGCGTCTTCAGCGACGCCAGCGGCACGTCCTCCTGGCTCCGCCCCGCGTTGTAGCAGTGCCAGCAATTGAACGAGCAGCGGTTGGTGACGGCGAACGTCACCGAGTAGAGCCGCGAGTTCCCGCCGTCGCCGAGCAGCCCGAACTCTCCCGCCAGGTTGTCGAAGGCGCGACTGGGCCACGGCGGAAAGCTGGTGTTGACCACCCACTGGTCGTGGAAGCGGACCACCTTCTCGTTGGCCAGGTACTCCTTGAGGAACCCGGCGACAGAGGGGTGGAGCTTGGTGAACGGAGGGTGCTTCGCCGCTTCGAGGAAGAAGAGATCGCCTCTCATGGTTCCTCCTACTTCCGCTTCTTCGAGCGAAGCTGCACCAGCAGGCCGGCGACGCCGAGGACGAGCCAGGCGAGCCACATCCAGTTGAAGCCGGATGCCGCATCGGGGCCGCCGAGGCGGAGACTGAAGGGGTAGCCGAACCACGCGTTGCCGGCATCGGCCGCAGGAAGCGCGGCGCGGACGCCGACCAGCGCGGCCACGCCGACAATCGCAGTCCACGCGCCGCCAGACGCGGTGCCAACGATGATCATGTAGCGCTGGAGGAAGACCGCGGCGATGGCGCCACCCAGGCCGAAGCCGAGCACCACGAGCGTGGTCGGCTCGCCGTGACCGATCTGCGGCCAGATAACGTGCGCAACAACGGCGCCGACGCCGGCCCCGATGAGCGCCACGCCCACGTAGTAGGCCAGCGTCAGGAGCAGCGCGCCGATGGCGCCGCCGACGATCGCCGCGATGAGCATCGAGGTGGACTGGCCGGGAGAGACGAGCGAGCTGGCGAACAGGGCGCCGAGGATGAAGCCGTAGACGCCGAGGACGAGACGGAAGAGACGGTAGCCGGCAAAGCAGGCGAGCAGACCGCCCGCAAGCAGCAGCACCGCGCCGGGGATGTGGGCATTGGCGGGCAGCACGTCACACGTCCCGGCGCCCTTCCATGGCCTTGTGCATGGTCACCTCGTCAGCATACTCGAGGTCGCTGCCGACCGGGACGCCCATCGCGATGCGCGTCACGCGCACGCCGAGCGGCTTGAGCAACCGCGCCAGGTAGATGGCAGTGGCCTCGCCCTCGACGTTCGGGTTGGTGGCGAGGATCACTTCCTCCACGCCCCCCTTTGCGACGCGCGCCAGCAGGCTGCGGATCTTCAGATCGTCGGGGCCGACTCCCTGCAGCGGCGAGAGCGCGCCCATCAGCACGTGGTAGACGCCCTGGAACTCGCCGCCCTTCTCGATGGCCATCACGTTCTGCGGCTCCTCGACGACGCAGACCACCCCCTGGTCGCGATCGCCGGTGCAGAGCGCGCACGGATCGATGTCCGTCACGGTGTTGCACACCGAGCAGTACGTGATGCGGTCCTTCACGTCGCGCACGGCCGCGACCAGGCGCTCGGCCTCGTCGCGCGGCGTGCGGAGGATGTGAAAGGCGAGCCTCTGCGCGCTCTTGCGCCCGATGCCGGGCAGGCGCTGCAGTTGCTCGATCAGCCGGGTGATGGGTTCGGGGTGGTTCATCGACGGGAGTCGGGAATTGACAATTCGGAATGCAGAATTGAAACCGCTTCGCGGAACGGGGTCCAATTCTGAATTGTGAATTCTGAATTTGCAATTCCCCGGGGCTCAGAACATCCCGGGGATCTTCAACCCGCCCATCATGCCGCCCATCTGGTGGTTCAGTGCTTCCTCGGCCTTGCGCTGCGCGTCGTTGATGGCCGCCAGGATCAGGTCCTGCAACATCTCGACATCGTCTTTCGAGACCACCTCGGGATCGATCTTCAGGCTCTGGATCTGCTTGAGACCGTTGATGACCACCGTGACCATGCCGCCGCCGGCGGTGGCCTCGACGCGCATTTCGTTCATCTGGCGCTGCAGCTTCTCCTGCATCTGCTGCGCCTGCTTCATCATGTGCTGGATGTTCATGTCCACTCACCTGCGTGGCGGATCGATCTCCTCGACCGCCCGAATCTCGGCTGGAAAGACGCCGAGCAGCGCCTGCACGCCGGCATCGGCCAGCGCGGCGGCGCGCAACTCTCCTTCGGTCCGCTTCGGCGGCGCCTGCGCGGACCCGGCCGCCGCGTTCGCCTCGAGCAACTCGGCCCGCACGGTCAGCTTCCGGCCCGTCACCTGCTCGGCCACCAACTCGAGCCACGTCTTGTTCTGCTCCACCTGTTCCTTGAGCAGCCGGTGGATGGGCGCGAATACGAACACCACGTCGTTGCCGAAGTCGATGCGCGTGGCCTGCGCCACCAGCGTGCGATAGATCACGGCGCGCTGCTGCTCGATGGCCGCGAGGAAACGGGCCTTCGCGCCCTCCGGGGCGGCCGCACCCGCGAGACGCGGGCCGGCAAGCGCCTCTGAGGCGCGGGCGGCCTCCGTGCGCGGGGCCGGCGGCGATGCCTCGGCGCGGGGCGCGGCGGGCACGGCGCCGCGCGGTGGCACCCGGGAGGGCGCAGGCGGCGGGCGCAGCGGCGGACCCGATCGGAGCGGCACGGGCGGGCGGCCGGGCGAAGGCGGGCCGGAGCGCATCGCGCCGGGGTCGGCCTGCAACCGCGCGATCAACTCGGCCAGCGGCGCCAGCTTGCGCAGGTGGATCCAGCGCAGAAGCGCCATCTCGAGGTGGTGGCGCGGCTCGCTCGCGTTCCTGACGTCGAACTCGGCCTTCGTCAGGACGTCGAACGCCCGCAGCAGGTCCTCGCGCGAGAAGCGGGGCACCAGCGCCTTCAGCCGCTCGCGCTCGCCCTCGGGCGCGATGTCGGGATCGGTGATGCGCGACAGATCGACCGAGAGCACCATCAGGTCGCGAACGACGCGCGACAGATCGCTGCACACGAGCTTCAGGTTGTAGCCTCGCTCCACGGCGCGGCCGGCCAGCTCGAAGGCCGCCGCGGCGTGCTCGTCGACCACGGCGGTGATGACGTCCAGCAGGAGATCCCGGCCCACCAGCCCCAGCACGCCGGACACGTCCTCGATCGTGATGGTGTCGCCGGCAAAGGCGATCACCTGGTCGAGCGAGGTCTGCGCGTCGCGCATGCTGCCGTCGGCGGCGCGCGCCACGAGCGCCAGCGCCTCGTCCGGCACCGCCAGCTTCTCGGCATCGGCGATCTTGCGCAACTGCTTCGCGATGGCGGGCGCCGGGATGGTGCGAAACTCGTAGACCTGGGCGCGCGACAGGATCGTCTCGGGGATCTTGTCGAGCTCGGTCGTCGCCATGATGAACGCGGTGTTCGGCGGCGGCTCCTCGATCGATTTCAGCAGGGCGTTGAACGAGGGCTTGGAGAGCTGGTGCACCTCGTCGATGATGAAGATCTTGTAGCGGTCACGCGCCGCGCGGATCGCGAGGCCTTCGATGATGACCGACCGGACCTCGTCGATGCCGGTGTGCGTCGCGGCGTCGATCTCGAGCACGTCCATGTCGCGGCCTTCGGCGATCTCGACGCACGATTCGCACGTGCCGCACGGATCCGGGGTCGGGCCCTGCTCGCAGTTGAGCGCGCGCGCCAGGATGCGGGCCGTCGTCGTCTTGCCGATGCCGCGCGGCCCGGCAAAGACGAACGCCTGGGCGATGTGGTCGGTCCTGATGGCGTTGCGCAGCGTCTGCGTCACGCCGCTCTGGCCGATCACCTCTTCGAACCGCTGCGGGCGCCACTTGCGGGCGAGAACCTGGTAGGCCATGCGGGTGAGGAACGGGACACGAGAAACGAGAAACGAGAAACGAGAAACGAGAAACGAGAAACGAGAAACGAGAAACGAGAAACGAGAAACGAGAAAC
>Ga0315273_10002044_pt1 | contig 23559 bp, 19 predicted proteins | sample YL17G02_0_MG_FD_205753 | JGI IMG/M metagenome (GOLD analysis project Ga0315273, IMG submission 205753) | Sediment microbial communities from Yellowstone Lake, YNP, Wyoming, USA - YL17G02_0 | ecosystem: Environmental > Aquatic > Freshwater > Lake > Sediment | place: USA: Wyoming | collected...
TTACAGCTTAGTTTGAATTTGTAGGGGGAGGTGCCTTTTTATCTCCGAAATAACAGCATTGATAATCTGAGAGTTATCAAAATAAATTATGAATCTAAATTATTAGTCGGATAACAGTGAAATTATATATTAAAACTTATGAAGAAAATTTACCCAATTTTAGTTGCAGTTTGGCTATTGCTTACTTTAAACATTATTAAGACTTATGGGCAATATCCAGGCTTAAATCAGGAGCCATTGGACCCAACATTAATTCCTCAGTTTGTTGACTTTCTCCCTCATTTTGCAGGATTGAGAGTCGATGCAAAAGCAGGAGGGAAACTGATTATTGAAGCTGTTATGACCCAGCAGGTAGCTGTATCAACAGGTACTGTACTTGGTAATGGAACAGTAGGTGATATTCTTACTCCAGGGGCAGGTTTAGGAAATTACTTTGTATACAGGATTTCCAAAGACGCTGGAAAAACCTGGACACTGCCATTGTGGCCATCGTTCACTATTGAAGCCCAAAGATTCAGGAAATTGAAAGTAGAAGTAAGGAATGAATTAACGAATGAAATTGGTGAGCCTCTATCTTATAAAGATGTAAATATAACTGCAGACCAAACCATTATGATGGACGGAGTTCCTACGACAGGAGACCCAATGACTGAGCCTTACACAGGACCTGTGCCAATTTCAATCCACTTACATGGAGGGGAAACACAATCCGCTTCCGACGGAGGACCGCATTCATGGTTCACCCCGGGGTATGCATTAAAAGGCAAAGGATGGGACCAGGGAGTAGGAAAAATACTTAAGTATGAAAATACACAGGAAGCAGCAACTTTATGGTATCATGAACATAGTCAGCTGGGGTTAACTCGTATAAATGTATATGCAGGAATGGCAGGGTTTTATTTCCTCAGAGGATCTGATGAAGAATGTGACAAATTACCGGGCTGGTCGAAAGATGACCTTGTAAAGGAAGTTACACCTGCCGGAAAAGTAGCTGATGCTTTACATCCGGATGCTTATTTGCCTGAAATTGAAATTGCAATACAGGACAGGATGTTTGACACAAATGGCCAGCTTTATTATCAGATTGATGAACCAACTAATCCTGAAATTCATCCTTTCTGGTCCCCTGAATTTTTCGGTGATGTAATAACAGTAAATGGTAAGTCATGGCCCTACCTCAGTGTAGCTCCGCGTAAATACCGTTTCCATTTCCTAAATGGTTCAAATGCAAGATTTTATAACATGTGGCTGCAAAACTTTGTAACAGATGCAATGGGTCCTGCTATTATACAGGTCGGTACTGATGGCGGATTACTTGATTCACCTGCCAAAATAGACCCTAAGTTAGGTCAAAAATTGCTTTTAGGCTGCGGCGAAAGAGCTGATGTTATAATAGATTTTTCAAAAATTGCACCGGGTACCGTTCTGACTCTTATGAATGATGCTAATGCTCCTTATCCATCAGGAGATCCTGTTGAAGTAGGCACCACAGACCGTATTATGCAATTCGTTGTCAATGGCAATATGATTAAGAGTATAAACCCCACTTTACCAGGAACTGATAAAAGCCTGGTTCCTCGTAAATTAAGGATCAAACCAATGGTAAAGCTCACTGATTTTGCGGGTAAAGTAAACATTAAACCAGATGTAATCAGACAATTAACATTGAATGAAGTGATGGGCGATGGTGGACCAATAATGGTTCTGCTGAACAACTCACGCTTTGAAGATATGCCTGGTATGCCTGATATGTTTGGTGCTGTAACAGAAAAGCCAGTTGAAGGAACAACTGAAAAGTGGCAGTTAATAAACCTTACTATGGATGCACATCCTATACATATGCACCTTGTTCAGTTCCAGTTAGTAAGCCGACAGGAATTTAATGCAATGGATTATATGAAGGATTACATGAAGTCATTTACAGGAGTTAATGGTGGAATGGCAGGCATGTATATGGGAGCTGAAGGTCCTCCGTTTGATTATAATAAAAAGAATACTGATGGAGCAGTTGGAGGCAATCTCCCTGTCACACCTTACCTTACAGGTGCTGTAATACCTGCAGATCCTAATGAAAGAGGCTGGAAAGATGTTATTATTGCTAATCCAGGTGAAGTTATGACCTATATGGTCAGATTTGCTCCAACGGATTTACCTGTCTGGATGCCAAAGCTCTTTTCACGTTTTAGCTTTGATCCGAGCGTAGGACCCGGTTACGTATGGCACTGCCATATTATTGAACATGAAGACAATGATATGATGAGGCCTATTAATGTACAACCTAATCCATCAAGAAAGTACTATAAATCAGATCAAATCATAGCTGATAATACAGCTGTAGAAGGATTTGCTCTTGAACAGAATACACCAAACCCATTCAGCACAGAAACAGAAATCAAGTTCACAATTCCTTACGACTGTCATGTTCAGCTAAAGGTCTTCAACTATATGGGAGTAGAAATAAAAACACTGATTGACGCAGATGCACTGAAAGGCAATCAAATTGTAAGGCTATCTTCTGTAAATCTTTCCAGTGGAACTTATTTCTATCAGTTAAAAGCAGGTTTATTTACATCAACTAAAACATTTATAATTAATTAACTTTTGATTTTAAAACAATTAAATTTTTAATTTTATTCCCATACCACCATTTTTCATTTGAGAGATGGTGGTTTTTTTATTTGTCCTGGTTACAGTGCAACAACCCCCGATAAATCACTACAATTCTCAAACTGAGAGAGCAGATCTCTTAATCCGGCAATGATATCTTTGGTTATATCAGGTTCTTTCAGAAACTCAAAAGTAACTTTTTGTTTATGACCATTGGTTAATACAATTTCGACCCATTCAGCTCCTCCATCAGCGCAATCAGGGCATCCAATATATTCAGGCAATTCCATAAATTTTTCAATATTAAAATCTCTTTTAAGGGTGTCCCAGTAACTTTTATCAGTAGTTTGAGTGCATGTAATTGGTTTCAATGTTCCAAAGCGATCTGACTGCGTATATATAGTTGTGTCTGATTTAAGTCTTAATTCTAGTTTACAATATCCAACGCATTCACCGAAAAATATGCCATATTTAAACTCAATTAATTCCTTATTATCAGGTTTAGAGCAATATGGGAAAACAAAAAATCCAATTATTATAAGGATTAAAAAATAACTTCCAAAGCGATTCCTGTTTTTCATCATAATATAATTTTGATTTTAATGGTATGATAGCTTGTCCCGCTTAGTCGGGAGAACCCACATGTTGATGAAATTATATTTAATCGTGTTTAGCTTCGCTGAGCTCGCAAGCTCGGTTGTGTTAGAATAACATGCGGGTTTCATAATCTGTTTTTATTATCAGAGTAGTATTTTGTTTATTAAGTTGTTTAATAATGGCTACCAAACAACTCGTTTATATGATAAATATAAATACATCTATCAATTTTAAATAAGACTATAAGATTATAAAAAATATTTAATATTTAACATTGTGAATTATATATTTGACTAAAATGATACTTAAGTTAAATCTTTTCTTCATGTTGAAGTGAATTGGCGACCCCGACTAACGAGTTTGAGATAGCTGAAGGAGTTGAGAACCTTAAAAAAATTGAATTGGTTTTCAGTATCTTTGTGGATTGATAATTAAAGGAATGGAATTAACTATTAAAGAGATACTTGAAAAAGAGGATTTTACCAGGGAAAATATAATATCACTTCTCCAATCAGATGGAGATGATAAAACCCTTCTTTATAAAAAGTCGTCCGGGATAAAAGAGAAATATATCGGCAACAAAGTCTGGTTCAGAGGACTGATTGAGTTTTCAAATGTTTGCGGGAAAGATTGCCTCTATTGCGGAATACGAAAAGGCAATAAAAACCTGTTACGTTATAGTTTATCTGATGATGAGATTCTTACTGCTGCCGGGTTTGCGCATGTGAATCGTTACGGATCAATAGCACTACAGTCTGGTGAACTTGAGAACCAGATTGTTACAAACAGGATTGAGAACCTTCTGCATAAGATTAAGGAAATATCAAATGGTGAATTAGGAGTGACATTGTCGGTCGGTGAACAAGAGCCGGACGTGTACAAAAGATGGTACGAAGCAGGCGCCCACCGTTATCTGCTGCGTGTTGAATCAACAAACCAGGTGCTTTACAACATGATCCACCCAAATGATTTAAAACATAATTTTAATCGCAGGATGGAATGTCTTAAAAGCCTGCAGGATATTGGTTATCAGACAGGGACCGGTGTAATGATTGGTTTACCCTATCAGACCCTGGATGATCTTGCAGGAGACCTTCTTTTTATGAAAGAGTTCAATATTGATATGTGTGGCATGGGGCCCTATATTGAACATGCTGATACACCTCTTATCGAACATTCTGAAAATCTGATGCCACTGAAGGAGAGATTTGATCTCACTCTTAAAATGATTGCTCTCATCAGGATAATGATGAGAGATATTAACATCGTTGCGGCTACTGCGCTTCAGGCAATCGATCCGGTCGGAAGGGAAAAGGCTGTTAAAATAGGCGCAAATATACTCATGCCAAATATTACACCAGGCAAATATCGTGACAGCTATAAATTATATGATAATAAACCTTGTACAGACGACTCAGCAGAGGATTGTCAGAGCTGTCTCGAGGCAAGAGTCAGCCTTGCCGATGCGGAGGTAATCTATGGCGAATGGGGAGATTCAAAGCACTATGACAGGAGGAGGCAGGCTGAGGGCTGAGGTCTGAGGGCTGAGGGCACTTTCTCCTTACTACCTGCCGCCTGCTGCCTAAAACACCATAGTCCTTACGTGCACCTGTTTTAAAGCTTTCAGATCTTTTTCGAGCAGAAGACGCTGCTTTTCATCTCCTTTCAATTCAAGAATAATCAGTCCGGCTGTTTCACCGAAGAATACCTCATTTACACCCATACGGGTGCGGATATTGCAGCCATAGGCTGTCAGTATTTTCTGAACAGATACAATAGTATCATGATTTCTTTCAACCAGAATACCAAGTATTTCTATGCTGCTACTTTCTGATTCAACGGTTAAGACTTCCTTTTCAGTGGTAAAGGCCATCTCACGGATCTCAATTCCTCCAAGCGCTTCCAAATCCGATGTAAGCTTATCTGAATCAGCCGGATCACCGTTAAGATGGAGAATAATATACGCTTCGCGGCTGCAAACCTCATCAGTCACTTCATGAAAACCAAGACGAGTGGAAATGATTGTAGCATGTCGCGACAATATCTCCTGTGTAAGTCCGGCTTCCTTGATTCTGTCTATAATTTTGATACCCAGAATCTTTATCATATCACGTGAGTTTATATTACTTTATAGAATGTTTCGTGTTTCATGTTCCGCGTTTATCGTTTCGAGCTTCGAGTGCCTTTGAGCCGTTATGCCATTGAGCCATCGGGCCTTAAAAATAGAGGTCTCTCTCCCCAAGTTTAATCTTCTCAATTTTTTCCCTGGTACTACCGGCAACCTCAGGCTCAAGTTTTTCGAGGGTTTTTTCAATTACTTTCCAACCTTTTTCCACGGTTTCCCCTGCAGCATAGTCGCAAATATATTCTGAAAGAGTAAGTATAGCGTTTGGTGTACAGAATCTCTTGATAAAACCAGGGACTGAAAACTCCATGAAATGTTCGCCGGTACGACCCATTCTATAACAGGATGTGCAGAATGAAGGCAGGTAATCGTTTGTAAGAAGTTCGTCGATCACCTCAGCCAGAGATCGTGGATCACTTATCTTAAATTGTTCACGATTCAGGTTCTGCTCCTCATTTTTTGAGTCTGAATATGATCCTAGTTCTAGCTTTGTTCCTCCATCTATCTGTGAAACACCATATTGCAATACTTCCATGCGTACATCAGGTGTTTCGCGAGCGGTTAGAATTAATCCTGTATAAGGAACAGCCAGCCTGAGGATTGCTACCAGCTTTTTAAAATCATCATCACTTGTCTCGTATTTCTTATCCAGGTTCAGACTTGCCGCATCTTTTATCCGGGGAAACGATATGGTATGCGGTCCGACATTATAACATGCTTCAAGATGATTGGTATGACGTACAAGTCCCAGAACCTCAAATCTCCAGTCGTACAGTCCGAACAGGGCTCCTATTCCGACATCGTCAATTCCTGCCTCCTGTGCCCTGTCAAGAGAAGTCAGACGCCATTCATAGTCTTTCTTTTTACCACCAAGATGGTACCATTTGTATGCCTCCTGATGGTAAGTTTCCTGGAAGACCTGGTAGGTGCCGATCCCTGATCCTCCGACTTTTCTGAAACCTTCAATGTCAAGCGGAGCTGCATTAATATTAACTCTTCTTATTTCGCCATGTCCCTTCTTGACTCCGTAAACAAGTTTTACTGTATGTGCAATATATTCGGGTGAGTAATCTGGATGTTCTCCATAAACAAGTATAAGTCTCTTCTGTCCGTTATCCTCAAGTGCTTCCACCTCCAGAATGATCTCATTATCACTTAATGTTTTCCGAATAGCATCATCATTGGAAGCCCTGAAACCGCAATATTTACAGTTATTGGTACATCTGTTACCAACATAGAGCGGGGCAAAAAGAACTATGCGGTTTCCGTAAACTCTCTGTTTCAGTTCACTGGCTCCATGTTTAATCTCATCGACCAGATCGGTACCGACCGCATTTACAAGAACTGCGGTCTCCTCCATAGTAAGCCTTTGCTTATCGAGCGATTTTGCAATAACATCCCTCACCCTCTGCCTTTCGGGCTTTGTTTTATTAATCAGATTCCATATCTCTTCAGGATCAATGAATGGCTTCATCCGTTGATCGGGAATGCTCAGTTTTTCAGGAGAAAACCTCATGAATTAATAATTTGTATTTATTACAAAGATAATCAGGAAATAGCCTTCCTGAAATGATTCTTTTCAGTAAATAAGGTCCGATATCTCTTCTTTTGCTGAGCTGATCTTTAATGTGGTTCTGCTATCGGAAAGGTTAACAGCTCCATGGATTTTTTTATGGAAGAAGATGGTTATCCACCTTCGCATCTCCAAAGCTTCTGAAAATCTTCATGTTGTAACCAGTACCCTAAATTTTATTCTCCTTCACAAAATATGCGACTTTTTCGATAGATGTGATCATATCATACTCTTCGAGGTAGACTTCTGAGGGAACGTTTAAAGAAATAGTAGTAAAATTGAGAATGCCTTTTATTCCGAAGCGCACTGCTTCTTCTGATATTTCAATGGCGAAATCTGGTGGAACAGTAAGAATTGCTATCCTGATATCAAGCTCTTTTATTAACCTTTCGATATCATTGTAAGGATAACATTTCACTCCTGAAATAACCTTATTAATCTTCTGGGGATCATTGTCGAAAGATGCTACCAGGTTAAGTTTTGATCGTTTCCCCTTAAAATAACCTGCTACGGCTCTTCCAAGGTTCCCAATTCCAATTACAGCAACATTCATGGTCACTTTCGAATCGATGACTGTTCCAATAGTATCAAAGAGCTCTCTCACATCATATCCTTTTCTGAGAACACTCGAATATCCAATCAGCATCAGGTCACGCCTGACCTGTACGGCTGTAATGTGAATACGGGCAGCAAGATCGTGAGAAAAGATAAAGTTTCTTTTTTCTTTAAGGCATTGCAGAAGTGTCCTCCTGTACTCACTGAGCCTTTCTACAGTTTTTCCTGGTAATTTCATCATAATATAATTTTGATTTCAAAGGTATGATAGCTTGTCCCGCTTAGGCGGAAGAACCGCACATGTTTGAAAATAATATTCATTCATGTTTAGTTTCGCTAAGCACGTAAGCCCGGTTGTGTTTGCAGAACATGTGGGTTTCATCATGATTTTCAGGTAATGGTTATTGGTTTCTTTGGTAATCTTATTTTAAATACTGTCTGAAAAAGATAATCCGGATCATCATCAGCAATAAGCATTGTAAAATTACTCATTTTCATCTATCCGCAAATTTCTATAAATTCTTTAAATCAAACAGTTAATATGATAATTATGATTATTGTTAAATTATTAACATTTGTCCGGGGTTTGGGATTCGGAAAGCTTTCTTGAAGAAATTGAGTTTTGAATATATCTAGATTCTCTTATCCAGCTTCATATAATCAATAGTTCTATTATAAAGATGTGGCTGAATATCAGGATGAGTCAGGTTTTCAGGAAGATGATCCAGTGAAATTATTTCGGCAATTTCTGAAATGTAGGGTATAGGACCAAGTTCAAAAACTTCTGCAAGATAAAGCCTTCCATATCCGGTTTCTCCATCTTTATTTACCGAATAGGTCGCTACACAATCGAGGTTAAATCTTACCGCGCCGGTCTCCTCCCTTAATTCCCTTCGGGCAGCTTCCTCAGAGGTTTCGTCCTTTTCGATATGTCCACCGGCTATCTCCCAGGTTGAACGTTTTTGATGGCGGACAAATATCCACTTGTTTTCGAATTTTGCTGATATGATTGAATAAATTAGCTCTACATCAGGCACAAACAAAGGGTCATAAAACTTAACTTCAGTCATTTTGAATATATCTTTAAACAGTTGCGAATGTAAGAATAATCATGATAATTAATATTTGAGTATTTTTACGGGCTAAATTCTTTTCAATGGGATTGTTATTTATTCTGATCATAACCGAGGTTCTTACTCTGCTGGTTTTACGACAGCATTTTTACAGCAAATCAAGGTTAAAATATTTTATTTCAATCATAATTCATGTAATCCTTAGTCTCTGGCTCTGGATCCTGTTTTTAGAAATTATTACAGATAAAGGATTTTTCGATACTCCGCGACACATATGGCTATTGATGAGTCTGACAGGAATGATCTGTGCCGTTGTAGTTCCAAGAGTTATTTTAATAATATTCCACTTTCCCGGCAGATTGATAAAAATAAAAAATGGCGGCCATATAAGGTGGTTAACTAATACAGGTATGACCATAATGATTCTGATTTTTTCGATAATTGCTCTTGGTACATTATATGGAAGATTTAATTTCAAAACAGAGTCTGTTACTATCAAAATCAAAGGATTAAATAAAGATCTGGATGGTTTAAAAATTGTCCAGTTGTCAGATATGCATTTATCGGGTTTTTATCATCACAGGAACTTACTGCAAAAAGTTATGGAGCAGGTTAACACCCATGAACCTGACCTGATCCTTAATACCGGCGATTTCGTAAGCTACGGATGGAGAGAATTTGATAAAAATGATACAATCCTTTCTAAAGCCAAAAGCAGGTATGGCAATTTTGCTGTTATGGGCAACCACGATTTCGGAACTTACCATCCATTTTTCACTGAGGCAGACAGAGATAATAATGTATTGATAATGAATCAACAGATAAGATCCTCGGGATACAAGGTTCTTAATGATGAGTTTACAATAGTCAATGTCGGAGATGCAAAGATCGCCCTGATAGGCGTAATCACAATGGGACGACATCCGGATATTACTCATGGAGATCTGGGAAAAGCAATCTCCGGACTTGATAGTGTTGACCTTAAGATACTTCTCAGCCATGACCCTAATCATTGGGCAAAGGCGGTAACGGGAAAAACTGACATAGATATTACTCTCTCGGGGCATACCCATGGAATGCAGATGGGTATTATTACAAAAAAGTTCAAATGGAGTCCTTCACAATATTTTTATCCTCATTGGAGTGGGCTTTACTCAGACGGAAATCAATTTCAGTATGTTAACCGCGGACTTGGAGTTCTGGCGATTCCATTCAGGATATGTATGCCACCAGAGATCACTGTGATTACTTTAAAGGAGGAATGAGACCAGATCAGACTGTAGCCTGGTAAGAACCTTGTCATTCAGAACAGCTATACTTAGTATTGCACTCGTATTTGTTAACCTGGCACCCTGCCTGTAAATTTTATGTTCATCCTGTTAATTTCTTCACAGAGCCTGTCTTGTTTTATAAGAATCAAATATTAGTAAATTGCATAACAGAAAACAAAATCCTGTCAGATATGAAAAATGTTTTTAATATATCAGTTGTTATAGCTTTCATGCTCATAACATCCTGTAAAAGAGAGAATAATGAATGGATAAGGATTAATCAACTTGGATACCGGCCCAATGATATCAAAGTTGCAGTGTATATAAGTACTAAACCTGTTACGCTTAAAACATTCAGGGTGATCGAAGTGACTTCAGGAAAAATTGCAATGACCTTTAACAATGTAAGACAAGCTGAATCACTAGATCAGTTTTTAAGTTGTTACCGCCTGCCATTCACTGAGCTTACAAAGGAAGGAACCTACAGAATTGTTGCCGGAAAAGCAGTATCTCCTGATTTCCGTATTGGCGATGACGTTTATGATGGGACAGCAGATTTCCTCCTAAATTATATGAGGCAGCAGAGATGCGGATATAACCCTTATCTTAAAGATTCCTGCCATATGGATGACGGGTATGTGATTTATGATCCCGAAGGTGATTCCGCTCATGTCGATGTCACAGGCGGATGGCATGATGCTGCGGATTACCTTCAGTATGTTGCAACATCAGCCAATGCAACCTATCAGATGCTTTTTGCCTATTCGGAGAATAATGGATCCTTTACTGATGAATACCTTCCAAATGGACTTCCGGGATCAGATGGTTTACCTGATGTTCTTAATGAAAGCAGATGGGGACTCGAGTGGCTTCTGAAAATGAACCCGGGTCCGGAGGTAATGTATAATCAGATTGCTGATGACCGCGATCACGTTGGATTCAGATTTCCGAATGTTGACTCTGCTGATTACGGCATGGGAAAAGAAAGACCTGTATATTTCTGTACCGGGAAACCGCAGGGTGCTTTAAAATATAGGAACAGGGCAACAGGAATTGCATCAACAGCAGGTAAGTTCGCATCAGCCTTTGCAAAAGGTGCTGAAGTATATAAAAGTGTCGATCATGAGTTCTCCAAGCTACTGACAACCAAAGCCATAGCAGCATTCAGCTATGGACTTAAAAGCCCCGGAGTATGTCAGACAGCACCCGGAACGGCTCCCTACTTTTATGAAGAAGATAACTGGGTAGACGACATGGAACTTGCAGCAATCGAACTGTACAACCAGACAAAAGATTCCAAATATCTCGATTATGCTGTCAAATTCGGACGCCAAGAGATAAGTACACCATGGATTGGCAGTGATACAGCAAGGCATTACCAATGGTATCCATTTGTAAATATGGGGCATCCTGGGATTGCCCGGCAGCAGAAAATACAGAATGAAATTGAGTTTGCCGGGTATATGAAGAAAGGTCTTGAACTGACAGAACTGAAAGCAAAGAAAAACCCCTTTCTTATTGGAGTCCCTTTTATCTGGTGCTCTAATAATCTTGTTGCTGCAATACTGACTCAGGCACATCTTTATTCTGAGATTACGGGCGACTATTCATTCGCCAAAATGGAAGCTGCCCACCGCGACTGGCTTCTCGGTTGTAACCCATGGGGTACAAGCATGATCGTCGGACTTCCCGAAAACGGTGACTACCCGGAGAATACTCACTCTTCATATGTCTCACAGGGAGGTCAGGTTTATGGGGGCCTCGTTGACGGACCAGTCTACTCTACAATTTTCCGTTCCCATAGTAAATATATCACCATGAAAAATGAAGATTTGTATGCCCCGTTCCAGACTAAGCTGGCATCTTATCATGATGACATTGCCGATTACACCAGCAATGAATGTACAATGGATGGGACAGCCTGCCTGGTATATTATCTCTCAGCATTACAATCTCAATCTGAAAATATTTACAATAATCCGGATATTACAATGGTCAAGGGTGCCATTGTCAGGATGGATACAACAAAAAGAGATATTTATCTGTGCTTTACAGCACATGAATTTGCTGACGGTTTTGATCTTATTACAAGAACTTTAAGCAGTCATAAGATCAAGGCATCATTCTTTTTAACCGGCGACTTCTGCAGGATGCCAGGTTATGATAAAATAATAAACAAATTAAAAACCGACGGCCATTATCTTGGTGCTCATTCAGATAAACATCTTCTTTACTGTCCGTGGGAAAATAGAGATTCCTTATTAGTCACGAAAAAAGAATTCATTACAGATCTTGATAACAATTATAAAGCACTGGAGAAGGTTGGGATTTCTAAGAATGAAGCTTCAGTTTTTTTACCTCCATTTGAATGGTATAATGACAGTATTGCCAGCTGGACAAATCAGATTGGTCTTAAACTTGTTAACAATTCATCCGGTACGATTACAAATCAGGACTGGACAATTCCTGAAAAAGGAAAGCCATATTTTTCCAGCGACTCCCTGATGAAAAATTTTTTGTCATACGAGAAAGAGAAAGGATTGAACGGGTATATTCTTCTCATTCATCCGGGGACTGACCCGAGAAGAACTGATAAGTTCTATCTTCGACTTGAATCGATTGTAAAATATCTCGAAAATAAGAACTACAGTTTTCATTCGTTTTCTGAAATTAATTAACTGTATTACAAGGAAGTAATGCTAAAAGCCCAACGAACTCACAATATACAGGACATAGAATTCAGTGTAATATATTCAAGGAGAAGGACTCTTGGGATCAGCGTTCTTCCAGATTCATCGGTGATAGTAAGAGTACCATATCTGACCTCTTTTAAAACAATAAGCAGGATTGTCCAGGAAAAATACGGCTGGATAATTAATCACAGAGACAACTACAAGGAAAAAGAGAAGAGTAACCTTAATGGATTGTATTTTCCCGGCGAAACTCATCTTTTCCGAGGCTATGAGTCTGTTTTAAAGATTGAGAAATCCAGCAAAGCTTACATCCGGTTTTTCGATAGTACAATTGAGCTTGGACTGGAAAAAACTGATGATGTCATGGCTATAAAGAGGTTGCTTTATAAAGGATATAAGAATGAAGCGTTGGTTGTATTTCCTGATATATTGAGTAAGGTTCTTAAGAAATATGAACCTCAGATGTTTAAGCCAACCGGGCTTGTTATCCGAACCATGAAAAGACGCTGGGGAAGCTGTTCAAATAAAGGAATAATAACACTAAGCACAGAACTCATTAAATTACCTGATCTGTTTATTGAATATGTTATTCTTCATGAGTTATGCCACCTTAAACACCATAACCATAGCGCCACATATTATAAACTTTTGTCAGAACTTTTTCCGGATTGGAAAATGGTGAGAAAAGAACTCAGAAAGTATATCAGTCATTAAACTTAACACGGTCTTACCTGATAGGGGAAGATATCCAAATCTAAAAGACCGTAAGTATCAAAGTCACCAGAAAAGGTACAATAATTGTGAGCACTGTACCGTTGAAAACAGCTATTATTGCATATTCCATGCCTGAGAATTTTGTAATTACAGGAAGTGTCGTATCCATTGAAGTAGCTCCACCTGCAGCAATCGGAGCTAACTTGCCAAAATATTTCACAAATAAAGGTGCTAAAAGTAATGCTGCAATTTCTCTCATAATATTTGAAAGCAAGGCAACAACCCCTAAGACACTACCGGCAAGCTTAGTTATAAAGACACTGGACAAACTGTAGTATCCAAACCCGGAACCAATAGCTAAGGAATCTTTCAAACTGATTTCTTTGATAAATACTGAAATGAAAGCTACCCCTGATAAGGTTCCTGTAATTACTGATAACGGGACAAGAAGAATTTTAAATTTTACCTTTTTTATGATACTCCATCCGTTTTTATCGGTCCCAATATTTACACCGACAAAAAACATAAGACCATACAAAACATAGTTGCTTAAATCTTTGTTTTGAAGAAATTCAGGAACTAAAGAAAAGAGGCCTCCCATAATTCCGCAAATAAAAAATCCAACTATGATGAGACTACTTTTCATCTTTCCTGAAAAAAAATGTGTAGGTAAACCAGGAAACGGCAACACTGCCTCCAATAGCTCCAATTGTCAGGAGGAAAGCTTCAAACCCTAATTTATCGAGATTATTAATGATGCTATCATTTGTCCCGACCGATATACCCAATAGAAACAAAAGGAGATAAATCGCCCACGTTATTATTACCCCGACAGGTTTTGATATCATTTTTTGATTCCGGAATAAATAACCTGTGAGCATTCCGGACGTCATAATAATAATTACTGTAAACATTCGATAGAATTATGAGAAATTAGTCATTTTATATTAATGAAATGTCAGCCTAAACGATCGATAACTCATAGCATTAGCAAACTGCTGATCAGTCATAATGAAAATGACACGAGGTTATACCGGTTTTGAGGCTTCGGATAATTTTCATATTTCGTATTCAGTACCTTTTGCTGGTATTTCAATATTTTTATAACCCTCATTAATAAGTGTAGAAACATATTTTTTCTGTGTTTCATACTCGCCATGGACAATAAATGTCTTCTCGAGAGCACTCTTATCCTGACAGCTTAAAAAGCCAATCATTTCCTGATAATCGCCATGACCACTGAATGAATCGATTTTTTTAACTTCAGCTTTTACTTCATAAATGGTTCCGTGGATTGATACTTCCTTGTCGCCTCTTAGTATTCTCGCTCCAAGTGTCGTAGGAGAACAGTAACCAACAGCCAGTACAGTATTCTTCGGATTTGAAATATTGTTTGCCAGATGATGTTTCACACGCCCGGCCTCCATCATACCTGATGCGGAGATGATAACACAGGGTTTTTTATGATCGTTGAGTTTTTTGGAGTCTTCCTGTCTCGTAATAAAGAAAAGGTTGCTAAACACGAACGGAGCAGGATCTGTTTCCATCTCTTTGAGAAATTCTTTATTGAAGCATTCAGGATGCATCCTGAAAACGGTTGTCGCGTTTACAGCAAGCGGGCTATCAACAAAAACATCAACTTTAGGCAACCTGCCCTGATTAAAGAAGCTATTAAGGGAATAAATAACCTCCTGTGTTCGGCCTACACTAAATGCAGGTATTATCAGCTTACCCCCTTTATTTACACATGTCTGGACAACTATATTAAGCAGCTCTTCTTCAGCTACCAGCGTGTCGTGATGCAACCTATCGCCATAAGTTGATTCAGTAATAAGGATATTGGCCTGGGGGAAAGGCTGTGGATTTGCGAGTATCCGGTTAACAGGTCTGCCAATATCTCCTGTGTAGGCAATCCTCATAATCAGCCCGTTTTCGGTTATCTGAATATTAGCCACTCCGCTGCCAAGCATATGACCTGTATTTGTGAACTTAACCTTAATGTTTTCGTCAATCCTGAATTTCATATCATTTGGTACTCCGATAAAGAGACTCATGCAAGCTGTTGCATCGGACTGTGTATAAATCGGGGTCACCAGGGGCAGCCCTTTTTTGGCTCTGCGTTTATTGAAAGTAAGTGTATCATGCTCTTGTATGAAACCGGAATCGGCAAGCATTATGGCGCAAAGATCTCGTGTTGCATTTGAACAGACCACTGATCCCCTGAAACCCAGCTTATACATATAAGGTATAAGTCCTGCATGATCAATATGGGCATGAGTAAGAATTATGTGATCTATCAGAGAGGGATCAAAACCGAGGTCCCTGTTCATACCGTCGGTTTCCAGACCTTTACCCTGGAACATACCACAATCGAGAAGTATCCTTTTTCCTAAATCTGTAGTAATTAGATGTTTACTCCCCGTAACCTCTCTAGCTGCACCTATAAATTTTATTTTCATAATGTTGTAAAATATTTTGAATTTTTATTATCAAAACTTAAGGATTTAAAGATAATGAATTATTTGAAGAAGGCGACTGGCAACAGGCGACAGGCATTAGGCGATAATAGACAAAAGGTCAACGTTATTTAGGCATTGACTATTGACTACCTTGAACCTTGAACCTTGAACCTTGAACTTTAAATATTAAACGAGTAACAAGTAACCAGCGACCAATTATATCCTTACTCCGATCATTGTGATATCATCAATCTGATCAGCGGAACCTTTCCAATTTTTGAACTCATTTTCAATAATATTACGTTGTTCCACCATTGGTCTGTAATAGATCTCCAACAGAAGTTTTTTCAAATTCGATTTCTTGTATTTAGATCCATCTGGTCCACCAAACTGATCAGCTAACCCATCTGATAAGATGTAAACTGTATCACCCTTTTTTACATTAATCTCGTAATTCGTGAATGTTACTTTTTCACCATAATAGATACCAATTGGCATCCTGTCGGCTTTATATTCCTTGAATTCTCCTCCCTGGAAAATGAAAAGGGGATTATATGAACCTGAATACTGGAGAGTCTTCCTGTTCTTATGAAGAACACACAATGCCAGATCCATACCATCTGCAGCTTCTCCCTCCTTGCCAGTCTGATGAAGCGATGTTATAATCTTCTCACGCAGGAGGTTTAATACAGTATTTGCCTGAAGATCATCATTATTAGTAATAATCTCATTTAATGAAGATATACCAAGAGTGCTCATAAAGGCCCCGGGTACACCATGACCGGTACAGTCGGCAACTGTAAAGAAAATATGTTTATCATCTTCCCCTATCCAGTAAAAATCGCCGCTTACAATATCTCTGGGTTTGAAAATTATAAAATAGTCTGAGAATAAATTTTTAAAATGATCATTCATTGGCAGCATAGCTCTCTGTATCCTGCTTGCATATTCAATACTTGAGGTAATCTCTTCTTTCTGTTCCTCAATTTCAGCTGTGCGCTCCCTGACTTTCTCTTCAAGCAACCTGTTTTTCTTTTGAAGCTGGCCCTCTCTGAACCGGAAAATAAGGAAAAGGAAAAGTAATAGAACAAAACCTGAAAGAACATAGAAAATTGTAGTTTTGGTAAAAGGAGCCTTAATTGTGAATTTAACTGATTCCGGTTCCCCGATATTACCCCATAAATCTTTAGCTCTTACCCGAAGTGTATATTCACCCGGTTCTGATATCAAAAAATTGTAATTTGTACTTACTGACCATGGTGACCAATCGGGCATAAGCTTATTAATAGTGTACTGATAATGTGTGGTGTTTTGTTTCAGATAGCCCGGTGCAACAATATCAAAATTAATGTTATTATCTCCTCTGTTAAAAACTATGTTGGATAAATTAAACGTTGTTCTTCTTCCATCTGAGATACTTTTTACGAAAACGTCAATTTCAGGATTAATCTTTGACGGTATATTCAGATCGATCCTGAAAAGTCTGTTTTCACCATCTACCACCCAGAGATTATCTTTTTCAGCATTTATTGATATTACATCATTAAATATTTTAAAAATTGGCAACCCTTTTTCCAGTACTTTGGTTATTGGCTTTAAGTAGATCCAATCACTACCATGTCTGACCAGTGGGATATTTGAACGAGGATAATAATATTTCATCTTTGATCCTGAGAAACTCTTATCAGTTCTCGATTGAATAAATTCCTCTGACATGTTATCATAAAAATAAATTCCCGACTCGGTATACAGAAAAACAGAATCATTTACAAAATCGAGAAGATAACGCTGAGGAAAATCATTCCTGATACTGACAGGTGAATACTTTACAACATCCGGCCCTTTGCTAAAATCTACCCTGAGGGCCGCATTATCAACCCCAAGCCATAAAGTATTATTATTAGCTTTTATAATTGAATATACAGGATCGGTAAATCCAGGATCTAAATATTCAGATAACCATTTGCCATTCTGATACTTCACTGAAAAATATCCATCTCCTGCAGCGACATAATATTTATCATCCACGGGTTGCCAGCTGATGAAATTAATGTAACGGTCATTAGCTAAGAGGATAGCTTTATGATTATTTATAATAAAGAGTCCTTTGTTGGTAGCTGCCAGAATACCGTTCTTCGTTGAAACAAGTTGGCGGCATTTTTCGTTAAATCCATCAACTTTTTTAAAAATATAGTTAATCGATTTAAGTCTGTTAACTGTTTTTCTGCTGTACTGATCGCCGGATGATTTTGGACGATTAACAGTTGCAGTATCTGTTGAAGCAGCAGCTGAAACATTTTTGTCCTTAGATATTTTCCTGCCGAAGATCCTGGTGAAAATATTTTTACGTCTGCTCTTTGCCTCCCGCGTTTTTTCCGTCTGAATTAATGGTCTTGAGAAATTGCTTACCGGTTCATTTTTAATAAGAATCTGAACTTCAGAATAATTCTTAACTTCTGAAAGATAAAAGACTCCTTCGCTGGTTGCTACATATAGTTCATTATTATGCCACAAAGAGGTTGTCAGATTACCCTTAAGTCCGGGGTATATACTGAAATTTCCAACAGGAAGGTTCAGGTCGGCCCTTGTAAGTCCATACTGATGGGAAAGCCATAATCCGCCACTATTATCGAGACCAACAGCAAAGATTTCATCATCAGGCAGGTCATTCTGATTATTGATAGTAAATCGGATTTTACCACTTAGTTTATTGACAACAAGGGCCCCTCCGTCAAGAGTTGAGAAGGCATAAAGGCTGTCTCCAATAGCAATTCCCTCCGACAAAATATTCTCCTTCAGGTAACCATCATCTTTAATCTGATAATCAAAGTACTTTATCCCATCAAAAAGCTTTAATTTCCCATTGCTGAGACCCACCAAAACCATCCTATTATTATAAGGAAGGGAGAACAATACTTCGACTTTTTCGGTCAGATAGCCAGTAACAATCGGGAAAAGAGTATCACTCTCGAGCCTGTATAATCCCTTATTTATTAGATTGATAAATGTATTCTTTGGCGTGACGAACATTCCTGTAAAAGGATAATCATCTTTTGATTTCAGGCGAAGTTCAAGTTTGCCATTCTCAAGATTGTACCGGCTTACCGACAGCTCTCCGTAAAACCAAACCAACGAATCATTAAAGATAATTTTGGTAATTATGCCAATATCCGAAGCATCTCCGGAGAGCGAAACATATTTATATGATCCCATCAAGTCCTTCTCCAGAAATCCGTAACTATTATCTCCTCCGATATAAATCTTCCTATCTCCAGGATTTACCTGCATGGAGAATGGTAATGTAGGTATCCTGACAGAAAGCCAATCCTGTCCGTCAAATGATGAGATTCCTTTCCTGTTTGCAAACAGCATCACATTGTTTATATCCTGGCAGATAGACCAACTCTGATTTTCAATTTCACTGCTTTCCATAATATGAGTGAGTAGTGGTGCACCTTCCTGAGCCCGAAGTGTATAAACGATAAATAAAAATGAAATCAGTGAAAACATTTTTTTCATGGAAGACAATTATCAAATTAACTAACCTGTTTTCAAGATGTTAAAATTACAAGAAAAATTAAAAACAGCGTTTAAGATTCAAATCTAAATAAAAACACTTGCCAGAAGAGCAAAAGCGAGTCCACATACTGCAATTATAGTCTCCATAATTGTCCATGATTGCAGAGTTTGTTTTTCATTCATTCCCAAGTACTTACTAACAATCCAGAAACCACTGTCGTTTACATGCGAGAGTATAGTAGCGCCAGCTGCTATTGCAATGACAATTAATGCAATATTGGGTTGATTCAGGTTGAAAACGGGCAGTATAGGTGCTATAATACCTGCTGCTGTTATCATGGCAACAGTTGCAGATCCCTGTGTTATCCTGACAAGAGCCGCCAGCGTCCAGGCCAGCACAATGAGTGGAATTGATGATTCAGCTATTGATTCGGCTAGAATTTTCCCGATGCCGCTATCTACGAGTATCTGCTTCAAAACACCACCGGCGCCTGTAATAAGGATAATAATCCCTGCCGGGCCAAGGGCCTTGGTGCTAAGGTCAAGGATCGTCTGGCGTGACATATTCCTTTTTATACATAACAGGATCGACATAAGTGTTGCTATGATCAGGGCAGTGAAAGGATGACCTATAAAGGTCAGAATATCAGTGAATAAATTCTTTTCAAGAGCACCACTTTTAATTCCGACACCAATGAAGGTACTCATCAGGATCAGAAGCAATGGTGCAGAAATAATAATTGCAATAATACCGAAAGATGGCAGTGCCTGAGAAGAATTTATTATTTCCGGATTGGTTTCGATTAGTTCTGCCGGTGCTGGAATATGAATCTTCTTTGCTATATAACGCCCAAACACAGGGCCTGCAATTATAGCAGCAGGGAAGCCAATGATAATTCCAAATAGAACAACCCACCCCATATCAACACCTAAAATTTCAGCAACAGCCATTGGCCCAGGCGTTGGAGGAACCATTGCATGGGTGACAGCCAGACCAGCAAGCAGCGGAATGGCGTAATAAAGAATTGAGTGTTTTGTATCTCTTGTCAAAGCATAAACAATTGGTATTAATATTATAAGCCCGACATCGAGAAATATGGGTATGCCAACTATAAAACCTGTTAACATCAGAGCCCATGATGCTTTGCTTTTCCCAAACTTTTTAAGCAAGTAATGAGCCAGAGATTTTGCGCCACCCGAACTTTCAAGCATCTGACCAAAAATAGCTCCAAGTCCCACAACAGTTGCAACAAAGCCCAGGGTCCCTCCCATTCCCTGCTGAATGCTTGTGGATATTTGGGAAAGAGGCATGCCTGCCAGAATGCCGACAAATATTGAAGTTATAAGAAGTGAAATAAAAGCACTCAGTTTGAACTTCAGCACCATTACCAATAGCATCACCACTGCGATCAGAACTATGAAAATTATGTATGGTGCTGACATCTTGATTGTTACTGGTTACTGGTTATTAATTACTCTCGTTTTGCATTTCGCATTTCGCGTTTCGCGTTTTCCCGAACCTGGAACTTTGAACCTTGAACTTTTATCTTTTTCAATGGAAATTTAACAGGCATATTATCGCGGGTGGAACGGTAGATGGCAGTAAAAAGTTCAACTGTACTGCGCCCTGCTTCACCAGTTACATATGGGTCTGTATCATTCTCTATGGCATTAATAAAATCTTCAATCTGGTATTGTATATAGCGGACAGCAGGATCGCAATTATTAAATGTTTCTGTATCCTGCCTTATCCATTCTTTCAACAAATCTTCTTCACCAGGAATAGTCCATAAATCATTTACCGGAGGTTCGGCGACCCCTGTCCTGCCTGCTATGAACATTGCCCCTCCATCGGTCTGAACACCGACTGATGCTCCGTTTTCACCATGCACCTGAACTTTTCCGTAAATTCCCGGCTTTTGAGAGTTACTGACAAGGATATTCCCGATTGCACCGCTTTTAAACTTCACGATCGCAACTGCGGTATCGTCAACCTCTATGTAGGGATGATTCAGGTTTCGCCAGATACCATAAACTTCGTCAACTTCACCCATGAACCATAAAAGAATGTCGAGCTGATGTGGCGACTGGTTAACGAGAACCCCGCCACCTTCCGTCTTCCACGATCCTCTCCATTCGTCGGAATCATAGTAAGCCTTATCACGCCAACCCAACATTGTTACAGTTGCCAGAACCGGTTTCCCGATCTTGCCCTGCTCAATAGCATCCTTGACTCTTCTCACCGGTTCGTACCACCTTCGCTGACTTATCACCCCCAATCTGACATTGTTTTCTTTACAATTTTTAATAATGTCATCGCAATCCTGAAGATCAGAAGCAAGGGGTTTTTCAACCAGCACATTAGCACCTTCTTTCGCCGCTTCTACAGCAGGTTGTTTATGAAAAGGATGGGGAGTGCAGACTATAACAAGGTCTACTTTGTTATCAGATACCATTCTGGATATATCTGTATAAGAGCGAGTTTTGTAGACCAGGCCAAAATCTTCAGCTGTTTTCGGTGTTCTGCTCCAGACTCCTGTCAGACGTGCATTGGGAATAATCTGAATGGCTTTTGCATGCAGATGGGCCACTTTACCGCATCCGGCAATAGAAATATTATAAATCCTTTCAGCCATTTTAGAAAATTATGGTACTAGAATAACTTTATTCAGCTCTTCCTCTTTTCTGTATAGTTTGTTAAACCAGATAGCCCCTTCTGAAAGCGGAGCGACAGCCGAAATCTGATCATCAACATTTATCTTTCCAGTTTCCAGCAGATTCAGAACAACTTGATATTCGCCCCTTATAGCGCAGCTACCCAGCACTTTCAATTCCCTCGTAACAACTTTTTGAAGGGGAAAATCGACTTTAGGAGAAACATTCCCGACTAAAACGGTCTTTCCGCCTTTACGGAGAATCTCAATTGCTATATTTACTGTCTCGCTTTTACCGACTGCCTCAAATGAAATATCTGCTCCCCTGTTACCTGTCAGCGCTTTTATCTTTTCCTCAAGGATTTCTTCCGTTGAAAGGAAAGTGTGGTCTGCTCCGGCCTTTACTGCCTGTTCCAGACGTTTTGGATTTATATCAATTGAAATAATCTTTGAAGCACCTGACATTTTAAGAAGTTTCAGAATGAAAATCCCGATCATACCCGCACCTACCACAACACATTTATCTCCTGTTTTAATTCCTGAAATATTTATTGAATGAAGAGCAACTGCAACAGCTTCTACCATTGCAGCCTGTTCAAAAGTTACATTCTCAGGTATTTTGTAAAGGATATGCTGAGGAATGGAAATAAATTCAGCGAAGGCTCCGTCTCTTTTATATGTTCCGGGAGAAACACCAAGTACCTCGCGGTTGTCGCTTAAATTATACATTCCATTAAGTGTAAACCAGTCATTCAGTAGGTAAACTGTTGAATCGAAAGTTACCCTGTCACCTGATTTCCAGTCTTTTACATCAGTACCTGTTTTGATAATAATGCCTGAAGCCTCATGTCCCATTATCATTGGTGGAATTCTTCGCCCGGTGCTTCCGTCCAGACCATGAACATCTGAGCCGCAGATACCACATGCCATTACCTTTACAAGTACTTCGTTACAATGTATTTCGGGGTCCGGAACATCTTTATAAACAAGCTTGTTATATTCTTCGAGGACGAGGGCTTTCATTATATCAGCAATATTTTTTTTCGTCAAAAGGTGAAGAGCAAATATAATAAAAACATGTTTGTCAATATTGTGGCAAAGGAGGATTGAAATCTATATTGAAGTTTTTTCTATCAGTTTGAATAAATAATATATGGAGTACAACATAATAACCGAATCAGATTTGACAAAAAAAATTGTGCGATAAAGTAGTAATATTGCTTCGAGCGAAAGTGTTAAACTAAACGATTAATCTATATGGAAAAATGAATAAGCCGATTTTTATTACTTTACCCATTACTTCTGTATTTTTTATTAATTGTACCCTTATATCAAGATTTGGAAATCAACCGATAAACAATATTATAATGACATGGACTACTGATTCTATTCCAGATAATTTGCCTGAGCTTCGAGACAAATGGTGGTCTCTTCATATAATGAGAACAATGGCAGAATTGATAGCATTATCTCTTGTTACATGGACAAGTATAAAAAAGGGATTAACAAAGTAAAAAATATAAAAGAGCACGGGAAGTTAATTCTCAAAATTTGCACAGGCCATTCCCTGAACTTTCAAAACTAAAAGGGCCCATCTGTTTTACTCACTTTTAATAAATAGGTTCTGAAACCCTCAGTTAATGGGGTTTGATTTTTGAATTTGGGTGTTGCAAAAGTATTTTTCAGAACACTTACTCAACCATTTGCAGTAAATTTCTA
>Ga0315273_10002046_pt1 | contig 23554 bp, 25 predicted proteins | sample YL17G02_0_MG_FD_205753 | JGI IMG/M metagenome (GOLD analysis project Ga0315273, IMG submission 205753) | Sediment microbial communities from Yellowstone Lake, YNP, Wyoming, USA - YL17G02_0 | ecosystem: Environmental > Aquatic > Freshwater > Lake > Sediment | place: USA: Wyoming | collected...
TCGTAAGATCCAGCGTATCTTACGAGGGTTTAAAACTCTCATATACTGTTCAGTTATGAGAAGTCTTTCTTTTTTTATCGAGAGGAACTTATTTCGGGATACTACATTCGGAAACAACTAACATCCTTTTATAAAGAGTTCGCTGCATAAGTAATAAATAGAGGAAGGAAACGGATTTATTAATGGAAAAAATTGAGGGACAGACATGAACATCCTTGTAACAAATGATGATGGACAGACCGAAGGTCTTCGGTTGCTGCTGGATGTTGCCAAGAAGTTTGGCAACGCCTATGCGTTAGTGCCAAATCGGCAGAGGAGCGCGGTATCGAAAGCGCTCACCCTGCACAAGGCCCTCCGAATTGACAAGATAGACCAGAATTTCTACGAGATAAACGGGACTCCAGCTGATGCGGTTATTTTTGCAATGCATTCAAAAGAGATGGAGAAGCCGGACCTAGTTCTTTCGGGGATAAACTGGGGTGACAATGCCTCTTTCTCTGCGATCGTTTCTTCAGGAACAATCGGCGCCTGCTGGCAGGCTGCTCTTGAAGGGATACCTTCTGTTGCAGTGTCCATGTACCAAACCAGGCGAGACTGGAGGGACTGCAGCGGATGGGGAGACCAGAAAAAGATGAAGAAGCTCCTTGAGAAAGTGATTAAGGATTTGCAGCCAAGATTGAAATCAGATGCCTTTTTCAACGTCAACCTTCCGGATGACATTTCCTCTCCAAAGATAATCAACTCCACAAGGATGCAGAAGATGAGGTTCAAGACCCAGATAACCAAGAGGTTTGACCCGAACGGAAAACCATATTACTGGATCTCAGGAACTAATGGCAGCACAGAATCTGGTACTGACCTTTACGAAGTATCAGTAAACAAGAACGTGACAATAACCGAGATCCCGCTCTATTTCTTTGAAGGGAAGGATGACGAAAAATAGTCTTATTCTTTTTTATCTTTGCTTTGTAAATTTGATTTACAAAGGCGGACAAAATTTTTCAAATTTTGTCCTTTGTTTCTGATAAATTTGCGCCCTGCTCCAGGGTCGTCTCTGCAACTATTTCAACACCACGACTCTGTATGCCAAAGCCATCTTCCATGGAGCGCTTGGTGCGGAGCACGATTGTGGCATTGAATTTCTTTTTCAGCAGCTCTTTTGCTGCCTTGATGCGCTCGCCTTCCCTGCCAATGGCGATGCCGCGGTCGTTCTCGTTCACAGTGAGCACGATGTTCTTCTCTCCCATGACATCGATTATCTCTATGTTCACAATGCCTACGTTATTGAAAAAGCTGCGGACGAATATCTCCGGGTCTTTGCTGTCTCCTATTACAACGACTTTTTTCCTGAACATTTCTGCCAGTTTTTTTACATTAACCCCTTTCTTGCCAATGGCCTTGCCTAGTTGCGGCAGGTCCACGAGAAAAAGGAGCCAGCCAGAGGTCTCGAGATAGTCCGAAGGCATCACCTGCGTGACCTTCTCGAACTGCGTGAAATAGTTCAGGCCCTTATCATCCAGCTCTATCAAAAAAATCACCAAAATATAAAAGACACGGGACACAGTACGCTTATTTGCCTGCCAGATCCAGTATCGGCGACGCGCCCGCATCGTATATGGAAAGAACGGAAACAGGGAACGGCTTTCCGCAAACGGAGCCAAGCTCAATGGAGCTGCCTTCGAAAATAAGCAGCGGTGTCTTGGAAACTCCGGAATATTGGACGACTTTTTCCCTGATATTGGATGGCGCATTGGACGCAACAACGAAAAGCAGGGCCTTCCCAAGGGCGCTTGCCGAGAGACCAGTCCTTGCACCGAAGGCAACCTTCCCGCTTTCAACAGCAAGCCTTATGGCTGAGGTGAGCGGCTTTTCCTTCTCTTTCTTTGTCTTGCGCCTTCTCACTACCTTCTTGGTTTTCTTTTTCTTTGCCCCAACTACCTCTTCCGCAATTTCTTCGACATCGCTTTCTTCGCTAATTTCTTCCTTCTCCTCTACCATTGTATTCACCCGACTTACTTCTTATGTGACATCACTAATTTAATCTTTCCAGTCCCAACCGGAACAGTCTGTCCAACGATAATATTCTCCGTTACTCCGATAAGCTTCTCTTCCTCTGCAAAAGCCGCTGCGTTGACAAGGTGCTTCACCGTCTCCTCGAATGCAGCCCTTCCAAGTACCCCGACCTTCTCGCCGCTGAGCCCGTGCCTTCCTATGGATTTTGTTTTTCCTGAGAAGGTCATTGCGTCAGCAATCAGCATTATGTGCCTACTGTCAACGAAAAGTTTTTGCATGTCCATGACGTCTTTTGTCTCCTTGAAAATCGCGTTCCGGGCTGCTTCAATCCCAAAAATCCGCTCGATCTCTTTTATGTTATTAGTATATATCCTCTTGACATCCACTGCCGGATGTTCCATGGCCCCGACAATATTAAAACCAGCTGCCCTAACGAAATATTCGCCGTCCCCTTTGACAACCACGGCCCTATGAATGCCGCGGATCCCCTTGACAATCGCGTCCTTTATCTTGTTGGCAAGCTTTCTTACATAGCGGGCGGTTATTTCCTTTTCTTTTTCTCCTTCCTTTGGTTTGGATTTTTTCGGGTATAATGTGATAACATTCTCTTCGATTTTTACCTTGGAGCTGAACTCCTCGATTACCTTGCGCAATACAGCAAACGACACTCCCAGCTGCTTGCCTTCCTTCTCAAGGTAGTTCACCTCTATTGTAAGGTTCTGGAGATCGTCCTCCACATCAGCAACGTCAGAAACGAACACCGTACCGAGTTCTTTGGCGATCTTTTCAGCCTCAGACTCGCTTTTCGCGAACTCTTTTTTCAGATAGACATCGATTATCGCTTTTTTCGGCTCTTTTTTTGAGTCCACGATTTCTATGAGCCGCGGAAGGCCTGTTGGCACGTGCTCCGCGACTCCTGCATAGTGAAACGTACGCATAGTCATCTGCGTTCCTGGCTCACCGATGCTCTGTGCTGCGACAACTCCAACTGATTCAAAGGGCGCGATCGCAAATTTCATTTTTTTCATCATCATCACCTTATGCAGTATCCACGTCGTCTTGTTTTGCGACGTCGGCGAGTGCCGCTTTGCTCGCAGTCATTGGATCCTTTCCATCCCCACCATAGACGAACTGTATTACGGACATGTCAGCGTTCCTGACCGTGAAATCGCTATGGACTACCAGGTCCTGGAGCGCGTTTATCAGCCTGCGCTGCATGTAACCTGAACGTGCTGTCCTAATGGCTGTGTTGACCAGGGCCTCACGGCCTCCCATTGCATGACATATGAACTCATATGGTGTGAGGCCTTTCCTGAATGAGGAGTAAACAAAGCCATGCTCCTTTCCAGTAAGCACTCCTGGCTTGAAATAAGGAAGGATACGCCTCCTATAACCTCTGGTAAGCCTTTTGCTCCGCACGGTTTGCTGCGCAACGAGCGCAGACATCTGGATGGCATTGAGAAGCGAACCTCTTGCGCCGATCTTGGCCATGATAATGGATGGGTTTTCTATTGTCAGATCCTCCTCTACCACCTTGCCGACATCCTCCCTTGTCTTTGACGTTATCTGCGCTATCAGCCCCTCCATGGTCTCCTTGAAGGAAAGGCCGGGTAAACGCTCGAGCGAGCGGTTTCTGTATTGCATAACGAGGTTGTCGATCTCGCGGTTCATCTTGTCGGTTATCTCCTTTGCCTTGGCATCTGCCTTTTCAGACAGGGTATAACTCTTCAATGAAACGCTAAGCCCATAGGTGCTTATCATTTCAAGGGCTAGAATTGCGGCATTGTGAAGGAAGTCTGCTGTGAAATCCGGCCCTTCAGTCACGAAAATCTGCTCAAGAAGCTCGCCTTCCATTGCCTTTGATTCCACAGCTCCCTTGATCAGCTTGCCGTTCCTTATAACTATCTCCTCGCCGAGCTTGGACTTAACCTTTATGTTTGCGGACTCGGGAAGCAGCTGGGAAAAGAGAAGCTTGCCCGAATAGCGGTCCTTACGGTCCGGAGATGGTAGCTCGGTTCTTCCGATGAGGAACATGAGGTTTGAGGCCTCTTCTTTTGAAAAGTCGGTCTCCTCCTTTGTGAGGAAGTACAAACCGGAAACATGGTCCTCCTGGGGCTTGATTACTGCATGCCCGTGCCTTGGCGAAAGAAGCTGGAGGTTCACTGCCATCAGGTAGCGGGCCTCTGCCTGGGCTTCCTCTGTCTGGATCATGTGAAGGTTCATTTCGTCCCCATCAAAGTCAGCGTTGTAAGGCGGAATAACGACCGGGTTCAGCCTGAATGTTTTTCCAGGAACTACCTTGACCTCGTGCGCCATCATGGAAACCCTGTGAAGCGAGGGCTGCCTGTTGAACAGCGATATGTCGCCATCCACGATCTGCCTCTCGAGAATCCATCCGATCTTCAGGTTCTCTACGATCTCCTTCTTTGCTTCTTCGGTGTCTCCTACCTTGACGCGCTTTCCGTCCGGCCTTATAATATATACGGCTTTCGGATAGACCGGGTTCAGTATGAACGTCTTGCATTTATCGAGGTTCCATTCAGTAACCGGCATCGGGAGGGTCATCTCTTCTGCGATTGCCTTTGGGACCCCGACTTCTCCCATCCTGAGTCTCGGGTCAGGTGAAATCACAGTTCTCGCAGAGAAGTTCACCCTCTTTCCTGAAAGGTTGTACCTGAACCTTCCCTCTTTTCCCTTAAGCCTCTGGGCCAGCGTTTTCAATGGCCTTCCGGACCTGTGCCTTGCTGGTGGGATGTTGGATGTTTCATTATCAAAATAGGTTGTAACATGGTATTGGAGCAGTTCCCAAAGGTCTTCTATGATGAGCTGGGGCGCTCCGGCATTTATGTTTGCCTCCAGCTTCTGGTTAATCCTGATTATGTCAACCAGCTTGTGGGTAAGGTCATCCTCGCTCCTTTCTCCAGTTTCCAGGGTAATGGAAGGACGGACGCTGACAGGTGGGACCGGCAATGACGTTATGATCATCCACTCCGGTCGCGAATAAACCGGATCAAAACCAAGCTCGCGAAGATCTGAATCATTTATAAATGCGAGCCAGTCCCTTATGTCTGAGGGCAGCAGCATTGCCTTGTCCTTGTATATCGTGGTTGGCTTAAGCAATTTTATTTCAGGTAAAACGTGGCCGCAGTGGTTGCAGTTTTTCGCTTTCTCCTTTTTGCTTTTTTTCTTTTTTTCTTTTTCCTCTTCTGCCTCTTTTTTCTCAAGCTTTTCCATCTCAACAACTGCAGGAGGGGCGACCTCCATCAGGGACGGAACCTCGGCAACAGCCTCTTCCGCACTTATCTCCTTTTCAATAATCTCAACCGGCTTCACGGATTTTTTGCCAATAAGCTTGTGGCAATTGGGACATGTGGATTTGAGCACAAAGTAGATGTGCTTGGCAAACTCCACGTGGACAATGGGACGGACCAGATCGATGTGGCCGAAATGGCCCGGGCATTCCTTAACCCTTCCTCCGCAGGTCTTGCACCGAAGCCCGGGGTCAACGACTCCGAGCCGCGTATCCACCAGCCCCCCATCTATTGGATAGCCATCGTCATCGTAGGTGTCCGGCACGACTATCTTGGCAGAGGACATCTTCCTTATCATCTCCGGAGAGAAGATGGAGAACTTTATCTTGTCAACTATGCTTTGAATCTCCATTTGTTCACCTATCCTTTTTCTTTTGTTATCAGCCTGGGGAAGATATAGAGCGACTTGATCTCATCGAGCAGCAACTTGAACGCGTAGGACATCTCAACCGGCTCGATGTTCTCGGAATCGCAGACCGGGCACGCATCCCTGTTTCTCGCGAAGTCGTGCACAGCCAGGGAGCCGCACTCCGAGCATACGAGCTGGGTTGTGCGGTCAGACTCACCAAGCAGCCTTTCCTTGATAAGCATGCTTGCCCCATAGCCTATGAGGCAGTCCCTTTCCATCTCTCCGAACCTGAGTCCACCCTCTCTTGCCCTTCCTTCAGTTGGCTGGTGGGTAAGCAGCTGGACCGGTCCTCTGCTTCTCACATGCATCTTGTTTGAAACAAGGTGGTGGAGCCTTTGGTAGTATACAACACCAACGAAAATCTTGCACTTTATCTGCTGGCCTGTGAGGCCATCGTAAAGGACTTCTTCGCCGTATTCATCGAAACCTGCTTTTTTCAGGAGCGCTTTGTAGTCCTCTTCAGTATTGCCGGAAAAGGCGCTTCCGTCCATGAGCATACCAGCGAACGCACCAGCCTTTCCCCCAAGCATCTCAAGCAGATGCCCTGCAGTCATTCTGGACGGAATTGCGTGCGGATTCACAATGAGGTCCGGGACCACACCGTCAGCTGTGAAAGGCAAATCAGATGCCGGAACAAGAAGGCCAATTACACCTTTTTGCCCGTGCCTGGACGCGAGCTTGTCCCCGATTTCAGGCACCTTGATTGCCCTCACTCGGACTTTCACAAGCCTGTTTCCGCTTGGCCCTTCAGTAACAAGCACAGAGTCAACCCTGCCCTGCTCCCCTGGTTTTAATGAAAGCGAACTTTCCCTTTTCTTTTCTTCCACTGCACCGAAAACAGAAATTTCCTCTAAAAATCTCGGCGGGGAAGTTTTCCCGACAAGCACTTCCTTTCCGACCACATCACTCTCAGGAAGCACAATGCCATCCTCGCCAAGATGCTTGTATGCCTCTTCGCCCCGAAAGCCGGCAACTTCTGCTGTTGGGACTTCTATCTTGTCCTTCTGGCCTCCTGGGTACATCCTCTCTTCTGTTTCGTAGGTCTTGAACATTGTCGTTCGCGCAAGACCCCGGTCAATGGAAGACTTGTTCACAACAATGGCATCTGCCATGTTGTAACCGTGGTAGCTTGTGAGCGCAACAACGCAGTTCTGGCCAGCGGATTTCTCAGCAAGCCGGAGCGCGCGGTACACCGATGTCTGCACCATTGGCTGCTGGGGATTGTACATCACATAGCCCCTGGTATCATACCTGAGATTGAAGTTCGCAATATACGTTCCCAGCGACTGCTTTGCCATGGCGCAGGCCATGGTAATCCTGGGAGAAGAATTGTGCTCAGGATACGGAAGGGCCCCAGTCACAACACCGAAAATTGATGCTGGATCAACCTCGAGATGAGTGTGATCGCCGGTGAGCTCCTCTGCCTTGATTGCAACAAAGGTGTTTTCCTCTTCAAGCGCATCGAGGTATTCGACTATGCCCATCTTGATCAGGTGGTGCCAGTTCAGGTCCCCGTTATTCAGCCTGTTCATGACTTCAGGTGTGAGCCTGGACTTACCGTTCTCAACTACGATGTAGGGCCTCCTAACCCTGCCCTTGTCAGTGATTATGTGCATCTCATTAAGTTTCCTGTCAAAGAAGATGTTCACCTGTCCGTTGAGCTCGTTCATGCGCCTGCGCTCCCTAAGCCTTTTTGCAAGGTTCATCCCATCCGGGTGTGAACCCACAAAGCGGCCATTAAGGTAAACGGAAGTTGTCGAGGATACCTTTCGTTTTCGTCTTTTCATAGGATCACCAATTCAGATTGTTTCCTCCTTCAGTTCGTATGCCTTTAGCAGCTGCAATATCTCTTCCTCATCTATCCCGGTGGACACTTCCGACATTACGGAAAGGTTTTTCACCAGGGAACAGCTTGGTCCTTCAGGAGTCTCACACGGGCAGAGCTTCCCAAGAGTGGTCCCGTGAAGGTCTCTTGCCTTGAAATGAGGATGTTTCTTGCTGAGCGGCGAGATTATCCTTCTGAGATGGGATATTGTGCTAAGATAGCTCACCCTGTCAAGAAGCTGTGATACCCCGGTCTGGCCAGCTATCCAGTTACCAGTTGCCATTGCGTACCTGATGCGGTCGCCCATGGCATCCTGCCGGATAAGCGTGTGAACCTGCAGCCTTCTTCCTCTTGCATCTGCCCTTGAGGCCTGGTAAACAAGGTCCTTTATCAGGAACTGGAATGCATAGCGGAATAGCTCTTCCATGAGCTCTCCTGCAAGCTTGACCCTCTTGTTAGAGTAGTGATCCTTGTCATCAGGTGTTACTTCCCTGAAGGCAACCTGATTGGCCCTTATGGCCATTTTCACAAGGTACCTTGCCTTGGCCTGCCTTGCAGTTTTTGCAACACCAATGTGGGGAAGAAGATAATTGTCAAGAAGGTTTTCCATCCTCGTGAGCCTGAACTCCGGCGGCTGGCCTGGTGAAAGTCTCCTGCTAAGTGCATCAACTGCCTCTTCCTTGTTCTTGGACTCTTCTACCTCAAGATTCAGCACAATGTCGTTCTTTATCCTTCTCTCATCCGGGAATTCCTTTAGGATATCCTCATCCCGCTCCAAGCCAAGAACCCTGAAAAGCTGGATAGTGGATATCCCTGCAGGGGCTGATGGGAACTCTACTGTGAAAACGCCCTCACTGTTCCTTGTCACAACGCACCTTGCGCGGAAGCCGTGATGAGTGGAGAAAACCTTTGCAACGATCCCGCTCCTTTCCTTTGTCACCATGAGCTTGTTTGGGACCAGGTCTTCAATACTCACAAGAACTCGCTCGCTTCCGTTTACAATGAAATACCCTCCTGGATCATCAGGGTCTTCGCCATTGTCAATAAGCTCGTCCCTGCCTATGTTCGCCAGGTAGCAGAGCTTTGATTTCACCATGATGGGGATCTCCCCAATGAAAACATCAGAATAAACCGGCCGTTCCACCCCGTTGAAAACCGGGACCATTTCGAGAAAAACTGGTGCTGCGTAGTTGAGGTTCCGAAGCCTCGCCTCGTTGGGGAATATCTGCCTATAACCTCCCTTGACTTCATAGTATCTTGGCTGTTCTATCCGGACCTTCCCGAGCTTCAGCTCAAACCCTTCAACGTTTGTCTGAATCCGCCCTATCCTGTCAACCACATTCTGCAAACCGCGGTCAATAAAATTATTGAACGAACTCAGCTGTTGTTTAACCAGCGGGTTTACCCTGTAATAAGCCTCTATCAAACTTTTCATCCACACACCCAGATTAAGTTTTTACTGCAACTGATTTTCGATACAGAACTCGAGACCCAAGACCCGGGCTCGTATCAGAATCACTTCTCTCTGACTATCCTGTAGCCCACGCATTCTCCAGTCTCTTCCTTTCTGGTTACTTTTATTACGTCTCCAACAGAAGCCTTGAGAGCAACTGCTGCAGGATCAGTGCTAAGCATGACCGGCAACTGACTCTCATCGATGGAATACTTCTTAAAGACTTTTCCCTTTTCTCCCTCGGAAAGTATCTCCATCTTCGGGAGCATTACGTGAGATAGCACATCGATTATCTTAACGGGCTTTTTTTTCAAGCAGGATCACCCAAAAACCATGTGGCTTTTAGCCACAAGCTCTCGATGAGATTTCTCTCATCAAGACCGCAGCAATCAGGCTAGACTTGCCACCAGTATCGGAATACTTGATTGCGATATGTTTTAAAGGCTTTGGTTGGTTTGTCTGTTCATGGCAGGACCAGCAAGCGATTATCGCAGGATGATAAGCAGCCTGAAACCGGATTTTCTGATAGATCAGCTCGAGAAGGACAAAAAAGGTACAGTCGCTGCCGGATTTAAGTTCCTTGCACTTGGTTTCTTGGCCTTGCTCGTAGCAAGCCTCATAGAGATTCCAATCAGCACTTATCTTTCAGGCTCCGGGATCCCTTATTCAACGACTCAGTTGCTAGGACTGGCAGCGATAGTTTCAATGATGGTGCTGATAACCATTTCCATATCAATAATGTTCTTATTTGCCCGGATTCTTGGTGGAGTGGGAAGCTTCCCCCTACATTTCTACCATCTTTCGATCCTGATTGGCGGATTGCTAACTATTGCTGCTTTATTAAATTTACTGCCAGTCATCGGTTTCCTTCTATCCATCGCAGCAGTATTTTATTCTGCATATCTTTTCTTCCTTGTTTACACCAGGTTACACAAATTGGGCACCAAAAGAGCGATTTTCCTGGCTATTTTTCCCGTAATCGCAGCGTTGTTGTTTTTGATGTTATTCATTATTGCTTTCACAATAATAATTGCAGCCATAGCTGGAAAAACATACTAAGTTTGGCATCCGAGTAACGATTAAATACTCCATCAATCCAATTCAGCTCATGATTCTTATAGTTGACAACGGCTCCCAGTATACGCACCTCATCATGCGCAACTGCAGGGACCTTGGCCGTGAATCACTCATTGTGAACAACTCTGCTTCTTACGAGCGATCAGTTCGGCCGATTGAAGCAAGGATTGAAAGCATAATCCTTAGCGGAGGGCCTGGCTCTGTCTATGCGGGTAACAACGGCCTTAGCGAAGTGATTGTAAAAAAAGTGCTTGAAGAAGAGCTCAATAAGCCCTTGCTCGGGATATGTTATGGCCACCAGCTAATAGGTTTCCTGGCAGGGGCCAGGGTTGCCCGTGGGATAAGGGCGGAGTACGGGATATCGGAAATATTTGTTGATGATTCGGACCAGGTTTTCATGGACGTCCCAAAAAGATTCAATGCCTGGGTGTCACACTTTGATGAAGTGAAAAGCGCGCCAAAGGGATTTGTGGCACTGGCTCATTCGGATACCTGTGCAATCGAGGCAATGCGGCATAAAGAAAAAGAAATTTTTGGGGTGCAGTTCCATCCAGAAGTCTGGCATACGGAAAACGGGGAACGCATACTGCATAATTTTCTAGGAGATCACCATGCCCTGGAAGAATTATAGGGACAGTAAGCTGGATTCTTTCAAAAAGGCCGTCTTGGAAGGAAAGGTTGATAGGCCCATAATGAATTTACTCGAAAAAATAAACCAGAACCAGGACCTGGTTACGCTCTCCTCATGCTCAGGAAGGATCGACCTGCTTGTTTTTGATATGGAGAAGAGGAAGGGCGATGCGTCCCATTATGCGAAATGGCACGAACCCGTAGTTCCTGAGGAATTAGAGATGAAATTATGCTCTTACACAGGAAAGCTACCGCTCTGGTTCAAGACCGAGCCGTTTATTCTCCACGTGGCGGCAAAGGATGTGGATTCTGCATTGCAGTTCATGAAAAAAATCCGTGACAGCGGAGTGAAGCGAGGTGGGATACAGGGAATCGGAAAGGAGCATGTTGTCATGGAATTCCAGGGAACGGGAGTTATTTCTTTTCCAGTAGATCCAGTAAGAGGGGAATGGAACGAATTTGTAAAAATCGCGAATGCGATGATGCGAAAAAACATGGAGCTCGTAAAGAAGCTGGAGAAAGTAGAATGGTAGGCTGTGTTGCACAAATACAAACTCTTTTGTCCGTACAGAAGTTGTTTTCTTACTACAAACAAAGAAGACGTGGATTCCGTCCGTTCTTGTGCCACGTCAGCAGTTAAGTGATTTTCAAATGTAGTTGTGCAACAGCCTCGAATTGTAGTTCTATTCTTTTAGCAGAAAAACCCTTCCAACCATCTGATGCATCTGAACAACGAAATGCGAATTTTCTTTGCTGTAGAAAAGCAGATTGCCCTTGGAGCCCGTCACCAAACCATCGATTGAATACGCGACATTAAAAGATTCTGGAATGGGATAGCTGTTTTCTTGGATTGAAGAATTGCAAATATTATTATTGAACAAACCACTCGCTTTTATTTCATTTGTTTTCGATTCAAGAAGGTCTGACGATTTCTGCTCATGCAATAGCTTCAGTTTCGTATCATTGCGCACAAAATTCCTCAGATCGAATTTGTTTTGAAGTCCAATTTCAGCATTGTATGCTTTTTCAGCATTATCAAACCGCAGGAGCTCAATCCAGAAATCCGCACCCTGCTCCCTTGTTCTTATCTCAACCCTCTCGCTCCGCGTCACTCCGCACTTGACGATTTCTTTTCCGAATGCGGCAAGGTAAACGCTGAATTCCTGGTGAGTGTACTCCTCCTTCATCTCCTCGAAACCCTCGAAATCGAGCCGAGTGTAAACTTTCGCGATGTCCCTGTGTTTGCAGTAATTGCACTGCTTATTCCCCCTCATCTTGTGCAAGCACTTGTTGTGTTTTTCTTGCTCCCGGTATCCAGTGCAGAGAACGGAATCAGAAAATTTCATGCTGACATTCTTTCCAAGCAGGGTAAATTCGCTGACCTTGTCCTTATCCCAAAAGATCAGTCCTAACTCAGGAACAGGAAGAAACGAAATCAGGTGGCCGAGCATAGGTGTTACCTGTGTCGTGTTTCCAGTTTTGGTTTAAAAGGATGAGCCAGGCGGATTTCCGCCGGGAATTCAAGACCCGCAACCCGAACCCGAAAACTGGAAATAGAGAACAAAGAAAAATGATTAGCCCCGACCGGATTGACGGCTTTGCCGGCAAATTTTTGCCGAAGGCAAAAGCTTTCGAACCGATGTCAAGAGGTTTCTCCAAAGGCAAAAAGCCCACCAGAGCCTCCTATCCTTGACCATCACCCGGCCAATTACTTATGCACACCTCAAGGCTTTTTTCCCTGGGGTTTTTTGCCCGAATAAGGGCATAAGTCAAAAAAGGCCACTAGACGACGGGGCTATCAGTGAACAAACGTTTCGGTGGAAGGAAATAAAAATTTACCTTATCTTCTTCGCGGTTTCTTCTTCCTGTTTTCCATCAGGAGCATCATTACATCTCTCTTTGATTTCGTTTTTCTGTCTTTGCCTTTTTGAATTTTCGTATCAGACTTTCGAGCGGCTCTCTTTTCCGCTATGCTTCGTTCCCTTGTTTCGTTCGTTTTTTTTGTTTTCGCTGGTTTTGTATTCTTCGTTCTAGAGGCGAGCGTAGATCCTGTTCTCAGGCGCAACTCGTTTTTTCGAATTTCTTCTTCTGCCCCGGTCTTTGTTCCGACCTGCCTTCTTGTTTTGGATTTTTTTTGCATTTCTGGCTCCCGGCGCTTGACTCCCTGTTTTATTTTCTGACCGCGTTGATTTGTCTGAGGCAGATGAACATCGATGGCTTTTTTCAGAGCCGGGTGTTTTTTTGATTTCGTATTTTCCTTTATTCCTTTTTCCTTTTCATTGCGCTGAGGACGAATCTCAATTTTCTCTTTCTGAATTATCTTTACATTTTGTGATTTTGGTTCTGCTCTTTTCTTCTGCATTCTTCCAGAAAAATCCAGTCTTCTTGAAGTTTCCCATGCTTCTTTCTTCGCTCTTTTTTTCTTATTTTTTTTCGAAGATATCGCTATTACTTCTTGTACCTCCGGCGATCCAACATCGAATATAGTTTTCTTGAACTGCCGCACCTTATCTTTGAAAGGCCCGTGTCCTTGCGCAAGCGGCTGCATGTTCCCGGCACCCCCGTCATGCTCCGTGAAAACTCCGTTTGTTTTCTTTTTTTCCGCCGGAACCAACTTAACCCTGAAAGAAGGGCGATCAACTCCGTTTCCCTTTTCGTCTCCATCCCTATTACCGCTGTCTTTCACCTGATTTTTTTCATCAATGTAAGGAGTAAAGAACAATTTTACAGGATCGAGAACCGAACTGGAGAATCCGTGAACCTTGAAGAAGGTTTCCATAGTCTGTACAAAGAGACTAAGGTCGGGCTCGGTTTTCATATGTTTTGGAATCAGTGCACCGGACTCTGCTCCGGAAAATTCAGACATCGACTGATCTGGACGCACGGGCTGATAACGATTGTCATCAGCATGCGTCATTTCTTCGGCAACTGCCCGATTGCCCGGTTGCGCAACCTGGTCCTGAACACGATGTGATTGTACGGAATCCCTTTGATCAAGAATAAATGTTTCAAGCCCCTTTGCTGACAGCTCGCGTTTTGCTGATTCAAGGATCTTTTCCCTCAACCCATTGGACTGTTTCGCAGCTTCTGACTGGATGAATTCGGCAACCCTTTCGATGTTGCCGGCATCTGCAACTTTCGGAGCCTGCCACGCACCGACAGGATGGGAGCAGCGACGCGAAGCGCGGATTATGAAATCTAAGGCAGTCGGATCCCGGGTGTCAGCGATGGATTTGACGAACTCCTTCAACACGTTTTCGTCTTCTATTCTCGCGAGGGAATCGATTCTTCTAAGGCCGTCTTCCGATTTGAGCAGCTGGGAAAAATGATGGGTAAGCAGTCCTCTTATCGCAGGATTTCCGTCTCCAGTTTCTATAATTTCCTTTACAGCACAGACATAATCCCCGGATTCATTGAGCTTGGTGATAAGGGTTGTTTTCGCTACTTCCTTCTCTTCGGCACTCCCGTTTCTCACGGTATCGCACAATATCGCTATCGCTCCCTGCATTTTCGGGTTATCCTTGGCCTGCTCGAATCTTTTCCGCAGGGCTCCACCACAGGGCGCACTGCCCTTCCTCTCAACCGTTTCGGGCTTGGCCATCTTCTGGTCCTTGCCCAGTTCGTTCCCGCCCATATCCTGCCTCGCTGTTCAGATTGAGGCACTAATCTTAAAAATCATAGTCCGATATCCCCCACACAGAGCCCACCATCCGGATTCACCTGCCCAGATCGAAGCTCAGTCCTGCAAGAACGTTCGCCGCAGCGAGTTTTCTCTCCCAGGGTTTTGTAACAGTAAAAACCTGGAACTGGCCGTTAACGCCACTGCAGATGCGGGCATGCAATTTCAATTCCACTATCAAAGCCCTTCTGTTCACTACTGAACAGAGTTTCGGGATGAGCGTTATCCTGCCAAATGGCAGCTTGTAGAACGCAACAACCGGAACCGCATTGCCGTTCTCCCATTCAGATGAGAGCGTCAGGTTGCCGAGATGAAGCGCCCCTCCTGCCGCGTATTTCACGCCATACATCATCGTGTCGGTGTAGGCGAAGGCACTGGCGCTCAGGGGAATCCTTTTGGCGAGCGGTACGGTTACATCAAGCTCGCCCTGGGAAAGGACCTTGCCTCCTGGCGTCGCAGCAACAGCAGATGATGCGTCCAGTTTCACCGGCCCGAGAGCGAAATTGCCCGACAGGCCGATGCCGCCAAACTGTTCAGTGCCCTTGCCAGACATGCCGAAGAATGCCTTTGCTGTAACCTGCGGTTTTGGTTTCTCGTCTTCGGCTGCCGCTTTCTTAGCAGGCAGAAGGGCCGTAAGCGCCAGCATAGAAGCGACTGTCAGATTTCTGAAAAACTTTCTTTTCCCTGCATGTACGGCATTTGCAGAGCTCACGCTAACCTGTTTTTGACTGACCATAAACGAATCACCATTTTCGGGCAGTTTCGATGTCCCGTTTCCTGCTATCTAATACGACTTACCATCTATTTAAATAATTGTGGTGACATATATCACCACAGATATTATGTACGAGGATACACTAAGGGAAATTGGCCTGAGCACGAACGAGTCAAAGATATACGGCGTACTGCTCAGGCTGAAGGAAGCGCACGTTGAGGACATCGCCACGAAGTCAAAGGTTCACAGGAGGAACGTCTACGACAGCCTTGCGAAGCTCCTGGAAAAAGGCCTGGTTTCCGAAGTGTTCGTTGAAAAGAAAAAATATTACCGTGCCATCAACCCGAGCAGGCTGATGGACATTTTGCTGGAAAAACAGTCAAAGCTGAAGACCGTGCTTCCCGAACTGGAGAGCCGGTTCAAAAGCGCGGATGTGGAAGAAGGGGCCTATATCTACAAAGGAACAGAAGGATTCAAGAACTACCTCCAGGACATTCTTGACGTCAGGGAAACTGTTTATTTCATCGGCGCGAAGGCATTCTGGCTGGACCCCAGGCTGCAGCATTTCCTTCCGAAATTCGATTCCGAGCGGAAGAGGAAGGGCATAAAGTTCATGCACCTTTTTGACTTTGAGGTGAAGGAACAGAAACCAGAAATCCTCAGGTTGGTCGGGAAGCCGTACAAGTTCATGCCGAAGGAATATTCCAGCCCGACTGCGGTGGATATTTTCGGGGACCGTGTGGTAACTTTCGTCGGGGTCAGGCCCGGGCAGCTTCCAGAAGAGCCGGTCCAGTTCGTCATGAAAAGCAGGCGGCTCGCGGACGGATACAGGAAATTCTTCAATTTTATCTGGGATCATTGCAAATATCCGTATTGAATTTTCTGGACGCCGGGAGCCCGGCAATCATTTATTAATTCTGTTGTTGCAATTTTTTCTTATGAAGCGGGAAGAGATAATAACTCAGATAAAAGAAATCGTGAACCAGTATGGGATTGCCAGGGCATACATTTTCGGCAGTTTTGCAAGGGGGGAAAAAAAGTACAATGACATTGATATACTTATCGACCCGCCGAAAAACTTCAGATTCTTTGACCTGTGCGATATGGCAGAGAAGCTTGAGAAAATGCTCAAGACGCGTGTTGATATCGTGACACGCGCGGGGCTGGGTAAATATGTTAGGCCATACGTCGAAAAAGAGGCTGTACCGATATGAAAAACGACCCGACGTACTTGCACCACATATGCGACGCTATCGGAAAGATAATTGAGTATACGAGTGGGCTTTCTTATGAAGATTTTATGAACGATGAGAAGACTAAGGACGCGGTTGTTAGGAACTTTGAAATTATCGGAGAGGCGTCGAAAAACATCAGCTCAGAAACAAAAAATTCACATCCTGAAATCCCGTGGAAGTATATGGCTGGCATGAGGGACAGGCTCATACATGCTTATTTCGGTGTTGATTACGGCATACTCTGGCAGGTTGCCAGGGAAGAGCTGCCAAAAATTATGAAAAAGCTCGAACCCCTGCTGCGATAAGCGGCTAAAGCCCGATGTCCGCGATCCACAGCTCGCCAGTCTTGTTTTTTCCTGCTTTGATTTCCCCGGTTTTTGGGGCGTGAATACAGATCGTTGCATTGGGCTTTACGGCATCCAAGTTACATTCACCGGTTTCAGCATCCATTCCGGTCGGAACATCGATCGACACGATAAACGAATCGAGCGAGTTGATTATTTTACAGGCTTCCTTTAATGAACCATGAAGCGCTCCCTTTGCACCAATACCAAGAAGCGCGTCAATAATAATATCTGCTCGCACTGTCACAGCTTCGCCCATTCCAATAAATTTTATTCCGGAATCGAGCGCGAGTTTGCAGTTTGTTTTAGATGTGTCAGTTTTCAGTTCGACTGGCATGACGACAAACACTTCATTTTTCGCAGCGAGATAGCGGGCGCAGACGAAGCCATCTCCGCCATTATTGCCTGGCCCACAAAAGATGAGTGTCCGGTTTCCAGTTCCCTGTTTCGTTTCAATGATACTTGCGCACTCTTTTCCCGCGCGCTCCATCAGCTCGAGCACAGTAACTCCGCGTGCAAATGCTTTTTCTTCGAGAGAGCGCATTTCGGAAACAGTTATGGAAAGATTGTCAGTCACCGTATTCATCGTCATCAATATAACCAAGAGCTGCATGGTGCATTTTTCCAACCGGACGCAACAGGCTTAACAGGTCCGGCCCTGTTTCTTCCGGTGCAGGACTCTTTTCGGCCTTCTCGCGCCCTTTCTTGCGTTCAGCCCTGCGCTCGGCTGCTACCATTTTCGTAACACGGTCAAACGGTTCATCATGAATCCGGCCCTGAAAGCTCCTCCTGCGTTGCTTCTTATCGGAAATCGATTCGCTATCCGCCCGGCGTGCGCCTTTGGCCAGTTTCGTTCCTTTCAGCTTTCCGGAATGCATAAAATCCCACCTTCAATTGCATTATGCCATATAGGGTTTTAAAAATCACTTGCGGATATTTTTTTATGAAAAAAATCTTGGCTCTTTTAGTACTGCTCCTTCTGTTCGGATGTACGCAAAAGCCAGCATCGCAACTTCCTGCATCAGTAGCGCCTACAGAAAGCATAACCGCCTCAACGAACAATACAGTTAACGCCAACCAAACGCCCTTGATAAAAGGAGTCAGCCTTTCTCCCAGAAGCTTCCAGGAGTCGGATTTCACTGATTTCTTTTCAAAGACGAAACAGGCGGGCAGCATCGTGAGCTGGGCAGGTGACTGGAACGAACTCAGCGGCCAGAGTGGGGGCCCGAAAGTCGTTACCGAACTTTCATCGACCTATGGCTATACCCCGCTTGTTGAAGCCCAGTTCTTTACCCAAAGCGATGGTAAGCTGGTGAGACCGCTAAACGACAGCGTGAAAAAAGCGTACAAGGAAAGCGCGGCCGCGTTTGCTGGGAAATACAAGCCAAAATACCTCGTATTCGGAATCGAGGTGAACATCCTTTATGAAAAATCGCCTGATGATTTCGAGAATTTCGCCCGGTTTTACGATGAAGTTTATGATGCGGTGAAAGCCGCATCACCAGAAACAAAGGTGTTCACGACATTCCAGCTGGAGAAGATGAAGGGTATGGGTGGCGGCCTGTTCGGAGGGACGAACGATCCTTCTAGTGCAGAATGGCAGCTTCTGGACCGCTTCCCAAAATCAGACATCGTAGCGTTTACGACCTATCCGGACCTCGTATATAAGGCGCCGGATGAGATTCCAGAAGACTATTATGCAGAAATACGATCGCACACTTCGAAACCAATCGCATTCACGGAAATAGGGTGGCACAGCGCCGCGAGCCCGCAAGGCTGGGAAAGCAGCGAATCCGAGCAGGCTGATTTTGTTGGCGTCTTCTTCAACCGCACCAGCAGCCTGCACCCGGAATTCAGCATCTGGAGCTTCCTCTACGACCAGAATACTGTGGAGCCTTTCAACAGCATGGGGCTCTACCAAGCTGACGGGACTCCTAAGAAGGCGTGGGAAGTGTGGAAGGAAAATACGTGAGGTGGGATTATGCGGCTTATGATTGCGATTATGCTTGCTTTTGTTTTGATCTTTGGGTGTGTTAGTCAACAGCCTGGTGAACCCCAGAAAAATATTACTCCCCCTGCTGAGAAGTTCTGGCCGAATATTACCCGTGAAGCTATCGTTCCCGCTTCAGCAGTGAAAATGACTCTTGAAAATGACAGTTATCCTCCGATACTGCATTCAGATGAATGGAAAGAACCCGTTCCGCTCGGCCTGCCGGTTGATACGGCAGGGGCAGAAGACTCGCCTTTCATTACGCCTGACGGGAACACGCTATATCTCTTCTTCACCCCGGATGTGAGCGTGCCAGTTGAAAAACAAGTCCTGGACAACGTAACCGGCATATGGGTTTCAAAAAAGCAAAACGGAATCTGGAGCGAGCCGCAGAGGGTGTGGCTGCAGGACCCTGGGAAGCTGTCCCTTGACGGATGCGAGTTCGTGCAGGGGAATACGATGTGGTTCTGCGCTGCCCGAGAAGGATATACTGGCATACACTGGTTCACTGCAGAATTCAGAAACGGGAAATGGCAGGACTGGAAAAACGCGGACTTCAACCCTGATTACAAGGTTGGCGAGCTGCATATCTCAAGCGACGGCAGGGAACTTTATTTCGGTTCGGACAGGACCGGAGGAAAGGGAGGGCTGGATGTCTGGGTTAGCGAGAATGTAAGCGGACAATGGCAGGAACCGCAGAACTTGGAAATTCTAAACACTGCTGACAACGAGGGTTGGCCATATCTTTCACAGGATGGAAACGAACTTTGGTTTCTCAGATTCTATCAGGGAAGCCCTGCACTTTTCAGGTCGAAAAGGATTAATGGAACATGGTCAGAACCCGAACTCATCATTTCGCAGTTCGCTGGCGAGCCGACACTTGATAATGCCGGAAACCTATATTTCGTTCACCACTTTTATAAAGATTCAAAGATGATAGAAGCGGACATTTACGTGGCGTACAGGAACTAATCTATTTTAATTCATTCAGATAATGTTGAAGCATGAAGCTCACGCCAAAAGGAATGAGGGACATCGGCCCTGAGGATATGTTCGTCAGGGAAGAGGTTGTGGAGAAGATACGCCGCTTGTTCCAGCTTTATGGCTATCGGCCGCTGGAAACGCCTGCAATGGAATACCTGGAAACGCTGAGAGCTAAGGCAGGCGAGGAAGTTGATAAGCAGATATTCATGATCGAAGGCGGAGAGTATGGGCTCAGGTTCGATCTCACTGTTCCCCTGGCACGCTATGCAGCTGCTAGCGATGCTCCAAAGCCATTCAAAAGATACGCGATTGATGTTGTGTGGAGAAAGGAAGAGCCACAGCGCGGAAGGTTCCGGGAGTTCTACCAGGCTGATGCTGATATAATCGGAAGCTCGTCCATGAGATGCGAAGCCGAGCTCCTCTCAATCGCAAACACGTTATGCATCTCGTTCGGTTTCCCAAAGCCGCGCATCCTGCTTAACAACAGGAAGATACTGGAGGGAATTGCAGCAAAGCTCGAGCTTGGAAAAAACAAGGGCGAATCCTTCCGCGTGCTCGACAAGCTGGATAAGATTGGAGAGGCTGAAGTGGAAAAGCTGATCAACGAGATATTGGGGAAAAAGAAGGCCAAAGAACTGCTGGACATTGTAAACACAAAAGGAGACAACAAAAAGAAGCTCGCAATTGCGGCGAAGTTCAGCCCGGATGGAGCGAAAGAACTGGAAGAGATACTAGCTTTGTGGGGCCCTGGTTCTGAAATCGAAGTGAGCTTACCCCTTGCCAGAGGCCTTGGCTATTACACCGGACCTGTTTTCGAAATAAAACTCAGCGAAGGAATCGGCACTGTTATGGCAGGAGGGAGGTATGATGAACTTATCGGAGTTTACGGGCAGCCTACCCCTGCAACCGGGATATCGATTGGAATCGAACGGCTAGTAACGCTTATTACAGAGAGGAAGAAAGCGACGAAAAAAACAGATACGTGCGTTTTCCTTGCAGCGGTCAAGACCGAGCAATACTCTTATGCGCTCGAAGTTGCAGCAAAATTCAGGATTGCTGGAGTCGAATGCGAAACAGACCTTAATGAGCGGAACCTTCGCAAACAGTTCGATTACGCAAACTCGCTATCAATACCATTTGTTGGGGTTGTGGGCGAGCGCGAAATGAAGGATGGGACCGTTACGCTTAGGGACATGACAAGCGGGAAGGAAGAGAATCTTAAAATTGAAAAAGCGATCGGAATGTTACGTTCAATAAAATGAACTACCGTTCGATAAATTGAACGATAAGAGGAGAATATGGTATTTGAAATCCCTTTTTTCATTGTAAAGGACAAGCAGGCCTTCAGGAAGGATGAGGGGAGGTTACGCCAAATCGGGAGTCCTACCCAGATAGTCCGGAAGCTCGCAGACTCAGGAGCAAAGCTCATTCACATAATCGATATGGATGCAAAGAAAGGGATCACAACCAATATGGACATATACGATAAACTGACTTACTTCGTGAATATCGAGGTCGAGTGCAGCGAAAAGGCGGATATGATCGAAAGACTTATCCGCGTAAAAGCGAGAGTGGTGCTCGAGCTTTCAACAAAACGCGACCTCTTGAAATGGAAAGAACACGAGCGCCTGATGGTTGGGATAGTCAAGCCGGATTATTCCCAGGATGCAGAAGGAGTGCACGATGTGATAATCGAGGATGCAAACAATGCAACAATCGAGCGGTTCGATAAATTAGGAAAGAGGATAATTGTTTTTGAAACTGATCACCGGAAACTGGACACTGAACACAAAAAACTGGTCTGGGGCGTCCTGAAACCTATTTGACCAGGATTGTGAACCCGTCCTTGTCTATTTTTGCAGGATATATCTTCGTGCTATGGGCAACGCCCTTCATCTTCAGTACTTCAACAGCCCTGGTCCTTTCCTGCGTCTTTGGAGAAAACATGTAGTAGATGTGGATCCATCCGTCAGTAAAGGTCTCGATCCCGTATTTTGTGTCAGGAAGGACATCCTGAGTTGTTGCAGGCGTGTCTTCGGAAACGATAAGCGTGGTTACGCCCCATTTCCTGATGTTGTCTATGAGCTTGAGGAATCCCTTCTTACGATCGTCCTCGCTCGGGAAGTAAAGGGCAAGCGGCATTATTGAGTCGATGACAACCCTTTTTGCACCCGAGGAATTGATTATCTCCGCTATTGCGGAGTACTGGTTCATGAACTGGTCAACTTCGTAAACAGGATAATCGAGAAAGACCAGCTGCCGATCCTTCTCCAGCTTCTCAAGATTCCAGGTATAACCGCTCATGTGGAAGTACATGGAATCCTTGCTTTCCTCTATGGATATGTAAAGGCCGGGTTCCTTATACTTGATCGCGCCTTCCACCAGGAATTGCATTGCAAACGTGCTCTTGCCGCATCCTGTCGGGCCGCTTAAAGTTATGACTGAACCATGGAGCAGGCCGCCGCCGGAAATCTTATCAAGGCCAGGAATTCCGCTCTTAATGAATTCCCTTTTCATTTTTTCTCCTCCTTTCTCTCAAGAATCCTTCTCCCGAGTTCTGCCTTCTTTTCAAGAATTCTAGCGTATTTTTCCCTTTCCTCGGGAGTAGTTAGCTTTTCCATTATGTATTTTTTATAATCCGCGGTTATGGTGGACAGGTTCATGAGCAGCTCGTGCGCCTGACCAAGTGTGATGGTAATCTCGTCCGGTTGGATAATTTCAATGGAGAAAGGGCTGTGAACTGCGCAGACGTTTGCCAGCTGGTGGAAGGTGCTCACAAGGATTTTAACCTGGATGGAGGTTGAGAAAAGATCCCTGTCCTGGATCGGCTCGTCAATCTCCCCAACAGCAAAAATTACGCCCGGCTCTTTAAGAAGCTGTGAAACGAAACCTGCGCCAATCTCCTGGGCCTTTTCCTTTGTTTTTGTGTGCGCATCGAAATAAAGAAGCGCAAGCACGCCCCCCTTTTCCACGGTTGCCTTGGTGAGTTTGTCCGCATCCGGAACGGATTTTTTCAGCACCCTGTCTGCATCATCCATAGCATTACCAACGAATTAGACGCAGCTAAACTTTTTATAACCCTTCGCATCAAAGTTCTCTCATGGAAAAACGAGAAATGTTCATGCGCAAGGCCAGGGAGCAGGTTAAGGCAGCGCTGATGTCACGGGACATGCTTTTGTCAGGAGTTGCCAAATCAATTGAAGACCTGAACAGGGTGATAAATCTTCTTGGCGAGCGGCTGGAAGATTGGTATGGAATCTACTTCCCGGAGATGAAGCTAGAGGACAGGATAAAGTACGCACAGCTCGCACTTTACATCGACAGGCTAAACCCGGACCTTAAGGAAATGGCCAGCATAGTCGGCCAGAAAAAGGCAGAGGAAATCGCTCAAATTGCTGGAAAAAGCCTTGGAGCAAGCCTGGACGAATCTGACCTTGAGCAATGCAGGAGATTTGCCGGTTCCATTATAGAGCTGGATAAGCTGCGCGAAAATTTCGAAAAATACCAGAATGGGCTTGCGAACCAGCTATGCCCGAACACATCGATAGTCGCAGGGCCTGAAATAGCCGCAAAACTGGTGGCCCACGTAGGCTCCCTTGCAAGGCTATCCGTACTCCCGGCATCAACTATACAGGTTCTTGGGGCGGAAAAGGCCCTTTTCAAGCACCTGAAGAACAGGAGGATTAAACCTCCAAAGCACGGCATCATTTTCCAGCACCCTAAGATATCCGGATCGCCGAAGTCGGTTCGCGGCAGGATTGCCCGCGCACTTGCTGCAAAGATTGCCATTGCAACAAAGGCAGATGCGTTCACCAAGCGGGATATTAGCAGCGAACTGCTCGCTGATTTCGAGAAGCGATACGAGCAGATAATGGAAGATTACAAAAAA
>Ga0315273_10002049_pt1 | contig 23526 bp, 23 predicted proteins | sample YL17G02_0_MG_FD_205753 | JGI IMG/M metagenome (GOLD analysis project Ga0315273, IMG submission 205753) | Sediment microbial communities from Yellowstone Lake, YNP, Wyoming, USA - YL17G02_0 | ecosystem: Environmental > Aquatic > Freshwater > Lake > Sediment | place: USA: Wyoming | collected...
GGTCGTGTACTCGGTCGGGGTGCTGGTGGGAGTGGTCCACCTGGGGGCGATCAAGCACGCGGTGGCGTTCCTGCTGCTGGTGAGCTACGCCGTGTACGTGTACCGTACCATGAAGTCCGAGGGGGACCTGCCGGGCGAGACTCGGGCGCTCTACTTCCACGCGGCGGCTGAGTCGCCCATGCTTCGGTTGATCCTCCTGCAACTCTTCGTGGCCCTTTCGGCCATCATCCTCGGCGCCGACCTCTTCGTGCAGGAGCTGACCAAGCTGGCCGAGGTGCTGTCCGTGTCGCCCCTGGTCATCTCGCTGCTGCTCACGCCCATTGCCACCGAACTGCCCGAGAAGTTCAACAGCGTCATGTGGATGCGCCAGCGCAAGGACACCCTTGCTCTCGGCAATATCACCGGCGCCATGGTCTTCCAGAGTGCTATCCCGGTTGCCGTGGGGGTGGCGTTCACGCCGTGGCAACTCGATCGTCACGGGCTCCTCGCTGCCGGGTTGGCCCTAGCGTCTGGTTCGCTTCTATGGCTCCGCCTTCGCATCACCGGCCGCGTGGGGGTAGGGGCGCTGCTCACCGGTGGGGCCTTCTACCTGGTCTTCGTGGGACTGATCTTGTCGGGCGTGGTCTGACGTCGGCCCGGGAAGTACCTCTGCTATCCTGGGTTGCACGTCAGGACCGCCCTGGGGGCAATGCAAGAAAAGGAGAGTGAGCCATGTCGTCGGACCCGACTACCGGCCGTGCCAACCCCATGGACGACCCCGGTATCCTGATCCCGCGCAAGGTCTTTCTGACCCGGGGCGTGGGGGTCGCCGGGCGCAGGCTCACCTCGTTCGAGTTCGCGCTGCGCGAGGCCGGCATCGAGCGCTGCAACCTGGTGCGGGTCTCGAGCATCTTTCCTCCTCATTGTGAGCTTCTGGGTTGCGATGAGGGCGTCGGGCTCATCCGCTCCGGGGCGATCACGTTCGGCGTGCTGGCCGAGATCGCCACCGATGAGCCCGGCAGGCGGGTGGCTTCGTCCATCGGGCTGGCTCTCCCCACCGATCCTGATCGCTACGGCTACTTGAGCGAGCACGAGGCCTACGGGCAGACCGCTGTGGAGTCCGGGGATCTTGCCGAAGGACTGGCCGCGAGTATGCTGGCGAGCAGTCTGGGGGTAGAGCTTGCCGAGGACACCCCACTGGAGCACCTGCGCCGGCTCGAGATCGAAGGGATGATCTACCGCACCACGAACATCACCGCGGCGGCTACCGGCGACTCCGCCGGTCGCTGGACCACCGTGGTGGCAGCGGCCGTGTTCGTAGGATACTAGACGCGGAGGGGGAGCGGGCCGGGTCGATGCAGACGTTCCTCGACTTCTTCGCCCAGGTGGCCGGACAATGGGGCCTCTTGATCGTCTTCGTAGTCACGTTCCTCGAGACCTCGGCTATGCTGGGGCTGTTCGTGCCCGGGGAGATCACTGTACTCCTAGCCGGCGCCCTCGCCGCCCGCGGCGTGCTCGACATCCGCGAGCTCATGGTCGTGGTGAGCGTCGCCGCGGTGCTGGGCGACAACACGGGCTATTGGCTCGGTCGGCGGCTGGGCCGGGGCTTCCTGCTGCGCCACGCCCGCGTGTTCCGGGTCAAGCTCGAGCACCTTGACCGGGCCGATGGATATTTCGGGCGTCATGGTGGCAAGACGGTGCTTTTCGGGAGGTGGATTGGCTTTCTGCGCTCGCTCGCGCCGTTCATCGCGGGCTCCTCCCGCATGCGCTATGGGCGCTTCTTCTTCTATGATCTCTTCGGGGCCGTAAGCTGGGCCGTCGCCTCGTGCGGTCTCGGCTACGTGTTCGGCGAGAGCTATGCTCGGGTGGACCAGTGGCTTGGCCGCATCAGTCTCTTCTTGCTCTTCCTGGCGGTGCTCGCGGTGGGGTTGTGGTTCTTGGGCAGGTGGCTCTGGAGGCGCCGCGAACCCCTGCTCTCCCCGGCCACCAACCTGGCCGACCGGGTGCTTGAAGGGCGGGTGGTGCGTGGCTTCAGGCGCCGGTTCGCCTCCCAGATAGCCTGGTTCCTCCGCCGGTTCTCCCCTCGAGAGGCCTACGGGCTGGCCCTCACCGCGGGGCTGGTCCTAGCCTCCCTCTTCGCCTGGCTTTTCGCCGTGGTGTTCGAGGGTGTGCTGATGCGCGAACCCATCACTCAATTCGACCGCATGGTGGCTGTGGCCTTGAACGAGCGTGCCTATCCGTTGTTCACGCAGGCCATGAAGGTGGTGACGTTCTTCGGTGGCGGAGTCTGGGCAGCGGCAGTAACTGTGGTCGGCGTGGCCATCCTCACCTGGAGGAAGATGTGGCGAGACGCCCTTGTGCTCCTCACCTCCGTCATGGGCGCGGGTCTCCTGGTAAGGGTGCTGAAGGTACTGATACAGCGGCCTCGCCCGGACTTCATCGAGCCGCTGGTCCACGCGGGCGGCTACTCCTTTCCTAGTGGTCACGCGACTACGAGCGCCGCCCTCTATCTCACCTTGGGGCTCTTGGCGGCGGGCTGGGTGAAGCGATGGGAGACGCGGATATACATCCTCCTGGGCAGCCTGGCTGTGATAGCTGTGATCGGGTTCAGTCGGCTCTATCTGGGCGTGCATTATGTGAGCGACGTCCTTGCCGGCTTTGCGCTGGGCGCCTTCTGGGTCACCTTGTGCGTCACCGCGGGCACGGTCTTCGTGCGTGCGCAGCGCGGGCTTGCCGCCGGGTCGGGCAGCGTCGCCGGGTCGGGCAGCGTCGCCGGGTCGGGCAGCGTCGCCGGGTCGGGCAGCGTCGCCGGGTCGGGCAGCGTCGCCGGGTCGGGCAGCGTCGCCGCGAAGGACGCCGACCCGCACGCGGACCACCCGCACGACGGCTCCGATGCCTGCGTCTTCTCGCCCCGGCGGGCCGGCATCCTCGACGATGACGCGCGCCTGGAGGAGTTGAGCCTGGAGCGCCTCGAGCGGCTCCTCGATCTCCACGGCGACGAAGACCTGGCCGACGTCGGCAGTGGGACAGGGTTCTACGCGGAGCGATTGGCATCCCGCACTACCGGTGTGGTGTTCGCGCTTGAGCTCCAGCCGGCCATGCAGGATCTTCACCGGTCAAAAGGACCTGGCCCCAACGTGCGCTTGGTGCTGGCCGATTTCGACGAGCTGCCGCTCGCCCCTCTATCTCTCGATCGCGCTCTGAGTGTGAACAGCTTCCATGAGGCTCACGGCGCGCGTGGCCTCGAGCGGCTTGCCGCGGCCCTCCGGCCCGGCGGCAGGTTCGTCGTGGTCGACTGGCGGCGCGATCCGGAGGCGGCCGACATCGGCCCCGGGCTTCACCACCGCATGACCCGGGAACAGATCGAGGAGACCCTCGCGCCCTGGTTCCGAGTGGTTGCCGCCGAAGACGTGGGCCGTCACTTCCTCGCGGTCGTCGCCGTTCCGGCCCGTTCCTGATCTCAACCGCCGCCCCGTTCGTCCAGCACCCAGTGCTGAAGCGCTTCGGCCACGCCATCCCGAAGATTCGAAGCGGTGATAGTGTCGGCGGCCGCTTTGGCGGCAGGTGTGGCGTTGCCCATCGCGACCCCTACCCCGGCCCAGCGGAGCAGGGAGACGTCGTTGTCGTGATCACCCAGCGCCAGGACTTCCTCAGCCTTGACGCCGAGCGATCGTGCCAAACGCTGCGCCATCGCCGCTTTGGTCGCGCCCGCAGCGACTATATCCAGCAACCCGGGGACGGTCTCGGTCAGATTGACGCGAAGTCGGACGGAGCGGGTGACGGCGGCGCGCGCGGTCTCGACCTCTTCGGGCGCCAGGTCCCTCAGGTCGAGGAAGATCTTGTCCACCGGCTCGCCCCGTTCGAGCATCTCGTCCAGCACGCCCACGCCATCGGGAGGCGGTATGCCGAACATGCGGATGTTCTCCAGTATGCGCTCGTTGGTGCGGTCGGCGAACCATTCGTCATCGCTCTCGAGGTTCACGATGGTGTCAAGACTCCTGCCGAGCTCGGTGATCTCCCAGGCCAGCTCCGATTCCATGGCGATGCGGGCCACCGGGATGCCTGCATGCAGATCCCACAGCAGCGCCCCGTTGCATGCGATCACCGGAGCCGTGAGGGCGAGGGCCTCGTGATACCGCCGCATGGAACGTGGCGGTCGCGCCGACGCGAGGATCACATGTACGCCTGCGTCCCGCACCTCGGCGAGCGCCCGGCGGGTGCGCTCCGAAATGTGACGGGGTCCGGACAGCAAGGTGCCGTCCAAGTCTGACACCACCATGCGGATGCGGGGTTGTTCTCCAAGAAGACGGGTCAGCAGGTGAGTGACGTGCGCCAGGTGGGCGTCCATGCTCCGGCGCGCCGTCTCCTCGTCGCCTCTCTTGATGGCCTCGTACACTGCGGTGTGCTGTTTCCGGATAGTCGATGGTCCCGTGGGTTCTGCGTAGATGGCGGCGAGGACGACCTGGAGTTGGTCGTGCACGAGGCGGTTGCACTCCACTACCGCGCCTTCCAGGAACTGATTGTGACAGGAGGCCGCCACAGACAGGTGGAATGCGCCGTCCTCCTCGGGCGTGAGCCGGCTTCGCTTCTCAGGGATGGTTCGAGAGATCCGGCGCAGGTCGTCCAGGTCGGCGCGGCGCGCCGCGAGGGCGGCGGCTTCGCACTCCACTGCCCGGCGATAGACCATCAGATCGAGGGCGGTCGTAGTGCCGGCCTCCGGGGCCGCCGCCAAGGGGAGAGACATGACGGGCTGCGCGGGGCGGTCGGCTACCGTGGTTCCTTGTCTGCCCCTGCCGGTGACGAGCAACCCGTGCGCCCTCAGTTCTCGTAGTGCCTCTCGGACGGCAGGGCGCCCTACCCCTAGTCGGTCGGCGAGGTCTCGCTCGGAGGGGAGTCTGTCTCCTGGGAGAAGTCCCCCGGCGGCGAGCAGGTCACGCAGCTGTCTGGCGACCTGAACCGAGAGGGTGGCCGCCCGCACGGGCTCCAAGAAGTCAGAGACCCGCCCGTTCTTTGCGCTGTCGTTGCTATTGGTCATATGGTAATACCATAACACGCCGACTCCCGCAGGCACAAGGAGTGCGCTCGGTGGCGTTGAAGGGTAGTATGGCAATCAGGGAACCGTAGGGGCTACAAAGAAAGGACCTTGCCATGGCCGAGGTGTGCGATACCTGTGGCGCAGCGGCATCGGACGGGGCCGCGTTCTGTCAGTCCTGCGGCAGCCCCCTCCCGCCGCCCGGGACCCCGCCGCCCGGCGTCTATCAGCCACCGTCCGGGGCGGGAGCGCTACCGGTGGTGTATCCGCCGGCGACGACCTGGGGTGCGCCCGCGCCGTATGTGCCTGCTCAGGCGGGCTACGGGCCGCGGCCGATCGAGCACATCCTGGCCTACGGCTATCGGCTGGATATCGGCGCGATACTCTCTGAAGGGTGGCGTCTCTTCACTGCCGACATCGGCGGGTTCATCGGGTTCACCCTGGTCGGGGGTGTCATAGCGGTCCTTCTCACTCTCACCATCGTGGGCATGCTCCTCTACATGCCCCTCTTCGCCGGTCTATGGATCGTGCCGTTGATGATGCTGAAAGGCCGTCCGCACGGTTTCAACGACTTCTTCGGGGGTTTCAAGCAGTTGGGTGAGTTGCTCCTGCTCGGTCTGGTGATGGGGCTTCTCATTCTGCTCGGCACCATCGCCTTCATCCTTCCGGGGATATATCTGGGTATCGCGTGGACGTGGGCGGTGGGCTTGGTGCTCGACCGCCGGATGGGTTTCTGGGACGCCATGTCGGCCAGCCTGAAAGTGGTCAACAAGAACTTCTGGGAGACCTTGTTGCTGGTGCTCGTCATCGCGGTCATCAACGGTATCGGCTCCGTGGTCGTGGTGGGCTCGTTGGTCACTATCCCCCTGTCGTTCTGCATGCTCGTCGCCGGATACAAAGCTGTGTTCGGGCTCGATCCGCGCACGTGAGGGATCACGACACTTACCTGTTCTCCGGCTATGCTCGGCTTCCCGAGAACGTGTCGCACCAGGCTATGTACAAACGCGTGGGCATGGTCGTCGAGGTAGACCGGCACGGCCTGGTCGTGGGTTGTTCGTCTACTCTCGTCACGGAGCTGGCCCGGGACTTCCTCGATAGGCTGCTGCGGGGCTGTTCCGCGATCGACGATCGCGATCTGATGGAGGATCTGGTCCGGCGCCACTATCGGGCGCACTCCCAGGGGGCTCTGATCTTCGCCTTGCGAAAGGTGTTCGAGGCTATCGACCAGTCGGTCTTGGTTCTGGGCGAGGTGGCGGGCGACGCTGTGGCTGAGGAGGGTGAGGCTGCCGCGGCCGGCCGGTAGTCGACCGGTCGGGGCCGCCCGCCCGGCGACGCCGACGGTGACTTGGGGGCCCCGTCGTTGTGCCCTTGCACTGAGAGATGGGCCTCGCCTTGTGTTCCCGTCTACTTGCACGGGCACGCATGAGATGACATGATGCGAGTGCTGCACACATAGCTTGCGGACGGCACCGTCTCTGCCGGCCCTCGATCGGCTATGAGCCCCCAGCGTCTGCTCCAGCATACGGTGGCTTCGCGTGTTCCGGGAGCCTTGCCCGCGTTTTCGGCTTGCGGTGCCCCGACGCAGACGTCCAGGTGTTGGTGGCCGGATGTGGGTCCGGCCCGACCGGAGGGCACGATGGCAGGAGCACTCAAAGGGATCACGGTCGTGGACCTTTCGCGGGTCCTCGCCGGTCCGCTCTGCACCATGATGCTCGCCGACCTCGGGGCCGATGTGGTCAAGGTGGAGCGGCCGGGAGAGGGCGACGAGACCCGGGAATGGGGCCCCCCGTGGGCGGGTGACGAGTCGGCCTACTATCTCTCGGTCAACCGCAACAAGCGCGGCATCACGGTCGATCTCAAGTCGGAAGAAGGGCAGGAGGTCGTGCGCCGCCTCGCCGTCAAAGCCGACATCCTGGTCGAGAACTTCAAGACGGGCACCCTCGACACGATGGGACTCGGCTACGACGACCTCGCCTCGCTCAACCCCGGCCTGATCTTCTGCTCCATCACAGGGTACGGCCAGACCGGTCCCGACCGCGATCAGCCCGGATACGACTTCGCTATCCAGGGACGGGGCGGCATCATGAGTATCACCGGCGAGCCCGATGGGCCGCCGATGAAGGTGGGTCTGGCCATCGTCGACGTCACTGCGGCGCAGTACGCGGCGATCGCGATCCTGGCTGCGCTCGAAGCCCGTCGGAAGATTGGGCGGGGCCAGCGGGTCGATATCTCGCTGCTGGACTCGCAGGTCGCCTGGCTCATCAACCGGGCCGGCAACTACCTGGTGGGTGGCGCCGAGCCCAAGCGCCACGGCAACGCTCATCCCAACATCGTGCCCTACGAGTCCTTCAAGGCGCGCGACAAGTGGTTCAACGTCGCCGTGGGCAACGACTCCCAGTTCGCCCGGCTGGCTGAGACCCTTGGGGCGCCGGAGCTGGCCTCCGACCCGCGGTTCGTCACCAACCCGGCGCGGGTGGAGCATCGGCTGGAGCTGGTTGAACTGCTGTCCGCTCACCTGCGGACGCGTGATGCCGCTGAATGGCTCGCCGTGTTCCGGCAAGAGAAGATCCCCAGCGGGCCCATCAACAGCATCCCCGAGGCCCTCGCCGATCCGCAGGTGGTCGCCCGCGACATGGTGGTCGAGATGCCGCATCCCACCGCCGGGTCCGTGAGACTCGTGGGCAGTCCGCTCAAACTCAGCGAGACGCCCCCGGCGTACGTGCGACACCCACCATTGCTGGGTGAGCACACCGACGAGGTGTTGGCGGAACTCGGATACGACGCGGATGAGGTAGATAGCCTACGACAGCGCGGCATCGTGTGACGGGACCGGGCCGGGGCCTGGAGCCTCGGGCTGCGGCCGGACCGTGAAGAACAAGGAGGACGACGAAGCCCGACATCGGGGAGTGCAGGGGCGGCCGCGGGGCGCCCGCAACGAGCCAAGACCGCCTGGCCGGCTGAGCAGCCGGAGGGGCTTGGGTAACAACTATCGTTAGGAGGACTGTATGGATTTCAGGTACAGCACAGAACAGGATCTCTTCAGGCAGTCGGTCCGTGAGTGGGCCACCAAAAATCTGGAACCCCGCGCCCGCGGCATCGACCAGGCCGAAGACGGCATCCCGGAAGACATCGTGCAGGGCTTGGTCGATCTGGGCGTGTTCGGTGTGACCGTGCCCGAGGAGCTCGGCGGTTGCGCCGTTCCGGGTGAAGAACTGATCTATGCCATGATCGCGGTACACGAGATCGCCCGGGCCGACCTCTCCATGTCGACGCCGGTGTATACGCTGCTGACCATCGGTTGGTCGTACATCGTCAACAAGTTCGGCACCCAGCAACTGCGCGAAGAAGTGCTTCCTGCTGCGGCGGCCGGCAAGGCCTTCGTGGGCATCAACACCACCGAACCTGCCGGTGGCTCCGACTTGGCCCGCATCAAGACCACCGCTACCAAGAACGCGGCCGGCAACTACGTGTTGAACGGCGAGAAGGCCTACGTCTCCGGTCCCAAGGAGTGCATGAAACTGGGCGCTCCCAGCGGTCACTGCTCTCTGGTGGTCACCGATCCGACCACCGGCCACAAAGGCCTCACGTTCATATACATCCCCGCCCACCTTCCTGGTATCACGTGGACCGTGTACGAGGACATGGGCCGGATGGGTCTGTCCACCGGCGGTTGGCTGTACAGAGACGCGGAGATCCCCGCGTATTGCCTCCTCGGTGAAGAAGGCAAGGGCTTCTACAACGTCATGGAAGGCTTCAACGCCGCCCGCGTGTTGGTGGCTGCCGCCTGCCTCGGCGGCGCGGAGAAGTCTCTGGAGATCAGCGCCGAGTACAGCACTCAGCGCATGATGTTCAACCGGCCGCTCATCAAGTATGAGGGAATCTCGTTCGAGATGGTCAACGACTGGATGCAGCTCGACATGCTGAAGATGAACCTGCAGCGTGGCGCGTGGATGATCGGCTACGAAGCTCTGAATCCCGGCACGTTCGGCCGCAAGGATATCAACAAGGTCATCGCCACGTGCAAGTGCCTGTCTCCGACCCTGGGTCACGACGTGGCCCGGCACGGGATGATGTATCACGGTGCCTTCGGCTACACGAAGGAGACCCCGCTCGAGATGATGCTTCGCGGCGTCATGTCGTACGAAGTGGGGGCCGAGGGTGGCCTCAACGTCATGCGCGGCATCATCGCCCGCGATCTGTGGGGCGAGGCTGCCAACCCGTTCAAGGCCGACGACTGAGCCTGACGTACGCGACGTAAGGACGTCTCGCCCCGGGGCCGACGACGGCCCCGGAAGTCAAAGTGCCACGGCGCCGGCTCGAACAGCCGGATGAGGAAAGGCGGACGAGGGAGCAGACCAATGGAAAGGGTCGATTGCATCATAGTCGGTGGAGGTCTCGCCGGGCTCTCGGCTGCCTATGGCCTCGCATCTGAAGGGCTCGAGGTCATGGTGATCGAGCGTGGTGATTATTCGGGCGCCAAGAACGTCACCGGCGGCCGTCTCTACATGAGCCCTATCCGTGACCTCTACCCCGAACTGTGGGAGGCGGCTCCCTTCGAGCGTCCGGTGGTTCGGGAACTCGTGACCCTGATGGGCGACGGCGCCCACACGACGGTCGAGCTCGCCTCCGAGAGATTCGCCACTCCGCCGTATCAGTCGTACACCGTGCTGCGCGCCCGCTTCGACCAGTGGTTCGCCGACCAGGTCATGGAGAAGGGCGGCATGGTCATCACCAAGAACCGGGTCGACGACCTCTTGCTGGAAGATGGCAAGGTGATCGGAATACGGGCCGGCGACGACGACATCGGCGCCGACGTGACCATCGTCGCCGAGGGTGTGCTGGGCCTGCTGGCCGCGAAGGCCGGCCTGCGTGAGCAGCCGAAGCCGGAGGATCACGCCGTCGGGTTCAAGGAGATCATCGAGCTGCCGGCGGGGGTCATCCAGGACCGCTGGCGCCTGAACGAAGGTGAGGGCGCCGCGCACCTCTTCATGGGCTCCGTCACGCGGGGCATGCTGGGTGGCGGTTTCATCTACACCAACAAGGACTCCCTCTGTGTGGGCATCGTCGTGGGCATGGAGCATCTGCGCCAGGACAAGGAGCAGATGAAATCGCATGAGCTCCTCGACGTCTTCAAAGAGATGCCGTTGATCAAGCCGTTGGTCGATGGCGGCACCACGGTGGAGTATTCGGCACACGCCATCTATGAGGGCGGCATCGCCAAGATGCCCAAGCTCTATGGCGATGGTTACCTGCTGGTGGGCGACACCGCCGGTCTGTCTCTGAACGCCCTGGTGACGGTACGGGGCATGGATTTCGCGATCGCTTCGGGTTACTACGCCGCCCGGGCAGTGCTCGACGCCCGCGCCCGCGGTGATTATTCGGCCTCCGCCCTGGCGCGGTACGAGCAGTCGCTCAAGAGTAGTTTCGTGCTCAAAGATCTGGAGACCGCCCGGGAGATCCCCCATATCGTCGAGAACCCGCGGCTCTTCAGCCATTACCCGCAGGCGGTGACGCGGCTGATGGAGCAGGTGTTCACCATCGGCCCGGGGCCGACCAAGAAGCTCTCAAGCACGGTTATCGGCGGGGTCCGCAAGGACTTCCTCAAGGTGACCACCATCAAAGAGCTTCTCGCCATGCGGAAGATCTAAGGGGCTGTTGAAGATCGAAGCCTTGGCCCCCAGAACGCACTGGACGGCGCGATACGGCGTCCTCGGTCGCGCACGTAGCGCTGCTTGTTGGAACTCGCTCCAGCATGAAACCTCGGCCGCCCGGACGCGCTGGACGGCACGAATGCGTCGTCCTCCGTCGCGCCCGGAGCCTCCGGCTACGGGCTACTCTTTCGTCCTTGCCTCGTACTCGCCCAGCGCGCCCCTGCGGCGAGGCGTCACACTGGAGCGAGCTCTCCGCGCTTCCTGCGTCCTTGTCTCACGCTCAGCGCAAGCGCCCTGGTGGCGAAGCGTCAATCTTCAACAGCCCTCGAGGGGGGTGCGGTCATGACCATGAGCATAGAAGCCAAGCTTGGGCTCGACGTCTTCAAGATCGACAAGGAACGGCACATCACCATCGACACGGAGAAGTGCCGCACTGTGTGCACCCTCAAGGTCTGCCTGTGGGTGTGCCCGGCGAACCTCTACGAGATCGACGACCAGGGCAACAACACGGTGAACTTCGAGGGCTGCCTGGAGTGTGGCACCTGCCTCATCTCCTGCGATCATCGAGCTCTCGAATGGCACTACCCCCGAGGAGAATACGGGGTCCAGTACCGGATGGGGTAAGGCCCGCCGGCCCGGGCCGGGTGTCGCCCAGGCCGAGATCCGCTACCCGAACGACGCGCGAGGTGATGCATCGGTGAAGATCGTGGTGTGTGTCAAGACGAACCCGGACCTGCAGATGGTCCGCATCAAGAACCGGGAGCCGGTCCTGGAGGCGGTGCCGTACAGGGTGGGCGACCTGGACAAGAACGCCATCGAGGTGGCCATCCAGCTACGCGACGCCGCCGGCGAGGGCACCGTGGTGGCCCTCTCAGTGGCTGAGGCCAACCGCAAGATCAAGGAGACCTTGAAAGAGGTCCTTGCCATGGGCGCGGATGAAGCCGTAGTGGTGGCCGACCCGGCTCTCGAGAGTGCTGATCCCGGCGCGGTGGCGGTGGCCATCGCCAAAGCCGTTCGGCAAAGCGGCGGATGCGATCTCCTGCTCTTGGGTGAAGGCTCCAGCGACAATTACAGCGGCCAGGTCGGCTCGCGCACGGCGGAGCTTCTCGGGCTGCCCCAGATCGGCTACGCTCGCAAGATCACCGCCGGCGGAGCGGGCATCCAGGTGGAACGGAGCATGGACGATGTGATCGAGACCCTCGAGGCCCCGCTGCCCGCCGTCGTGACGGTGGTGAGCGAGATCAACGAACCGCGCATCCCGTCTCTCATGAACATCATGAAGGCGGGCAAGAAGCCGGTGACCGAGTACACCCTGGCCGACCTGGGCCTCGACCGCGCGGCCGTGGGACCCCAGCGGCACATCCTCTCCAATCTCGCCGAGGAGCAGGATCGCAAACGCATCATGCTGCAGGGCGGAGCGGCCGAGCAGGCCGAAGCCCTTGCGAACGCGCTGATCAAGGAAGGGGTCCTGGAGAGATAGCCATGGCAGATATTCTCATCTATTCCGAAAAGCGGGATACCGCCCGCGAGTTGACGTATCGGGCCAAGGAGTTCGCCGGCGCCCTCGGCCTCGGCGTCTCGGCGGTCGCCTTCGGGCCCACTTCCGGCGAGGTGGCGGCGGAGTTGGGTGCCCACGGCGCCGACACCGTGTACGTGAGCGAGGACCCGGCTCTCGACGGTCTGCAGACCGATGTAGTAGCTGAGGCGCTGGCCCAGGTCGTCCGAGCTGCGGGGGCCACCTGCGTGCTCGTCGGGTCGACCCGCCGGGGCAAGGAACTCGCCTCCCGGCTGGCCCAGAAGCTGGGTGCTGGGTGCGTCACAGACGTGAGCAGCATGGCTGTGGAGGACGGCGCCTTGGTGGCCGGCCGGTACGCCTTCGGTGGAAACACTGTGGCTCGGGAAACAGTCACCACCGCCGTCAAGGTCTTCGCCGTCATGCCCAAGACGTTCGAGATCGGAGAACCCACGGCCGGCGCCGGCGCCGTGGTCACCCCGTCGCTGGCGCTGACTCCGTCGGCTGTCAAGGTGGTCGATCGGCGGCCCAAGGAAGGGCAGGCCGTGGATCTCGCTGCGGCGGCCCGCATCGTGGGCATGGGACGCGGCTTCGGCAGGCGCGAAGACATTGCCCTGGGTGAGCAGCTGGCCGCGGCCTTGAAGGCCGAGATCGGGGCCACCAAGGGCCTTGCCGACTTCCAGTGGGTGTCGGAGGACCGCGTCATCGGGCTCTCCGGGGCGAAGACGTCGCCTGAGCTCTATGTGGCGGTGGGGATCTCCGGCCAGATCCAGCACACCGTCGGGATCAGCTCGGCCAAGCTCATCGTGGCCGTGAACAAAGACAAGGACGCCCCGATCTTCCGGTTGGCCGACTACGGCATCGTGGGCGACCTGTACGTCGTGGTGCCGGCGCTCATCGAGAAGCTGAAGGCGTCATAGCACGCGTTATGGCGCGCGGCCCGGTGGGCCGGGGCGGGGCCTTCGGCCCGCGCCCGGCCGCCGCGGCCGCTCGAAGCTCCCCCGGCGGCGAGAGACGGCGCCAGCCGGGGGTCTCCGGGCCGGGGTCGCTCGGCCCCCCCGGCCCCCCCAACAGCCCTGCTATCCGGGCGGAGGCGGCGTATCACGGGCGCCGGGCCGCCCACCCGCCGGGCCGCCCGGCCGCCGCGCGCTCAGCCCGCCTCACCCGCCGACGCCAACGCCTCCACGAGCGCTTCGCTGGTAGTCACCCAGCCGAAGAACGTGCGCACGTTCATGAGCGAGGCCTCCTGCAACGAGGGTGGGCCGGCCTGCATCGTGGCGTCCGAGATGAGGAGAGGCCAGTATTCCAGGAAGTAGGCGTCGCGCAGCGTGGACTCCACGCACACGTTGGTCGCAATGCCCGTGAACAGCAGGTGGCGCTTGTTGCGCACGCGCAGGTGCTGGTCGAGGTTGGTACCCGCGAACCCGCTGTAGCGGTTCTTGTAGACCACCAGGTCCCCCGGCTCAGGCTTCAGGGCGTCGACCACGTCGAAGTCCCAGGTGCCGTAGGTGAGGATCTTGCCCGTCAGTTCCGGGCGCGCGCGCATGAGGCAGAGGGCCAGCTCTTTCTTGGGGTTTGGAGACAACGGTCCTCCGGCGTTGGACTGCAGTTCGTCATAGCCGATCTGCAGATAGACCACGTCGATGCCGTGAGCACGGGCGGCGGCGATGACCCGTTGGTTCGCTTCCACCACTTCATCGGCGCCGGTGATGTCCACGCCGGCCAGTTCGAGCATCCCGCCCTTGGAAGCGAAGGCGTTCTGCATGTCCACCACGATGACGGCCGTCCGGGCGGGATCGATCTCGATCCCTTCGGGTTCTGCGGGCACCAGCACCATGTCATTCCTCCCTTTTCCGCTCCGGCACCACTCCCAGCCGGGCGAGTTCCCCCAACACGACGTCTTCGATATCCGGCAGGCGTGCCTGGACGGTGAGCGTGAGGCCCACGTGAGGCGTGCTCATGTCCTCGGGTTCGATCCCGACGATGATCACCTCGGGCACCGGACCCAGGATGCGGGCCATGGTCCACGCCTCGAGGAACGTGATCTGGTGAATCGAGGTGCGGCGGCGCACGCCGCTGGGCACCTGATCTGGGTGGAAGCGGTAGATGGCCCCCGGCTCGGCGCCACCCAGAACGGTGTCGACCACCACCAGGTGAGCGGCCCCGCCGAACACGTTCATCAACTCAAGGCCCGCTGTGGCCCCGTCGACCAATTCGACGTGGCCTGGAAATCGCCACCGTTCTTCCAGGTGGGCGATGGTGGTCGGTCCCACCCCCTCGTCGGTAAGAAGGAGGTTACCCACACCGAGGATCACGATGCCTCCGGGTTCAACCGACGCTGGGTTCGTCACGCCTCGTCCGCCTGAGCGTCTGCCGCCTCTTTCGCCGCCGCTACTCGTTCCCGTTTGACCCGGCGACGGTTGACTATCCTCGCGAGGATGATGCCCAGCTCGTAGAGGAGTATCAGGGGACCCATCATCAGAAGCATGCTGACCGGATCCTGGCTGGGGGTGAGCACCATGGCGGCGAAGGCGATGGCGATGAGGGCGTACTTGCGGGATTTGCGCATACGGTGATGAGACACGATGCCCGCCGATGCCAAGAGGACCATGACCGCCGGCATCTCGAACACCACGCCGAAGGCCAGCAGGAAGAGGGTCACGAAGGAGATGTACTCGCCGGCCCGCTGCTGCTGGTCGAAGATGTCACCGCCGTAACCGACCAGGAACTTCAGGCCGATGGGCAGCACAACGTAGTATCCGAACAGCACTCCGCCGGCAAAGAGCACCGTGGTGAACAGCACGTAGGGGAGCACTTTCTTCTTCTCGTTCTCGTAGAGGGCGGGCATGATGAACGCCCACAGTTGCCAGAGGAGGACGGGAAGGGCGAGGAGCAGACCGAAATAGATCGAGACCTTGAGCACGCTCATGAACGGCTCGGTGGGGCTCAGGGTCAACAACTTGATCGGCTGTCCCGTGCCGTGGACCAGGGGCGCCATGATGAGGCGGAAGACCCAGTCCTTCTCGATGAACGCGAACGCCACTCCCACGCAGATGGCGATCGTCGAGATCACGATGCGCTTGCGTAGCTCACCCAAGTGCTCGATGATGGACATACGGGCGTGCTCTGTAGTGGTCACCGAGCTTGTTCTCCTCGTTGGAACCATGCTCGCCGGGAGGCCGGCGACAGCCGGGCACCGAAGCCGGCTGCCCGCCTAGTATACCGAGCGCCGGCGAAGCCCGATGAACGGCCGTCTTATGCCATGAGCGGCACCATCGCCGGGGCGAATGGACGTGTCGTGCCTTCTCGCCGCCTGTGAAATCTGTTGCAGCCCCCATACCGATTTGTTATCGTAGGCGCCGTTGTGTGACTCCTCACACAGTCTGGTCATCCGAGCTGAGAGGTGTGCCCGTGATCAACCCGCCGGTCGATCTCATCGTGCAGTTCGGCCTGATGGCGGTGATCGGCGGCGGCGTCGCCGTGCTACTTATCGCCATTTCTCACTGGCTCGCCCCTTCCAGCAAGAATCCCAACAAGGGCCTGCCGTACGAGTGTGGTGTGCTGCCCGTGGAAGACGCCCGCATGCCGTACAACGTGCACTTCTATCTGGTGGCCGTGCTCTTCGTGCTCTTCGACCTCGAGGCCGTGTTCATGTATCCCTGGGCTCTGGCGCTGCGCAAGCTCGGCGGCCTCGGTCTGGTGGAGATGCTGATATTCATCTTCATCCTGCTGGTGGGCTATTTCTATGCGTGGAAGAAGGGAGTGCTCGAGTGGGAATGAGCGACGCGATGGGTCTCCCCGGGATGCCGCTTGGCGCCTCGGGCGCGCGACCCCTGTTTCTAGGCGCGCAAGGGGAGGTACCCCGAGTCGCTCGTCCGGACGGCCTCCCCGATGGCGCTGTCGGCACCGCCGGCGGCGAAGTAGTCGATGACGACTACATCCCGGGGATAGCCGTCCCCGCCAGTCTCGAGAAGCTCCTTGGCTTCGGGCGCACCTTCTCCTGGTGGCCCCTGCTCTTCGGCCTAGCCTGCTGCGCCATCGAGATGATGGCTACGGCCGGACCTCGCTTCGACATGTCCCGTTTCGGCATGGAGGCCATGAGGGCCTCGCCGCGGCAGGCCGACGGCATGATCGTCTGCGGCTGGTGTTCGATCAAGATGGCGCCCCGGGTGGTCCGTCTCTACGAGCAGATCCCCGACCCGAAATGGGTGTTGGCAATGGGCTCGTGCGCCATCTCCGGGAACATCTGGGATACGTACAACATCGTGCAGGGCATCGACGCCTTGATCCCGGTGGATGTATACGTGGCCGGCTGCCCTCCGCGGCCCGAAGCGCTGTGGCAGGGTCTCGAGATGCTTCGCGGCCGGATCAGACAGAACCGCCATGCCTACGACGGTCTGCGGCGTATCCCGGCCCGAGCGGCCGTGGGCGAGTAGGGAGACCGGGCTGCGCGGCCCGTCCGACCTGAGAAGGGGAGGGATGGATTCTACAGCGGGAACTGCGGAGATACCGAACGCCATGAAGGCCGTCTTCGACGCGCTCGAAGGGCGGTTCGCCGGTCGGCTGCTGGGCAGTGACTTCTTCCGCGGAGAATTGACGTTCACTGTGGCCCCCGAGGATTTCATCGAGGTGGCCACCTTCTGCCGCGATGAGCCCTCGTTGGCGTTCGAGCGGCTCGATTGCTTGGTGGGCAACCACTTCCCCGGTCGCCGCGCGGCGCCGTTCGAGGTGACGGCTCATCTCACCTCCGTCTCCCACACCACCCGGTTGCGGCTGAAGGTCACCCTGGCGGAGGGGCAGAAGATGCCGACAGCCACCGAAGTCTGGCCCTCGGCCAACTGGGATGAGCGCGAGACCTGGGAGATGTACGGCATCGAGTTCGAGGGGCATCCGAACCTGATCCGTCTGTTGACCACCGAGGACTTCAAAGGCTTCCCGCTGCGGAAGGACTTCCCGCTGCGTGGCACCGTGGGCGGCAGGATCCGGACCGATCTGAAAGGAAAGATCTAACATGAGTGGGTCTACGCACGATACCGCTCACCCCCAGCAGGATCACGTACACGGAGCCGCCGCCAAGCCCCGACCCACGATCGAAGAGCTGAAGGCGCGCAAGGCGCGCACCAGGCAGCGCGTCGTGGGCGACCACGAGACCATCACCGTCAGCATGGGCCCCCAGCACCCTTCCATGCACGGGGTGTACCAAGCGGTAGTGGATCTCGACGGTGAGATCGTGGTTCGGACCCGGCCCGGCATCGGCAACCTGCACCGAGGCGTGGAGAAGCTGGCCGAGCATCGTACCTATCATCAGTTCATCCCGGTCACCGACCGGCTGGACTACCTCTCCAGCTTCGCCATGAACCACGGCTACTGCGAGGCGGTCGAGACGCTCATGGGAGTGGAGGTCCCCGCCCGGGCGAGGTACATCCGCACCATCGCTCACGAGTTGTGCCGCCTCTCCAACCACATCCTGTGGTTGGGCGTGCACATCATGGATTTCGGGGCTCAGACCTTCTTCCTGATCTGCTTCCGCGATCGGGAATACATCCTCGACCTCTTCGAGATGCTCTGCGGAGCGCGTCTCACGCACTCGTACTGCCGCATCGGAGGGGTGTCCAAGGATCTGCCCGACGAGTGGGCGCACCGGTGCCTGCAGGTCGCCGACTTCCTCCCCAAACGCTTGGCTGAGTATGAGCGCCTGATCAAGGCCAACCGTATCTTTCTCAAGCGGGCAGTGGGCATCGGTATCTTCACGGCCGACGACTGCCACGCGTGGCGTATCACCGGCCCGACGCTCCGCTCCGCGGGAGTGGCCCGCGACCTGCGCAAGGACGAGCCTTACGCGGCCTATGACGAGGTCGATTTCGAGGTGGCGGTGGAGTACAACGCCGACGTGTACGACCGCTTCTTGGTGCGGATGAAGGAGATGCGCGAGTCGTGCAGCATCATCCGGCAGTGCCTGGAGAACACGCCCGACGGGCCCTACTTGGCCGACGACGCGGCCCACGTGTTGCCTCTCAAGAAGTACGTGCTGCGAGACGCCGCCGCCATGGTGCAGGACTTCGTGCACGTGTTCAAAGGACCCCAGGTGCCGAAAGGGGAGGTGTACCGTGCTATCGAGGTGCCAAAGGGTGAGATGGGCGTGTACATCGTCTCCGATGGCGGCCCCAAGCCTCAGCGACTCCATGTGGCCACGCCGAGCTTCTACCACGGCCAGGCGGTGCCGCCTTTGTTCGAGGGCGAGATGATCGCCGACGTAGTGGGCATCTTCGGCAGCATCGACGTGGTACTGGGGGACACCGACCGATGAGCGACTCAGCCGTTCAGTTCTTCTTCCTTCTGATCAAGGCCATCCTGTGGGTGGCGGTGGGCGTGGGCATGGTGCCCTTCATCATCTACTTCGAGCGCAAGTTCGCCGGGTTCTTCCAGAGCCGTGTGGGCCCCACCTACGCGGGCCCCTGGGGATCGCTGCAGTCCTTCGGCGATATGGCCAAACTCCTCTCCAAGGAAGACCTGACGCCCGACACGGCTGACAAGCCGGTGTTCCGGTTGGCCCCGTACATCCTCTTCGTGCCCGGCTTCCTGGTCATGGCTCTGGTGCCCTTCGGCGCTCTGGGCAAGGACATCTTCGGCTACCAGGTCGACCTGGTCATCGCGGATTTCGACGCCGGGGTGATCATGTTCCTGGCCTTGGGCTCCATCGCGGTGTACGGCATCGTGTTCGCCGGCTGGGCCTCGAACAACCACTGGTCGTTGCTGGGGGGCCTGCGCCAGGGAGCCCAGATGATCTCCTACGAGCTCTCCATGGGACTGGCGCTGGTCGGCGTGATCCTCGTTTCCAACTCGCTCAACTTCAGCGAGATTGTCCGTGGCCAGTCGGGCAACTTCTGGCACTGGTACTTCATCCCGCAGATCGTGTCCTTCGCCATCTTCTTCGTGGCCAGCATCGCCGAGCTGAACCGGGCACCCTTCGACCTCGCCGAGGCCGAGCAGGAACTCGTCGCCGGTCACCTGACCGAGTACTCCGGCATGCGCTGGGGACTGTTCCAGTTCGGGGAGTACGTGAACATGGTGGTCATGTCCGCGGTCATCGCCACCCTCTTCTTCGGCGGGTACAAGGCGCCCTTCACGTTCCTGGAGTTCGTCCCCGGGTTCATGTGGCTTCTGGCCAAGGTCCTGTTCTTCATCTTCATGTACATGTGGATCCGCTGGACGCTTCCTCGGTACCGCTATAACCAACTGATGGACATCGGTTGGAAGATCTTCCTGCCCCTGGCCATCGCCAACCTGGCCGTCACGGCCATCATCGTGAGCGTGGTGTAGCAATGGGTCTCAAGGACATCATCAAGAAAGCCGCCTTCGTAGAGATCATCCAGGGGATGTCGGTGACCGGCGCCTACTTCGTCGGCCCGAAGGTCACCGTGGAGTATCCGAAGGAGAAGATCAGTGTGTGGCCGCGCTACCGCGGCCTGCACGCGTTGTTGAGCGATCCGGACACCGGCAGACTCAATTGCTGCGGGTGCCACCTGTGTGCCACCATCTGTCCCTCGCAGTGCATCTACATCGAAACCTCGGAGGGGGCTGTCGATGGGCGCAAGCACATCGACACCTTCGATATCGACCTCGCGCGCTGCATCTTCTGCGGGTTCTGCGAGGAAGTGTGCCCTTGTGCCGCCATCGTGATGACCCCGGTGTACGAGCTCGCCACCTATGACAAGGGCGACTTCTATCTCACGAAGGAGAAGCTCCTTGCCAACCAGGTGAACGCCCACAAAGAACTCATCAAGCGCTAGGGGGGGGAATGGCAGAGAAGTTCTTCTTCATCGTCTTCGCCGTCCTGGCCGTCGCGGGCGCTCTGGGGGTCATCACCCGCAGCAATATCGTGCATGCGCTCCTTCTTCTGGTCTTCACGTTCGTCAACATCGCCGCCATCTATATGCTGACCCAAGCCTACTTCCTCGCGGTGATCCAGGTGCTGGTCTACGCGGGCGCTATCTTGGTGCTCTTCGCCTTCGTGGTCATGTTCCTCAACCTGCGCGAGTTCATGGAGCAAGAACAACTGCACCGTAGCCAGAGATGGGTCGTGCTGGTGCTCGCCCCGATCATGTTGGCCGAGTTCGTGTTCGTGGCCCTCGGGATCACGTGGGTGTCGGTGAACGGTGGGATGGGTCCGGCGGCGGTAGTGGCTGTCGGGGGCAACGTGCGCGCTGTCGGCATGGTGCTCTTCAACGACATGCTGCTGCCGTTCGAGGTGGCGTCGCTGATCCTCCTCGTCGGCATGGTGGGCGCCATCGTGCTGGCCAAGAAGGAGGATGCGGGGAACATGTCGCTGCGGGAGTGGACCGGCGAAGAAGAGTCGTCCCAACTCCTCGTGGACCAGGAGGTCTGAGGATGAACATCCCCGTTGACTGGTACTTGATCCTCTCGGCGTTCCTGTTCATCATCGGAGCGGCCGGGGTCATGGCCCGCCGGAACATGTTCATCGTGCTCTTCTCGATCGAGCTGATGATGAATGCGGTGAATCTCAACCTGGTCGGCTTCAGCCGGTTCCACGAGAATCTCATCGGCCAGAACTTTGTGCTCTTCACCATGACAGTGGCGGCCGCTGAAGCCGCCGTCGGCCTCGCCATCGTCACTGCCCTCTTCCGCAACAAGAAGACATTGATGGTCGACCTCTTCGACACCATGAAGGGTTAGGTGCGGCCGATGGAGACGGGCATGGAGAGCCTCAACTGGATCGTTCCGCTTATCCCGGCGCTGTCGCTGGCCGCTTTTCTGGTGACCCTCCTGCTGGGCAAATGGGTGATCAAAGAGTCGTCCCACTGGCTGCCCATCCTGACCATGGCCGCGTCGTTCGTGCTCTCAGTGGTGGTCTTTTGGAAGATCCGTGGAGCCGAAGAAGCCTACGTGATCACCCTCTGGGAGTGGATCAAGGTCGGCAGCTTCTCAGTACCCATCGGCTTTCAGGTCGACCAGCTGGCGTCTGTCATGCTGCTCGTGGTCACCGGAGTCGGCACTCTCATCTTCATCTACTCCAAGGGCTACATGCACGACGACCCCGGCTACTACCGCTTCTTCGCGTTCCTCAGCCTGTTCGCGTTCAGCATGCTCGTGCTGGTGTTGGGCAGCAACTACCTGCTGCTGTACTTCGGCTGGGAGGCGGTGGGTCTCTGCTCCTACTACCTGATCGGCTTCTACTACCACAAGCCGTCGGCCGCCTCTGCCGGCAAGAAGGCCTTCCTCACCAACCGGGTGGGCGACTTCGGCTTCGGCCTGGGCATCATGCTGATCTGGACCACGGTGGGAACGCTCAACTACACCGAGGTGTTCGAGAAGATCGGGGCCGGCGGCATAGGCCAGAGCACGCTCATCGCGATCAGCCTGCTGCTGTTCATGGGGGCCATGGGCAAGTCGGCCCAGTTCCCCCTCCACGTCTGGCTTCCCGATGCCATGGAAGGCCCCACTCCGGTTTCGGCCCTCATCCACGCCGCCACCATGGTCACGGCCGGTGTCTACATGGTGGCCCGCAGCTCGGTCATCTTCGCCAGCGCCCACGAGGCCATGCTGGTCGTAGGGGCGATCGGAGCGTTCACCGCCATCTTCGCCGCGAGCATCGGCATCGCTCAGAAGGACATCAAGCGGGTGATGGCCTACTCGACCGTGTCCCAGCTGGGCTACATGTTCATGGCCCTGGGCGTGGGCGCGTGGGTGGCGGCCATCTTCCACCTGGTCATGCACGCGTTCTTCAAGGCCCTGCTGTTCCTCGGGTCCGGCTCGGTCATCCACTCCCTGTCGGGCGAGCAGGACATGGACAGGATGGGGGGATTGATGCGGCGGATCCCGTATACCTACTGGACCATGCTCTGCGGAGCGTTCGCCCTGGCCGGCATCTTCCCCTTCGCGGGCTTCTGGTCGAAGGACGAGATCCTGGGCATCAACTTCAAGGACGGCGCCTACGTCATCTGGTTCATCGGGATCGTCGCGGCCTTCATCACTGCCTTCTACACCTTCCGCATGATCTTCATGACCTTCTGGGGCGAGTCGCGCGTGGAGCCCGAGGTGGAGCATCACCTGCACGAGAGCCCATGGGTGATGATCGTGCCCCTCATGGTGCTGGCCGCCCTCTCAGTGGTGGGAGGTTTCATCGGTTTCCCGCCGGAGAACGGGCCCTTCCACAAGTTCCTCGAGCCGGTGTTCGCACAGGCCAACCACATCCTGGGCGTGGAGGCTGAGGCCTTCAGCTCGCTCGACGTGGCCTTGATGGCCACCTCGGTGGGGGTGGCCGTGCTGGGTGTCGCCCTCTCGTACCTCTTCTACGTGCGCAGGCCCAAGGAGCTCCCGCAGCGGGCCGGTGCGGCGGTGCCGTGGGCCTACAGGGGCATCCTCAACAAGTGGTACATCGACGAGATCTATAACGCCACTGTCGTCCGCTTGGTGGTCGACGGCTCGCGGGTTCTGTGGAAGCGCGTCGACGTTGCCGTCATCGACGGCGCCGTCAACGGTGTGGCGAGACTCTGGGACCTCGGAGGCCGGATCGTCCGGCCGGCACAGACCGGGCGCGTGCAGAACTACGCGGCGGTCATGTTCGCGGGTCTCTTTGTCATCATCACCGCCGTGCTGATCTTCTAGGAGGCTGTTGAAGATCGAAGCCTTGGCCACCAGAACGCACCGGACGGCGCGATACGACGTCCTCGGTCGCGCACGTAGCGCTGCTACGAGCGCTCCCTGCGTCCTCGTCTTGCGCTCGCCCGCCGCGCCCTGGCGGCGAAGCGTCATTCTTCAACAGCCTTCTGGGGCCCCAAGGGAGGGAGTGGGACAGTGGAATACGGTTTCGCCGAACAGATAGGCTTCCGAGCGCTGACGTTGCTTACGTTCCTGCCGGCGCTCGGGGCCCTGGTCATGTTGCTCTTCCTACGGCACCGGCCGAGCGCGTTCAAGGCTGCGGCACTGGTGACCTCGCTGGCTACGTTCGGGCTCAGCCTGTACATGTTGACGGCGTTCAATACCAAGACGGCGACTTTTCAGTTCCAGGAGAACTTCGTCTGGATCAAGAGCTTCGGCATCAACTATCACATGGGCGTCGATGGCATATCGATGCTACTGATACTGCTGACGACCTTCCTCTCGGTGATCGCCATCATCGGTTCATGGAACTACGTCAAGGATCGCGAACTCGCCTTCTTCATCAGCCTACTCCTCTTGGAGACCGGCATGATCGGCGTGTTCGGGGCCATGGATCTCTTCCTCTTCTACGTGTTCTGGGAGATCCAGCTCATCCCCATGTACTTCCTGATCGGGATCTGGGGAGGAGCCCGGCGCATCTACGCTGCCATCAAGTTCTTCCTCTACACCTT
>Ga0315273_10002051_pt1 | contig 23522 bp, 17 predicted proteins | sample YL17G02_0_MG_FD_205753 | JGI IMG/M metagenome (GOLD analysis project Ga0315273, IMG submission 205753) | Sediment microbial communities from Yellowstone Lake, YNP, Wyoming, USA - YL17G02_0 | ecosystem: Environmental > Aquatic > Freshwater > Lake > Sediment | place: USA: Wyoming | collected...
AGGGCGACTGACCTGCCCGCCGCCTGGCGGGCAGGAAGAAGCCCTGGGATCGGACGTCCCCGAGGGACCCTTTTCATGGTTTTCCAGCCCCCGACGGGGGCGTCGCATTGTACCACGCGCGGTACCTGTGGAGATGAGGAATGCGACGCCCGCTTCGCGGGCTGGGGAAGGGGCTGGGAAGTGGGAGATGGATCGGCTTTCCCAGGGCTCCCTCCTGTCCGCCCCACGGCGGACAGGTCAGTCGCCCTGGGCTACGACTGGGACGCCCGCTGGGCGGGCTAAGAATTGCCGCCCTAGATTTGGGCAAAGATCTGGGCTTCGCCCTGGGCTATCCCATTACGCCCCTCGGGGCTAAGAGAAGACCGGTGTCACGGGCCTCACTCGGCTGGTGTGTCACCCTACTGGGCTTCGTCCGCCACGCGGGCGTGGCGGGCGGGGGCGGCGAGGAAGATGCGCACGAGGGCGGGATGGCGCCAGAGCAAGCCGAGCCGTTTCAGGACCGTCCAGACGGCGCGCCGGCGGAGGACAGGGTGCAGTTGGTCGTACATGCGTTGGACCCCGTGCTCCAGCTCTTCCGGCGTCATCTGCTTGGGCTGGAAGACGGCGTGGGACCAGCCGAACTGGGTTCGGGCCTTGCCCGGCAGAAGCCGGCCCTCGCTCTGGAATTGCGCGTAGAGCGACGTGCCAGGATAGGGGGTGAGGACGTAGAGGTGGGCCTCGTCCAGGCGGATCCGCTGGATCAGGTCCACCGTGCGGTCGAAGGTGCTCGCGTCGTCCGTGTCGAAGCCGAAGATGAAAAAGCCCGTGACCAGGATGCCCCGCGCGTGGAGGCGCTCGACGAGCGCCTGGTACTCCTCGACGCGGTTGTGCGAGATGGAGGCCCACTCGAGAGAACTCGCGTTGACGCTCTGGAAGCCGATCTGCACGTTGAAGCAGCCCGACTCGGCCATGGCGTCCAGGAGCGCGTCGTCCTTGCCAATGCTGGTGGGAGCCTGGATCGACCAGGTCTTCTTGTGGGCGGTGATCGCGCCGAACAGGCGAAGGGCGTAGTCGCGGTCGGCGAACAGGTTGTCGTCGACGAAGAAGACGAGCTTCTGCTTGAGTCGCCGGACCTCCTCGCTCACCAGCTCGACGGAGCGCGTGCGGAACGCGCGCCAGGGGACCGAGGGCAGGTAGCAGTAGCGGCACGCGTTGGGGCAGCCGCGCGTGGCCTGGACGCAGGCGAACCAGGACGGCTCGGAGAGCAGGTCGCGGCGCGGGAACGGAACGTCGTCCATGTCGGTGGGCCGCGGGGCGGCGTAGAGCTTCTGTAGGGAGCCTTTCTCCGCGTCCCTCAGAATATCGCGCCAGATGTACTCCGCTTCGCCGACCACCGCCGCGTCGACGTTCGGGAGGCATTCGTCGGGCAGGAGGGTCGGGTGGACTCCGCCGAGCACGACCCGGGCGCCGTTCTGGCGGAACTGCTTCGCCAGGCCGTAGGCCCGCTCGGAGGTGAACGTGGTGGCGGTGATGCCCACGAGGTCGAAGCGCTCGGCGGTCGGGATCGGATCCCAGTCGCCGTCGACGATGCGCACCTCGTGGCCGTCGCTGAGGGCCGCCAGGATGCCGAGCGAGAGCGGGGTGAACCGCACCGTTTCGAGGAAGCGATAGTGACCGCTGTGGACGAACCACGGCGGCTTCACGAGGAGGATCCGCATCAGGCCCTCAGAACAGCGATTTCCAGGGATCGCTGACTTTCAGGAACGTGAGGAACTGGCCGACCTGCGCCGTCTGGGCCTCTTCGAGGGGGGAGCGGGTCTCGGTGCCGGCGGGCTCGAAGAAGCACGTCGGGTCTTCGCCGAGCACATCCCCGGAATGGTAATAGGCGAGTGCTCGGCATCCGCCGCAGGTCTGGCTGTATCGGCAGCGGCCGCACTTGCCACGCAGCGCCGTGCGCTCGCGGAGGGCCGTGAAGAGCGGCGAGCGGGCGATGATCTCCGACAGGGGCTGCTGGCGGACGTCGCCGCACTCGCAGCCGCTGTCGAGCATCTGGACGCAGGGCGTGACGCGGCCTTCGGCGCCCACGGCGGCGAAGCTCCGCCCGGCCTGGCAGCCGAGGCCCGCGATCCGCACGCGGCGGCGCGGCCACTCCGCTTCCATGGCCTCGGGGGAGGCGAAGAAGGGCGTGAACGAGATGTAGGCCAGCGGGTTCGCCGTGAGGGCCGGGTGGATCACGTCCCGCATATCGGCCGCGTCGAAGAGGAGGTCGCGGAACCCGGCTCCCGCGCCGCGGGGCACGAGCGGCGCCCGCAGCATCGGCACGCCGGTCAGCTTCAGGAAGCGGACCGTCCTGTCCAGCCCGGCCAGATTCTGCCGGGAAATGGTCACGAGGAAGAAGTACTCGGCGCCGTGCTTCAGACAGAGGTCCGCCGCGCGGAGGACGGTGGCCGGGCCGTCGTCGCGGCTGGCCTGGTTCGTCGGCGCGTCCAGGGCATTGAGCGGGAGCACGAAGATCAGCCTGCCTCCCGTGGCCGCGAGCGCCTTGGGGATCGCGTCGGTCTCGACGAGCAGCCGGCCGTTGGTGTTGACGAAGCTCCAGATGCCGCGGCTCGCCGCGTGGGCCAGCAGCTCGTAGGCGTCGGGGCGGAGCAGGTGCTCGCCGCCCGAGAACGCCACCGCCACGTTCGGCGACACCTTGGCCATCTCGTCCAGCACCAGCGCCTTCGCCTCCTCCGTGGTCAGCTCCGCGCCCGCGGGGCGCCGCTCGGTCCTGGACATGCAGTACGGACAGTGCAGATTGCAGCGTCGAGTCGTCTCGAAATAGCAGAGGAAGAAGTGATCCCTCACGGCACCATCGCCTCCAGAGCGCTGCTCACGTCGGCCAGGTCGACGTCCGTGTCCGCGCAGCCGCTTCTCAGGAGGGGGACGCAGAAGGCCGGCACCCCGGCACGCTCGCAGGCGAGGATGCCGAGGACTCCTTCGATGCAGCAGCAGACGCCCAGCACCGCCTTCGCCTGCGTCTCGCCGACCAGCCGCACGAGGGCGCTGCCGCCCTTCAGGATCTTCGTGCCGAGGTAGCCCAGGTCCTGGGCGCGCTGGGCGATGCGCGCGACCTTGCAGGCGCCGCACCGCCGGCACAGGTACTCATTGCCGCTCTCTTCCGCCTGGCAGGCCGCCGTGGACCGCAGGCACTGCGGCACCAGCACCATCCGTTGGGAGAACGGCGTGGTCAGGAAACGCAGGGCATTCTCCCGGTTCTTCCGGAAGACGAACGAGGCCAGGGTCTCGGCGATCCCGCCCTCCCGTCCGTCGCCCGCGCGCGCTCTCGCCAGCAGGCACTCGATATCGGAAGACGATGGGCTCATCCACGCATACTCCCGGTTCCCGAGGCGACTTCCAGGTTCTTTCTGCCGTGCTCGTGCTCCTGCTCCTGCTCGTGCTCCCTTCCTGGCAGCCAAGAGAAGGAAATCCGAGCAGGAGCAAGAGCAGGAGCACGAGCACGGCAGACCCAGAAAGCCCTCGGGAACCATCAGGCAAGAGGCACGCAAGTAACGCCGTCCCCTCTTCGCGCGCCAGAATAGGCCAACAGATTGAGGGGCCCGAACAGCCACCGTAGACTATACCGACTGGACGGCATCGCTTCAAGTGTTGATCTCGCCGGCCCCGGGCGTTAGCATGGCGGCGAGGACGGGATCTTATTGACTTCTGCATAAGTAATGTGCGCATCCGTTGCGATGTGGTGCAGGCGTCCCGCCTGCAAGCATCCAATCGGCAGGCAAGATGCCTGCCCCACCCCCTGCGGTAGCACATTACTTATGCAGAAGTCAATAGTCGATCCCTCCCGAAGGTTTCACACCTTCGGGAGGGAAGACGCTACTGAGGAGCGTGGTTTGCGGCTGAAGCGGCTGTGCGAATGGGTTCTGCGGCATCGGTTTCCTGCGGCGGTGGTGGCTGCGGGGGTGGTGCTCGTCTCCCCGTCGCTGTTCAACGGCCTCCAGACCGACGATCTGACGCTCCGCGGCGCGGCGCACCGCTTCTCCCCCGCCGAAGGCATCCGCCAACGCCCGTGGCACCCGTTCACCTTCATGGACGGCGACCCCGCCCACAACCACGCGCTGATGGACCGGGGCTGGATTCCCTGGTGGACGTATCCCCGCGTCCGCGCGGCGTTCTTCCGGCCCCTCACCGCGGCGACGCATCTCCTGGATTTCCGGGTTCTGGACAAGTTCCCCATCCTGATGCACGTTCACAGCCTGGCGTGGTTCGCGGCGATGCTGTGGGTGGCGGCGCTGTTGTATCGACGATTCCTGGGCGACAGGTATCCGTCTTGGGCATTTGCTCTCGCGGCGCTCTTGTTCGCGTTCCAGAACGGCCACGCGATGCCGGCAGGCTGGCTTGCGAATCGGAACGCGGTGCTGTCCGGCTTCTTCGGGTTCCTTGCCATCATCGCGCACGATCGCTGGCGACGGGAGGGGTGGCGCCCCGGAGCGGCGCTCGCCCCGCTCGCCCTGGCGGCGGCGCTGCTCGCCAAGGAGGAAGCGGTCTGCGTCGGGGCCTATCTGATTGCCTATGCGCTATTCCTCGATCGTGCGCCGCGGCGGGAGCGCCTCGCTTCGCTGGTGCCTTGCGCTCTTGTGGGCATCGGGTGGTACGCCGTCTACCGGATACTCGGATTCGGGGTGGCGGGCGCGGGCATGTACGTCGATCCGGGCACGGCGCCGGTCCGTTTCATGGCCCGCGTGGCGCGCAGCGCGCCCGTGCTCCTGCTCGGCCAGTGGGGGTTCCCCGATTCGGACGTGAGTCCGGGGCTCTCGGTCGCGGCGTTCCGCATCCTCTGGGTGTGGGCGATCGTGTTCCTGGCGGCAGTGGCCGCACTGCTGGCGCCGCTCGTGCGCCGCGACCGGCTGGCCCGCTTCTGGGTTGTCGGGATGCTGCTCTCGGTGGTGCCCGCGTGCGCGCCCTTCCCGCACAATCGGCTGCTGACGTTCACAGGACTGGGCGCGATGGGGCTGCTCGCCCAGTGGCTGAGCGGCCTGAGGATGGGCGCCGCCTGGCTGCCGATCTCGCGGGCCTGGAAGAGACTCGCGGGGGCGTTCGCCATCGTCTTCGTCGTCCTCCACCTCATTCTCGCGCCGCTGATGCTTCCGGTGAAGGCCACGGGCATCGCTTTCATGGGCAGGCTGATCAGGGACCACTATGCGACCTTGCCCCAAGGGCCCGAGGTGCGGGGGCAGACGTTCGTGTTTGCCAACGCTCTGGGCGCCGCACACATGCTGTGGATGGCCGACCGAACGCTGCGAGGCGAGCCGATGCCCGCGCGCTGCCTGAGTCTCAGCCCCTCGTCGGCGCCCGTGAGCGTCACGAGAGCGGACGAGCGGACCCTCGTCGTGCGTCCGCGCGCCGGCTACCTGCTCCCGCTCGGGGAATCGGCTGACCCCGGGAAACCCGCGCCGGCGTTCTCGCTGGGGCACTTCGTGCGGTTCTTCGATGTCCTGTTCCGAGGCCAGGATTACCCGATGCGGCTCGGCGAGAGGGTGGAGCTGACGGCGGCCACGGTGGAGGTCACCGCGCTCACGCCCGACGGCCGTCCCGCGGAGGCCACATTCCGCTTCCGCGCCCCGCTCGAAGACCGCGCGTTTCGCTGGCTCATGTGCACGCCCCAGGGCCGCTACACCGACTTCCCGCTGCCGCCCGTGGGCAGCGCGGTCGAGCTTCCCTCGCCACTGGAGTAATATGGGAGGAGCGGACTCCGTAGGTTCCCTCCCGCGGGTTTCACACCCGCGGGAGGGTATTGGATGCGCCCCCGTCACGTACCCTCCCGCGGGCGCTGAAGCCCGCGGGAGGGGTGACGGATGGAGAGGCGCCGGAGCGTCCCGGACAGGGCATCCCCACGCGGCACGATGGGGACGAAAATGAGGCGTTTGCACGGCTCCGCGGCGGTGCGAGGAAGGCGCTGGCATGCCTCACCAGGATGGTGTGGAATACGGCCGGGCGGATGGTTCGCCGAGGCTGCCAGGAGTGCCGGCCATGGGAGGCACGTTCGTGGATGTTCTGGTTGAGAACTACAACGATGTGGCGCTTCGTGAGGCGGGCCACGTCCCCCGCAAGAGAATCCGCAAGGAGAACGTGAAGGCCCTTGTGGACACCGGCTCGCCCATGCTCTGCCTCCACAAAGCCATGATCGCGAAGCTAGGCCTGCGCTTCGGCAGGTCCGCCACCGTCCGAACAGCGGGCGGCGACTTCCAGCGCGGCATCTACGACGTCGCGCGGATCACCATCCTCGGGCGCCCATGCTTCGCCCAGGTCATGGAGATTCCGGACACCGTCCCGCCCCTCCTGGGCTACATCGCCCTCGAGAACCTGGACCTCGTCGTGGACGCCAAGTCGAACAAAGTCATCCCCAACCCCGAGAGCGGGGGGAAGTACATGCTCGACCTCCTGTAGGGTTGCGAGAAGGGGCGCATACCTTCTTTCCAGAGGAGCGAGGGCCTAGCAAGACTATCGGAGGCGCTCGCGGAGGGGGTCGGGAACTCGCAGTTCCAGTTCGGGGTAGGCTTCGATCAGGCGGGCGATGTCGGCCAGGTCCTTCTGGCGCTTGCTGCGGCGCCGCGCGGGGTCGGAGGCAGCCCAGACCTTCCCCTGGAGCACGTCTTCGAGCGCCGCGACGTTCATCGTGTAACCGAGCACATCCGCAGGCTCCGCGCGGGCGGGGAAGTCCTGGTAGCGGCTGTCCGTCTGCACCTGGATCCGCAGGTCGGAGTTCCGGGAGTTCAGGTTGATGCTGTGCTCAAAGCGTTCGAGCTTGAAGCCACGTTTCTCCGCCCCGGCAATCACCGCTTCCGTGTCGCTGGCCGCCACCACCACGTCGAGGTCCAGGCTGACCACGGGCTCGACATAGGCATTGACGGCCAGCCCGCCGATGACGCAGTACCTCGTTCCCGACTCGGCGAGCAGGTCGAGGAAGGCCTGGAGCACGTCGCCGCCCCCGTTCGATACGGCGTTCAGGAACTGCCTCTTCGTCATCCCTGCTCTCGCTTCCCGCGCGGGGCCTCGCCGGTCACAACAGGTGCGTCCTACGGCGTCGGAAACTGGCGGGCGCAATGGAGGACCGTGAGAATCCTGACCACGTCTGCACCCGTGTCGTAGACCACGCGATAGCTTCCTACGATGATTTCACGCGTCTCCTCGTCACCCCATTCCGGGACGACGCGGCCCATGCGGGGAAACCGCGCGAGGCGGTCTACCGCCTCGAATATCTCGAGCAGGAGCGAATCTGCGTAGGCCTCCGAGTCGCGCGCAATGTAGGCGCGAATGCCCCGAAGGTCGCCGATGGCAGGCTGGGTCCACGCGATTCGAGTCATCGGCCCAGCCTGCGGCGCACGGTCTCGTGGGGGACGAGCTGTCCTTCCTCCGCCGCTTGCTTTCCCTTGGCGATTTTCATGCGGACGTACAGCTCGTACATGGCATCCGCGTAGGAAGCCGCAGGAGATAGGCGCTTGGCGATCTCCCGCAATTCAGATTTCACGGTTCTGGTGACCATGGGGCACCGTCCTATTGTCTCTCGAAGAAGGGACGCAGAGCAGCAGCCGCGCGCGACACCGCCGACGACAGGTCTCGACATGTCTTATCCTACGGGGCCTCACAGAGCCTGTCAAGCGCGCAAGGCTGCGATCGGCGGCTTCCGCTTTCCCGCCGGACGGCCCATCGGGTACAATGTGCCGCTATGGAACGCGAGATCCACGTTCGCGGCGCGCGGACGAATAACCTCAAGGATGTCTCGGTCACGATCCCGCACGGCCGGCTGACAGTCGTGACGGGTGTGTCGGGGTCCGGGAAATCGTCGCTGGCCTTCGACACGCTTTATGCCGAAGGGCAGCGACTCTACGTCGAGTCCATGTCGGCCTACGCCCGCCAATTTCTCGAGCGGATGCAGCGGCCGCCCGTCGACCACATCTCGGGGATGCTGCCGAGCATCGCTCTCGAACAGAAGAACACGGTGTCCAACGCCCGCTCGACCGTCGGCACGGCGACCGAGACCAACGATTTCCTCCGCCTGCTCTTCGCCAACGTCGGCCATACGGTCTGCCCCGACTGCGGCGTCGAAGCGGAAAAGCACAATCCCCAGACCGCCGCGAAGTTCCTCGAAACCCTCCCCGACGGGACGCGTTTCCTGATTCTGGCGCCGCTCGCGGTGGAGTCGAAGCGGCGGCTCGGTTTCCTGCGTCAGAGCCTGGCTTCCGCAGGCTTCCATCGCGCATTCCACGGGGGCGAGGCCGTTGAACTCAAGGAAGTCCCCGATGAGGCGATCCTGGCCGAGGGCACGCTGGAGATCGCGGTCGACCGCCTGACCAAGCGCGCGGACGGGATGAGCCGCGTGGCCGACTCGCTGGAGTTGGCGTTCCACATTTCGTCGCGCGGGGCGATCGTGCAGCTTCTCGACGGCGAGGGCCGCCCGACGGAGCGGCAGCGGTTCTTCGCGGGCTTCGTCTGCCGGCAGTGCGGACGCGAGTTCCGCGAGCCACAGCCCGAGATGTTCTCGTTCAACAGCGGGGTCGGGGCGTGCCCGAAGTGCGAGGGCTTCGGCCGCGTCGCCGAGATCGATTTCGACAAGGTGATCCCCGACCCCAGCCTGAGCCTGAAGGAGGGCGCGGTCGTGCCCTGGTCGACGCCCGCCTACCACGAGGTGATCGACTGGTTTTTCGACGAGGCCCGCAAGGCCGGCGTCCCGATCAACGTGCCCTACGAGAAGCTCACGGCGGCCCAGAAACGCTGGGTCGTCGAGGGCAACCCAAATCCCGGCGACGACGAGGACGAGTTCCGCGGCATCCGCGGCTTCTTCGGCTGGCTCGAACGAAGGAAGTACAAAGTCCAGAACCGCATCATCATCGCTCGCTACCGCCGCTTTGTCGATTGCCCCGACTGCGGCGGCACCCGCCTGAGGCCCGACGCTCGTTTCGTCCAGATCGGGGGGAAGACCTTCGGCGAGCTGCTCGAACTGCCCATCCCCGATCTCCGCGCGTTCTTCGAATCGCTGGCGCTGTCCCCAGCCGAGGGAGAGGCCGCACGCTCGCTCCTCCGCGAGATCCACGCGCGGCTGGCGTACCTGGAGGATGTCGGGCTGCCCTATCTGACGCTGAGCCGCCAGACGCGCACGCTCAGCGGCGGCGAGGCGCAGCGGATCCATCTGGCCTCCGCGCTCGGCAGCTCGCTCACCAACGTCCTCTACGTCCTCGACGAGCCGACGGTGGGCCTCCACGCTGCCGACACGCAGCGACTGCTCTCGATCCTTCGCGCGCTGACGGAGAAGGGCAACACGGTCGTCTGCGTCGAGCACGACCCCGAGATCATCGAGGGCGCCGCCCACGTGATCGATCTCGGGCCGGGGGCGGGAGAGCATGGGGGACGGGTGGTGTTCGAAGGCACCTTCGAGGACCTCCTGGCCCAATCGTGCTCGTCGTCGTCGTCGTCGTCGTCGTCGAGTCTTCCTCCTCGCGGGCAGAGAAGAGGAATCGACGACGACGATAGGAAACCAACGCAGCGCGAAGGCGCGGCCCCCAGCGCCACCGCCGAGTACCTCCTCCATCGCCAGACCCTCCGCTGGCCCAATCGCAGCCGCGTCCCAAAGCACTTCATCGAGATCCGCGGGGCGACTCAGCACAACCTCAAGAACCTCGACGTTCGGATTCCCCTCGGCGTCCTGGCCTGCGTCACCGGCGTCTCGGGCGCCGGGAAGTCCACGCTCGTCAACATGACGCTCTATGCCAACTACCGGCGGCGGAAGGGCGACGCGAGCCTGGAGACGGGCGTCTGCAAGGCTCTCATCGGCCTCGACCCGATCGAGGACATGATCCTCGTCGACCAGACGCCGATCGGCCGCTCGATCCGCTCGAACGCGGCGACCTACACGAAAGCCTACGACGACATCCGCCGCCTCTTCGGCGACACCCGCCGCGCCAGGACCCTCGGCATCACCGCCGCCCACTTCTCCTTCAACATCCCGGGCGGCCGCTGCGAGGCCTGCCAGGGCGTCGGCGCCCAGACCATCGACATGCAGTTCCTCGCCGACGTGACGGTCGTCTGCGACATCTGCGGCGGCCACCGCTTCCAGAAGCGCGTGCTCGAGGTGACCCACCGCGGGCGGACGATCCTCGACGTCCTCTCGATGACGGTCGCCGAGGCGATGGAGTTCTTCGAGGAGATGCCCGTGCTCGTGGCGAAGCTCCGGCCGCTGGCGGAGGTGGGATTGGGCTACCTGCGGCTCGGCCAGAACACCTCGACCCTCAGCGGCGGCGAGGCCCAGCGCCTCAAGCTCGCTTCTTACCTTGGGCTTTCCCTCCCGAAGGCTATTCACGAAAAGCACCTTCGGGAGGGGGGCCGTTTGTTCATCTTCAACGAGCCGACCGTCGGCTTGCACATGGCCGACGTTCAGGTTTTGATGGGCGTGCTCCAGCGGTTGGTGGACGAGGGCCACTCGGTGCTGCTGGTGGAGCACAACCTCGACGTGATCAGCCAGGCGGACTGGATCATCGACCTCGGCCCCGGCGGCGGCTCGGCCGGTGGCGAGCTGGTCGCCGAAGGCCCGCCCGAGGCCATAATGACCTGCGACCGCTCCGTGACAGGGCGCTTCCTCGGACGCCGGTTCGGCGCGCGGAAGAGGTGAGGCGGGCAAGGAGCGCGACTCGCTCCTCCCACCGTCGCTATTCGTATCGGAGCGCCGCCACGGGGTCGAGGCGCGTGGCCCGCCACGCGGGGTAGAGGCCGCCGAAGACCCCGAGCGCGAGCGCCGCACCGATAACCTCCAGGAGCAGCCGCGCGTCCACCGCAGGCTCCACGAAGGAGCGCACCATCGGCGCCCGACTCAGAAGCTCGAACCCGCCCAGGCCCAGCAGGATCCCCATCACGCTCCCCACGGCTGCGAGCCCAAGGCTCTCGAGCACGATCAGCGCCAGGATCCGAGCTCCCGACCAGCCGACCGCCCTCAGGATACCGATCTCCCGCGTCCGTTCCGCCACCGACATCAGCAGCGTGTTCAACAGCACGACGAGCCCGATCGCCAGAGCGACCGTGGACGTGCTCCAGGCCATCGCGTCGATGAACCAGAGCGCCCGGTTATTCTCGCCCACCTTGCCCGTCTCGTGGAAGGTCAGGTCGGGGAAGGCCGCGTCGAGGCGTTGCCGCAGCAGGTCGAGCGCCCGGGGATCATCGGGCCGCTCGACGCGCACGTTGAACCCCGTCACCTTGCCTTCCCGCTGGAGCAGTTCCTGCATCGTCTGGAGCAGCATGAACACGGAGTTGGCGTGGAAGACTCCCGTCGCCTTCGTGACACCGACGATAGGAAAGGTCTCGCCGACGAGCTTCAGCGAGTCTCCCACCTTCTTGCCGAGCAGAGCCGCGACCTCCTGCCCGACCACCACGCCGTCCGGTCGCGACCCGCTGGGGCACTCGCCGGACTGGAGCATCAACGTCCGCCACAGGTAGCTGTCGGGCTCCCAGCCCACGAGGAGTCCGACGTCCCCGGTTTCCAGCGTGACCAGGTGGCCCAGCTCGCCGCTGGCGTGCTGGACTCCTGGGAACTCCCGGATCTGAGCCGCCAGGCTCTCCGCGACCGATGCGGACAATACGTCGATGGTGCCCCGGCGCACGGCGAGCAGGTGCGTGTCCTTGTCGCGGAGTTGGTGGCGCCACGCCCTCATGATGCCCCGCGAGAGCCCCACGAGGGAGACGAACGCCCCGACGGCAGCCGCGATGCCGATGACGGTCAGCAGGGTCCGCATGGGGCGGCGCAGAAGATCGCGGGTCGGGATGCTGACGAATCTCATGGCGCGGTCCCTCCGCGGCTTTCCCCGATGATGCGCCCATCGAGGAGACGAACGAGCCGGCTCGCGCGCTCGGCGATGCTCCCTTCGTGGCTCACGATGACCAGGGTGGTGCCGTCTCGGGTGTGGACGTCCAGAAGGAGATCGAGGATGGCGGCCGAAGTCTTCGAGTCGAGGTTCCCCGTCGGCTCATCCGCGAGAAGGACGTCGGGGGCGTTCGCGAGGCCCCGCGCGATGGCGACCCGCTGACACTCGCCGCCCGAGAGATCCGAGGGCCGATGCGTGGCCCGATCGGCGAGGCCGACACGTTCGAGGAGGGACCGGGCCCGCTGCTCGCGTTCGCGGCGGCCGCGTCCCGTGCCGAACATCGGCACCTCGACGTTCTCTGCCGCGGTGAGGGTGGGCAAGAGGTTGAAGGCCTGGAACACGAAGCCAATCCGTCGGGATCGGAGCCTCGCCCACTCGCCCGCCGAGAGCGGCTCGTGGCCTTCGACGAGCACGCGGCCGCCGGTTGGACGGTCCAGGCCGCCGAGGAGATGGAGAAGCGTCGACTTCCCGCTTCCGCTCGGCCCCGTGACCGCCACGCAGTCCCCCCGCGCGACGTGGAGCGAGACGCCATCGAGCGCGCGCACCCGCCCGCCCGCATAGACGCGGCTTACGGTCTCGAGCGCGAGGATCGGCGTCCGTTCGGCTTCCGCCACCATCAGGTCTCCGACTCCGCGGCGCGCGGCTCGGCTCCGCAGGCCTGGAGATAGTCCGTCAGCGCGTCCAGCGGGACGACGTAGCTCAGGAAGGCGTAGGGGTAGTAAAGCGACCGAAAGGAGATGGTGAACGTGACCTGGGCGTCTTCCCAGCGGCCATCGGCGGTCATGGTCCGCAAGAGGTGCTCGACGCCTCCGCGGATGGCCGGGGTATCAGGCGGGTATCCGCAGCGAAGGAGCGCGCTGAGCATGTAGGCCGTGTGGAGCGGCGTGCTCTCGCCGCGGCCCGCGTAGGCTTCGTCCTCGTCCGAACGGACGGTCTCGCCCCAGCCTCCGTCGGTGTTCTGGTGTTCGAGGATGAAGCGCGCCGCGCGCCTCAGTGCCGCGTGTGACCGAGCAAGTAGAGCATCGCGCGCGGGCGGGGCTCCGTCGTACCGCAGGCCGAGGCTGGCATAGGCCCTGAGCACGAAGGCCGCGCCGACGAGGTAGCCGGCCCACCAGCGGGACCACCAGGCGCCGTTGCGCGACTGCGTCCGAAGCAGGAAGCCCAGAGCGCCGCGCACCCGGCCGTCCCTCGCGTCCACCCCCATCCTGGCAAGGGTCTCGACTACCCGGGCCGTGGTGTCCGGCGTCGGAGGGTCGAAGAGCATTAGCATGACGGGCGCGAGAGAGCCACCGTTGCTGCGCGCGAAGGTCGTGTCCCAGATGCTGAGCCCACCCCCGCGGTTCTGGCGAGAGCACATGAAGGCGACGCCGCGGCGCAGGGCGTCGAGGATCCGGTCCCGGAGGGTTCCCTGGCTCGTGCGAGCGGCCATGGCGAGGCCGCGGAGCGCTTGCGCCGTGGAGTCGGCATCGGTGGTCTTGCGGAACCCGCTGCCCCACCCGAAACCCCCGCCGGGAGCCTGCCAACGAAGGAGAAACTCCACGGCGGGGCGCGCCTCCGCATCCTCAGCCTGGTGGCCGGGGATGCGGAGGCAGCAGTCAAGCGCCGTGCCTGTGTCCGCCAGGTCACTGCGGGCATAGCTGACGAAGGCTCCGCCGTCCTCCGCGGGACGGATGCTGTTCGCGAGGAAAGCATGTGCTCTCGTCACGGCAGGGCCGCCGGGAGGCCCCCCGGCGACCGCGAGAGCCATGAGGTTCACCGCCGTGTGGAAGGCGTTGTAGAGCCACCCCCCGCAGTCGTCCTGGCTCTGGCGGAGGTGGTGCGCAATCTCCTGGACCGCGGCTTGTGTGCGGCAAGGGAGCGGCTGGCCTCGCCGGCGGGCGGCGGCGTAGAGGATGCTGAAGGCGGGCAGGATCTCGCGCAGCGGGCAAGTGAGGTGCCGGGCGAGCTGTGACAGACGGGGTGAGCGGAGGAGCCAGGCCACGAGTCGAGGCGGCGGAACGGGCAGCCAAGGCATCGAGCCTTCCCAGCTCGCCAGCGCTGGGAGAATCCGCGATGGGGGGTACAGGTCAGCCTCGGAGATCAGCGGCGTTCTGGAGTGCCGCCGGGCGAGGAAGGTGCTCGCCCGCGCCACGGCCTCTTGGGTCCGCCTTCGCACAGCCTCACCCAGCGCGGGGTTGGCGGCGAACCAGGCCGGGGGGCGAGGGCCGGGTCGAGCGTCGCCCAGAGCCAACCGGAGAGCAGCCACGCACAGACGCGTCGCGCTGGCGGAAGGCGGGGAGCCGGGGAACTTCGAGAAGCCGCCGTCCGGGCCGCTCTGGTCGACGATGCGGCGGACGAGCGCCGCCTCGCGCTCCCATTCGCCCGGGGCGCCGACGAGGCCGGCCGTTCGGATTGCGGTGATGTAGGTGGCCTCAACGAACGGGGCTAGCTCCAAAGGCACAAACCAGTTCCCCTCAGGTGAGCGAAGCTCGATCAGACGCCGGAGGGCGAGCTGCCGAGCGGCGAAGGCCCGGGCCATCAGAGGCTCTCCCGCGGAGTCACGTTCGGGACCCCGCGTCTTCATGGCGGTGGCCATCGTCGATCCTCAGCAACCCCATGCACAATGCCCGCAGCAGCGTCTTTGGCTCGGACGGAGGCACTTGCTCCGAGAAGCGGGCCCAGGCCGCGTTCACCATCCCATGCGCCTCTTGCCGGCAGGCGTCCGGCGCGCCGGAGGCCTGCACCAGCTCGATCCCCTCGCTACGGGTGCGCGTGTCCTGCCGGAGCTCAGGAGAGCACAGCACCGCTCGCAGGCGCCCGCGCTCTGCGGCCGGCAGGCGCTCCAACGTGCGGGCTACGATGTAGGTCAGCTTCCCTTCGGCCAGGTCCCGGCCGCCCGTGCCCGCCTCGCGGCGCGCGCGGCTGAAGTCGAGGATGTCGTCGACGATCTGGAACGCGACGCCGAAGCTCCGAGCGAACTCCACGCAGGCCGCGCGGGTGGCCGCGTCCGCCTTCGCGATCACGCAGGCGGTCTCGGCCATGCCCGCCACCAGCGCGGCAGTCTTGTGGGCGTACGACTGGAGGATCTTCGGCCCCAGCGAATCGCGCGCCCACGCATCGAGCTGCTCCGAAGTGAGGCACCGCGACCAGTAGATGTCCTGCCCCTGCCCGAGGTGGGAGCAAACCGATTGGGCGCTCAGGATGCGGTAGATCTCCAGGCGTTGGTCGTCCGCCAGGTGCGGGTAGTCGCTCAAGAGCAGATACGGCAGGAAGTACGCCGTGTTGGCCGCGTTGATCGCCACGTCGACGCCGTAGCGCGCGTGAATGCACTCGGAGCCCCGCCGCATCTGAGCGCGGTCCTCGATGTCGTCAATCACCAGCGAGCCCGTGTGGGCGAGCTCCATCGTCACGGCCGTGAGCAGTTCGTAGGGTTCCGAGGCGACCCCGAGGGCCTCCAGGAGCAGCAGGCCGAAGAGGGGCCGCCAGCGCTTTCCGCCGCGGTCGATCAGGTCCCACAACGGCTCCGACAGGACGGCCGTCTGGGCCGACGGGTCGTGCACCCACTGGGGCGGCCCTGCGTAGCGTGCCATCTGCGCTCCGTCCACGACCCGCGGCAGGTACTCCTCGATCCGGCGCTCGATGCGGCGCGTCCACGTTCCCAGGTAACGGCGGGCATCGAGGAGGAGCGCGTAGCCGTACAGCTCCAAGCGCGCCCGGCCCGCCACGGGGCGTCCCGCGCAGGTTCCGGTGATCTTGCCGGCCCCCTCCCAGACCGCGCGGATCGCCCCGAGCACCGCGATCTCCTGATCGTCGTCGGTCGGCTCGAACTCGATGGCAAGCTCCAGCTCGGGGATCGCCACTCGGCAGGCCACAGGATAGCAAGCTCGGGTGGCCGGGCTGGTCCACCAACGGGTCGGCTCCAGGGCGAACTTGCGGATGAGCCGCGCCGGCCGCCCCGCCTCCACGAGAACCGCATACTGGCACAGCGCGCGGCGGTCGCTCATATCGCGGTGGACCATCACCAGCAGGTCGCGACCGTCCGTCAGTTGGACCCCGAGCCAATCCCACCCCAGGACCTGCTTGCGGCCCTCTCCCGTCACGAGCCGGCCGTGGCTGCCCCATTGGTGGTCGAGCCACGCTTCCCCGCGAACCGGCTCGCCCGCCACCTCGCCCTCCAGGGCCAGGCGGGTGTAGGACACGTAGTCCATCGACTTCGTCCCGGCGACGGCGATATCCTGGAGATGGACCCGTGGGTGGAGGGGAGTCAGGCGAAAGCAGCATCGGCGACCGCTTCCCGGCTCGGCGAAGCTCACGTGGAAAACGCCCCCGCCCTGCTCCAGCTCGAAATCCTCCCACCGGGCGCGAAGCGGCACCGAGGCGAGTTCCACCGGGGCCGCCTCGCAGCAGATGGGACGCGGCGGGCCATATTCCGCCAACTCGTCTGCGATCACCCCCAGCGCCAGAGGGTCCACACCGGCCGCCTCACCCGACCTTGCAAGCCGCACGAACTGCTCGCAAGCCGCGGGATCGACCTGGGAGACCGACACCGTCCGGCCCGTGGCAGGGTCCAGGACCGAGAGAAGAAGGCAGAAGGCATCCGCGCCGGCGGGATCGCGCGGCACCTTCCCCTGCCGGAACAGCGAGACCATGAAGTCCCGCTGCCCTGTCGGCTCGGCCGCGTACCGCCCTTGGACGAACCACCACTCCATCGCGCAGTCCAGCCGCGCGGACTCGTCCTCCATCCCGATCACCTGCCCCACGTGGATGCGCACGAGAACCGGCTCCTTCAGGCTGCCCCCAGCCTGAGCAGGAACACAGAAACGCATGGCGGGCAACGGTCCCTCCATGTCGGCCATCAAGTATATCGCTGAGGCGATGGCTGTCAACTGTCGGGCGGCAACGGTATAATAGGGCGGCAACGGGTGCGTGCAATCTCCTACGGCGGCGGGCTGGGAGCGGAAGAGAGCGTCACCGAAGGCCCGCCCGAGGCCATCATGACCTGCGAGGGGTCGATCACGGGCCGGTTCCTCGGGGCGCGCTTGGGACGGCCCCTTGCCAAAGCAAGGAGGTAACCTTCAGCCGCGGCTCAGCGATGCGGCTCCGTGCGAAGGCTCCCCATCTGCGGTCCCGTGACGATGCTCTGCGCGCCGTGATCGAGCTGACAGTCGGTCGTGGGCAGTACACCTGCCGCTCGCGCGCACCACGCGAACAGCGTGCGGAGAGATGCACACGTACCGACCCGCGACAGCACGTGAGGCACGTCGAGCCGAGCGACGATCTGTGCGCCATGGCAATACTCGTCGAAGCCTCGGCCAAGCTTCTTCAGGTCGTTCTTGGGATGCCGGATGTCCTCCACGTCGCCATCGAAGTCGCTCAGGCTCGTGCCCAACACGCTGTTGACGGCCGCGGCATTGGCGAGGTAATAGGCCTCGAGCATGTTGACTAGAAAGTGGACGGATGCTCGGTGGCCTAGGCCGCGACTCTCCAGCATCGCGTCCAGCGCGCCCCGGTACCGCTCGAAGATCTCACGGGCCTGGGGACGCCGGTTGTGCTCCAGGCCGTCCAGGACCACAACGAACGAGTCCTTCTGAATCAGGTGGCCCCGCGCGGGCAGATCGATTTCGTCGGCATCCCGGTCCGGGATCTGCTTGCGCGTCCCGACGACCCGCAGTTCCCGCTTCGGGCTGGTCATCGGGGAACGCTGACCGATCCGCCGGAGGATCGTGAAGGAACAGCGTCCCGTGGCTGCCAGACACCTGAATAGGTCCGGGATGAATTCCGCTTCCCCTCTGCCGGTCACGAGCAGGCCGAAACGGCAGAAGCGCCAATCAGGAAGGTCGGCCTCCGGATGCATGACAGCCACCTGCCTCACAGGCCGGTACCGGCGGGCAACTCCAGCCCCTTCGCCTGGGCGGCGATGGCCTGAGCCATGTACAGGGAGCCGGCAGCGTACTGTTCGAGAAGATCCCGAATGTCTGCCATCTCGCTCACTCGCCGCATGACGGTCCTGCCGTCCTCCACTTCGGTGGCCAGGATATCCGCAGGATCGAATTGGCTGATCAGGACGGGCGAGTGGGTGGCGACGACGATCTGCTTGCGCCACTCCCCGGCGGCGAGCTTGAGCGCCTTCGCGAGCACCGACAGAGCCCACGGGTGCAGCGAAACCTCAGGCTCGTCGAGGAGCATCAGCGAGTCCCTCTCGCGTCCTTCCGCGAACAAGGCCGTCAGGAGCAGGAGCATCTGCAAGTGTCCATCCGACACGCCGGAGGCACGAATGTGCTCCCGCCGCCCCTTCTCGTGGAAGCTGCCGTACACGGTACTCGGCCCAGTCTTCTCCAATAGGATGCCATCGAACGACGGAAAGGCCTCCTTCATGAACTCGATGATCGTATCATACCGGTCATCCACGCTCTGGCGGTCGTGCAGATTCCGGAGCACCGACCACACATTGTCCCCTCGCTCCGAGAGCCATGTCTCGTGGCTGTCCTCGGACCCCTGTTGCTTGACGCGGTACAGGAAGAACGAACGCGAATGATGGAAGTGCACAAAGTGGAGCAGCCGGTCCAGATCCGCGGCTTCCGTGGCCCGGCCCTCGAAATCGAGGTAGCGGCCCAGGTTCAGCTTCTGGGGCTCTCGCAGCGGGACCTTGGATGCGTAGTCAACTCCAAGGTTGTAGAAGAGCGCTTCGTTGGTTCCCAATTTGCGGTCCATGAGGGTCGTGCTTCGGCGCAGGGAGTGCAGGCGCTCCCCGGCATAGGGCTCAATCCGTCCGGACGACAGGCCAAAGGTCAACTCGTACTCCACATCCTCGGTCGCGAGAGTCAGCGAGATCGGCGCGCCTTCAGGAGCGCCGTCCCATAGGATGCCGATCCCGTGGCTTCTCACGGAGGAAGCCATGTCGACCCCCCGGATGGCGCAGTCGCGCACGAACCAGATCGTGTCCAAGAATGCCGACTTCCCCGCGCCGTTGGGACCGAACAACACGTTCAGCGGGCCGATCTCCACGGACAGGTCGGCAAGACACCTGTAGTTTTTAACCCTCAACCGGGTCAGACGGTTCGGCATCCCGAGGTCTCCTCACTCTAAGCCGGGCACCCGCTGATCCACGACGCCGACCAGCATCTCGCGGTTCCGGCGAGGCACCACACCACTGCGCCGATTGTAGGGGGGCGCAGCCCCACTGTCAAGACACGAGACCGCGGCTGAGGCGATGCGGGGCGGCCGGATCGAGATTTGCCGGCTTCTGCGTCCTCTTCGCCACGGCCGGTTGACCGCCGGTCGGGGCGGAGTATACTCGGCACCGGGGATCGGGAGGAGTCAGGAGCAACCTATGGCTTTGCGTCTCTTCGCACCGCTCTGTGCTCTCTGTCTCGCTTCTATCGCGACCGCCGCCGCCGTCGGCGAGCCGGGCAAGGATGACCTGGCAATCGCGCGGGACGGGAAGACGGACGCGACGATCGTCGTCTCGCCGGCCGCGGGCGAGGGCGAGAAGCTGGCCGCGGCCGACCTGGCGAGGTACATCGGCTTGATGAGCGGAGCGGCCCCGGCCGTCGCCGACACGCCGGAAGCGATTCAGGCCGCTCTGAAGTCGGATGCGCCCCTGCTCCTCGTCGGCTCCGAAGCGCTCAAGGCGAAGCCCGAGCTGGCGAACCGGCTCGCGAAGGCCGCGAAGCCGAAGCCGCTCCTGCGTGCCGACGCCATCGTCCTGCTCCGCGAGGGCCGCCGCGTCTATCTCGCGGGCACGAACGACGAAAGCCACTACTACGCCGTGGCCGAGCTGCTGCGCCGCTGGGGATGCCGCTGGTTCATCCCCACGGACTTCGGCGAGTGCGTCCCCGAGCATCCCACGCTCGCTGTGGGCGACCTCGACTACGCCTACGCCCCGCCCTTCGAGATCCGCACCTACTGGATCTCCTGGATCGGCGACAACGCGGGCGCCCCCGAGTTCCGGCGCCGCAACATGATGACGCACGGCGTCGGCGTGCCCAACGGCCACGCCCTGGGCCAGTACGTCAAGGGGCTCGGCAAGGACCCCTTCCACATCCCCATCTCCGAGCCCTCGACCGCCCAGCATGTCGCCCAGCAGCTCGACGCGAAGTTCGCCAAAGGCGACTACATCATGCTCGGCATGGAAGATGGCGTCTACGAATCCGAATCCCCGACCGACAAGAAGCTCATGGCCCTCCAGTGGGACAAGTACTTCCTCAAGCCGGCCGTCACCGACGCCTTCATGGAGTTCTACAACAACCTCGCCCGCACCCTCCTCGCGAAGCACCCCGACAGCACGTCCAAGATCGGCTTCCTCGCCTACGCCAACATGACCCTGCCCCCCGTCCGCGACATCGTGGCCGAGAAGCCGCTCGTCGCCTATCTCGCCCCCATCGACATCGACCCCATCCACAGCATGGACGACCCGCAGTCCCCGCCCCGCCAGGAATACAAGGCGATGCTCTACCGCTGGGCCAAGGTCATGCAAGGGCGGCTCGCCATCTACGACTACGACCAGGGCATGCTCGTCTGGCGCGACATCCCCAACCCCATCGTGCCCCGCGCCCTCCAGACCGACATCCGCCACTACCGTTCCGCCGGCATCCTCGGCATCGAGACCGAGAGCCGCAACGCCATCGCCACGATCTTCATCAACCTCTATCTCCGCGCCCGCTTCCTCTGGAACCCCGACGAGGACGCCGACGCCCTCCTCGCCGACTTCTACCCGCGCTTCTTCGGCCCCCTCGCCGCGCCGATGGCCGACTACTGGAACGCCATCCTCAATGCCTGGCAGGACACGATCGTCACCGAGCACGAGTACTTCGTCATCCCAGCCATCTACAGGCCCGAGTTGGTCGCCGCTCTCCAAATCCATCTCGAACGCGCCGAAGCCCTTGCCCGGCCCCTTGCCGCCAAGCCGAACCCCACGCGCAACGAGGCCCTTTACCTCCGCCGGCTCCAGTTCACCCGCCTCAGCTTCAACATCCTCGACGCCTACGTCCGCATGGTCCGCGCTGGGGCCACCGAGGCCGACTACAAGGCGGCTGTCGCCGCCGGCGAGGCCGGCCTCGCCGCCCGCAAGGCCATGGCCGACTTCGGCGGCATCTTCACCACCACCAAGCTCGAAGGCGACGGCTGGCCCTGGTGGCCCGGCGAGGTCCGCCAGTACAAGGAACTCCTCGCCCTCACCGACGGCACGAAGGGCACGCTGGCCGCAAGACTCCCCCTCGAATGGGCCTTCCGCCGCGTTCCTGACCTCCCGAAGGTTCCAGACCTTCGGGAGGGTACCCCGGACCTCGCCTACTGGAAGGCGCACGCGGCGGACCTCACCCTCGACTCCCGCAAGGATTACCCCGACCAGTGGGAGCTGCTCCGTACGGACCTCTACATGCAGGCCCAGGGCATCCGCACCCCCGACCGCCAGAGCTTCACCGGCCACGCCTGGTACCGCACCGACGTCGAGCTGGCCGCCGACCAGGCGAAGGCCCCGATCCACGTCCGCTTCCCGGGCCTTTTCAACTCCTGCTGGCTCTACGTCAACGGCATCGAAGTCGCCCACCGCGAGGTGAACCCGATCTGGTGGTACAACGACTATCGTTTCGAGTGGGACGTTGACTTGGCGGGCAAGCTTCGGCCGGGCGCGAACACGCTGGCCTTGCGTGTCCACTGCCCGCACCACTTCGGCGGGATGTTCCGCAGGCCCTTCCTCTACGTCGCGAAGTAGCGCCTGTCAGTTCATCATCCGGATCTCGCGGATGTGGGCCTGCGTCGACTCCATCCACGGGCCGCGGTCGACAGCGAACCGTGCCGTCCCCTCCTGGACCTTGAAGAAGAGGTAGATGTAGTTGGCGTCGCTCCGCATCTCGCTGATCCGTCCCGCCTTGTTCACGAAGACCGCGTAGGGCATCTCGAAATCCGTCACGGCCACGTCGGTCGGGATGCCGATCTTCTGCTTCAGCTCGGCCAGGGTCGGCGTCCCCGCGCCCACGCTGAGAAAGATGAGGAGCAGCGTGATGAGCCCGAGGAACGCGATCCCGCCAATGACGATCATATTCGTGGGGTCCGATCGCCGGCCGTGGTAGCGCGGGCGCGGCCCCTCGTCCTCCTCCTCCTCGCCGCGGGAGGCCGGGGAGGCCCAGGCGAGCCCCGGCTGTCGCAGGGAGAGTCCCCCGGCCCACGGCGCCTCGCGGCGCGCGCGGCCGAACCCGGCCTCAGCGGATCTCCCCACGGCCCCGTCACGTTTCTCTCCGCACGATTGCATGCTCACCCTCATGGCGCACCCTCCGTTTCCGAGGAGCCAGCCTTCCAGGTCTCGCGCGGCCGCGAGCGCTTCCGGTTTCCGGTGGCGGCCACCGGGCTATATGATAGCATTCCATGCCCAAGAGTCCAGTCCAGTTTGTGGAGGCCCTTGACGCGCGGGCCGTCGATGGGGTCTAATGCAGCCGGAGAAAGTCTGCGACTCAGGGGACTTCCGATGCAGAACGTTCATGCAGGCGCTTGCCTGGCCGCCATCGGCATGGTGCTGGCCGCGTCGCTCGCGGCGGGAGCGGAGGCCGTCCGCGTGGGCCACCTGGCGGCGGACTACGCGAGCTTCCTTTCGCGCAACGACATCGTCTACCTCGGTCCCGCACGCGAGGGATGGGAGGGCCTGCCCCTGGGCAACGGCCGGCTCGGCGCCCAGGTCTGGCAGCCCGACGGCCTCACCTTCCAGCTCAACACCCCGCTCTCGGGCGTCTACGGCGGCGCCATCGCCCGCCTCCGTCTGGAGGCCGAGCCCGGCCCGCTCACGGGCCTGCGCGCCTACGAGCAGCGCCTGTCGCTCTACCGCGCCACCCTGACCACCCACAGCCGCCACACGGCCGGCGAGCTGGACGTGGCGGCGTTGATCCCGGCGGACACCGATGCCCTCGTCCTCGAAGCCTCCGACACGCGAGCCGCGGCCCAACATCGCGTCGAGTTGGAGGTCTGGCGGCCCAGCGCATCGGTCCGCGTCGCCGACGGCATCCTCCTGCTCACAGACCATCTGAGCGTCCAGGGCGAGCCCGACTACCGCTTCGCCCTCGCGCTCGCCCTCGACGATCCGAAGGCGGCCGCTCGCGGGCCTGCCGCGCTGGCGACCGAGGCGCCACGATTCGTGGCCTACGCCGCGTTCGCCGCCTCGCGCGACCCGAAGGCCGACGTCGCCGCGGACGCCAAGGCGAAGCTCGCCGGGCTTCGCCGCCGCGGCCTCGCCGCCATCCGCCAGGCCCACGAGGCCGCCTGGGCCGCCTTCTGGGCCAAGTCGCTCCTCCATCTCCACTCCGCCGACGGCATCGCCGACTACATCGAGAATCTCTGGTACATCCACCTCTACGCGATGGCCTGCGGCTCGCGCGGCGAGGTCCCCCCCAAGTTCAACGGCGGCCTCTGGACCGACGACCGCGACACCCGCGAGTGGGGCGCCGCCTTCTGGCACTGGAACACACAGGAAACCTACTGGCCCCTCTACGCCGCCAACCACCTCGATCTACTCCGCCCCTACTACGACATGTACTTCGGCATGCTCCCAACCGTCCGCGCCTGGACGAGAGAGATGTACGGCCTCGACGGCGCGCAGTTCCAGGAGACCATCCCGTTCAACGGGCGGATGGGCAAGTGGCCCACCGTCCGCGGCGTCCATCCGCGCGTCCCCGT